>Ga0182745_1001429_pt1 | contig 22960 bp, 23 predicted proteins | sample eDN3rd30CKraftBY_FD_128523 | JGI IMG/M metagenome (GOLD analysis project Ga0182745, IMG submission 128523) | Enriched backyard soil microbial communities from Emeryville, California, USA - eDNA 3rd pass 30_C Kraft BY (version 2) (version 2) | ecosystem: Environmental > Terrestrial > Soil >... | reverse complement strand
GCGGCAACATCGTGCACAACCTCCGGATGGTCGACTTCCGCCGCGCTGGCGAGGGGTTCGACTGGGCGCACCGCTACGACGAGGCCGCCCGCGACCTGCTCACCACCGACCCCGGATCGGTGGCCAAGCTGCTCGAGCACCCCGATCACCGGCGCGCCGTGCCGACCACCGACCACTTCTTGCCGATGGTGTACCTGGCCGGACTCGCCGCCGCGTCGGGCGAGGCGCTCGACGTCCTCATCGAGGGCTACGACGCCGGCTCCCTGTCGATGACCTCCTACACCCTCGGCTGCTCGCCGTCGGTGCCCGACGCGACGGGCGCCACCGAGGCCGAGCTCCCGACCGACGTCCCACCGGAGTCGACCAACCTCTGACCCAGGGGTGGTCAGGTGCCGTGGCGCAGCATAGGGGCCATCCGGCGGGCGACGGGCCGCTCGTGCCCGATCGGGATGCCGGCGACGACCGTGATGGCCCAGCGCCACGCCGGCCGAGGGCCGGCCGCTCGGTCTGGGCGCGAGGTCTGCCGCGCGCCAGCGGGAGCGGCGTCTCGGGCGGCGACGCCTAGGTTCGGCATCGTGGATGCCGCCGACCTCGCCGCCCAGCTGCGTGGGGCGGGGGTGGACCGAGGAGGGCTGGTGGCGCTCGTCGTGGCGCCCGAGCTCGGCGCGGGGCTCGCGGTGCCGGGCCGAGACGAGGCGTGGTCGGTCGGCGTCGAGGATCCGGCCGCGCTGGTGCGGGCCGTCGAGGACGAGCTGGCGCCCCGGTGGGCGATGTGGTCGTCGGCGACGGCGATCGAGCTGGCCCGTGACGGCGTCCGGGTGGCGAGGAGCTGGGATGCGGCTGCGGTGCACCGGCTGCTGTTCGGCGGATGGCGGGCGGACCCGGCGCGGGTGTGGGCGCGCCTGCACGGGCGGTCGACCGTCGACCTGCCGACGGCGGGCCCCGTCGACCTGTTCAGCCAGCCCGACGACGCCGATGGCGGCCGTGCGATCCGCGCCGACGGCCACCTGAACCCGGCGTGGGCGGCGGGCGAGTGGGCCGACGACGCCGACCGCTTCGGGCCGTGGGCGCACGCGCTGGCCGAGGTGGCTCGGCTCCAGCAGGAGGCGGTCGGGCAGGTCGCGGTCGACGCGGACCGTCCGATGGCGATGCGCACCGCGATCGCCGAGTCGACCGCCGAGCTGCTGTGCGCCGAGCTGGCCGTCGACGGCCTCCCGATGGACCGCACGGCGATGGAAGCCCTGGTCAGCGGGTACGTCGGGCCTCGCCCCCGATCGTCGCAGGAGGCGAGCGAGCTCCGCGACGCCCGCGACGAGCAGGTGCTCCGCCACGTCCCCGAGGGCGTCCGCTTCGACCTGCGCAGCCCCTCGCAGGTGAAGTCGATGCTGCGCATGGTGGGCGTCGAGGTGCCTGACACCCGGGCCTGGCGGCTCGAACGCGTGCGGGACGCCCATCCGCTGGTCGACGCCCTGCTCACCTGGCGCAAGGCCGAGCGGGTGCAGACCACCTTCGGGTACGGCTGGCTCGACGAGAACCTCGGCGCCGACGGCCGGTTCCGCGGCGAGTGGTCCGGCTCCGACGGCGCCGCCGGCCGCATGACGGCATCGGCCGGGCTGCACAACATGCCGGCCGACCTGCGAGACGGGGTCCTCGCCGAGCCCGGTCACGTCTTCGTCCGCGCCGACCTCGGGCAGATCGAGCCCCGGGTGCTCGCGGCCGTCTCCGGCGACCGGGCCCTGGCCGCCGCCACCCAGGCCGACGACCTGTACGCGCCGGTGGCCGCCGAGCTGGGCGTCGACCGGGCCACGGCCAAAGTCGCCGTCCTCGGCGCGATGTACGGGCAGACGACCGGCGAGGGCGCCCGTGCCCTGGTCGGCCTCCGCCGCTTCTATCCGGTGGCGATGGCGTACCTGGATGCGGCCGACGAGGCCGCCCAGGTCGGCACCGACCTCCGCACCTACGGCGGCCGACTGGTCCGCATGGGCTCGGCGGCCCTGGGCGAGCCGGGCCAGCCCGGGTCGGTGGGCGACCGGGAGGCTCGCAGCCGGGCCGCCGCACGAGGCCGCTACGGCCGCAACGCCATGGTCCAGGGCGCGGCCGCCGAGCTCTTCAAGGTCTGGGCCGTCACCGTCCGGGCGAGGGGCCGGTCGATCGGCGCCGAGGCGGCGGCGGCCCTCGTCGACGACGCCCTCCAGGAAGCCGCCGCGAGGTGGGCGCCGGACCGCAGCGTCCGCTTCCTCGCCGACACGTCCGTCATCTCCACCTGGGCCGACGCCAAGCCCTGAGCTCCCGCCCTGGCCTGAACTCGGTGTGCGAAACGTAGAGCATCAGTTCGCACACCAACTTCGGTGGGTGGGCCGGTGGGTGGGCAGTGGGTGGGGCGGTGGGTGGGGCGGTGGGGGTCCCCGGTCAGGGCCAGGGCTTGGCGGCGTAGGCCTCGCGGAGCTTGAACTTGAGGATCTTCCGCAGGGTCTCGTTGCGGGGGAGGGCGTCGACCACCTCGAGCTGCTCGGGCGTCTTGAAGCGGGCGAGCTGGTGCTCACCGAGGTAGGCCACCATCTCGTCGAAGGTGAGGTCGTCGTCGGGCGAGGCATCGGCGACGCGCTCGACGACCGCACACACCCGCTCGCCGCGCTCGCGGTCGGCCAGGCCGATGACCGCGACGTCCCCGACCTTGGGGTGGGCGTAGAGGAGGTTCTCGATCTCGGCGGCCGAGATGTTCTCGCCCTTGCGGATGATGACGTCTTTGAGCCGGCCGGTCAGCACGACGTGGCCGTCGGGGCGGATGTGGCCGAGGTCGCCGGTGCGGAACCAGCCGTCCTCGTCGAACGCCTCAGCGGTGGCGGCGGGGTCGGTGTAGCCACCGAAGACCATCGGGCCCTTGAGCCGGACCTCGCCGTCCTCGTCGGGGCCGCCGACGGTCCCGTCGTCCTTCACGATGCGCATCTCCAGCCCGACCACCGGCTTGCCGACCGTGTTGGCCAGCTGCTCGTCGGTGTCGTGCGGGGAGCCCTCGCAGATCATCGGGCACTCGGTCATGCCGTAGCCGTGGCAGGTCTTGACGCCGAACTCCCGCTTGATCTCCTCGTAGATCTCGGGCGGCATCGGGGCGCCGCCGCCGGACATCTTGCGCAGCGTCGGGATGATCGGGGTGGCCGGATCCTTGCGCTGCTCGCCCAGGTACATCTGGTAGAACGCGGTGCCGCCGCCGACCATGGTGACGCCGTTGGCGGCGAGCACCCCGATGGCGGTGGCGGGCACGAAGGCCTCGAACAGCACGGCCGGGAACCCGGCGAGGAGCATGGTGCCGAAGTAGTCGGGCCCGGCGATGTGGCTGAACGGGAAGGCGATCGAGCCCACGTCGTCGCCGCTCATGTCGAGGGCGACGGCCAGGCCGTTGGCGCCGGTGATGAGGGTGCGGTCGGTGTGGCGGACGCCCTTCGGGTCCGACGTGGTGCCGGAGGTGAAGTAGATCCAGCGGATCTCGTCGCCGTCGGTGGGCGCCGGGATGTCCGCCAGGCCGGCCGGGTCGGCGTCGGGGAGGTCGGCGAAGACGTCGATGACGACGGGCTTGTCGGGCAGGTCGGCGGTGAGCTCGTCGACCATGGCGGCGAAGTCGAAGCCGTTCCAGGTGCCGGGCACGAGGACGAACTCGGCGCTGGTCGCCCGGATGGCGTAGCCGACCTCCTTGTGCCGGTAGAAGTGCAGGATCGGGTTCTGGACGGCGCCCAGGCGGGCGAGGGCGAAGCTGGCGATGACCGTCTCGAACCGGTTCGGCAGCTCCCACGTGACCCGGGTGCCGGCGCGCACGCCGAGGGCGGCGAAGCCGGCGGCGGCCCGCTCGGCTCGGTCGCGGAACTCCTGGCACGTGAGCGTGCGGCCCGACTCGTCGATGAGCAGCAGCGCGTCGGGCGTGGCCGTCGCCCGCATCTCCACCAGCTCCCACAGCGTCGCGGCGTCGTCGAAGTTCCCGGTCACGTTCGTCCCCTGGCTCGTGCTCGCCCATCCGGTATCTGATGGACCGTCAGGGAATCTAGACCGCGGGTGACACAAGCGAAGTGGAACCCATCGCGTACGCGATGGGTTCACGGTCGAGTTCTTCGACCGTGAACGCTGTGCTTAGGCGCGGGCTGCGTCCAGCCAGTCAGTGAGGCTGTCGAGATCGGTAGGAGGGTCCGAGCTGAGGCCCATCGCTACGGCACGGTTGTAGATCCACTGACGCACGATTTCGACGGCTTGGTCTGGAGGCAACCCTGCTCGGAGATTGCCGCTCCACAACAGGGCCTTGAGGACATAGTCCAGATGATGCCGATTGAGCGTGATGCCCTCAATGGCGAGACGATCGCGTGCAAGTCGGGTGAGCTCATTGATCTGTGCTAGCCCGATCGATCCGGGCGACCCGTTGGTGAAGCCCAGCTCATCCCAGGTCTCGTGTGCTAGCACAAGCACGATCCCCGTGTAGAGCTCACGCAGCCTGTCTGGCGGCAGACAAGGCACCCAGCGGTCGACTGAACGGAGACGGACTACGATGGGTGGGATCTTTGAGTCGACCTCCTCCAAGGTCTGGTCGCCTGGTGGAACGGCCCCCGGGGTGGTGGTGATGAGCGCCTTTGTGGTTCCCTCAGGAAACACATAACCAGGGCCAACAAGAGAGATCGCTACATCTGGTGCTGCAGCCGTGAGCAGAGACTTGAATGTGCCGTATCCCGCCCAAGATTTCGTTACGTCTGGGCCATAGACCTTCTGAAGTTCGTAGGCCACTGATGCGAGTGCGGTGGGGCGTTCGAGGCCTTCTACGATCTGCCGGAGCGTGGCAAGGATCTCGGCTATGGATGTCGGCTCCTGCCCCACGGGGGATTGGTCCCCACCTTCCTCCTCGGCTTGCGGGACATGTTGCCCGGTGCCGTCGTGCTCGGCGCCCGAGAACTCAGAGTCGACAGACTGGGCGATGGTTCGGTCGAGTTCGTCGCGAATGTCTTGAGCCAGATCATCGACGGCCGCAAGGAGATCGGCCATCCGTTTCGCCAAGGTCATCGCAAGAGGCGGGAGCTCTGCACCGCCTTGTAGGTGTCCTCGTGAGTCAGTTCGCCCCATCCGTCCTGCAAAAGGGTTCGAACCTGAAGCTCGGCACGCATTGGGTGAACGTGATCCGATCCGGGAACAACCGTGACAAGGTTGATGTGGTATGCCCGGTATCCCGACGGCTTAGGTGCGTCGAGGTAGAATCGTTCGGACTCTCCCTCAATGGCGAGTCCGGTGAGCGAATCCGGGTCAAACTCAGGAAGGGACCCGATGATCTCCTTCACGCGCTGAATATCGGACAGGTTGTTGCATACGATGCGGACGCCGACGAGATCATCGAGGATCTCTGGCACATTCATGATATCTGAGGCGAGTGATCGATACTGAGGTTTCTGCAGCTTCTTCCAAGCGCGCTGCGTGTCCTTGACTCTGGTGGCTGAAACGCGTATTCGAGTTCGCTCAAACTCATCGAGTTCAAGATCCAGCCTCTCGTTGACGAGACGTTCGAACGTTAGGCAAGCCGGTTCTAGTCGCCAGTGCCGATGGCTCTCATACCAGGTTACGAACTGTTCGTTCGTGAATGGGAGTGGAGTATCAGAAACACTCGTATCGCTATCAGTCGCCGCCATCTTCCCGCACTCCCCTCGTCGGACGACGAACGATACAGCCCTGTGACTCCATCCGCCGATGTCGCCGGTGGGCGGTCAGCCCCAGGTGGCGAGGTTGGCGATGCGGTAGAGGGCGAAGGCGCGGTCGATGGTGGCGGGGTCGTCGGGCGACGTCTCGTCGAAGTTCCAGATGGCGTGGCGGCGCTCCCACCCGCCAGCGCGGAGAACGACCTCGGTCACCGGGTACTCGCCAGCGAGGATCAGCTCGACGCCGGCGGCACCGGACTCCAGGAGCGAGGTCTGCGCGGCGGTGAGGAGCGAGATCTCCACCTCCTCGGCGGCGTCGGCGGCGCCGGGCCGGCAGCGCCCGATCGCCCGGTCGACCTGCTCCCAGTACCCGGCGTCGCCGAGGTCGCCGATGCGGGTCGCTCGAAGCTGGACGAGTGCCGGGTGGAGGCCGGGATCGGCCATCCACCCGGCGGCGCGGACGGTCAGCTCGTCGACTCGGCGCGATGCGATCAGGTCGATGAGCGGCGCGATGACCCGCCGGTCCCGGTGCTCGGCGAGCGTCAGCACCAGTTCCGCCACCTCGTCGGTGCGCAGCCGTGGCGCGTCCCGCAGCCGCGCGGCCATCGCATCGAGATCGGGAGCGCCCTCCACGGTCAGCGAGGCGTCGAGATCTTGGCTTGGAGCGCGGCGAGCTTCTCGGCGAAGGCGGGCTGGCCGATGGACCACACCTGGTCGCCCAGCTCGCGCTCGACCGCCTCGACGTGCTCGGTGATCGCGGCGGCATCGCCGATGGTGGCCTTCACCCGCTCGACCAGCTCACGAGGTGCGGCGGCGGCCCGGCCGGCGAGCGCCAGGGCGAGCGGGAGCAGCTCGTCGTCGGGGACGCAGCGCCAAGCCAGGCCGGCGCGCTCGGCGTCGGCTCCCGACAGCACCTCCCCGAACAGGACGGTGGCGGCGGTGGCCTGCGGGCCGACGATGTTCTGCATCATCCAGGTGTGGCCGCCGCCGGGGTGGATGCCGAGCTCGAGGAAGCGGGTGTCGAACCGGGCCGACTCGCCGGCGAGGCGGACGTCGCACGCCAGCGCCAGGTTCATCCCGGCGCCGACGGCTGCGCCGTTGACGGCGGCGATGGTGGGCAGCGGCGAGCGGGCGAAGCGGAGGAAGCCCTCGTAGACGGCCAGGAGCCCTTCTCGGGCCGAACCGTCCGACGCGGCACCGAGGTGCGACAGGTCGGCGCCCGCGCAGAACGCCGAGCCTGCGCCGGTGACGATGAGCGCGCCCACCGACGGATCCGCTTCGAGGGCGTCGACCGCCGCGACCGCTTCGTCGCACATGGCCAGGTCGAACGCATTGCGGCGAGCGGGCGCGTCGAGCGTGACGACGCCGACCCCGCCGACGACCTCGGACCGGATCGTGGGCTCAGGCATCCGCCGAGTCTGGCACCGCTGGTCGACGTTCGGCGGCGAGGTCCTCGAGGCGGGCGACGAGCCCGGGGAGGTTCGTGGAGCCTGGACCCGCCTGGGCAGGATCGCGCCGATCGAAGTGGTGGCGCATCGCTTCGACGTGCGTCCGCAGTTCGGCCAGGCGCGGCCGCCGCTGCCGGTCGGCGCTCTGCCAGCCGCGCCATCGCTGCGTCAGCGCGACGTTGAGGTCGCGCACCGCGCGCAGGTGTGCTCCCGTCTCCCCGGCCCAGAGGTTCGCAGCCCGGTCCAGCCGATCCGTCAGGGCGTGGAGGTGGTCGACGACGAGCGGCGCGGCTCGTGGGTACCACTGGTCGAAGTCGGGCTTGCCGTTCGGCATCGACGGGACGGCGCCGAGCCCATCGAGGGCGCCGATGTTGCCCGGGCCGAGCTTGCCGAGCTCGTTCGGCCGAGGGCAGGAGTCCGCGATGGCCTGGAGCGCGCCGGCGCGCTCGGAGCAGGCTCGCTCCTCGGAGGCTTCCGCTTCGAGGACCCGGTCGACATCGTGCTCGGCGAGCCGAAGGTGGCGCGCCAGGCCGACGAGCAGCGCCGCGGTCACGGCACCTTCCGCGACCGCGCCCGCCAGCCACGTCCAATCCGAAGGGTGGACGAGGGCCGCGAAGGCCCCTCCGGCGACGGCGGCGCTCCCCGCCCCGAGGGCGAACCCCTGGACCCGGGCTGACGTGACCTCTCGTTGCGACACGGGAGGGGAGACCCCGGCGACGGGCGAACGATGACGGGCGCCCGGGGATTTCTGCGGGTCAGGTGGTGCGCCGGTCGCGCTGGACGGCGGGGGAGTGGCGGAAGAACTTCTCCACGTCCTCCTCGTACCGGTAGTTGATCTCGTCGCTGCCGACGGTGTCTCGGAGGCGCATCGCCTGGACGAACGCCTCGACGGCCCCGGCCGACGTGTGCTCGTAGGCGAACCCGGCGTCCTGGAACGCCCGGTTGTCGATGCCGCGGCCGTACTTGAGGAGCTCGATCACCTCGGGGGCGAAGTCGACCAGCCCGAGGCGCTGCAGCGGATCGGTGGCGAGGGCGATGCCGAACGGCGGCATCGGGATGCCCCGCTTGCCGGCGATGGCCATGACCTCGCTCCAGGGGATCTGCCCGTCGCCGGCCACGTTGTAGATGCCGGGCACCTCGCGGTCGATGGCGAAGAGCAGGGCGGCGACGACGTCGTCCTCGTGGACCAGCTGGAACCGCGGGTCGTAACCGGCGACCTTGGGCACGAACGGCAGCCGCAGCGCCTTGGTGAGCGGCGTGGTGATGTCGGGTCCGACGACGTTGCAGAACCGCAGGAGGCTGAGCGTGACGTGCGGGTTGTCGCGGGCGAAGTCGCGCACGTAGCTCTCGACCTCGAGCAGGCTGCGCTCGACGCGGGTCCGTGCCGGCGCCACCCGCCTGTCGGTCTCCCGGAACCAGTAGGGGTCCTTGGGCGACGAGCCGTAGACGAGGGCAGCCGACTTCACGACGACCTTGCGGACCGTGCTGCCCGCAGCCGAGGCGGCGGCGAAGAGGTTCATGGTGCCGATGACGTTGATCTCGTGCATGGCGCGCGACGACATCGTGGTGGAGTCGACCACCAGGAACGTGTGGGCGATGGTGTCGACGCCGGTGGCCTTCACGATCCGCGAGAGGATCGAGTAGTTCTCGTCGGACCGCACGTACTCGGTGCGCTCGAGCTTCACCGTGGGCTCGCGGGTGTCGAGGCCGATGATGACCTCGACGTCGGGATCGGCCTCGAGGGCCTGGGCGACGCGGCCGCCCCAGAACGTGGACAGCCCGGTGATGAGCACCCGCTTACCCATGCCGCTGGCTCCCGCTCACCCGAACCAGACCGAGCGGCGCTGGCGCAGCATGTCGAACAGCGCCTCTTGGATCTGCTGGCGGATGGCCTCGGACTCGTCCATGATCCGGCTGCGGGAGTACCGCGGCTGGTCCGGCTCGACATCGGGGAAGGTGACCGGATCGAGCACCCGCAGCTTGAACTTGGCCGGGAAGTGCACGAGGGCGCCGAGCGGGCCGAACGCCATGTTGGCGGTGACGGGGAAGTACGGCGCCCCGAGCGCCCGGGCGACCGACGGCACCTTGAACAGGATCGGCATCGACTCCTCGGCGCCCACCACGGCGATGGGGATGACGGGCACGCCGGCGCGCATGGCGATCTCGACGAAGCCGCCCCGGCCGAAGCGGCGCAGCCGGTAGCGCTCGTTGTAGGTCTTGCCGGGGCCCTTCGAGCCCTCGGGGAAGACCAAGACGAGCTGCTGCTGGTCGTGGAGGAGCCGGTAGGCGTTGTCGGGGTGGGCGACGACGCCGCCGGTGCGGGACCAGAGGGTGCCGACGACCGGCGCGCTCTTGAAGAAGTGGTCGGCGAGCCCGTACACCGGCCGCTCGAGCTCGGTCTCGACGCCGTGCATGATCGTGGGCGCGTCGGATGGGATGGCACCGGCGTGGTTGGCCACCAGCAGGGCGCCGCCGGTGGCGGGGATCTTGTCGAGGCCCTCCCACTCGGCCCGGAACCAGTTCCGGTACATCGGGTCGTAGGCCTTGCGCACCCAGCCGCGCACCCGTTCGGATCGGCCCCACTCGTCGACGTCGCCGGAGCGGGGGTCGTGCCCGGCGGCCGGCTCCTCGTCCGCGACCGGCGGGAGGTGGAGCGGGACGATCTCGGCCGTGGCGGTCCGCGGTCGCTGCGGTTCGTCGCGCTCGTCCTCGTCGGCCATAGGGGCCACAGGCTACCGCGGCCCCGTCAGGCGCCTTCCCCGTGGTGCGGCCGCTGCCGTAGCCTCGCCGCCGTGCGGACCCACCGTCTCCTCGTCGCGGTGTGCCTGGCGTGCTCGCCGGTCCTGGTCGGGTGCAGCTCCGGCGCCCCCGACCCGGCGTCGAGCGAGCCGCAGGCGGTGGCCACGACCTCGGCGCCCGAGACCGGCGACGCTCTCGACGTCCGCATCGTGGCGGACAGCGAGGTCCCCGACGAGGTGGCGGCGCTGCTCGACGCGGAGCCCGGCATCGCGGTGTCGTCCGCGGTCTCCGAGCACGGGGCGACGATGGCCGAGCTCGACGCGGCGGCCGATGCGGCCCTGGCCGAGCACCCCGACGTGCTCGTGTACGCCGGGGGGACCAACGACCTGCCCGACGGGCCGGTGGCGGTGCTCGCCGGCCTCGACGAGCGCCTGCGCCGGTACGGGGAGCAGGCGTGCGTCGTGGTGGCGGTCCCGGTCTTCCGGTACGAGCGCGGCACCGCCGCCGAGGTCCAGCAGCGCACGGAGGGGACGCGGGTCCTGGAGCGGGCGGTGGTGGCGAGCGGGGCGAGGGTGGCCTCGTACCTCGATGTCGCCCTCGCGATGGACCAGGCGGGCGAGGACTTCTTCGCCGAGGGCGAGCTGGGCGATCTCCACCCCGGCTCCCGGTCCTATCCCCGGATCGCCGCCGCCATCGCCGAGCAGGTCCGCGCCTGCGGCTGATCAGGCGGCCGAGCCGTCGTCGGCGTCGGCCTCGTCGGTGAGCCAGCGCGCGCCCGTGTCGCAGCCGCCGAGCGCGGGGCACCACCGGCAGCCGAAGCTCGGCCGGTACACCGGGGCCACCGCCCCGGTCTGGAGCGCGGCCATGCGCTTGGCGCCGTCGACGGTGCGTGCCGCGGCGGCGTCGAGGATCGCCTCGGTCACCCGTTCCGTCTGCGCTTCGCCGAGGTCCAGGTAGAAGGAGGCCACCAGCCGCGGGGGAACGCCGAGGCGCAGCGTGTCGAGCAGGGCGTAGAACCGCAGGTCGTCTCGGTGGCGGGCGTTCGGAGCCCCGGTCTTGAGGTCGATGACGACCTTGCCGGCGTGGTTGCCCAGCTCGCTCGCCGTGGCCGTCCCGAGCGTCAGGTCGACCTTGCCGCGCAGCACCACCCGGGCATCGAGGAGCTCGACGTACTGGCTGCTCTCGGTGACGGGCCGCCACACGGGCTTGAGCGGGGGGAAGCACTCGAAGAACTTCGACACCCGGTCGCCTGACGAGGCCCGGAGCTCGGCCAGCTCCGCCTCCGTGCAGCCCTGGAGGAACCCGGCCATCCAGAGGTCGGACTCGGTGAGGCGGGCGATGGCCTCGTCGACCAGCTCGAGCGGGATCGGCTCGCCCCGCCAGTGGATGCCCAGCTCGATCGCCTTGTGGGCCACCGTCCCCCGGACGATCGGGACCGACGGGACGAACGGGGCATCGAGCTCGGCCAGGAACCGGGCCTCGCAGCCGTGGACCTGCGAGAGCAGGTGCTTGGAGAGCGTCAGGAGCTCGTCGGGCCCGAGGTCGCCCAGGACGGGGGCCAGCTCGGCCTCCAGGACCGACCGGAGCCGCTCGCGCAGGCCCGAGGGGAACACGGGCCGATCGCCGCCGCCGGCCCCCAGGTCGGCGAGGGTCCGCTGCTGCGCCGGCGTCAGCTCGGGCGGCGTGGCGGTGGGCATGGCGGGGGAGCGTACGCCCCGCACCGGCGGGTGACAGCCGGACGACGGTGTGCGAACATGTGTTCGATGTCCGCCTCCGAGACCGCCGCGATCCTCCACGCCGACCTGGACTCCTTCTACGCGTCGGTCGAGCAGCGCGACGACCCGTCGTTGCGCGGGAAGCCGGTCGTGGTCGGTGGCGGCGTGGTGCTGGCGGCCAGCTACGAGGCCAAGGCCTACGGCGTGCACACCCCGATGGGCGGCCGGGCTGCCCGCCAGCTCTGCCCGAACCTGATCGAGGTCCCGCCCCGGTTCGATGCCTACGTCGAGGCCAGCAGGGCCGTGTTCGACATCTTCCGCGAGACCACGCCGCTGGTGGAGGGGCTGTCAATCGACGAGGCGTTCCTCGACGTGAGCGGGCTGCGCCGGGTCTCGGGCGAGCCGAAGGACATCGCGGTGCGCCTCCGGAAGCGGGTGCGCGACGAGGTCGGGCTCGCCATCTCGGTGGGCATCGCCCGCACCAAGTTCCTCGCCAAGGTGGCCAGCGCGGTCGGCAAGCCCGACGGGTTGCTCGAGGTGCCGGCGGGGACGGAGCTGGACTTCTTGCACCCGCTGCCGGTCGAGCGGCTCTGGGGCGTCGGCCCGGTCACCGCCCGCAAGCTGCACGAGCGCGGCATCACCACCGTCAGCCAGGTGGCCGAGCTGCCGGAGCCGTCGCTCGTCGGCCTGCTCGGCGCGGGCTCGGGCCGCCACCTGTTCGCCCTCGCCCACAACCGCGACCCGCGGCGGGTCGACACCGGCCGCCGTCGCCGGTCGATCGGCTCCCAGCAGGCGCTGGGCCGGGGTCCGCGTTCGGTCGACGACCTCGACGCCGTGCTGATCGGCCTGGTCGACCGCGTGTCCCGCCGCATGCGCACGGCCGAGCGGGTCGGGCGCACGGTCGTGCTGCGCCTCCGCTTCGGCGACTTCACCCGCGCCACCCGGTCGCACACGCTCGCCGAGGCCACCGACGAGACCCTCGTCCTGCTCCAGGCGGTGCGAGCCCTGCTGCGGGCCGAGGTCCCGCGCCTGCGCACCGACGGCGTCACCCTGCTCGGCCTGTCGGTCACCAACCTCCAGGACGCCAAGGCGGTGCAGCTGGCGCTGCCGTTCGACGGCAAGGACCGCCGCCGGCTCGATGCGGCCGTCGACCAGGTCCGCACCAAGTTCGGCACGAAGTCCATCGGCCGCACCACGCTGGTCACGCGCCCGCTCCGAGAAGAGGCGCCCCGCCTCCCCGGCCACGACTGAGGGCACAGGACCTTCGCTGTCAGACCCCCTGGGGACGATGGCTGGGTCATGGAAAGCACGTCCCTCCAGTTCGCCGCCACCGTCCGCACCTTGGGTGCCGCCGCCCGGGAGCGCGGCCTGGTGGTCCCCGGCTTCCGCTCGCCTCCCCGCCGGCCCGGTGCGGAGCGCACGCTGCGCTGGGCTGCCGACGGCACGGCCACCGTCGCCGTGGCGGTCAAGGGCCGGCCCCTCCAGGCCGTGGTCGCCGACCTCATCGAGGGCGTCGTCCTGGTCAACCAGCTCGACGGCATCGAGGCCACCCGCGTCCGCACCGCCATGTGGGAGGCCGTCGTCGCCGCCCACTCCGACGCGGCCTGGCGCGGCGCCGCCTAGCGTTTCGTCCCGGTCCCGGCCCGGGTGGCGGAACTGGCAGACGCAGAGGGCTTAAACCCCTCGGGTCCGAAAGGACCGTGCGGGTTCGAACCCCGCCCCGGGCACCGGCCGCGGAGCCGGGAGGGCTGGAGCGACGGGTGAGGCGTGGAGCGGTAGCGTCCGGGCCATGGCGACGACGACGGTGTTCGTGGACGATGCGGTCCGGGGTCGGCTTCCGGAGGTGTGCGCCAAGACCGGCGTGCCGGCCACCCGGCACCTGACCATCCACCAGGACCTGACCGGCGGTCTCGGTGCCGCATGGGTGCTCGTGTTCTTCGGTCCCCTCGGCTGGCTGGTCCTCGCCCTCGTGGCCGTGAGCCGCCGTCGCAGCACCCTCACCGTGCGCATCCCGTACGCGGACCGCGAGCTCGATCGCTACGTCCGCACGGCGCGGCGGACGTTCCACCTCGCCATCGCCACCGGCGTGCTGCTGCTGGCCGTGTTCGGCGCCGCCTTCGGGCTGGCGCTGTCCGATCCGTCGCCGCTGGTGCTCGCCGGCCTCGCGGTGCTCGTGCTCGGCGGCGTCGCCGTGCTGGTCAACGGCATGATCGCCCGCCGGATGCTCGTCGGCGTGGGCCTCGACGCTTCGGGCCGCTGGGTTCTCCTCAGCCGGGTGCACCCCGCCTTCGCCGCCGCCTGCCATGCGGTGCCCGTGTCGACTCCGGGCCGGCTTCCCGCCTGACGGCCGGCCCCCGGCGCGCCGGGTGGCCTCGCCCGCCGCTCGCCGTCGCTGGCCTACGGTCTGGCGCCATGGGCCGACGCCACCTGTACCTGCACGAGACCATCGACATCGTCGGGCAGGGCCAGTACGACTACATGGCCCACTCCCTCAAGGAGCCCACCAACGTGATGCCCGACATGCTCACGCTGCAGGGCACGTTCTTCGTGTGTGCCATGGGCGGCGGGCGCTGGCCGCAGGTCGTGAACATCTGGGACGTCGGCGCGGCGGGCTGGGAGGGCTGGGCCGCCAACGTCGACCGGTTGAACCTGAAGCGGCGCAGCGCGTTCTACGGCGACTGGTGGGACGAGGCGTCGCAGTGGCGCACCGGAGGGTTCGACCGCCTCTGCGGCGGGGTCCCCGGCTGCCCGACGACCACCGAGCTGGCCGAGCGGGGCGTGAAGGGCACCCTCTTCGTGCACCAGTGCCTGCAGGTCCGGCCCGGTTCGGGCCTCGAGTACCTGGCGGCCGTCGTGGAGGAGCAGGTGCCCCTCTGGCAGGAGCACGGCCACGAGCCCACCGGGATCTACGAGGTCCTCGGCAACCAGCACGAGGTCGTGGTGGTGTGGGCCACGTCGATCGCGGCCCAGACCCGGCTCCGGGCCGCGCGCGACGCTGCCCGGGGCCTGAGCGACGAGGTCCCCGGCGACGACCGCCTGGTGGACTGGGAGGAGCGGTCCGCCGAGTACGTCACCGGCGGCGACACCCACCTCATGACGCCCCAGCCGGGCACGGTCTACGGACCCGAGTCGTGGGACGAGGCGAGCCTCGAGGATTGGCTCCCCCCGGCGTAGCTCGGGCAGGTCCCGTGGCCTGGCCGTTCCCGGGCGCGCCGATGCCGCCGTCGCCTCCCCCTTCCTGCTCGGTCGGGCCCCGAACGCGGACGAGACCAAGGCCTGGGTCGACCGGGCCCTCGCCGGCACCGCCCGCACCACGCTCTCCTCGCGGGGATCTGGCGCCGAGGGCGGGCGCGGCCCGCATCGGCGGCTGGCCCTCGACGCTCCCCACGGGGCGGTGACCGCCGTTCACGTGACCGCTGACCTGCGGTGCTGCCTGTCTTCGCGCCGGCACGTTCTGCCAGACTTCCCCGATGCCATTCCTGCGCCGACCCCTCGTCGTTGGCGCGCTGCTGGTCGTGCTCGCCGTGACCGGCTGCTCGGGTGCCAAGGGCGGTGCCGTCAGCTCGGGCGGGTCGTCGTCGACGGTCCCCACCACTGAGGCCACCACGACGACGGCCGAGGCCACCACCACGACCGCGGCGCCCACGACCACCACCGAGGCCACCACCACGACCACCACGGCCCCGGTCGATCCCACCAGCGTCGCCGAGCCAGCCGGTGAACCCCTCAGGTCGGGCTCGGTCGGCAGCCGCACCAAGGCCGTCCAGCAGGCGTTGGCGGACCAGCACTACGACCCGGGTGCGCCCGACGGGCGGTTCGGCCTCAAGACCACGATGTCGGTGTGGGCGTTCCAGCAGCTCCACGGCCTGGCTCCTGACGGCATCGTCGGTCCCGACACCGAGAAGCTCATCTTGGCCGAGCCGCCCCAGACGATGCTGCGGCCGAACCTGGGCCCGACCCACACCGAGGTGGACCTGACCCGCCAGGTGATGATCGTGTGGCGCGACGGGCAGCCGACGCTCATCACCCACGTCTCCACCGGCAGCGGTGTCGCCTACTGCGAGGACACCGACGTCGGGCAGAACTGCGGTGATGCCGTCACCCCCGAGGGCACCTACGCCTTCAACCGCCGCGTCGAGGGTTGGCGCGACGCCCCGCTCGGCCGCCTCTACAACCCGGTGTACTTCAACGGCGGCATCGCCGTGCACGGCGCCGCCGCGGTGCCCGACCACCCGGCCAGCCACGGCTGCGTCCGCATCCCGATGAGCATCGCCGAGTACTTCCCGACGCTGGTCAACACCGGCGACCCCATCGAGGTCTTCCGCTCGTAGCGGTCAGACCTTCGAGCTGATGCGCTCGCCGAAGGCGAGCGGGCCGGCGCTGGCGAAGGCGCCCCGGCGGGCATCGGGGCGACCGCACCCGCCCCTGGTCAGGGGCGCGGGAGGGCGGGCGACTGGAGTTGGACAGGGGTACCCGCCTAACGTGACCCCTGTCACGACCGGTGCTTCCTGACGGCTGGTTGTCCGGCTCGGCCCGATCGCTGGCTGCCTCCAAGGGGGAAGGCGCCGCATCGGGCCGAGCCGCGCCCGGGGGTCGGCGGTGTGCGAAGGTGCACCGGTGGATGCGAACGACCCCTCTGGTGGCCAACCGCCGGGATGGGTGCCCCCGCCCGATCCGGCTCAGGCGCCCCCGAGCGGGTGGCCGATGCAGCAGCCGGCCTGGCCCCAGCAGGCTGCCTGGGGGCCGCCGCCGCCGCCGACGTGGGCACCCCAGGAGAAGCGCAAGCGGTTCGGGTGGGGCATGGTCATCGGCGCGTTCCTGATCGGCGGGTTCATCAGCGCGATCGTCACCGTCATCGCCCTCGTGGCCCTGGCCTTCGCGATCGGCACGCCCGACGCCATCGCCGGCACGCACCCCGCCATCGCCGAAGGGGCCCGGAGCGTGAAGGCGGGTGACTGCCTCGACGACCGGCCCAGCCTCGCCGTGGTGGTGGACCAGACCGATGTCGTCGACTGCAACGAGGCCCACGATGCCGAGGTGGCGGCGGTGATCGATGTGCCCGGCGGCGAGAGCAAGCCCGGCGAGGACGACCTCCAGCAGTACATGGACGATGCGTGCGCGCTGGCGTTCGGCGGCTACGTCGGGTCGGATCCGGACACCTCGCAGTACGGCTACGCCGCGGTGGTCCCCAGCGCCGAAGCGTGGAAGTCGGGCGACCACACCGCCTTCTGCCTCGTCGACACCGTCAACACGCCCGGTGGCTCCGGCTCCGTCGCGGGTTCCGGGGACTGACCGCCGGCCGGAATTCGCCGCTGCCCACCCGTGGGCGACTGGCAGCATCGTCGTCATGAGCGAACCGGTGCACCTCGAACCCCTGGCCCAGACCGAGCGCAGCACGGTGCGCCGACTCGCCGGCCGCGGCTCGTTCGACCGGGCGCTCGCCCACTCGATCATCGACGAGGCGTACCTCGCCCACGTCGGCTTCGTGGTCGACGGCGCGCCCAAGGTGCTGCCGATGACCTACGGCCGCGACGGCGACGTGATCTACCTGCACGGAGCGGTGGGCAACGCCATGCTGCGGGCGTCGGCGGGGGCCGAGGTGTGCGTGACCTTCACCCTGCTCGACGGGCTCGTCCTCGCCCGCTCGGCGTTCCACCACTCGATGAACTACCGGTCGGTCGTGCTCCTGGGCGTGGCGGAGAGGGTGGAGGACACCGAGGAGAAGCGCCGGGCGTTCGACGTGATCGTCGACCACGTGCTGCCGGGCCGCACCGTGGCGGCCCGGGCCGCCAGCCCATCGGAGACGCGGACCACGCTCGTGCTCAAGTTGGCGATCGACGAGGGCTCGGCGAAGGTCCGCACCGGTGGTCCCGTCGACGACGAGGAGGACCACGGCCTCCCGGTGTGGGCGGGCGTGATCCCCCTGCGGCTCATGCCCGGCGAGCCCGACCAGGATGCGCTCCAGCTCGAGGTCCCCGACCTGGCGGCGCTCACGCCTCCGGTACCAGCCCGTCCCTCATCTGCTCCGCGCTGACGCCCTTGGTGCTGTCGATGATCCGGATCACGGCCCGGGTGATCGGCACGAGGTGCTCGCGGTCGATCTTGTCCATCGTGTCCATCTCGTCGAACAGGTAGAAGGGCGCCTCCAGGAACTGGACGATCGGCACCCCCTCCGAGTGGTAGAACGCGCCGTCGGTGGGCGGCTGGGTGCCGAACGCGTCGGGGGCCAGGAGCATCGACCGGTTGACCTGCTCGGTGGTGAGGGCGTCGAACACGGCGGCCTCCAGGTCCGGGATGCGGCTCGTGAACCACCAGCGGGGGACGGGCTCGCCGGTGGGAACGACCTTGCCGTCCTCCTCGGTGAACTCGAGGGCGGCGTGCTCCAGGTGGACCTCCAAGACGACGTCGGCCAGCTCGTCGCGGTGGGCCTCGATGTACTGGTGGAGCCCGGCGCCGCCGGACATGTGGCCGCCCTGGAGGATGAAGAGCAGCCGGTGCGGCCGGTCCTCCTCGGGCTGTCTCGCCCAGTAGTTGGCCTGGGCCAGCACCAGCGAGATGCCGCTGGCGTCCTCGACCGCCGAGGACCAGGGCCCGTCGTGGTGCGACCCGATCATCACGGTCTGGTCGTCGGCGCCCGGGAGCTCGCCCAAGATGTTGAACGACTCGTGCTCGGCCAGCGTGGAGGCGACCTCGATGGTGACGTGCACCGGACCGGAGGCGAGCTGCTCGTGGAGCCAGGCGCCGTCGGTGCCGCTGATCCACAGGCCGGGGATCGGCCCCTCCTCGCCGTCGTAGGGCACGTAGTAGCGGCACGAGTCGCCGGGGTAGTCCACGAGCGACCCGATGAACGCGGTGGCTCCGCCGTCGGCCGCCGGCTGCATCACGGCACCGAAGCCCTCGGCGAACGGCACCACGTGGGTGTGGCCGGTGAGCGTTCCGTCGGGATCGACGATGCGCCCGGCGCTGTCTTCCGGCGCGCTGCCCCCGGTGGCCAGGAGGTCGGCGGGGATGGCGATGAGCGGGGCGTCGACGAGGGCGGCCCACGGGAGGTCCCGCGGCGTCGGGCCGGTCCCGTCGTAGGCCCTGAGCGTGAGCTCGGTGGAGGCGATCGGCGGGGAGAACGGGAGCGGGAAGCCGGTGATCTCGCGGGTCTCGCCGCCCCCGGGCGTGGCGGTGAGCGACCACGACGTCGGCTCCCAGCGCTTCACGGTGATCGGCTCGCGCCGCACCGCCTCGAGCCCGGCGGCCTCGAACTGCTCCTGGACCCAGTCCTCGGCCCAGCGGTCGGCCTGGTAGCCGGGTCGGCGGACGCCCTGGTCGAACACCTCCTGGATCCACCCGTGGATCTGGTCCTGGGACGGGAGGTCTGCGGGGTTCACCGGTCCGTCAGCCGCGGTGCGCTTCGCGGCCGTCGTCGCCGTCGCGTTCGGCGCGTTCGGTGCGGTCGTCGACGCGGCGCCGTCCGAGCCGCCGTCGTCGCTGCACGCCGCCAGCCCCAGGGCCAGCGCGCCGGCGGTGACGCCGCCCGCTGCCAGGAACCGCCGTCGCTCCATCAGTTGACCTGCCGCTCCTGGCCCTCCCAGTAGGGGGCCCGCAGCTTGAACTTCTGGAGCTTGCCGGTGGCCGTGCGGGCCAGCTCGTCGCGGAACTCGATGCGCTTGGGGACCTTGTAGCCGGCCAGCTTGGTGCGGCAGTGGTCCCGGAGCTCGTCCTCGGTGGCCGTCGCCCCCGGTGCCAGCACGACGAGGGCGAGGATCAGCTCGCCCCACCTCTCGTCGGGCACGCCGATGACCGCCACCTCGGCGACGGCTGGATGGGAGAAGAGGGCGTCTTCGGTCTCGATGGACGACACGTTCTCGCCGCCGGAGATGATCACGTCCTTCTTGCGGTCCGAGATGGTGAGGTAGCCCTCGTCGTCGATCGTGCCGCCGTCGCCGGTGTGGAACCAGCCGTCGACGATCGCATCCGCGGTGGCCTCGGGCTGCTCCCAGTAGCTCTTGAGCACGTTGTTGCCGCGGGCGAGGATCTCCCCTTGGCCGTCGACGGCCATGCGCATGCCGATGGCGATGGCACCAGCCCGGCCGAGCTTGGCGGCACGGTCGGCGGAGGAGAGGCCGTCCCACTCGGCGCGGTTGCGGTTCATCGTGATGAGGGGCGCCGTCTCGGTGAGCCCGTAGATCTGGATGAACTCCCACCCGAGCTCGGTCTCCACCCGCTCGATGGTGCGCGTGGGCGGCGGGGCGCCGGCGACGACGATGCGGGTGCGGCCGGCGCCGGGGATCGGGCCGCCCCACGTAGCGGCGGCGTCGAGGATCATGTTCACGACCGCCGGCGCGCCGCACATGAGGGTGACGCCGTGCTCGTCGACCCGGCGCAGGATCTCGGCGCCGTCGATCTTGCGGATCACCACCTGCTTGGTGCCCATGCCGGCGTTGGCGTAGGGCATGCCCCAGCCGTTGCAGTGGAACATCGGCAGCGTGTGGAGGTAGACGTCGCGGTCGCTGACGCCGGTCTGCCAGCCGAAGGTCGTGGCGTTGAGCCACAGCGACCGGTGGGTCTGCTCCACGCCCTTGGGCCGGGCGGTGGTGCCGCTCGTGTAGTTGACGACCGCCGTGGCGTTCTCGTCGGGCTCCCAGGCTCGGGGCTCCACGCCGTCGAGCGAGCCGTCGAGCCCGAACAGGACGGCATCGGCCTCGTCGCCGATGGTGAGGCGGTGCGGGGCCGCCACCCCCGAGAGCGCGTCCTCGAGCTCAGGGTCCACCAGGAGGACCGACGCGCCGGCGTGCTCGACGATGTAGCGGACCTCCTCGGCGGCCAGGCGGAAGTTCACCGGCACGAGGATCCGCCCGGAGCCGCTGACACCGAAGAACGACGTGAGCAGCCGGGCCGAGTTGTGCGACACGATCGCCACCCGTTCGCCCTGGCCGACGCCGAGGCGGTCGAGCGCCGCGGCCTGGGCCCGGGCCCGGCGGGCCATCTCCCCGTAGGTGACCGCACCCCAGGAGGGACCGGGCTGGTCGGGCTCGTCGACGAAGGCGATCCGGCCGGGGTACACGGCCTCGGCCCGGTCGAGGAAGTCGAGGATGGTCAGCGGAACCTGCATGCGGCGAACCCTAGGCACGACATCGTGGGTCCTGCGTCGGATAGGAACAGCCTCATGCGCATCGGGATCTTCGCCAGCGACGACAACCTCAACACCCTCGTGGAGCGGGCCAGCCAGGCCGAAGCCGACGGCTTCGACTCGTTCTGGCTGCCGCAGATCTTCGGGATCGACGCCCTCAGCGCCCACACCTTGATCGGCGCCACCGTGCCCCGCATCGAGCTGGGCACGGCTGTCGTCCCCACCTTCCCGCGGCACCCCATGGCGCTCGCCGGTCAGGCCCGCACCGTCTCGGCGGCGAGCGGCGGCCGGCTCACGCTCGGCATCGGGTTGTCGCACCAGCTCGTGGTCGAGGGCATGTGGGGCTACTCGTTCGACAAGCCAGTCCGGCACGTGCGGGAGTACCTGGCCGCGCTCGTTCCCCTCTGCGCCGGCGAGAGCGTGGCGTTCACCGGGGAGACGGTCACCGCCAACGGAGCGATCGCGGTCGACGACGCTCCACCCGTCCCGGTGATGGTGGCCGCCCTCGGTCCGGCGATGCTCAAGGCGGCGGCGGAGCTCAGCACCGGGACCGTCACGTGGATGACCGGTCCCCAGACCCTGGCCGACCACACGGTCCCGACCCTCGTCGCGGCGGCGGAGGCGGCGGGCACCGGCGAGATGCGGGTGGTGGCTTCGCTTCCCGTCGCCGTCACGAACGACCCCGGCGGTGCGCGGGAGCGGGCGGCCCGCGTCTTCGCCGTCTACAACCAGCTCCCGAGCTACCGCGCCATGCTCGACCGCGAAGGTGCCGAGGGTCCCGCCGACGTCGCCATCGTCGGCAGCGAGTCCCAGGTGCGCGCCGGGATCGAGCGGCTGCGCAGCGCTGGTGTGACCGACTTCGTGGCGAGCGAGTTCTCCAGCGACCCGGTGGTGATCACCGAGACGCGCGAGCTGCTGAAGTCGCTCGTCTGACCGCCGCATCCATGAACTTCGTATGCCAGGGCGCCCTTCTGGGCGCTCTCGCCTACGAAATCCGCTTCGGGGAGTGGGAGCGGGAGGGGGAGCGGGAGCGGGGAGGTCAGGCCTCGAGGAAGCCGGCGTCGACGAACACGGCCCGGACCTGGTCGGCCTCGTCGGCCTTCACCAGCACCTTGCACTGCTTCGGGTAGAGCTCGGTCGCCTCGCCCAGGTCGCCGGCGTCGAGGAGGTAGAGGGTCAGGCCCTCGTTGAGGAGCTCGGTCACGATGAGCTGCACGTCGAACGCCTTCTGCTCGCCGAGGTCGATCGTGACCGGCTCGGGGTGGTTCGCCAGCTCCGCGGCAGCCGCGGCCGCCTTGGCCTCGTCGTCCTCGTGCTTGAACAGGCCCATCGTGCGCTCCTCGGTGCTGGCTCGGCCCGGCCACCCTAGGCCCCTCCGGGTCCGTGCCTCACCTCTGCCCCCGTCGTGCCGACGAGAGAGGACGAGGGCCCGTCTGTGGGGCCGGCCACGAGGAGGCTCGACAGGTGGCGGTGTGCGCGTACGGCCACGAGAACCAGGACGCGGCCCGCTTCTGCACGACCTGCGGCCTCCCGCTCGCCGCGCCCGCGCCCGCGTCTCCGGTTCCGGCTCCGCGGTCCGGGTGGGGGCCGCCGCCGTCGGATCCGATCGGGTGGGGGCCGCCCGCGTCGGATCCGATCGGGTGGGGGCCGCCCGCGTCGGTCGCCGGGGCGAGGATGCCGGCGCGGCCCGGCCCCGACGGGGTCGCGGCGCCTCCGGGGTCGGGTGGTCGGCGCCGTCGCCTGGTGGTCGTCGGGATCGTCGTCGCGCTCGTCTTGGCCCTGTGCGCCGGGGGCCTCGTCGTGATGAGGTCGGAGTCGGTCCGAGACGAGCACGCCAGTACTCGCCCGGCGATTCCGATCGCGACCGACGAGATGTTCCGCGATCTCGTGGTGGTGACGACAGGGCCCGAGGGCGAGGGGCTGCTCCACCTCGCGCACGAGGGCGAGCCGATCGAGGGCGTGCCGGCGTTCGGCCGTGGCGAGGTGGTGCCGATCCGGCGTCCACCGAGCCGTGAGGACTCGTCGCCCATCGGCGGCGTGAAGCCCGATCCGGGGCTCGTGGCGGTGCCCGGAGGAGCCGTCGTGGCGTGGCGGTCCTCCGGCGCCGTGACGGTCGCCGCGGTGCGCGTCGGCGACCCGCGTCCGAGGGTGCTCTTCAAGGGGAGCGAGGAGACCGCCGTCAGCGTCGATGACCAGACCCGCACCGTTCCGCGCGTGCTCGTGGAGGACCGCGGGGCGTGCTCCGTCTCGGAGGACGGTCTGCCGGCCTGGGTCGTGGCG
>Ga0182745_1001426_pt1 | contig 23003 bp, 32 predicted proteins | sample eDN3rd30CKraftBY_FD_128523 | JGI IMG/M metagenome (GOLD analysis project Ga0182745, IMG submission 128523) | Enriched backyard soil microbial communities from Emeryville, California, USA - eDNA 3rd pass 30_C Kraft BY (version 2) (version 2) | ecosystem: Environmental > Terrestrial > Soil >... | reverse complement strand
TAGTTTCTCACCTTTTGTGACTTTATCTCCTAAGTAACTTTTAAATTCGTTAAAACTAGAAAGGATGTTGTCTTTCTTCTCTTGACTCATTTCATTTAGTTTATCCTCTACTTTATTTTCAACGGTGTCAGTATTATTGTTCATTTTTCATTCTCCTTCCAATTAAGTATCAATGTTCTTATATGGTAAATCCCCCATTTACAGGTATATAAACATTTCGTAGCCTACTCATTAAGCAGAATAATAGTGAACCTTGAATAAAACTCGATTATTTGTAATAAAGTTTAGTGAAAAACCTTTTTGATAACAGAATGTATTTCTTAGGATGTTAACAAACTAGGTTAGTTTCACAAAATTTAATCGGTTATTTAGATGAGGAACGGAGTGAATACAAATGAGTTTAGCTACTTATATAGGTTCGAACGTAGAATTACCTATTAATAATGAATTAGATGATTTAGTTACTATTGGGAGCTGCTTTTCAGATGAAAGAAATCGATTGAACATAAAGAAACATCAATTTACTACCCTTTATGTTTATGAAGTTGCAAGCGACTGGGGAATTGAAATTACGGAATATATGAATAAGAGCAGGCGTAAAGAATCAAAAGAGAAACTGATTGCGCTATGCAAATTGATGGACCGCTATCTTAAGTCAGGAGACTTTTTTGAGTTGTATAGTTGTTGGATAGGGGAAGAAGCTGAAGAACAAGAGAGGAAATTAACGTTAAACATCCATTACTTTGACATTGATGATATTGACATGCCGGAAAAAACATTAGTTAGAATTGAAAAGTGAGTTCGCCCTTTTATTATGGTGAATTTCCCCTTATATAAGTATACATAAAAAAGAAAAACTCCCCTAATGCCTTAAGAGAGTTTTTCTTTTTAGTTAAATATTAAGGGTGTAATTGCTTGTTACTTACATATCATTTAATATTTTTGTAGATATTTATTATAACCTATCAAATGATTTCGGGAAAGTAAAAAATGAAAGCGATTACTTTTAATTGACCCTGCTTGTTATTTGACTATCACTTTCCCTACCATTCCACTATTAAAATGATACCTACATATCAGTTCATATGTACCTGGGTTTTGTGGTTTCACGGTAATGGTTTTTTCTTTTCCAGGCTGGACTTCAGCGTCAATACCGAGTTTTTCTACTGTGAAGGTATGCTCTTTCTGACCTTCATTTTTCAATATCAATGTTATCGTCTTTCCACTCGGGATAGTGATGGTTTCTGGATTAAAGTAATCATCGTTCAACTGAACCTCCATGGCTTGCTGTCTTACCACGTCAGATTCGGCCAAAACACCGAGTGACCCTGAAGTTATCACACCGATAACCATCGCAAACAAAACGACCCATCCCGTTAACCAGTTTTTCATAGACATTTGCATTCACTCCTTTCACAAGTCATATTCTTTTCCAATTCATAAAATAATATCACTATTTTTTGTGAATTAATTATTATTTTTTCTTAATTTCAATTTTGGGAAGTCACAAATAGTTATGAACATTGGGAGAATCTTGAGTGCTGAGAGAAGAAAATAGCAGGCTTAACCAACACTAAATAACTTCTATGAAAGAAGCTTCTCGATTACGTCTCTCAATCAAATTACCGCACTTTACAAAATAGTATTGATACTAATAGAACAGTTCCAATCATATTCTTATAAGAGAAAACATTAAAAGGAGTGTTAAGTTAGTTGATAAAAGCTAAGGTTAGTTTACGGCCTATTGTTAGTAAGATAAATTTACCTACCGTTTTGAAAACAGCTATACTCCCAGGTGACTCATTTGAAAGCTTATTTATTGCAACCCAAGTAGGAGAGATCTTTTATATAAGGGATGAAGCTATACAGACTTTTTTAGATATTCGCTCACAAATCATAAAATTGGGTACGTCTGAACCAGGTGTTTCTCGCGGTGGATATGATGAACGAGGGCTGCTAGGGCTAGCGTTTCATCCAGAATTTTATTATAACGGTCTGTTTTATCTTCATTACTCCGTAGCTGGAACACAAGGACCAGGTGCACTTTCTGAACATTTTAAGCCTAACCCGTGTGATCCTAAAACTTCAAAACTAAAGTGGATAAATAGAGAAACTAAATATGATCATATTGATACAGTGGAAGAATGGATTTTCCAACCAAATGGTCAACCTCAAAAAAGACGGACGTTACTTAACTTAAGAAGACCATTTTTTAATCATAATGGTGTTAACAGCTTAAACTTTTCACCTGAAACTGGAAAACTTATCTTAACAATCGGAGATGGCGGATCAGGATATGACCCCTTTAATTTAAGTCAAGATGATATGGAGATTTACGGAAAAATAATTGAAATTGATGTAAGTAAGAATACATTCATCCATAATCCACCCGCAGTCACACGCTTTAATGAACTCCCTTCACCTATTCAGGAAACCCTTACGCTCATTGCCAAAGGAGTTCGCAATATAACGGGCATTTCATTTCAAAGATTTTATAGTCAGTACATCAAATATGTGGGAAACGTGGGACAAGACGTGGTAGAGTCTATTTTTTCATTCGTTCATTATAAGCCAATACCTGTTTCTCAACTTGTTCAAGCTTCTTTAATGAGAGCTAAACCCAGTCAAGAAGGATTTATTAACCTTGGATGGCGGGGATGGGAAGGAGATTTTCCAACTTCATTTATAAAAAGGTGTTCTGAAAATCCGGCTTTGGATGAGAAAATAATTGTTTATTACAATGAAGCAGTAAAAACTTCAGCGAGACGTCTTCAGCCTTTAACTAGTTATTTTCACAAAGATCCCCGCCCTAATAAATTCGGAGGGACCTCCCTTACAGGAGTTCAGCCATATATGGGAAATAAAATCCCTAGCTTAACAGGAAGCGTTATATTTACGGATATTGCCCAGGTTAAAGAATCTCAATCCCCAGTTAGAGGAGTTTTAGCTTATACCAGGACAGGTACAGATTGTAAGCTAAATGATTTTAATGTTGTGGAAATTGATTATAATTTTGGTTCCCAATCAGCTTACTACGTTAGTTTGGGAACGAACTTGGATCAAACGAGGCTTTATTTAGGAGTTTATGGCTCTATGAAAGTGTCTGACTTTAATCAAGGTACTGTTTTTGAAATTGTTCCATGATTTATATTTATAAAATTCGACTAAGCATTGGTTTCCCTAAAAAAATTATAGTTTAATTTTTCCAACAGCTATTTTATAGGAATGAGCAAATGAACTTTTTAGAAAATAAGAAATCCTTTAATCAATAAAGCCCATAAAAGATTCATTTTATGGGCTACAGTACCATACCTTTAGAAAGTACGACCTCTTTCTGTAAAAATAAATGCGACTTATTAGTCCTCCCTTTTAATTTCTTCATATATTACACGTAAGAGTTGATATATCCGGCAGTGATCTAAATCAATCTTTAACCCTTTATAATGTAAAAACAGTTAACCGAGGTGAAATTCATGTACTTTTTAAAGTCTCTTTCAAATGAAGTAAAATCTGCTCAGCTTTTTTTTAATAGACTATCTAAAACTAAGCAGCTTGTATCAGGCGCTCTTTTCGCCAGCTTAGCAGCCCTTTTTCAATCAGCAGGAGGTTTCTTACCCGGAATAGGAATGTTCATTAGTCCATTATCTACTGCACCCATTCTTTTTTGTTTTGTACTTTCGCTCCCTCTAGGGTTTATTACCTATATACTAACAAACCTGCTTCTTCTGATTATCCAGCCAAGTGAACTTATTATTTTTCCTTTTACAACAGGAATACTGGGAATAGGCATAGGAGCTGCTTTTTACTTTTTTAAAAAGAGATTGTACATTATTATAAGTGGTGCCACCTCATTAACTGTTGGGATTATTACCTTATTGTGCATCTTCAAATTCCCAGTGCTAGGTCCCGTGATCTCCAATAATTTTTCTCTTTGTACTACTGGTTTAATTTTTGTATTTACTTTCCTTTATAGTTGGATTTGGGTTGAGCTCAGCTTAGCTTATTTAAAAAAATTAAAAACATTTATTTTCTTTTAAAATAATGGAGAAATCGCAATCAGCTTTTTAGAAAAACGTCAATTAGGACAATCTCATCTGAATTTTTTAAGGCGCTTTTCATTATATTTTCAAATTCGGCTAAACTATTTGCCCGTTCTCCTTTAATTCCAAAGCTAGTTGCCAATTGAACAAAATCTGGGTTTGTAAAAGTTACTCCATAGCTCTTACCAAACTTTTTGTTCATCATTTCCTGCTCTATTTTTAATGTAGAGTCGTTTAAAACAATAATGATGAATGAAAGCCCTAAGCGCTTTGCCGTCTCTATTTCTGCAAAATTCATTAAAGCTCCTCCATCTCCAGTAATACAAATAACTGGATCATTAGGGCAAGCCAGTTTAGCTCCAATTGAGCCTGGTAAAGCAATACCCATGGAAGCTAAACCATTTGATATAATGAACTTGTTAGCGTTTTTGGGCTGATAAGTTCGGGCTATAGATACTTTATGAGCCCCTACATCTGAAATCACAATTGTTTCCTCTGAAGAGAGCTTGTCAATACTGTACAAGATATTCTCAATTGTCAAAGGCAGTAAATTAGTATCTATCTCTTTCTTTTCAATATGATAGGATTGCTTAATTTGTTTCTGAAGATTGCCAGAGGGCATCCACGGTTTAGAAGGGATATCCAGCTGATTGAATACGCGTAAAGTCTGCTTTATATCTCCAACCAATTCCACTTCTACAGGATAATATTCATCTATTTCTGCCGGTAAAGTATCTATATGTAAAATGGGTGTTTTTTCCGTGTTCCATTCTTTAGGTAATTTCTCGACAAAATCAAATCCCATTACAATAAGTAGGTCAGCTTCCTTTAAGCCTGGGAGCACTTCATCTTTTTCATTAAATCCAAACGTAAAGAAATTTTTTGGATGATCTTTAGATAATACACCTTTAGCCATATAACTATGGGTAACCGGTGATTGAAGGCGTTCAATAAATTGGTGAAGCTCATCCACGGCTTGCTGTCTAACAACGCCGTTACCGATAATAACAAAAGGTCTCTCATACTGCTTAATAAGAGTATTAGCAGCCTGAATTGACTCCATTATAGGTATACTTACGGGCATAGATGTAGGTGAAATAGGTTTAATGGGAACGATTTGAGCTGCTAAGTCTTCTGGCAATTCTACTACTACGGGTCCTGGCTTTTCCATTTGTGCAACTTTAAATGCTTTTCGAATAATCTCAGAAAGCGTTTGTGAATCTTTTATTTGAACACGCCACTTCGTTGTCGGTTCTACCATTTTAATAATGTCCATATATTGATGTGATTCTTTATGTTGTCTCCCCAAAGCAGCCTGTCCCGTTAATGCTACAACAGGAGAGTGGTCTAGCTTTGCACTAGATATTCCCGTCAATAAATTAGTAGCTCCAGGGCCTAATGTTGACAAACATACCCCTACCTTGTTTGTTAGCCTTCCGTATACATCTGCCATGAAAGCAGCTCCTTGCTCATGCCGAACATTCACGAATTGAATCTGTTTAGACTTGGATAAAGAATCAATAAAATCCAACGTCTCTTTACCAGGTATTCCGAAAATATATTCAACTCCCTCATTTTCTAAGCATTGAACAAGTGTATCCGTCACTTTCATATTGTTCGACCTCTCTTTAGATAGTATTCTGACAAGCTTATGTAAAAGAAATAGCTCATCAATTCTTATCTCGTTTTTTCTCGTTTCAACTAACCGAAACCCTAAATATATGGAATGGAATGAAATCATACTCACTAACTATTGTTTATAGTGTTACCATTAGGTTCTTATGTTAAATACATTTTTTAAAGAATGTATAAATAATTGGATGAGTCAACCTTTCATCCGTGTGAACTGATAGGGAGTGTGACAATACTCTATAAAGAATTATTATTAGAAAGTAACATTTTAAGGAATGTAAAAAATCCCATATACAAATAATAAGACGAATACTCGTCTAAATTGGAAGGAGCAGTTTTTATGAAAAGATTATTATGGATGGGATTTATTATGTTATTTTCGCTAAACATGCTGGTTGAACCAAGTAGTGCTCGTGCTGAAGCACAAGAATATCGTGTTAGTCAATCTCAGGTAACGTTTGAAAATGAATTCAGAAGACTTTGGATGGATCATGTATTATGGACAAGTAATTATATTACAAGTGCAACAACAGCAGGATCAGAAGACCAAAAACAGGTATTGGCAAGGCTATTAAAAAATCAGGAAGATATCGGGAATGCTGTGAAGCCGATATACGGAGAGAAAGCTGGGAACAAACTTACAGCTTTGCTTAAGGAACATATTGTGATTGCTGGAAAAATTGTAGATGCGGCTAAAACGGGAAAGAAAGCCTTGGTGAATCAATTAAACAAAGAATGGTATCGAAATGCTGATGACATAGCAGCGTTCCTTAGCCAGGCTAACCCTTATTTGAAAAATGAAGATTTGAAAAAGTTACTGTATATGCATCTAAAATTAGTGACAAATGATTTATCTGCAAGCTTAGAAAAAGATTGGGAAGCAAGAATCGTTGCAATTGATGAAGGAGTCTCACATATCATCTTAATGGCAGATACTATATCTGCGGGAGTTGTGAAGCAGTTTCCAGAGAAATTCAATAAATAATCTTAATAATCTCCGGTAGAACGCTGGAGATTATTTGAAATTTCTTCATGAAAAACTGTACCTGTAAAAACTCTTTTGATTGATGCCTACAGAAAACCTTATGTTTACTAAAGAGGGACATGTAGATATTCTGCATAAATCGTCATACCAAAAAAAGGTTTATTAAATTTAAACACTGGGTATTATCAAATCAAGACGATGTGTTAAAAGTACCGCCCTTGCATGGGGTGTGTCCTTCTCTATTCTATAAAAAAAATGGCGCCTCCAACGGCGTCATTTTTTATTTATAAACAAGTTTACGGATGCTTGTGCGAAAGTTGTATTTATATGAAAAAGGTACATAGATTTTTATCTAATAGAATCTATTTTTACACCACTATTTTTAAAAATTTTGAGTGAACTTCACTTTCTTTTGGACAGACCGGTCCCCGTGTGCTCTCTCATCTAATTTAGGTTCATATTTATGAATAGAATGTCCATTATGATGTAAATCGTCATACCTCCATCACCTTTTGATTGAAGTGAGTAATGATAAAGAAAGTTAGAAAGATCACATTAATTTAAGTTTAAGATGTCTCAATTGGGATAATATAATAAATAAGCTAGATTTAATGATAATCTGGTTTATTTTCTATATTCTAGGAGGCAACAAAAAATGGAACACGGTAAAGTGAAATGGTTTAATGCTGACAAAGGTTTTGGATTTATTGAGCGTGAAGGTGGAGAAGATGTATTTGTTCACTTCTCAGCTATTCAAGGTGAAGGCTTTAAATCCTTGGATGAAGGTCAAGAAGTGACTTTTGATATCGAACAGGGGCAACGTGGACCACAAGCGACAAACGTAAATAAAGCATAAAAATCTTTTAAAGAAAAAACAGACTCTATTTTCAGAGTCTGTTTTTTCTTTAAAAGATTTTTATATTAAAACTTATTCATTAATAATTATAGTTCATGTTTTTTACATAATGACTTTTTAAGATTGTCACTGATTCATTCGATACTCTTATAGTTACTATTTCTCCATTACTAAATATTTTCTCCCTCATAGCCCTTATCCTTTCTCGCATCAAAAGTAATCAGGGATTATTTTCTATACGTTTTCTTACGGCCTGCTGTTTCTTTTCTACCTCTATTTCTCTTACGTTCTGTTTTTGCCTTTTTATTACGAAGCGGTGCCACTTCAGTCAATTGGACAGGGGTCATATTTGATTCTTTTGTTAAGAGCTTTAAAGTGGCTGACAGTAAAGAAACAGAATCCACTTCTTCTAACAACTTTTCCGCCATTGGCTTATATTCCACAAACTCCCCTTTGTCGATAGCGGTCAAAACCTGGTGAATGATTGCTTCCTGATGCCCTGCCATTACCTCACTAGAAGTAGGAGGTGATTGTCTAGACATTTTGGTTTTCGTGACATCTTCGATCACTTTTAAGTGATTACGTTCTCTTGGAGTTATAAATGTAACTGCCAATCCCTTAGTACCTGCCCGTCCTGTTCGGCCAATACGATGAACATAGCTTTCAGGGTCCTGAGGAATATCAAAATTGTAGACGTGACTAACACCTGTAATATCAAGTCCTCTTGCTGCAACGTCGGTTGCAACCATAATCTCAATCGTATGATTCTTAAATTGACGAATCACATCGGCACGTTTGGATTGTGTAAGATCTCCATGAATGCCTTCTGCTGCATACCCACGCTTTTTTAGCCCTTCAGCAAGTTCATCCACACGTTTTTTTGTGCGTCCAAACACAATAGCAAGGTCTGGCGATTGAAGGTCTACGAGATTACAAAGAACATCAAATTTTCGATTCTCTGGAATTTCCATATACTGCTGCTCAATGTTCTTTACCGTTAGCTCCTTCGCTTTTACTTTTACGAGTTCAGGAGCGTTCATAAATTTCTGAGCTAGACTTTGTACTTGCTTCGACATGGTTGCTGAAAATAGTAAGGTTTGATGAGGAGAAGAGATGCCGCCAAGAATCGTTTGGATATCTTCAATAAAGCCCATATTTAACATTTCATCTGCTTCATCCAGAACAGCTGTACGAATATGATTTAAACGAATGGTTCTTCTTTTCATATGGTCCTTAAGGCGTCCTGGGGTTGCCGAGATAATATGCGGTCTGTTTTTAAGAGCTTTAATCTGACGATTAATATCTTGCCCTCCATAAATGGGTAGCGTTTTGACTCCTTTCACCTGTCCAATTCGATTTAACTCCTCAGCTACTTGAATAGCCAGTTCACGTGTCGGTGCTAAAACTATTCCCTGAATCCCTTTTTCACCAAGCTCAACCCGCTCTATAAGGGGGATGCCAAAAGCTGTTGTCTTTCCAGTACCGGTTTGAGCTTGTCCAATTAAATCTTTACCCGTCATAGCTATCGGAATAGCTTCAGCCTGAATCGGCGTAGCCTCTTCAAAACCCAAGTTATGAACGGCCTTTTCAATATCCTTGCTTAAATTAAAATCAGAAAATTTTTTCATTTTTTCATGCTCCTTCTCTTACTTAAATTCAGAAATGAGAAAAGTACTCTTTAACCAGAGCTGTTATTTATTCATTTCTGCGCATTGGAAATCAGTCTTATTATTCACGAACATCTTATTTTAGCGTATTTATACAAAGCGAATTCATGCCTTATTTTATCCGTGCTTTCGTGTATTTATAAATTTTTATAGGATGTATAAAGTGTGGTTTAATTTAGAAAGATATGGTTCTTACCATTTCTTTTTTAAAAGGTATACTATTTAGGAGGAGGGATGATGTAGTTATGTATTATAACCATAGGAAGAAAAATCAAGAGCTCTTACCTAAAGAACGAATAGAGATTTGGGAATGTGAATCAGAAGAATGTAATGGTTGGATGAGAAAAAATTTCTCTTATCAAAATCATCAAAAGTGTCCTTTGTGTGGCTATAAAATGAAATCAGGAGAACGGCTTTTAGAGGCGTCTTCTAATCCCCATCAAAAATAATTTATGACCGTCTGTTGTATAAATCTATAAAAAACTCACGGCACTATAAGATATAATATGTTTTTTGCTAGCTAGTGAAATCAAAAGTAAAAAAAAGACTCCTAGGTGGAGTCTTTTTTACTCATTTTAATTATGCTACTTTATGAACGTTAGCAGCTTGTGCTCCACGTTGGCCTTGCTCGATGTCAAACGTTACTTTTTGACCTTCTTCTAATGATTTAAAGCCTTCGCCTTGAATAGAGCTGAAATGTACGAATACATCGTCTCCGCCTTCAATTTCAATAAAACCGAAACCTTTGTCTGCATTAAACCATTTTACTGTACCTTGTTCCATAATATTGCCTCCTGGTGTGGAATACTCCACACTTGTATTACTACCCTTGTCCAACCATACTATCTTAAGATGAAAATTTCTATGGAAGAGATTTCTCTTCTCTCAATCCTACACCGAACAAAAATAATTAACCTAAGCGTAACACATAGAACCGAAGATAGCAAATACAGAAAAGCAGATAAAACTTTAAAATTTGCACCTCTGTAGATTACATACAAAATAATAAGCGTATTAAGAAACCTGCCGTTTTTGTGTATATAAAATTTTTCATAAAATTGATATCTTGGGCATAATACAGGTTAGATACGTGGTAGAGGGGGGATTGTTTGAGACTGAAGGATGGAAACTTTTATACAGATAGTAGAACCAATAAGGTATATAGATTAAATGAAGATGACAAGGGAAGCTGGTACCTGAGTACGCGTGATGATGAAGATCATCATCCAATGTCAAGAACTTCTGGACGTAACATGATGAAATTGATAAAGAGTTTTTATACCAAAGTGAACGACAGTTGAAAATTTACCACTCTGCAAAACAGCATAAAAAATATAAAGCTAGCTTAACACAGCTAGCTTTATTTCTAGTTTATAGAGCGAATTATCATAATGTTTTTTTAGGAATTAAGCAACGATACTAACAAAAAATCTTTAGCCCGGCCCTTGGCAACGACCTATTATTTAATTTCGATTGCAGAAGCCTTGTTGTCCCAATCTGACGCCATATTAGCAGTTTTACCATACCAATCGGAGTGTCTAAAGGAAACTCCTTTCCCGTACCCTTGAGATGAAGTATGCTCCCACAGCGTCGTGGAATAGCTTGAAGAAGGTGATGCCGTACTTAAGGATGAAATTCTGTCATTCCAGCTCGAGGGCAAATTTTTAAACCCGTCTCTCCAATAAATATACTGTCCACCTTTATTTTTAGACTCATAGAAATCGGTACAACAGGAACCACTGCCCATCATATTGACTTTGTTTTGAAGTTTCTGTTTATCTTTTTCAATAAACGCGTTCAAAGCTTCCCTGCTCGTAAATCCATATGCCAACCAATCACCATTTTTATTCTGTTTAGGTAGAACCATGGTTACTTTTATGTCTGTGTCGGAAATGTTATTCGCTTTAGCCTGGAGATTCACATCTTTTCCATCCACAGTTAAATAGTGATACGACTTAATCGTATACTCTTTTTCAGCATACGCCGCGCCCGTAGAAACTGGTATAAATCCCATCAAAGCAAAAAGACAACATAGTGCGGAAAGACAAAGTTTTACTCGCAAATTCTTCACTCCCGTATTATTTTAATTTAGGTACTTTAGTAAGAAAAAGTAGAGTAATATTAACAGCCCCTGCGTAAAATCTTGATGGAACAGCCAATACCGGCTTGTAAACCAATGGATGAATCCACTTTTATTACTTATGTTAGTACTTTTTCTGTTTTTACAATGGGGCGCTTATACTCATCTTTCCTAATCCCTCCTAACTTTAATATGCTATATACAGAAAAAACCAAATGCATATTTCTGTATGATAAATATAATGAATATTCGAAGTATAATGAAATGCCAATACTACCAAATTTCAAGTTAATAAAATTTATTGATTTTTTTACATAATTTTCAATTTAATAATGAGATAAATATTATTTGTTAAATTTTATAATGATTTTTATTCGAAATAGAATAGTTTAGATCTTTATTTATGTAATATGAAGGCAATCTTCTTTATTTTTTATAATAAAGAAGGCTCAAAATAATCAATAAAATAACCAGACCAAAAGAACTGAATCTTTATTCAGCTTTCTTTTTAATAAGTAAATTCAATACGTTTATATAGCTAAATAACAGGGTTAGTTATTACTCCCTTTATAGAAAAACAACCTCTTTGTCGCCAATAAATATAAATGATAAAGCTTTTTATATTTCTCAGATGCTTTAACATTTACTTAAATTACTTTATTTACAAATAATAAATATTTTATCTTTCCAGCATATTAATCTATAAAACTGGACAGACTAATAGCATATTCCCCCTATTCCAATAAACTTGAAAATCCTTTGCCAATATCGGCAAAGGATTCTTTTTGTATATATAAATATTCCTTAAGGTGCAAATCCTTGAAACCTAACAGTAAGATATATACCAATAGGAAAAGAAGCCAAGTCAACGAAGAGATTAAAATGCTTCCTATGTAATAACCAGAACCTGTAAGATCATTCTTCTTTTTTTATCCTCACCTCTTGCTCATATTTCTTGTTCAATAATGGAAGGAATCTCATGTTAAAATTTATTGATTTTGAAACAGATAAAGTCCAAATCCTAAAGTATCTCTGCCCCATGTAAGATAAGTACGTTTCCATGATCTAATTTTATTTAACATACTATGATAATCAGGGTCGTTCGGGTTTTCATAACAATATTTTTCCATAGACATAGCATATAGTCCTTCATATTCGTCCCAATCATCATCACTTGCAACAACTGACCAAATCGGCACGAGCCCCATACGTTCTCCGATAAAAACATTCTCATGGTGTTTTTTTAATTCTGACTCCTCCGCTCCACCAAGTGCATCTAAATATTCCTGACTAGGTTTCTTTTTCCAATACCCTTCTCCTACTAGAATAAAGCCGCCCTTTTTGACGTTTCTTTTAAGAGCTTGTAACGTTAATTCTAGGCTCCCCAAAGCATGAGTAGAACCCACACAAATTCCTACATCAAAATGATTGACGTATTCACTTATCACTTGTTTGGCATCTTGTACAATGTACATAATTTTTTCTTCAGGGATTCTTTTTTGGGCCTGTTGCTTTGCCTCTAAAATAGAACCTTCATATGACTCTACGGCTGTTGCTTCAATGCCATACTTTTCAACTAAACGTATTAACAATTCACACTTCCCAGCCCCGATATCTAACACTTTTGCATGAGGTTCTAACTGAAGAAAATCAATAATTCTATTGATTTTAATTTCACTTATCGGGTTACTAAATAAATGTTCTCTGTGGGCAATTGATGAGTATTTATTTCTGTCCATTGATTGAACTCCCCTTTGTCCTTTTTAGATACTTATTTTTCTCATTAAGTTATTTAGGATAGAAACATTCATAGTCCCAGCCCCTTTCAGAATAAATATTTATATTTATATTTACATGTAACAATAATTAATAAGTTCTTCCATGCTTCATTTTATCGCTGATAATAATTAATTCCTTAAAAATTGGAGAAACCCTTCCCCACTGTGCCATAGTTAAATAGTCAAAATGGACAAAATATAGCTAGTTAACCTAAACACTCCTATAGAAATCAAACACAAAAAAGAACCCTTGCAGCAGTAGGGGTCCAGCTAAATAAACATAGTTGTTCATATGTGTAAGTTTTTTATAAAAAAATAAGATGTATAGATATAAAAATTTTATGTTTTAATAAAGACTGGGCAAACTCCGTCGGTGTGAATAGTGTTGATAAATACCGGCTATGTAGCTTAAATACCATTTCTATATTGTTTTTTGAAAAATCATCTATAATTGATATTGTTTTAATCTCATATTGAGATATATAATAAAAACAAGAAAAAGAAAACGCTTTCTATATTTAAATACATTGTTATTTTTCAAACTATAAGGAGGATTTAAAATGAGCCAAGTGGAAAGAAATTCTAAAGTACAGAAATTGGTTGAGTATAAAAAATTCAATGAAGAAGAAGTTTTAAAAATGACAGATCCGCAGGTTGAATATTATCACTGGCTCTATTTTGATGATTCCGCTTATGATTATATGTAACTCAACTATAAAATAAGAAAAAAGCACAAAAACGTTTATTATCAACGGGTTTGTGCTTTTTTCGTTTCTTTAATTATACGATTACTCGTTTTCAATACCATTTCCTGTGACAACAAAATGAGGGCTGTCTTCCTTTCGGTTGAAAAGTCTCCAGAACTCACTATATTCATCGTCTTCTGAAGTATCCGGAAACACCTCTAATAAATAACCTTGAGATAAAAAGATCTTTAGCCCTCCTACTTCGTCTGATTCAAATCTTTCTACAATCGTATGTTCGTTTATATCTTCTATAATCGATTTAATTCTTTCATCGAATCGATTATTTCCTTGGACATCCCATTCAAAGTGCTCATTTTCATTATCCAAGCCTGTTCTTGGATAATAGAAATCCCGTGAGCCTACTACAATTTTATTAGCTTTGGCAATACGCCAAGAACATTGAATATGTAAAGCGTATTCAGCTACCTCTTCCATTTTCCCCCTTCTGGTTACTAAAATCTTTTCTCCAAATCCAAGCCAAAACAAATTTGAGGCTCTCCCTATGTATCTTAGATTTAAGCCCACTAATTTATCTACTTTTGATTTAATTGCTTGTCTCATAATTTTCTCCTTTTATTTTCAGTTAAAGCTTTCTAGGTAAGTAGCTAAACTAAATAAATAGAATGTATTAATCTATTTTGTTTATGGCATTAAGGTTATAGCGGTCTATTTCTTTTTTATTTTTAATGACTACTAAAACACCTTTTAAAGCATTTTCCTTAATCATCTTTATTTTTTCTTTACTAGGAGCCACTGGCAGCCCTCCGGAATTAGTGGTGAATCCTAAGTCATAACTTACATTTATTTTACCAGTTCTATTTCTATTAAAATCCCCATATCCTGATCCTCTTCCTAATCCATCAAGACCTTTCTCGTCATCAAAAATATTAACTCCTATAGCATCCTTAGAGGCCTTTATTAGCTCTTTATCGGGTAAAATTTTAAAATCTAAATCGTCTTTATCAAAATCAATAAGGGTTTTATCACTATAGTGCTTAATTTTCATATCGTAGTAAAGAGCAAGAGGCACAATTTCTTTCTCTTTTCCATTCTCTTCTATTATTGTAGATCCTACCAAACCTTTGTCATTAACTACTTTTACTTTAACATTAGTAATTTTAAAAGGTTTTTTCTGATGATCTTGCTGATATTCTTTTGACACTTTTTTATTTTCTTCTATATCTGAGCTTCCTTGGTTTGAACAGGCACCGCTCACTAACAACGAAACAGCCATAATAGTTACACCAATTAATTTTTTCATTATTCTATTCTCTCCTGTCTTAAATGACCCGAGCCTTGTAGTTGTGGTAAATTTGTGAAGCTTAAATCTTTGTATAATGTAATCCTATCGCTTGCAATTGTTATTATGTTTTATTTATATTGGATACTTCTTTTTAGTATGTAATTGTACAGGCTTTAAGTTGTACAGATGCTCTTAAAGGAAATGAGTTACGTTTATCAAAATAGAAATAGAGGAAACATATTGTATCAATAAGTGTTTTTAATTTATTTTGTAATTCCGATGAGATCATCAGTACCTATTATTTCTTCTTTACTAAATGTATTAAGTAGTACATTTGCGCAATTAAAAACGAAAGGAATACAATGATGATGAATCCAAAGGTATTAATGGCCTCCTCTGCTGCATTATCACCAGTCATTAAAAGAGAACCTAATACGAAATATAGTATAATCCCTATAAAAAGGTTCAAGAAGAAAATGCTTATATATTTAGACAATAAAAAATCTCCTTTCTTTAAATATTTTTTCCGTTTATTTCCTATTAGCCTACCAAATACGTCTGTAAAAGTGTATGGTTTTTAGAAGACAAATGTCATAAGAGTTATACAAAACATTTCTAGTTTACAAATGAATAGCTAATTAAAGTATGTTATAATGGATAAATAAGGAAAAAATATTGAGCACTACTTTGAAGGAGTTATTAATGAGACGACTAAAAAGAAATTATTTTTGGGTTTTGACTATATTAATATTATCCAGTACAGTCTTCAATCTGACTTGGAGAGATAAAAGCTGGCCAGGGTATTACACTTTATCCGTATTTTTAGTTTTGGTTGTACTAAATATTATTGGGAACAGATATGGAAAGAATGAAAGTGCAAAAAAGGAATGCCACACACCATAGGTTTGCGGCATTCCTTTTTATTTTTGCAACTTCTGGTTAAAAGTTTCAGCGACAAATTCATATTCTACATCGTCTTTATGAATAAAAAATGTAGTACACCCGTCAATATCAATACATTTATTAGACTGAGCACATACTACATCTACCTCAACCAGATTAAAATGAACAGCATGAGCATCCTCACTATCTAGCCCCATTGTTAAACAATTAATACTATCGCCAAAAGACTTAAAAATAAGCTTTTTCCCTTCCAAGTTCTCTTTACTAACGCCAAATTTCTCATTATTCAATATCCCTTGCAACGATGACGCTTTGGGAAGGCATTGGATATGATGAATGCCTTTGTAGCACCTTAAAGTAAACAAAAAAGGGTGTGCTTCATCTGCCATAATCTCGACGCCATATTTAAACGAAAAAGTTTTATAAACCATTTCATAAAATAAAGGGATGACAATATCATCCCATGATTCATAAGCATGAGCATGTATGCGTATTAGATGGGGATATAAGCTGGTAATGGCACGCTGAAAATTTAATAAAACTTCCGTATCAGTAAGTTCAGATAAAGAATTATCGATTTCATGATTCTTTATCTTTCGTAGCCTATTATCAATCATCAGCTTTTCCCTCCTACTTCTAGTTAGTTAATCCTCCGATAGTACATGTACGGCATGAAGCTATTTATTATTATACTTGTCTAGGTCTTTCCATTTTGTAAACTTGGTTCTAAGATTTCTAGATATTTCTTCGTCCTTGCTTAGAAGTAAAATTAAAGATGAGTCCCAAAAAACTAATTCTATAATTGCTTTAGGGTGCTGAAGTGTTGGTGTTTCAATCCAAAAATCCGGATTACCATCAGCATAAGGCACTTCTTTAAATCCATCTAAATTTATAGTTTCTTGCTTATCAAAGGCAGAAAAAACTCCCCATATAAAATATATGTCCTCTTTATTAGCAAGCTTCGTGAGTTTTTCACCTGTAATCCAATATGTATTGCCGCTCGTTCCATTGTTGTAAATTCTGTAGTCAGTAAAGTAATCAAGATACTTATCTGGAAAAGATCCATCTAAATCAGTCAACAGCCAATTGTACTTTTCATGAAGGGTATTAAAAGAACTCAGTATTTCCTTTAAGTCATAAAAGCTCTCTAAGATCGTATTCATGCATTTTCCTCCATATTTCATTTTAACATTTCTCTTAGTAATTTTTCTGTATACAACATGCAAGATTAGTTAACATAACGCTCATTCAAACTCCTCAGGACACCAAACAGCTATGTCATCACCGGGAGCTGCAACTAAAAGCCAATCACTTCCTGCAAAAGGGTCTCCTAATTGCCAGCATTCATAGTTAGGATCATGACCGTTCACAAATAATACTCTCCTCGATTCTAGAGAAATGATAAGATGAGGCGATACGGCATCCAGCTGAACGTTTACTACTTTTTGTCTCCTGATATCCCAAATATGCTTAAAATATTGCTCTTCTGTATGGAAAGGCACTTCATCCTCTGATGATGGGTATGTATCGCGGGCTTCAGGATATACAGTCCAAGTTGTTTCGATACTCAATACAAAATCACTATCATCTTTTTTATTATAGTTAGTAAAATACAATAGAGTTACAGAGCTATTAAGCCCAAATTTCACGCCATCTATTTGACTGCCAATAAGCAAGTGCTTCAGTACTCGTTCCGCAAATTTTTTGTCCTCTATCTTCACTGTAGCTGCTCCTTTACATGTGTTTTAGATGTATGCCATATAAAAAGTTAAGCAACGTAATCCTCTTTAGATATTAAAAAACTCACTCTTACTGCTCAAATTAACACTTGGTATATTCATACTAAACATAGGCTAAATAAAAAAGCTCTTTATGAAAAAACAGTCTGTTTATTTTTGCTTTTTCCCTTCTCTTACCTCGCTGATTGTCTTTATAAATTCACGCTCAGTTACTCCTAGATAAGAGTCAGAGCGTCGAATATACACAATCCTGAGGTCTCTGTAAGGCTCAGGTATTGAAAAGAGCTGCACTAATCCTTCTTTCTCGTATCTTTCCGCCAATGACCGAGCTATAAGTGTCACACCAAGGCCAGAAACCACTGTTCCCATAATCGTTTCGAGTGTAGCAAATTCCATAATTTTCGGCGATACGATTTGTTCTTCTTTTAACCACTGCTGTAGCCTTTCTCTATATTGGCAGCCTTCATTAAATAAGATAAATGGTAAGTGTAGTAACTCTCTAACAGACTGAATCTGTTTCTTACCGTTCTCATTTGCGCTGCATACAAGTACAATTTCTTCATCAAAAGCTGGAATTTGGTCAAGCATTGACACATTTACTGGTTCCGCTACAAATGCCCCGTCTAGCTGAAACTTAAGAACTTTCTCTATTAATTGTGTACTTACTCCTGATTCTAGAGAAATATCTACATTTTTGTACTTATTATGATAGGAAGAAATAATTTCAGGAAACCCTACTACCGTTTCAACTAATCCAATACATAATGATCCAACAAGGTTATGCTCATCTTGAAATGCTTTCTGTATTTCATCCATCAGCCGCATCATTTGTTCTCCGTACGTTAAAAGTTTTCGGCCTTCTACATTTAATGTCATTCCACGTCTGTGACGATGAAACAATGGGTGTCCAATTTTTCGTTCAAGAGATCGAATACGTGCTGTTACATTTGGTTGGACATAACCTAGCTTATCAGCAGCAAGACTTACACTGCCGTATTCTGCCACAGCCATAAATATACGTATATCTTCTACTTCCATAAACATCTTCCTTTCCACTTACATTCATTCATTTAGGTATTAATGATAATGATAGCTACAATCATTTATCATTATTTTACAAGATATCAATCCCTAGATAAAATAATGACATTCGAGCACTACTACAACTTGCTAGTAGAAATTACGTAAAGTTCTTAAAATGAGGCTACTGAAAGGAGGAAATCCGATTGTTTTATTTATTATTGTCTTTTGCCATTATCTTAGAGGTAATTGCAGTATTTTTTCTTAATCTTACAAATGGATTCACAAACTTTGTTCCGACTGTTTTTGCCATACTATTTTATTGTTCTTCGATTGCTGCTTATATGCTCCTTAACGCTAAAGGTGAAGTAGGAGTAGCAAGCGCGTTGTATGCAGGAGGAGCAACCGTACTTGTGGTTGTCACAGGTATTGTTTTTTTTGATGAAACTATTTCCTTATCTAAAATCTTAGGAGTTTCTCTTATTATAATCGGTGTAGTTTCTCTTAATATTAAAGGAAGCTCTAAAGAAAGGATGACGGCGTAATGGGATACGTATTCTTAACGATTGGCTTAGTTTTAGGCATTGCAGGACAAATGTGTGTAAAACTATCTAAAGGCTTTAGACAAACTGTTCCTACAATAGGTGCATTCTTATTGTTCATTGCTTGTATTTATTTCATTTCTCTAACAACACACTATTTCGAAATGGGTATTGTTTTTGCTATATGGGCAGGGCTAACGATTGCTAGTACAACGCTGTTAGGCATTTATATATTTAAAGAATCAAAAAACAAAAGAAAGATTATCTCCGTTACTCTTATTATTACAGGGGTTATTATACTAAAGGCTTTTTAACACACAAAGATGTTTAAGCGAAGATCTCGTATTCTTATATTGGGCATTTACTATTCAACTAGTATTTAGTAAGGGTTTTCATATTTCCGAAATCGCGGAAGTACATATATTAAACTGATTTGTGTTAGACTGTTAAAAGCGTATGACTTTGAAGAAGAAAGGCTGAAAAACATGACACAAACAAATACAGCATTTCGTGATGCACTTATCAAATCACTCAGAGGTGAAAGAGGTCATCTTCCAACAATTAATGCAATAACCGATATTAATATGGAACTTGCTTCACATAAACAAAAGGAATTACCTTACTCTATTTATCAATTAGTGAAGCATATGAGCTATTGGCAAGACTTTTTACTTGCTCTTGCTAAAGGAGAAAACCCTGAGAGACCGAAAAGTGTAAGTGAAAGCTGGCCCGAACATCCAGCCCCATCTGATGAGGAAGAATGGAAAAAGACGATCCAGCATTTTTGTGATGGAATTGACGAAGCTTGTCACTTAGCTGAGATATTATCAATCGAAGAACCTCTGGATGCTTGGCCAAGTGAAACCCCAGGGGGATTACTGCGTAATATTGCTTCTCACAACAGCTATCATCTAGGTGAAATTGTCATTATGAGAAGATTAAACGGAGTATGGCCACCGCCAACGGGAGGCTTTCCTGCTTAGATTGAGACATAATCAGATGCAGAAATAAAGCTCTAAAAAGCGTCCATTAAACACTTTTAGAGCTTTATTTTAGTTGTGTGCTCTTATCTTTATGAATAATGTGTGGGATGAAACAAGTCTTCCTCTGCATTTCTGACAATCGAAAAGTGTTCAACGTTGTAATGACCAAGTAAAGTTTCATTATAATACTTTATGATTTGTTCAGCACTTAAACCATTACTGTCCGTTGTTGAATGTCCATCACCCACTAATGTCACATCCCTCCCATTGATTGTAGCTGTTCTGACTGCAATATCTATACAGTGTTGTGTCTAAATTTATGAGAAATTTAATGAGCAACTTAACGAATGTTCTTTGCCCCTTGGTCTTTTAACTAGTTCTCCTCCACAGTTAGGACAAATATACATCGCACTTTCACTACATTTATCACAGAATGTACATTCATGAGTACAGATATAAGCGACAGAGCTATTATGGAGTTTCTTATTGCACTTTTCGCATGTATTTCTCATTTCTAAAGCCATTAAATCCCTCCTTTTGATATAATTAAATTGTATTGTATAAATTTCTATTTTCACATATCTATTTTATTGTATTACTAATTAATAGCTTTAATATTGACGGAAAATTCATTATTTTAACTTATAATTTAAAGCGGGGTATGTTTTATGGATGAAATTGATCAAAATATATTACTATATCTACAAGAGAATGCTCGTTTGTCTTTTACACAGTTGGGAAAGCTGGTTGGTTTATCTACCCCTGCTGTTAATGAAAGAGTAAAAAAACTTGAAGAAAAAAACATAATAGATGGATATAGAGCAATAATTAACCCTGAAAATTTCAACAAACCTGTAACTGCTTTTATTTTATATAGCAATACAAAATGTAAGCAATTCGTAGAATACTGTAAAGAACACCCTGAAGTTATCGAATGTCATCGTTTGGCAGGCCAATACAACTATCTAGTAAAAATTTTAACTAATTCTGTTCAATCTCTTGAAACATTTATTGATGAATCTATGGCTTTTGGAGAGCCGTCTACATTGATTAAGCTTTCCTCACCAGTTGTCTATAAAGCAATAAAATAGACTAATAATCTACCTCCATTATTCTTTTTTCATTTTGGTTACTTTCTGTCTTTCATTTCTTACTTAGGATAAAGTTTAAATGGCTAATAAATGTTAATAAACCATAGATATATTACGTAATTCTCCCGCCCTTTTAACTGACCAGCTAGCAGGACTAGAAGTGCATAGAATTTACAATTGCAGTTACCATATTGTCTATTCTCGGCAGGTATTTTTCTATACGAGCATATGTTACAATAGAGAAAGGACATAAAATTTAAATTATATGGTCTCTTTGTACCCTAAGTTTCCTTATAATGGAAAGAGGTACTTTTATGAATATATTTGAAATAAAAAAAACGCTTAATACTCTTGTTCAATATGAGGATAGCGCTATTACTCATACCATTCCTGAAGTACTAGAATTGTCGTATTGTAAAACATCTAAGATTTTTCAAATCACTACACTTACGGATCAAAAAACCTTACATTATAACGATTATGATATAGATAACGCTTCTGAAGCTTTATATAAGATCTTAAACTGAAGAAAGCAATTCAATGATTTTTCTCTCTTTTATTTAACAAACGTGCGACCGCACAATATGTGTTATTTTAAACAAAAGAAACTCCTGGCATATGTCCAGGAGTTTCTTTTGTTTTTCTATAAATCTAATTTTAAAAAACCACTCAGACATAGTTAAAACAGCAAGTAATCGTAAAGATGCCGCCATTATTCCTTTGATTAGAAAATTCCTATAAAAAGTATAATTTAAAGATTTATATAATATGTATCTTTAAAAACGTAAAAATTGCTTTAGGTATTTTCATTTTATAGGTTATTTATTAGAAGTAATTCCTAAAAAATGAAGTGCATTTTTTACAGTAGCCATTGTCGGAGTAGAAGCTAAGTTAATACCTAGCTGTACAGCAGCGCGAGATAATTCTGGTCTTAATCCTGTTAAGATACATTGCACTCCAAGTAGTGACATAACGCTATTAATTTTAAAAAGATGCTCCGCTACAATTGAATCCAATGTATAAATACCTGAAAAATCTATAATTAAACAATTTATATTTTGCGTCTGCACTTTTACTGGAACGGCCATTAAAAGTTGGTTTGCTCTTTCCTCATCTATGGATCCTACTAAGGGAAGTACAGCGATCCCCTCTAAAAGAGGAACAAGGGTTGTAGACAGTTCATTTATTTGCTTTATTATTTCTTTTTGTCTTGTTTCACTCTCTTTTTTTACCGTAATATCTCTCACATAGGTTTGAATTACTTTTTTATCTCCCAACAGCAAGGGATGACAATATAATTCAACATTAACAGTTGTCCCGTCCATTCTAAATATGGTTTCCTCAATGAGCTCTGCTGGGCGCTCATAGGCAGATTGGATTCTTTTCCTTATTGCTGCTTTAGATGTTTCCTGAAAGATATCTAAAGGACTTGCACCTATGATATCTTCCCTTTCTCCTCTAAAAAAATGTTCAGCTGCGTGGTTAACATATATAATCTTATGATTCGAATGAATAATGAGTGGATCTAACGCATATTCAATGACTTGCTGATAATCAATACCCGAAATGTTTTCATTCATAATTTTCACTCCTTAATATGAAGGTTAGACTACTATTTCAAATTTATCAAGGATTCAATTGCTTGTTTAAGATCTTAAAAAACCATAATAAAAATAAAAATGGCCCTTGGAAATGAAT
>Ga0182745_1001422_pt1 | contig 23062 bp, 16 predicted proteins | sample eDN3rd30CKraftBY_FD_128523 | JGI IMG/M metagenome (GOLD analysis project Ga0182745, IMG submission 128523) | Enriched backyard soil microbial communities from Emeryville, California, USA - eDNA 3rd pass 30_C Kraft BY (version 2) (version 2) | ecosystem: Environmental > Terrestrial > Soil >... | reverse complement strand
GGCCAGTTTTGCATCCCTGGGGGACGTGATTATCGCGGAACCCAAAGCGCTGATCGGTTTTGCAGGCCCCCGTGTCGTTAGTCAGACCATCAAGCAGCCTTTACCAGAAAATTTCCAGACCAGCGAGTTTCTGCTGGAACACGGTTTCGTCGATCGAATTGTCAGCCGCGAAGAACTGCGCAGCGAGATCTCCCGGATCATCGACTACTGCGTCTCGCCCCGCAATCATTAGTCGTGCCGGGCCATCGTTTTGGTAGGCTCGGGTCGAAGCTCGTTTTTCTGAAAGACGAAGAGAGCGACAACCGGAATCTCTGTTCTGATCCGCGCCCCCTGAATTTGCATGTTCACTACCATCTTGCAGGCGCAGGAAATGAACTTTCTGAAACGATTTTTCTCCGGCAAGGGCTCTTCTGCAAAAGTTGATGTGGAACGCCGGTTTCAACTTCAGAACCGGGTGGGACAGGGAAGTATGTCCAAGGTCTGGCGGGCCACGGATACAAAGACCGGAAAAACCGTGGCGCTCAAGATTCTTGATAAGGACAAGACGCTGAAACTGGAACAGCGGTTTGTGGGGATGAATCGTCCCAGTGAAGGGGCCATTGCGATCACCTTGAATCATCCGCATGTCATCAGGACTTTCGAACATGGAATCACCACCCGGGAAGAGCAGTTTCTGGTGATGGAATATGTGGAAGGGGCCTCTCTTTCAAACCTGGTATCGGCTCAGAACGAGCGTCTGCAAAGCCATTGCTTAAACTACTGCATTCAACTGGGGGAGGCCCTGGATTACTTGCACAACCAGCAATGGATTCATCGAGATCTCTGTCCTCGAAATATCCTGATTGCCAGAAATGATGTCCTCAAGCTCATCGACTTCGGCCTGATGGTCCCCAATACCCCAGAGTTTCGCAAACCGGGAAATCGTACGGGCACCGCGGCTTATATGGCTCCGGAATTGATCAAACGCCTTCCGACCGATCAGCGAATTGACATCTTCTCTTATGCTGTCACCTGCTATGAGATGTATACACGACAGTTTCCCTGGCCATCGGCAGACACCATGGAAGCCGTTCTGCAGCACGTCAACACGCCCCCTGGACACATTCACAAATTGATGCCCAGTCTCGACCCGCATGTGGCGAAAACAGTCATGAAGGGGTTGGAACGAGATCCGAACCAGCGCTGGCAGAGCGTCCGTGAGATGGTCACTGAATTCCAGTCGGCCGCCCAACGGATGGCAAAGCAGAAATAACACCATTGCGAATATTTCTGATCGATTAAAAACAGGTGTGCCACTTAGCTGTCACCCTCGCCGCGATAACACACGCATCCCTTCCAGAATTTGACTCAGGAGTGCGTGATTTCATGATCAGTGAAATTCGGATTGATCCCAGCCATGGCCCGACTGTCGATCTGACTATCGGACGCAGAGAATTGCCGCTGATGTGTCCGCATTGCCAGCAACCCATTCGTCTGGCAACTGGCCTGTGTGGAAATCGGCAGATTGACGCCATCTTACTTCAGGCGGAACGCATCGGGACAGAACTGGAATGCCACACCTGTGGGTTGCGTTTCGTATTTCATCGCACCAGTACGCCCGGAATGCAGGACCATTCCCGAGGTACGTTTTCATTTTGAAACATCGTGCCCTGACAGGCAACGCCGTGAAGGATTTCCCAGCGGGTCATCCGCACGGCGATATTTTCTTCCATTTCAAGCAGCACGGGAAGACCAGCGGGCTGCACCTTTACTGGTCCGGCTGGCTTTGTATTGGGTCTGGCTGGAGTCTCGAAATCTCCCGGATGCGTTCACTGAAGCGGCGTCCCAATGTCGCACGCTGGAATCCGTGTGTTCACTCCTCAGGAACATGCAGAACTCAGGGTCTATCCGGAAAGGTCAATTTGTGCTGCGATCGGCTCTTTTGCGTTCTGAACTTCGTCAGCCTGCATCGACGAATCTTTGGGATTCGCCTGCTTCGGCTTCCTTGTCAGAACACAAATCGTCAGAACACAAATCGCTCGATCTCGCCTGACAATGGACCTTCCCCGACAGACTCTTAGAGCGTTTTTGTAAATCTTGTGGCGAACTTGCCTCGCGGCATTCAGTCTTTCATCAGGTGAAACCCTTTCGACGCGGGCACAGGAGAGACCAAACTGCTCTAACTGGAGACGCCAGCGGGAGTTCTGGGGGTCTTGCCCGTCCGTTTGATGGAAATTGTGGGAGGTTGCAGTTGTGAAGCACTCACACCGCGCTGAAAGACGGAAAGAATGTCGCTACGGGTGATGATTCCGACCAGTTGATGTGGTCGTTCCCGACTGACAACAGGCAGTCTTCCAATGCGATGATTCACCATATGGTTGGCCGCCTGTCGAACGGTACAGTCGTCATAGACAAATCGGACCGGTTGCCGAAGAATCTCTGCAATTTTGCAGTTTTCCGAAAGTGTGGGGTCTGCCAGATTGCGCCGAGTCACCACCCCCACCAGCACGTCATACGAATTGAGGACAGGGTACCCCTGATGTGACATGCCTTGTTCTGTTGCCAGCCAGGCGCGCACCGCGCCCACGGTCTGATCCGCATGGATCGTATGGACCGTCCGGGTGGCGACTGCCGTGACGAAGACCTGATCCAGAGCGTCCGCAACATATTCTCCCGGGGTCCGAATTCCCCGCCGGGCAATCTTCTCGGTCATGATCGAATTGCGCATCATCAGCGAGGAAATCAGGTACGAAGCAGCACAGCCTCCCAGTAGCGGCAACATCCCAAACGGTTGCAATGTCGTTTCAAAGGCAAAGACTGCAGAGGCCAGCATGGCCCGGGACGCCCCGGAAAAAATCGCCGCCATCCCCACCAAAGCTGCAATCCGAGGGTCGATTCCCGCAAAAGGAATCAACTGTGCAATCCCGATTCCCAGCATCGCGCCAATTGCTCCTCCAATAGTAAAGAGCGGCGCCAACGTTCCTCCGGATGTACCGCTTCCCAGCGCAATGGACCAGGAAATAAACTTCATCACACACAAAAAAGCCATTGCTGAAAAGGTTAATTTAAATGACAGGATATCACTGATGTTGTAATAACCGACTCCCAGCGTATCCGGAGCAAAACAGCCCACCACACCGACAACGGCGGCCCCCAAAGCGGGCCACCACATCCAGTGTACCGGCAAACTCTCAAAGCCGTCTTCAATGGCATAGACGAGTTTTGTCACAATCACAGAGATCAGCCCCATGATCCCTCCTAACAGGACGTACACAGCCAGTGCAGCCCCCGAAGGTTGGGTGAGTGGGGTCATCTTGAAGACCGGCTCCATGCCTTCAAAGGCCATGCGCACACCCGTGGCGGCAGCGGCGGCCAGGGCCACTGGAATGATGGAACGGGGACGGAACTCGAACAGCAGTAATTCAATGGCCAGCAGCACTGCGGAAACAGGGCTGCCAAACGTAGCAGCCATCCCTGCAGCCGCACCTGCGGAAAGTAATGTTTTTCGTTCATCCGTCGTGGTGCGGACAAACTGGCCAAACACCGATCCCAAAGCCCCGCCGGTCGCGATAATGGGGCCTTCCGCTCCAAAAGGGCCGCCCGTCCCAATCGAGATGGCTGACGAGATGGGCTTGAGAAAGGTAATACGGGCTGGAATCCGGCTTTCGTTTGTGAGGACCTGTTCCATGGCTTCCGGGATTCCATGCCCACGAATCGCCTTGGAACCGAATCGAGCCATCAGGCCGATGACGAGAGCGCCGATGATCGGGATCGGAATCGACCAGTACCCCAATCGTGGAATGGCTTCCGCGGGAGCCCGCAGATGAAAGGAAAATTCACCGAAGTAGCAGAGATTGGTGATCAGGCCAATCAATGCCATTAACCCTTGAGCAATGAATGCAGAGAGGACTCCCAGGAGAAGTGCCATCAGACAAATTACAAGAACTCGCCGATCCAGCAAAACCATTTGCGGAGGGACCTGGGCCGCTTCTGTCACCAGATCCAGTGCGGGTGACAACGTCAGACCTTCGGAAACCGATGATCTGGCGGGTGCCTGTTCTGTCATCTCAAACCTTTCAAAAAATCTGGCCGTAAAAATCTGGCCGTAAAAATCTGGCCGTAAAAATTTGGCAGTAATGATCTGGCAATGCCTTCTCCGGCAGATGGCCCGGAATTACAGATCTGTTCCGATCACCATCCAACGGAATGCAGGCCCATCACCCTGTTTGGGAGTTCGTTCACTCCGCATGGGCCGATTCGTTATTCCGCTGGTCTTCCGCCGTAGAGCGTTTTTGTCAATCTTGTGGCGAACTTGCCTCGCGGCATTCAGTCTTTCATCAAGTGAAACTCTCTCGACGCGGGCACATGAGAGACCAAACTGGTCTAGTGCCCTGTCAGGGCTTGGATTTAGGGTACGTCATCGCGAAACGTCCTCCGTTGTCGGACTTTGCGTTAAGTCCTACCCGAATTTTTAAAATTAACGAAGCACTAGCAAAGTCTTTGCACTTCGAGAAAACTGGAACCCCTTGCCAGACAGGGAAGGAAACCGGAAACTGCCATCAGCAAGCGAAGCGTCAATTCTCTTGTCAAACTCTTAACGATTTCAAGGTCGAAACTGCCAGGAGTTTTGTAATCTTGCGAAGACGTCAGGAATCTCCGCTTCCAATCCTTTCAAATCGACTGATTCTGCTGGAATTGAAGCATTTGCCTCAGACATATCCACATGTCTTGAATTACATTCCAGGCCATCAAAAACGAGTGCATCGTCTATTCTAAAAATTGGGGTTCGTCTAAACGCAAAGTCCGACAACGGAGGACGCTTCGCGATGACGCACCCCAAATCCAAGCCCTGACAGGGCACGAGAAGCAGGGAAATGGAATGGAAAGAAAGCAGCAATATTCAGGCTTTCGCCTCTTCCCGTTCTCCTGACTTGAAACAACTGCATCATACTGCATCATCCAGCCTGCAAGACTCGCACGATACCACAGGAATTCCATGCCGCCGATTGCTGCTAAGGCCGACTGCCATACTCGTCGTCGTCTGTGGACGATCCTGCTGATCGCACTGGGACTGAGGACTCTGGCCGCCTGCGGCTTGCAATCCCTGCTGGATCATCGCTGGCATCGCGATTTCCTCATTGCCGGTGATGCAGAAGGGTACTGGCTCCTCGCCCAGCAAATCTCAGCAGGGGAAGACTATTCTATCTATACTCCTCCCCGGTACGCCTTGCGGATGCCCGGGTTTCCAGCCTTGCTGGCCATTCCGGTCACTTTCTTTGGTCCGAAGTTGTTTGCCGCGCGGCTCTTTCTGGCATTGATCGGGACACTCGGCTGCTGGCTGGTTTTTCGTCTGGGACGTGATCTTTTCAATGCGCGAGTAGGCCTGATCGCGGCTGCTCTGGCTGCCGTTTCACCGGTCCTCATCGTCTTTTCGGAAACGATTTTGAGTGAAACCGCGTTCGCCGTCACCATGCTATGGAGTCTGCTGGCAGGCCACCATTTATTTCGTTGTCTGAATCCCGAATGCTTACACCTGATCTCCGGAACAGAATCACACGGTACAGAATCACACGGTACAGAATCACCCCGTACAGACATCGACTCCTGTCTGCTGCCAAGAGCTTCAAAAAATGGTTGGTGGACAGCTTTTCAGGCTGCGCATACTGGCCTGGCGATCGCAGCGGGGGTCATGATGCGTCCCAGTTGGATTCTGGCAGCTCCAATCGTGACGGTTTTGCTCACTCTCCTATCAAAGCCGCGACTGCGGGCCGCTTTGATGGGGGGGATTGTCATATTGACGATGCTTCTGGCCTTGTTGCCGTGGGGACTTCGCAATCAACGGGTCACCGGCCATTTCACGTTCACCACGTTCTGGATGGGGCCAAGCCTGTACGACGGCCTGAATCCCAGCGCCACCGGTGACAGCAATATGGAGTTTTATGACCGCGATCGTCTCATGCTCACCATGGATGAATATGAAGTGGACCAGCACTATCGGCGCGCGGCCCGACAGTTTGTCATTGAGCATCCGCAACGCACCGCACAACTTGCTTTGATGAAGGCAGCACGGTACTGGAGCCCCTGGCCCAATGCCGATCAGTTCAGCCAGTGGTGGGTCAAACTGATTGTGAGCCTGTTCTTTCTCCCTGTTCTCTTTTTGTCTGTCTGGGGAGCAATTCACCTGTTCATTCGTCCACAAGCACCAGAGCCCGCATCAGGAGAGTCACAGCAGACCGGGACGATTCGACAGGCAAACTGGTCTTTGGCAATTCTTGCCGGTCCGATATTCTACTTCGCTTTGATTCATATGATTTTCGTCAGTTCGTTGCGCTACCGCCTGCCGGCCGAATATTCCTTACTGGTGCTGGCAGCATTTGGAATCACGAACCTGTGGACCAGCTGGCGAAAGTCCCAAGCCTGAACGGGATCAATACTGGTGACTTGGAAGGGAATCCGAGGCACGCTGCTCTGGATGATTCTGCTGCTCCTGATTGGAGTCATCACAGCAGGCGGGCTTGCGGCGCGCTGGTGGGCAGCCAAGGATCAATGGCTGGCAGACCTGATCCATCAGCATGTCGAGCAGGCTCTTCCAGACTGTTCCATCGAATTTGAATCCGCCCGATTCGTCGACACCGGTCATCTGGAACTGACGCATTTACTGGTCCGTTCCCGGACCGACGATCTGGAACTGCTTCGCGTTCCCCGGATCGTGGTCGAAATCGAGACAGAAATCCTGCGGACGTATCGCCGCATTGTGATTCGCGAAATCATGGTGCAGTCTCCGGAAGCGTTGCTGTTCCGAAACGCGGATCACCACTGGAACTGGGAATCGGTTTCGATTCAGGCCCCGACAACGGCCATTTCCCCGAGTTGGTCGATTCGAAACGGCACCATTCGAATCGGTTGTATTTCGCCGGGAGACGGTAAGATGCGATCGATCACGCTGCAGGGGATTCAGGTTTCCTTTCTGCCGGATTCTTTTCAGAACTATAGTTTTACCGGAACCAGCGTGGCCGAGGCACTGGGTCCGCTGCAGCTTTCCGGCAATGTCGATACGCATACCGGGTCCTGGAAGATGCGTGGAACAGCAGGCGAAATTCGTCTGAATGATCCCCTGCTGGACCTGGCGGGACGTTTCACGTCACAGGTTCAGGAAAAGCTCAGCCTGCTTCGCAAAACCAACCAGGCATTTCTCGCGCAGTCACAAGAGAATTTGCCAGTCAGGACCGCTTCCACTGGTCAGGAAAAAGCTCGCAATCGGGAAATTCCCGGAACCTCCCTGATGCGGGCGGATCTCTCCATTCAGTTTGAAGCCAGCCAGACATCCGTGAACTCCGCAGTGGAGTTTGATGTGCATGGCACGATCGATCATGGTCATATTTCCGACGTGCTGCTGCCCATTCCGCTGTATGACCTGGAAGGCCGCTTTCGTCTCACTCCGGAGATGATCGAAATTCACGATCTGAAAGCCGCCAATGGCCCCAGCACATTATTCGTGAATGGAACAGCTCAAAAATCTGGAGAAGACTGGTCCAAAGACTTCCATGTCCGGGCGACGCAATTGCAACTGGATGAACGAGTCCGTGGTTTTCTGTGGGGACAATTGGCCAAGTCGTACGATATGCTCAGCCCGTCTGGAACATTCGATGTGGACATCAAACTGACGCAGCAGCCCGGGCAACCACTGGCATACCTGATCAACAAGTTCAAAGTGATCGACTGCCGGGGGCTTTGTGACTATTTTCGATATCCGGTGGAACATGTGAATGGAGAAGTGATCCAGAACGGCAGCCGGTTTGAATTGGAGATGCGGGGAGAAGCCAATGGGCATGCGGTGTCCTTAAACGGTGTGATCGATCTGGAAAATCCCGATCGGGATATCGAACTCCACTTGTCGACGGCCAACTTCCCGTTCGACTCCGCCATCCGGAACGCACTTCAGAGACCGGAACAGGCCTCCATCCAGCATGTGCTGGACTCTCTGCAATTGCGAGGAACCATCAAAACCGCCATGGTGGACATCATTCGCGGCAGAGAGACTGAAGAAAAGGTCGCCATTTGCATTCAGGGCGAACTGAGTGATGGAGCCCTGAATTATAAAGGGTTCCCGTATGAGATTTCCGGTTTGAATGGAACGCTGACTTACAACCCCCTGAAACGCAATACCTGGTTTTTCAATGACGCCAGTGGTCAACATGGGGATGCGAAAATTTCCGGTCGGGGCTATTACGATCTGGAAAACGGTCCGGGCGAACTGGCACTGGAAATGTCAGTGCTGCAGGCGGCATTGGATCATGACCTGGAAAAAGCGTCCGTCATCGCCAGTCCCAGCCTGACTTCCGTCTGGAGCGATTTCAGCATCAAAGGGATCATCGACATCGACCAGGTTCTGGTGACCTGGTCGCCGGAGACGGATTGCGAGGTCTCCCTGGAAGGGATTCACTGGAATGGAGGGCAATTCATGGCCACTGCACTTCCATATCAGTGGAACAATGTTTCCGGAACGCTGGCCTGGAAAGGGAACCGGCTGAAGATTCACACGTTGCATGGAGAACACAAAGGGACCTATCTGCTGATCAATGGGGCAGTGCCGGATGCTGCTTTTATCGAGATCGATCCCAGTCCGGACGTGGCCTGGCGGATGTTTCTGGATGAGCGGATTGCCCATGTCATCAAGCTCAACCCCGATGATGAACTGCGTCGCGCTCTTCCCGCGGGGATTGCCGACACATTACAGACTCTCGATCTTCGGCAGCCCATCGACTTGAGTCTGGGCATGGAATTGAAAGGCTGGCAGAGCAATCGCAACCTGATCACCGCTTCCTGGTCTGCGCTGGCTGCATTCAAAGAGAACTCCCTGATGGCTGGCGTGGCATTGAATAATGTTACCGGAAATATCGTTCATCGAGGCAGCTGGGACGGGCAGAATCTCCAGATGGAGGGGTATTTGGAGTTGGAGTCCGTCACCGCGCTGGAGCTTTCATTCCGCAAAGTGCGCGGACCATTTCTGCTCAAAAACAATCGCCTGACGCTGGGAACGCCAAAGCTCTCTGGAAACGAACCGGTCTATCAACCCAGCAATCCATACCACCAGGAGCAGTTGCGGGCCAATGTTTATGGCGGACAGGTGGGACTGGATGTGGACATTGCCCTGGCCGATCAGGCCAGTCGCATGACCTATCAACTGGAAGTCAATGTCAACAATGCTGAGCTGGGAGACTGGGCCAAGGAACACGGCATGAACTCTCAACGGCTCATGGGAAAAGTGAATGGTGTGTTGCAGGCCACCGGCAAGGGAGACTCCCCGCGCAGCACGACCGGAACAGGATGGATTCAGATCACTCCCGCAGCCTTGTATGAACTTCCCGTGTTTGCCCAGATGTTTACGGTGCTGAGTTTTCGTCCCGCACAACCGGGAGACGCTGCGTTTAAATATGCCTATGGGGATTTCACCATTCACAACGAGATGTTCGAATTCACGAAGATCGAGCTTTGGGGAGACGCGATCAGTCTGGTGGGTCGCGGAAATGTGGGGTATTCCGGGACAAAAGCATCTGCCCTGGAACTGGATTTTTATTCCATGGCCAATAACCGAATTCCATTTCTGGGGCCGTTGGTGAGATCCCTGAGCGATCGCTGGATTCGCGTGCAGGTCTTCGGCACCATCTCACAACCTGTGGCTCGCGTGCAACCACGCATTCCCTATCTGAATGATACATTCAGCAGCTTCATGCAGGCCCTGGAAAGCGGACAGACACAGCGCAGTCCGCCGCGCGCCATTCAATGATCAGCAGGGACAGACGGGCCGCATCTTCCCGCCCGGGAAGCTCTCGAGCCAAACAGAATGGAAGAGGGTTCTCAGTTGGTCTTCAATTCCTGCAACGTCTTCAGCAACTGGGGAATCAGCCGGTCAAAGGCTCTGGCGCGATGGCTGAGATGCTGCTTGACGACCGGGCTGAGTTCTCCAAAGGTCAGATGATATTCGCGGATCATAAAATAGGGGTCATACCCAAATCCATTCTGCCCGCGCGGTTCTTCACTGATCTGTCCACGACAGGTGGCTTCCACGTTCAAGCGAACATTCCCAGCGGGGTCCGCGACAGCCACATGACAGACATACGCCGCTCCGCGTTTTTCAGCAGGAACATCCTTCAACTCGGAAATGAGTCTGGCATTGTTCGCCTCATCCGTCGCCTGTTCTCCGCTGAACCGGGCAGAGTAAATCCCCGGTGCTCCATGGAGCGCATCGACCTGCAGCCCGCTATCTTCTCCAACGGTCCAACGCCGCAGCGTTTGTGCGGTTTGGATTGCTTTTTTCTCTGCGTTTTCTCGAAAAGAGCGGCCATCTTCCACCACTTCTTCCGCATGGGCGAAGTCCGCAACAGACAGGACAGTGATCCCGAATGGAGCCAGCAGGGCACGAATCTCAGCACTCTTCTTTTGATTGCGACTGGCTAGAACAATATCCTGAAATTTTGTATTCATAAAAAGAGAGTCACTTGTATCTTGGGTCCCTGACACTTTGACGCCGGAACGAAGGAGTCCGCTCCGGACTGTATTTTCCCCACGTGAAGATGAGAGGTTTCCTCATGCGGACGCTGCCCTCGACAGCCTGGCTGGTTCTATGCAGTTCGATTTTTTTGAACGCGTTTTTTTTGAATACTGTGGCTCAGGCGGACGAAATTTTTCCTGACCCACAATTAAAAGCTGTCATTCAGAGCCTCCTCAAACAGAAGCAAATCAACAAGCCCGAAATTGATCCTGCCGATTTGAAAACCATCTATTTTCTGGATGCTCAGGGGAAACAGATCAAGGATCTTACCGGGCTGGAGAAGTGTTTTCACCTGGCGGAAGTCAAACTGAACAACAATCAGATCGTAAATCTGCAACCACTCTCAACGCTGGTCAACATTCAGTCGCTTTCACTCTCACAAAATCAGATCAGCGATCTCAAACCTCTGGCAGCCCTTGTTAAACTGCAATATTTTGAAGCAGAAGAGAACAAGATTTCTTCTCTGGCCGGCCTGGAGAAAATGGAAAACATGCGGGCCATGTATGTTGCTAAAAATCAGATTGAAGACTTGTCTCCGCTCCGCCAGATGAAAAAATTAAATTCACTCGACCTGAATGAAAACCAGGTCGTGGATCTCTCTCCATTGCAGGATCTCCCCTGGATCTCGACGCTGGGGCTGAAGCAGAACAAAGTGGAAGATCTGAGTCCTTTGATGAAAAACACCAGCCTGCACTACACGTTTCTGGAAGGCAATCCCTTGAAAACATTGGCACCGCTGGTAGAGATGGCTCAGAAAGATGCCGCCGGCCCCAAACACTTTGCCCCGTTCTGGTCTTTGTATCTGGACGTTGACAAGCTGCCGGCCGACGCCAAACCACAGGTGGAAGAATTAAAGAAATCCGGAGTCCGGATCAATCCGAAATAACGATGAATCGCCTGGCGGGGGGGGGGCTGGTTGTATTCTGAACAGAAGCAGGTTGACTTGTCTGACGAACTCCCGAACTTCGATCTGCCTGCGGAAGTCCTGCAACTACTGTCTCAAATCCCACGCGGTCAGGTAACCACATATGGGGACCTGGCACGCGCCCTGGGCGACGATAAAACTCGTTCTGCCCGCTGGCTGGGAGAATATCTGCATCACCACTCGCACCATCGGGATTGTATGTGCCATCGAGTGATCCGCGCCAGTGGAGAAATCGGTCTGCACGTCAGCGGTGATCCGCATGTCAAAATGAAACTTCTGGCCCGGGAAGGGATCTCGGTCTCTGCGTCTGGCAAGGTTGATCTGTCACATCTTTTTACTCAATTCCAGTCGCGACGTCCGCTCGAGCAACTCCGGAGTTTTCAAAAGAGTCTGCGCCAGGATCTGCGACAAACTCCATTGACTCAGTTCCCCGAAACATTCGGAGCGGTTGATGTCGCCTACCGCGAAGACGGAACAGCCTGCGGGGCCTACCTGCTGCTGGATGCGAAGACCTTACAGGTGCGTCAGGAACTCACAGTGAAGATGCCGGTTTCCTTTCCTTACATTCCGGGTTATCTGACGTTTCGTGAATTGCCGGTCATGCTGGAATTATGTGAACGGGCTCGCACTGCAGGACTTCTGGGAGATGTGATTTTCTGTGATGGAAACGGTCAGCTGCATCCCTGGCGGGCGGGAATTGCCACTTGTCTGGGTGTCCTGCTCGATCACCCCACGCTGGGAGTGGGAAAATCACTGTTATGTGGCTCGGTGCGTGCTGAAGATGCCGATCCTGCCGTTCAAAGTGTTTATGACGGAGAAGAAATGCTGGCGCGTGTGATTCGACTATCCGCGAACGCCAAACCTGTCTACATTTCCGTCGGTCATCGCATCACGCTCGATCAGGCAAGTCGGATGGCACAGAAGTCTTTCGCAGCTCATCGCGTTCCCGAACCGATATTTCTGGTGGATCGCCTGACGAAACTTCTTAAAACGCGACCGGACTGACACCTGCTCCCGGGAAATTTTCTGCGGAATCCCCCGCGAATTTCCGAGTGGGGAGGATTTGTAAGGTACGGTTGGCTTGTGCCCGAATTCCATGTCTGCATCGGCTTCACGCAGGCTCCGAGTGCCCTGTCAGGGCTTAGTCTTGGGGTACGTAACGCGAAACGTCCTCCGTTGTTGGACTTTGCGTTAAGATCTCCCCTGATTTTTTAAGTTGACAAAGCACGAGGCGAGCACTGAAACAATCCAATAGCGATTCCGCCACTGTGCGGAACGGAAATGTCTGCTCATGCTTCAGTTGATCTATACAAGTACTGCCCTTACCCCATTTACCTCCCCCGAAATTTCACGATTATTGCTGTTGGCCCGCGTCAATAACCAACTGGCGGAAATCACCGGCATGCTGGTCCAGCGTTCCAACGCCTTCATGCAATTGCTGGAAGGTGAAACGGACGCTGTGGAACAGTTATTTTCCAAGATCGTCAATGATCCTCGACACTGTGCAGTACAGGTGCTGCGCCGCGCCCAGGTGGAAACCAGAACATTTCCGGACTGGAGTCTGGGATTCGTGCAGTTCTCCAAGGGCCACACCGGACAACCGGCCGGCCTGCAGCAATTCTTCGAAACGAAGGGACAACCCTTTCCCGGCGCGGGCGAAGCAGCGTTACAATTATTGAACGAGTTTCGATACGCCAACTGGCGTCGCACCGTCGATCGGGGATATGCTCCTGTCTTTGCCAGGTAATGCGAATCCGTGTTTCCATTCTCCCCGGGCAGGTTCCCACTTGCGGGTCTGGCTGGTGTTCCGGTCAAGTCTGATTGACAAGCGGGGAAACTTGCGACGAGCGGACCCGCGAACCTGCGGGTGCGACATGAATGGCACAGGTCATGATCGGAGCAACCCAGCCAGGCTGGGGGACCTCCTCTTCGGTGTTCGATTCGGTTGAGACAACTTGCAATGACGCGTGATTTTGTTTCTGAAAGTCTGGCTTACGATCCTATTCATGGATACATCCCCTTTGTCGCCCGGGCTGGTCTTCCGGAGGACGAAGTTTCCGAGCAGGAATTGATCGATCATCCCTGGGTTCAGCGGATGCGGCAGATTCATCAGTTACAAACGGCCTGGTGGGTCTTTCCCAGCGCGGAACATCGCCGGTTTCAACATGTCCTGGGGGCCATGCACCTGGCTTCACGAGTGATTGGCGAATGGTACGACTCTCTGTATGAAGCCTGTTCCAACTGTCCTTCACGGGCCTATGTTGAGAGCCTGGTCCGGATGGCCGCACTTCTGCACGATGTGGGACATGGTCCATTCGGCCATTTTTTTGACGACCATTATCTCGATCAATTCGACATCACACACGAAGACATCGGGGCTGCCATTATTGAACGTGATCTTGGAGAACTGATTCGTGGGATTCGACGCAATCCGAACGGGAAGCTGCAGCCACTTGAAGAACTCGATCCGCGACAAGTCGCCTGGCTGATTCGCCGCCCGCGGACCAGCGAACAGGGACATCCCACCTGGCTGCGGAAACTCCGCTCGCTCTTCAGTGGGATCTATACCGTCGATAATATGGATTTCGTCCTGCGCGATGCCTATATGACCGGTTTCAACACAAAAGCTTTCGATGTCTCCCGGCTCATCCATTACAGCTTCTTCAGTGAAGAAGGACTGACGATGCATGTCCGCGGACTGCCGTCGCTGATTCAATTCATCGAGACCCGGGCCAACCTGTTCCGTATGATCTACTTTCATCGCACCGTCCGGGCACTCGATATTGCTATCGAAGAAATTTTCGCAGAGACCATGAAATCCCTGTTCAACGGCAATCCGCTGGATCATCTGGAAGAGTACCTGTATTTCACGGAATCGTCGTTTCTGGTGGATGTGCAGCGCTGGGTCCATGCCAGTGATCCTGACCAGCGACAACTGGGAGAACGCTGGCGATCGATTCTTTCTCGTCAATCCGGATGGAAGATGGCCTGCGAGCGGACCCTGAATTTTCACACCGCTACCGGCGAACGCATGTCCATTTTTTCCGAGCCGGATCTGGTCTTAAAACGCGTCCGGGAATTACTCCCCTCCACCATTCGCGACATTCCGCTGAACATTGATGTGGCCAAACATTATCACCGGCCCAGCCGCCGACTTCCCACGGGGGGACAGAATTTCCTGTTTGATCCGGGTTCCGGGATTCGCGAACTGCAGGATGATGAATTGTTTCGTGCAATTCCGATCAGCTTTCTGATCTTTCGCATCTATTGCCAGACTCATGAATACGATGCAGAATTGAATGCCGCTCTGAATTCCGTGCTGGGAGATGCCATGGATGCTCGGACCAACATGTGAACGAGACGGGGGCCGCACGCCGGCTGCTGTTCCTGCAATCTTCCTCGACAACGAGACCATGTGAGCACTTTCGGAATCGATAGAGACTTCGCCGACTCAATCGCGTTGAAAAGAAGATCGTCATGCCATGACTCGTGGTCCTGCCCGAAACCGCTCTTCCGTCTTAGACCAGTTTGGTCTCTCATGTGCCCGCGTCGAAAAGGCTTCACTTGATGAAAGACTGAATGCCGCGAGGCAGGTCCGCGACGAGATTTACAAAAACGCTCTAGAAGCCCTAAAAAACGTATTGCGAACTTGCTCGCGGAAAGGAGATTTCGCTTGTCCAAGAAGCTTTGTTCGCGGCACTTAAAGACTTCTGCTCCCCTCGCCCCCGTGAGTCGAAAATCGATCTGGTTGCTGGTTTCGATCTGTTCGGGCGCACTCTGCTGGTTGTTCTGGTGGCCGCTCTGCTCTGGTGGCGGGCTCGTGGGGGGGGATCTTTATCCATACTATATGCCGCAAAAGGTGTTTTTCTCCGAAAGCTTACGGTCTGGGACTCTTCCTTTATGGAATTCGCTGGTCGGGTTTGGCTATCCCATTCTGGGGGAAAGTCAGACGGGAGCCCTTTATCCCCCAAACCTGGTGTTGTTCTCCCTGTTCGATGTGAATACGGCTTACAACATCAGTCAGCTGGGACATTACCTGCTGGCGTTTTTTGGCGCGTTTTGTTTGTCGCGCCGCTGGGGACTGCGAATTGGCGGGAGCCTGCTGGCAGCGACCGCATTTGTTTATGGCTGGTTTCCCGCGCGCATCTGCTTGGAATGGGCGATTCTGGGAGGGGCCTGGTTCGTCTGGATCTTGTGGGCAGCAACAGCTTTTTTACAGACGGGACGGCGAAAATATTGCCTGTTGACAGCCTTGTTTCTGGGACTGGATCTGCTGGCTGGGCATTACAACCTGGCATTCATCACATTGCTGACATTGATCCCATTCCCCTGGATGGTTTCTCCAGAACAAGTGTCAGAACAAGTGCCGAATCGTGTGGAACAGTCCACAGATCACAATGCTGTCCACTGGCCTCGCTGGCTGGGACTCGTGACAGCCGTGACCGCGGGATTCCTGATTGCCGCCGTTCAGATCTTCCCGACATGGGAATTAAAATCTCTCAGCCCGCGGCAGACAGATAGCGACGTTTTTGTACCAACAAATGGACATTTGCCCATACGGGCGATTTCCCAGCTCTGGATGCCCTGGGCATGGTCTGGGGGAGATGTCACGATGGATGAATCGTTGGCAGCCTGTCATTGGCTAACAGTCCCCAGCGTCACGAATCAGGTGGAAGCTCAACTTTATGTCGGCCTGTTGACATTCCTCCTGGCAATTCTGGTCTTGATTCATCCCCGATTCTCTCGAGAGAATCGCCTGCTCCGCCCCTGGGGCTGGTTGCTTCTAGCGGCTTGTTCATTGCTTTTGGCGACAGGCTGGCCCACTTATCTGTTGCCATGGATGCCGGGGCTCAACTTCTTTCGTGGTCCTGGACGTTATTCAATGACAGCGGCCCTGGCACTCAGTCTGTTGGGAGGGGCCGGGCTGGATGCTGTGCTCAAACGTCTGGGTGACAGCCTCAAAACCAGGCAGACTCTCGTTGCGGGCATTCTGCTGTTCACGGCTGGAGATCTCTGGGCAGCCAGTCGGCAGTACGATTTTGGAATTTCTCCTTATCTTGGACGCAACGTTTTTTATGCTGTCATGGTGAACGCCCCCCCTGTAAAGTGGATTCCGGAAAGCACACTCCGGCATTTCTTTCAGAAGGAGAAGAATGTTTGTCGCCTGTATGCACCGGGAGCAAACCTTCCCACGTTGCTGGGAGTTTCTGCATTGCCCGTTTATCTGGGGCTGGGCCCGAAGATTTACGAGTCGCCAGCAATGCAAGTCGATTTTCAAACTCATGATTCTGAAGTGATTGCGGAGCAGGCTCGACGATTGCGGGATTTCGGCGTCACGCATCTGTTGCTGGAAGCTCCTCTGGATCGGGTCCAGGACTGGCCCGTGATCGACCTGGGAGCCTGGGGAGATCGCCTGCTGGGAACCGCCCTGGGGAAGCCAACGCCATTCCATCTGTATGCGCTGCGGGATGCTCCCGGGAGAGTGTTCATCGAAGGTCCCGATCATCACGATCATCCCAATCGCATCCTGCAGACGACGATTGAACCGAACCGCGTCCGTATCGAAGTGGAATGTCATTCCGATTGCCGACTGGTCCTGAAAGATCTTGATGCTCCCGGCTGGCAGTTGCGTTCTCCTCAACAGGCTTCCATTCATCAGGCTTCCATTCAAACTGTTGATTTGTTCCGTTCCGTCGAATTGAAGGCGGTCGATTCAGAAGCGGGAAGACAGACGGTTGAATGGATCTATCGACCGGCAAGTGTTTATTTTGGTGGGATTCTCTCGCTTCTGACGCTGGCGGGCGCCGCGTTCATTGGAATTCGAGGACTGCCAGCCAGGCAATCAAACCGAAAGTGAGGCCCAGATGTCCGATGCTCTTCCAGATTCCAAACCTGTCAGGAAGGAATTCCGGATGTTTTGGACCATGATCGCCGTGGGCGTGATTATTGTGATAGAGGTCATGCGGTACATCGGGAGTTCCTACAAACCGGACGAGCGCCAGAACCAACCGGTTCGATCGCGACCAGGCTCTCCCACGGTTCGAATCGAGCTTGAGGAAGATAATTCACTGCCCCGGGAGAATGAGACCATCACTCTTTGGGGTTCTGACGAGGAAGGTGTCTGGGTTTCCCTGGAGCCCGCTTCGTTCAATGAGATGTCCATCTTCCAACACAATGGGCAACAAGATGACCTCATTGCCATGCGAAACTCCCAGCATATCGCCCAAGTCCCCAATGGGACGCGGGCAACCGTTCTGAAAGGGTCAATCATCGGATTCTAGACCAGTTTGGTCTCTCCTGTGCCCGCGTCGAAAAGATTTCACCTGATGAAAGGCTGAATACCGCGAGGCAAGTTCACGACAAAATTTACAAAAACGCTCTATGTCGAACTTCTGGACGGAGCACATGTCGGCCGGAAGGTGAATGTCAATCCAGAATTCGTGCATCACCCAGGAAAAGAAGCTTCAGATCTGGAGGAGGCCGCCCGGTCGCCAGACACCGGAAAGTTCTATCTGGAAAAACAAGATGGCAAAATGATCTTTCGACGCCTCAAGCAAGCCGATCAGTGAACTCCGAACAAAGCCTTTCCGATCGTTGAAAAAGTGAGAAAGTCGACCTTAGACTGTTTGAGTGCAGAAATACTTTGACGCAATTTCCGGAGTGGACCGCGAGTGGTCGGCTGACTTGCTCCGCCTCGCCCTGCGCCTGGCGTCATGGCCCTATGCTGCCGTCATGGAATTGCGGAACCTGGGATTCAATCAGGGCTTGATGAAAACGCAATCCGTGTCCTGTCCCGTGTTGTCGATCGGGAATCTGACGACGGGTGGAACCGGTAAGACTCCTACTGTGGCCTGGCTGGTGCAGCAATTGCTGCGTCTGGGTTGCCAGCCAGCCATCATCAGTCGGGGATATCACTCGCTGGATGGCGAAGAGAATGACGAAAAGCGGTTGCTGGATGACCTGTGTCCGGGCGTCCCGCATCTCCAACACCGGCATCGTTTCACAGCCGCTCAACAAGTCCTGCAGTCCACAACAACGAACGCAATTGTTCTCGACGATGGATTTCAGCATCGGCAACTGCATCGGGATCTTGATTTCGTCCTCATCGATGCTCTGAACCCCTGGGGTTTCAACGCTCTTTTGCCGCGCGGGCTATTGCGGGAACGGATGGGACAACTCGCCCGTGCCGATGTGATCTTCATCACTCGTTGTGAGTTGGCCGGCGAGGAACAGGTGGCCCGGATTCAACAACAAGTTCAAAGCCGGACAGCGGCCCCAATTTTGCGGACTGCTTTTCGAGCCACTCAATTTGTGAATTCCACAGGCGTTACATTTTCGCTGGAGCAGGTGGCGGAAAGAAAGACGGTCGCGTTTTGTGGAATCGGAAATCCGGATGGATTCCAACAGGCTTTAGCCAGGGTGGCTGTGGACATTTCCGCAGAAAACTTTCTGCGTTATCCAGATCACCATCATTATTCCGAAACCGATTTGCAGCGCATCGGTGAACGGGCAGAATCGCAACAGGCGGAATTCCTGCTGACCACACGTAAGGATCTCGTGAAAATTCGCCGGGACCAACTGGGAACGGTGCCATTATGGGCGCTTGACATTCAGCTTACTTTTCTGGATGACCCAACGTTCCTGATCGGCATGCTGCGAACGCTTTTTCCGGAACAGTCTGTTTCGGACGACATTCACCCGCCAGCCAACAGGGTGGGGGGATAGCAGCCTGTTGAAAAACAGGAACTTTTAGAGCGCATTAACGCCGCAGTGTCCGGGTTCTGCCTCGCGGTATTCAGCTTTTCATCAATCAAAATACCTTTCCCGCGGGCACAGTCGAGAGCAACTTGCTCTAGCCAGACAGAAATGTCCGGTCCACTTTCCCCAATGAATCAGCACCATCTGGTGGCACAGGCATTTCTGTCTGTACGTTTTTCAACAGGTTGAGAGGAGAGAAGAGAGGATCAAACGCTGTCTGCCCCTGTTTTCTTTTCGGCAATTTGAGATTGGCCTTGAGCTGGGAACTACTATCACTGCAAATGTGGACGACTTATACTGTCGTCGAGTCTCTCCCGGTTGTGGAAAGCGGGTGATGTCGCACTTGATCTTGTCGGTGTGCGGAAGATTCTGTTTTTGAAAACGTCGGATTGATTTGCTCCAGAGATGGAGTGCCAGTTGTGTGACCCGGCCATTTCAGAAGCAGAAACACTGGTTCTTTCTGGAATACGTGGAGTCTTTTGACATGTCTTCTTCTGTTTTGCCAAACCTTCCTCGCACCGCTCTGACCATGGGGGACGTGGCGGGAATTGGTCCGGAAATTCTGGCCCGAGTCCTCACGAACACGGATGTCGTGAGCCGTTGCCGTCCGTTGGTGGTCGGGGACGCCATTGTTTTGGAACGTGCCAGTGAGCTTCTCAAGCTGGATCTTCCAATTCGGGAGATTCAAAGCGTGGAAGAAGCATGGGAAAACGATGCGGACCGAGGAATTCCTTGCTGGAATCCAGCCACGGTGGCGGCTGCGGATGTTGCCCCTGGTCGTGTGGATGGGCGGGCTGGAAAGGCGGCCTATGACTGGCTGGTCGCAGCCACGCAAGCAGCCTTGCGAAAAGAGATCGATACGATTGTGACCGCCCCGCTCAGCAAGGCGGCTCTGCACGCCGGGGGGTGTGACTATCCGGGTCATACCGAAATTCTGGCGGAACAGTGCGGCGTCCGTGACTTCGCCATGATGCTGTATCTGCCACATTGCTCCATTGTCAAAGGTCCTTATGGACTGGGAGTCGTGCACGTCACATTGCATACGTCCATCGCCAGCGTTCCTCATCTGCTTTCCACCGATGCGATTTTCGAAAAAATTGGCCTGATGTCTCGTTTTCTACGGAGGATGGGGTGTCCGGATCCACGAATTGGTGTTTGTGCACTGAATCCGCATGCCGGTGAAGAGGGGCTGTTTGGTAATGAAGAATCGCGGCTGATCGCTCCAGCGGTGAACGCCGCTCGCCAGCAGACGATTGATGCTGACGGCCCCTTTCCCGCGGATACTTTACTTCAGCGTGCCGTCCATGGCGCCTATGACGGTGTGGTGGCGATGTACCATGATCAGGGACATATCGCGTTGAAGCTGATCGCCTTTCAGAAAGCCGTGAACGTGACGCTGGGCCTGCCGATCATTCGGACCAGCCCCAGTCACGGCACGGGGTTCGATATCTCCTGGCGCGGCATGGCCGATGATGGAGGGATGCGCGAAGCCATTCGCGTGGCGACGGAACTGTTTCGTCGCCCGGAACAACCTGATTGAAGTTTCAGGGCCTGAAAATTGGAGCATCTTGCTGCTTTCGGCAGCTATGGACAAGGCTTGATTTTTAGAGGAGCGTTGGAGCAAAAAGGAATTCTGATGAGCGCAGCAACACATTTCGGCCAAGAGATCCGTTCGAAATTCAAGCATGCAACGGACTCTGCACACCTCTTGGCTGCTTCCAGAAGTTCAGATCCTCGTTCGTTCCGGCGCGACAAACAGAATCCGGAAGGGTGGTCCTGGGGAATCCTCTCCGGCAGTCTCTTCGGTTTGTTGTGTCTCCTCAGTCATCCTGCTCTTGCGCAGGATCGCTATACCGCACTCCGTGAGAAAATGGTGCAGGAATACATTGCGGATGAGGGAGTGCAGAACCCGCGGGTTCTGGAGCAGATGCGACAGGTTCCCCGCCATGAGTTTGTGCGGACGGACCTGAAAAATTTTGCTTATTACGACCACGCTCTGGATATTGGCTATAAACAGACCATCTCCCCGCCGTTCATTGTCGCCTACATGACGGAGATTCTCGATCCGCAACCCACGGACAAGGTCCTGGAGATCGGGACCGGCAGTGGATACCAGGCGGCAGTTCTGTCCGGGCTGGTTCAGGATGTTTATACGATTGAAATCGTTCAGCCACTCGGCAGGCAGGCCGCCAGTTTACTCAGACGTCTAGGGTATAAAAACGTGCATTGCAAGATTGGTGACGGCTATCAGGGTTGGCCGGAGAAGGCCCCCTTCGACAAGATCATCGTCACCTGTTCACCGGAAGATATTCCCCAACCGCTTGTACAGCAGTTGAAAGAAGGGGGCCGGATGATTATTCCCCTGGGAGAACGCTATCAGCAAGTCTTCTATCTGCTCGAGAAGAAGAACGGCGAACTTCAACGTACCAGACTTCTCCCCACCTTGTTTGTCCCCATGACCGGCACCATGGAAGGACTTCGCGACAAACAACCCGATCCGCTACACCCCCAGTTCGTCAATGGCAGTTTCGAATCTGATGAAAACTCCGACGGTCTGGCGGATGGCTGGCATTATCAACGCCGCTCCAGGCTGGTGCCCGACGCCAGTGATGGAAAACAATCGATCTGCTTCGAAAACCAGGAACCGGGCCGGTCCGCACACATGCTGCAGGCAATGGCCATTGACGGCTCGAAGGTTCCCCAGTTGCAAATCAGTTGGTCCATGAAGTCCGCCAACATCAAAGAAGGACAAGTTCCCTCTGAGGCTCCGGGGATCTTTATTTACTTTTTCAACGAACAGCGGATTCCCATTGAAAAAGTCTCGATTGGCCCCTGGTTGAATGACTCATCCAACTGGGATCATCGTGAACACCTGATTTTTATTCCCCCCGCAGCCCGGGAAGCCATTGTCCAGGCAGGTCTGAATGGCGCCACCGGACAACTCTGGCTGGATGATTTTCAGTTCAAGATTCCATAGAGCGTTTTTGTAAATCTTGTCGTCATCTTGCCTCGCGGCATTCAGTTTTTCATCAGGTGAAACCCTTTCGATGCGGGCACATGAGAGACCAAACTGGTCTAGAACAAATGGCTCGACTCTGCCAGATTCTGTGTCACCCGAAACACTGGCCGACGCCGCGTTCGACGTTCTGCTGACTGGGGAACCCGGTTCAACGGTACAGCGCTTCGTTGAGAGGTTGTAACGAAATACCGTCAAACAGACGGATGTCAATGCGATGCAGTCCGCTCACTCCGTCCAACGATCCGAAGCGGGATTGATATTCTGCCAGACGGGCGAGTTTCACATCGGCAGCAGGTTCCAGTGTGTCAAACCCTGGAGCCCTTCCCCAGACGACTCGATTTCCCCCAGCCGTTTCCAACTCGAAAACCAGCTGATCCACAGCAACGGGAGTTTCTTTCGCGGTGGGGATGATGATGGACCGAATCTGGAATTTCGACCAATACAGGTTCAAGTTCTGTTCTGGAACCAGTATGGCAGCCAGCTTGACGGCGGCTTCAACGACAGGATCACCCCATGGTTCTCCCGCTCCTCCCTGCGGAGTGGATGCGGCATTCTTCACGATCGGCAAGTTTTCAATGGCGGACATGGAAAAATCCTGGGGAGGTAACAAAACCCCCTCCAGATCGACCGGATAAAAGCCTTGCACGACTCGAATGAAGGCGGCTGGCCGACGGTATTCCAGCTCAACAATCAGTGCCGGTTCCGCAGTGAGATGCACAGAGATCACACGTTTCACCCACGGGTGCTTTCCCCAGGCGGCGGCTACGTTGCGACACAAGTCCGGGTCCAGCAACGACACCGTTTCAGGCAACTGATGGCTGTTCAGCAT
>Ga0182745_1001420_pt1 | contig 23080 bp, 28 predicted proteins | sample eDN3rd30CKraftBY_FD_128523 | JGI IMG/M metagenome (GOLD analysis project Ga0182745, IMG submission 128523) | Enriched backyard soil microbial communities from Emeryville, California, USA - eDNA 3rd pass 30_C Kraft BY (version 2) (version 2) | ecosystem: Environmental > Terrestrial > Soil >... | reverse complement strand
GGGATTGCCCATGCGCCCGGCAGGGATCTGCCCCAGGATCCGCGCCTTCTGGTCCTCGTTCAGCTTCCCGGTCATCGCGGTCTCGATAAAGCCCGGCGCCACGCAGTTCACCGTGATCCCGCGCGAGGCGACCTCATAGGCCAGGCTCTTCGACATCCCGACCAGCCCGGCCTTGGCCGCGGCATAATTGCCCTGCCCCGGATTTCCGGTCGCACCCACCACCGAGGTGATGTTGACGATCCTGCCCCAGCGCGCCTTCATCATGCCGCGCAGCACACCCCGGCACAGCCGGAAGTTCGAGGTCAGGTCCACGTCAAGAACCTGCGCCCATTCCTCGTCGGACATGCGCATGAACAGGTTGTCGCGCGTGATCCCGGCATTGTTGACCAGGATGTCGACGCTGCCCATGGCCTCGGCCGCGGCCTTCGGCAGGGCCTCGACGGCGGCGGCATCACCAAGGTTCGCCGTCACCACATGCGCCCGCTCGCCAAGCGTCTCGGCCAGTTCACGCAGCGGCGGCTCGCGCGTCCCTGACAGCGCGACCGTCGCGCCCGCCTCGTGCAAGGCTTGGGCGATCGCGCCGCCGATCCCGCCCGATGCGCCCGTGATCAGGGCATTCTTGCCGGTCAGATCAAACATCTCGAAGCCTCTTCACTGTTTCTCGAAATACCCCGGGGGAATCCCGCAGGGATGGGGGCAGAGCCCCCTCTTCACGCCTTCAGCGCCGCGATATCCGCAGGCGTGCCGATGTTCTTCGTCACCGCGTCCTTCGCGATGCGCTTGATCATGCCCGAAAGCGCCTTGCCCGCGCCGATCTCCCAGAATTCGGTGACGCCGGCCCCGGCCATGAAGGCGACGGATTCGCGCCAGCGCACCGAGCCCGTGACCTGCTCGACCAGCAGGCGGCGGATCACGCCCGGATCGGATACCGGCTCGGCCCGCACATTGGCAACCAGCGGAACCGCCGGGGTGGCGATCTCGACCGCCGCCAGCGCCTCGGCCATCACGGCCGCAGCCGGCTGCATCAACGCCGAATGGAAGGGCGCCGAGACCGGCAGCATCAGCGCGCGTTTCGCGCCCCGCTCCTTGGCCAGCGCCGCCGCACGCTCGACCGCCGCCTTGTGACCCGAGATCACCACCTGCGCCGGATCATTGTCATTCGCGGCCTGGCAGACCTCGCCTTCGGCCGCGTCGCGCGCGATCTGGTCGACAGTCGCGAAGTCGAGGCCGAGGATCGCGGCCATCGCGCCCTGCCCGACCGGCACCGCCTCCTGCATCGCCTGTCCGCGCAGCCGCAAGAGGCGCGCGGTATCGGAAAGCCCCAGCGCCCCGGCGGCGCAAAGCGCGGAATATTCGCCCAGCGAGTGACCGGCAACGAAATCGGCATCCTTGATCCCGAAGCCTTCCGCCTCCAGCGCCCGGAACGCCGCCATCGAGGTCGCCATCAGCGCCGGTTGCGCATTCTGCGTCAGGGTCAGCATCTCGATATCGCCGTTCCAGATCAGGTCGGACAACTTCTCGCCAAGCGCCTCGTCCACTTCGGCAAACACGTCGCGCGCGGCCGGATAGGCCTCGGCCAGCTCACGTCCCATGCCGATGACCTGGGCGCCCTGGCCGGGAAATACAAATGCCCGCATCCTGCGTTCCTCTTGCTTCGTTATTTCTCACAGCCTTAGCGACTGGGCGCGCGAACGGCAACTCCGCCGCGTCACCTCGGGATGACGATCTCGGCCCTGAGACCGCCCATCCGCGCGCCGTTCACCAGCCGGAGCTGCCCGCCATGCGCCCGCGCGATATCGGCCGCGATCGAGAGGCCGAGCCCCACCCCCTGGACCTGGTTCTGGTTCCGCGCCAGATCGAGGCGGGTGAAGGGTCTCATCGCCTCCTCGCGCCGTTCAGCGGGAATGCCCGGCCCGTCATCCTCGACCGAGATCCGAAAATAGCTTGGCCCCAGTGCCGCCTCGACCTCGGCATGGTCGCCATAGCGCACGGCATTGCCGATCAGGTTCTCGACCGCGCGACGCAGGCTGTCGCGGCGGAAGGTCGCCCGACCGCCGGGATCGCCCTGTATTTCGCCCAGACTGACCGACTGGCCGCCACGCTGGGCATCGGCGACGATGCCGCGCACGAATTCCAGCGCCGGGATCGCGACCGGGGGGGCATCCTGCGCCGTTTCGCGGGCATGGACCAGAAAGGCGTCGATCATCCGCCCCATCGCCGCCACATCCTCCTCGAGCCCGGCAATCTCCTCCTGCTCCGGCGGCAGATCCGGCGACAGCATCGAGATCCCCAGCCGCAGCCGCGTCAGCGGTGTCCGCAGGTCATGGCTGATCCCCGAAAGCATCAGCTTGCGCTGTTCGTTCTGCCGTTCGATCCGCGAGCGCATTTCCAGAAAGGCGGTGCCGGCGCTGCGGATCTCGGTCGCGCCGACCGGGCGATAGGGGATGATCCGGCCCTTGCCATATTCCTCGGCCGCCCGCGCCAGCCGCTTGATCGGGCGCAACTGGTTGCGCAAGAAGACGGTGGCGATGGCGGTCATCAGCAGCGAGGTCCCGATCATCAGCACCAGAAGCTGGTGCGGGTTCGAGGCGCTGACCCTCTCACGCGGGAACACCAGCTGATAGGCGCCGAACTTGCTGCCCAGCGTCACCCTGACCTCGCGACTCTCGCCAAGGTCGACCCCCTCGACCTGCGGCACGCGGCGATGCATCTCGCTGATCACCACGCGGCCCGAAAGGTCATAGAAGACGCGCCAGTCGCGCGGCGGCACATCCGCCGGCATGATCAGCTGCAGTTCCAGCGGCTCGGTCTCGCTCTCCGCGGCGCGCCGGGCGGCGTCCATGTCGGGTGCATCGTCGATCCGCTCCGCCACCAGCGCGATTTCTCGCGTCATGCTGGCGGTCATCTGCCGCGTCACGTCCTCGAAATGGCGTTGCAGGAACATGACTGTCACCACGATCGTGACCACGACGACCGGCAGGAACAGGATCAGCGCGGCACGACCGTAAAGCCCGCGCGGCATCACCCTCTTCAACCATTCGAATTCCATGCTCGGCCTTCCTCCGGTGTCTTCCCCAGTCGCCCGGACGCAGGTTAGGTTAGCGCCATGACGCATCACTCGGAAGCCCTGCGGGTCATTACCGCCGCCAATCCCTCGCCCCTGACCGGGCCGGGCACCAATACCTTCCTGCTTGGCCACAGGCGGATCGCGGTGATCGACCCCGGCCCCGACCTGCCCGCCCATCGCGAGGCGATTCTCGCCGCAGCAGGGGCCGGGCGGATCAGCCATATCTTCGTCACCCATGCCCATCTCGATCATTCCGAGGGGGCGGCCGCCCTCGCCGAGGCGACCGGCGCGCCGATCCTCGCCTTCGGCCCGCCCGAGGCCGGACGCTCGCCCCTGATGCACCGGCTGGCGCTGGAGGGCGGGCTTGACGGCGGCGAGGGGCTCGACCGCGCCTTCCTGCCCGACATCCTGCTCGGCGACCGCGAGGTGGTCGAGGACGAGGAATGGTCCCTGACCACGATCCACACGCCCGGACATTTCGCCGGCCATCTCAGCTTTCGCTGGCAGGACTGGATCTTTTGCGGTGATCTGGTGATGGGCTGGTCCTCGACCCTGATCTCGCCGCCCGACGGGGATCTCGCGGATTATTTCCGCTCGCTCACCCGGATCGGGGCCGAGAATCCGGCGCGCCTGCTGCCCGCCCATGGCGATCCGGTCGAGACGCCCGCGACCCGGATCGCCGAACTCGCCGCCCATCGGCGCGACCGCACCGCACAGATCCTCGCCGCCCTGCGCGAAAAGCCGGGCGACGCCGCGGCGCTTGCCGCGCGAATCTATGACATTCCCCCGCAACTTCTGCCTGCCGCGCGGAGGAATGTTCTGGCCCACCTGATCGCGCTGGCCGAACTTGGTGCGGTCCGACCTTCCGCAACCCTTTCCGCCGACACGATATTCACCGCTCTGTAGCCATATTTTCTTTTATTTTCAGATAGATGAAAACTTTCTTGAAAAAAATGCGACACCCCTCTGGACGACCCCAGATACCGCCGCTATACACCGCCCCGTGTTCCGGCGTAGCTCAGCGGTAGAGCAGTTGACTGTTAATCAATTGGTCGTAGGTTCGATCCCTACCGCCGGAGCCAAAAATCCCCAAGGATTTCTGAGAGTTACGAGCCCACTGATCCAGTGGGCTTTTCCATTTCCGGCCCCTAGGAGACTTCTAGGAGACTGATCGGGTTCGGCGGACAGTGACGTAGCGTCAGGGGTCGTAATCCAGCCCCGCGAAGGACTTGGCCCGCGTCCTTCATGGACATCAGCCCGAATCGCTGCCCTGCCCTGTCAGACGCGTAAGACACCCGGATTGCAGGAGCTTGCCCGGCTCTCGAAAACCCGACTATCGTCGGCGCATGGTCCGCACCTATCGCCCCCAACCCCTGACTTCCCGATCCTGCACGATCTGCGGATCGCGGTTCCGCGCCAAGCGGCAGGACGCCCGCCTGTGCTCGCAATCCTGTCGGCACCGCGCGAGCCGTTATCAGGCGGGCGGGCGGGTCTGTCACCAGCATCGGGTGAAGGTCGCGGCGCTGGCAGAACTGGAACAGATAAGTGCCCCCGTCACGCTGGCAGGCTGCAAGGTCGAGGAAGTCAGCCGCGCGGTCGCTGCCCCGATCATAGCACGTTACGAATGGCTCGGGGATGTCGGCATGGCGGAAAGGTTCTTTGCCGCCTTCACGCCTGCCGGGGAAGTCATGGCGCTGGTCGGCTTCACCCTCGACCGTCACAGGCTCGCAGACGGGGGTCAGACGGCCTGTCTGGCTCGCGGCTGCACGACCCCCGCCGCGCATCGACATGCCGCTAGCTGGCTCATAGGGCGGGCGCTGCGGGCCTTGCGCAAGGAAGGGGTGCGGCGGGTGATCGCATATAGCGATCCGTTGGCCGGGGAACGCGGGGTGATCTATGCCGCCTGCGGCTTCCGGGCGGTGCCCGTGAAGGTCAAGGCGCTCTATCGGCTCCGACCGCCTCGCGTGCGCTGGTATGAACATCATCGGTGCTTGTCGGATCGCGGCTTGCGGCGACAAGGCCGGGACTGGTCGCACGACGATGCACGGGCGGCAGGCTGGACGGTCGAGCGTATCCCGCAGCGGGTGCGCTGGGAACGCGACCTGTAGAACCGACGCCCGACCGATCCGGGAACGTGGATCAGCCGGGCGTCCCGCGCGGCCCCTTCCCCGGTGCGGGCCGGGAAACTCAGTTCAGCATCGCCGGGGGCACGGTCGGCGCGGCAGACCCTGCCGCCATTTCCGCCTCGCTCGGCAGTATCTGGTCGCGGGCTGAGACGTAAATCTCGGCAAGCTCGTGCAGCGTCACGGTCTTCGTGCCTTCGCTTTCCAGCTTTCGGATGCGCTGCTCAATGAGCAGGACAAGAAGTTCATCGAAGCCCAGCCGAAGGGTGCGGTTGCTCGGCCTGATCCCTTCGGACAAGGCTCGCGCCAAGGCGTCGTAGTGTTCCAGCCTCTCGCCCGCGTAGGCGCGTTCGGCGAGGTCCATGAACTTGCCGGGGGGCAGGCCCCGCGCCACGGCGACGGCACGCCCGATCAGCGAACGGTCAGCGATGCGGACAGTGGTTTCCTCGGTCATGCGGCAATCCTTCCCATATCCAGATTCGCGCGGTTCAGCGCCGCCTTCGCAGCGTCGAAAGGCAAGAAAACTTCAAGTCGCGGCAGGTCTTCGACGGCCTCAAAGCTCAAGCCGTCGATCAGGGCGCTGATGGTCAGCAGCCGGATCAGGCCCAACTTGTCCTCGACCTGCTGACAGGCGGCGACGATCAAGGCGGGGGTCGTCAGGTCGCCTTTCCAGTCGCGCGCCAGTTCGATGTCGGGGCCGGACAGCCAAGCTGGCAGCACCGCCTCGACCTCTCCGCGCCGGATCAGGTCAGGGGCCTCTGGCAAGCCCGCCAAAGGCGCGAAGGCGCAAAGCTGTAGCGCCCACAGGCGAAGATCACCCAGCCCCCGACCCCGCATCAAGGCGAACTCGCCCCCGTCATCGTCGGCGATGATCCAGATGCGCTGCCGGTCATAAGCACGCCGGGACAGGCCCAGATGCACCAGCGCCACCGCCGCCCCGATGGTGTGCCGGTATTCATGCAGACCAATTAGCACGCCCGGCGTCATGCGACGAACCTCGCGGCGAAGGCATACCAGTCTTCTGGCCGGTCGCCGCGTCCTGCCAATTCCCCGAAAGCCGTCTCTGATGCCGCTTCAACGGCCTCAAAGCTGATGACCTCGGCCAGCCAATGTGCCGTCGCGGCTCGGGTGCGCATGACCTGCCACGCGGCAATGTCGCGCTGTTCCAGAAGCTCGCAAGTGCGGCCGATCAGGGCAGCGGCGGCAATGCCACCTCGCCAGCGGGTCATGGCTGCGCGATCCGAAGGCCGAAGCTCGGCGAGGGTCAGCAAGCGCCCGCGATCAGGATCACCGGCTTCGGTGAACAGCAGCCGGTAAGCTGCGCCGGGAATGCCTGCCAGACTGGCGAATGCCGCCAGCGCCTCGGCCTCGCCCCGGATCGCGGCGGGAATGTCCGCCTGCCGGATGGTCGGGCCTTCCGGCCCCGGCACTAGCTGGCAATCGCCATATTCGACCGGACTGATACCCAGCCGGATCAGGGCAGCGCCGTAGCCGACGAGATGACGAATCTGCGCGGAGTCCAGGATCATCTCTTGTCTCCCAGCCCCAGCGCGAGGGCCAGCAGCCCGGATGGTCGGCCCGCGACCAGCGTTGCCCGGCCCCGTTCGATGCCATCCGCGATCCGTTCCAGTGCGAACAGTCCCGCGCGGGTGTCATCCTCGCCCTTGGCCCCCGCCCGCAGGCTGGCAAGCTCGGTGCGCAGCGTCTCGACCTCTTTTCGCAGCGCGGCGTTGGCCCGGTCGATGACCGGCTTGCCGTCCGGTCCGATTTTCAACATTCGCGGCCCTCCGCTTTTTCGACTGCCGCCAAGATGCTTTCGGCGGCAGGCTCAGCCTTGAAGGCGTCGATTGCCGCCTGCTGCCGCGCATCTGCCGCAAAGGCGTCTTCCTCAGCCTGCGCTAGCTGACGCTCGCAGATACGAACCATCGCTCGCACGACTTCTAGGCGATGCCGCGCGAGGCGCACGCGATCATCAGCGATGATGGCCCCTGTGCCTTCGGCAAGGACTTCTATGAACTTCATGGTGCCTTCGGTGGTCATCGACATGATCAGTCCTCCGTCAGTTTTCTGATGTAGTCGCGGGCACGGGCTTGCACCCCGGCAGGTCCAGCGCCTGCGTCCACGATGCTCGGCGGAATGCGGAACTTGCCGACAATCTTGGACGCGTCGACCTTGCCAGTTGCCAGCGCCGCCGTGGCAGCGATGCTGTGCAGTCGGTCCAGCGCAGCCATACGCTTCGCAGCCCTGCTTATGTCGAGACGCAGCATTCCCGCGACCTCGCGCAAGCGGGCGGTGGTGCGCAGGCGATCTTCTCCGTATCCGCGACCGATCCGGGCAGCAGCCTCGGCCAGTTCCCCGCCCTCCGCCTCCTTGCCCTCTAGGATCAGGGCCGCGCTTTCCATGTCCTGCGCCAAGGCCCGGACAGCGGCAATCGTGGCCTTGATCTCGGACGGGTGCGCCCGCAGTGCCAAGAGCCGGGACTCAACCTCCGGCCCCGGCAGATGGCGGGCAACCTCGACATAGGCTTTGGCCCGGTTCCCCGCGAGGGTAGCCAAATGCCCGACGAGCTTGGCCGAGACCGTGACGACCGCCCCGCCGATGGTGATGCTGGGGATGTTGATGACCATCAGCCGGGCCTCCGTCGCATACCAAAGCTGCGTTGAAATTCTTTGTCCAAGGCTCCGGTCGAGACCAGCGCCCGCACGCGATCCCGGATAGTGACATCAAGGAACCTGCTGCCTTGGCTGTCCGTCCGTTCCTCGGCGGTGACATCGGTCGCGGAGTAGTTGTTGATCTGGACCTTGAAGCCGCTTTCCGCCTGCGCCGTGGCGCTCGGGACATAGCCGGGCGTGACGACTGCATAGGGTGAACCGCCCAGCCCCCGAGACGCGACGGACGGCACCGAAGGTGCGGCCAGCCGCATCATCGGGGCAGCGTTCACATTCGCGGCGCTGGCGGTGCTGGGGGTGCCGGTGAAGCTGCCCACCAGCAGGGACGCGAATTCCTGAAACTGCTTCTGCGCGAGGAAAATCGCGAGTTCTTGCAGCATCTGGTTCAGCATGTCGGACCAAGCTTCACCGGCACTCTTGGTGCCGCTGATCAGGTCGGTGAACAGGGACGTGAAACCGTCGCCCAACGTGTCCTCGACCTGTTCGGAAAGCGTCTTGGTATCCCGCAGCCCCTGATTCAACTGTGCGACGGCGCGGGCGTAAAGCTCGGTCTGTTGCGGGTTGAGCTTGACGCCCTGCGCGTTCAGGTCGGCCACCAGCTTGTTCAGTTCGGCCAGATCGGCCTGTGCCTGTTCGACGGGCGTCATGTATTCAGCCAAGGCGCGGTTCAGCGCGTCGGTGGCCTTGGTGATCGCGTTCGTCGCCTCGGTGGTGGCCTTCCCGGCCCCGCCCATGGCCTTGGCGGTGGCACTCGCAGCCTTCGCAGCGTCGGCCTGCGTCTTCGCGTTGCGGCGCTGCGCTTCGGTATGCCGGTCAATCGCGGCGTTGTGCTCGTTCAGTTCGGCGATAGCTTCCTTGCGGATCACCGCGTCCGACGATTCCAGCGCCGGGCGCAGTTCCTCGCGCTTGGCGGCTTTGGCGGCTTCGCCCCGTGCTTCCCAAGCGTCAGCCCCGCGCAGAATGGCGGCGGTCTCGATGTCCAGCGCCATGGTGCTCAGGTTCAGCGAACTGGTCGCACGCATGATGCCGGTGATCGCGCCTGCCGCCGCAGTCAGGGCGGCAGTCAGTTGCGCGGCCTGTGCCGTGGTGCCTGCCAAGGCGCGCGTGGTGCCGCCTGCCGCGTCGGTGATCTGCTGTTGCAGGTCCAGCGAACGGGTCTGCTGCTCGCTGAACCGCAGCGCCTCGGTCAGGATGTTGCGCTGTTCCTGCGTCAGGACTTTCGCGGTCCTGTCCCATTCCAGCAGGCCGGTGACGATGCCCGAGATTTCCTCGGCAGGGCGTCCCTCGGTCAGGGCATGGCCCAGCCGCGCGAAGGCTTGCCCGACATACTGGCTCTGCGCCAAGGTGCCGGTCAGCCCCTCGCGGATTTCGGCGATCTGGGCATTGACGGCCTCTAGGTTGCTGCCGCCGCTGGGATCGAAGTTCAGCAAGTCCTCGCGCTGCTGTTCCAGCCGCGTCCAAGCGAGGGCCTGCGCGTCGATGGCCTTGGTCTGGCTCTCTATCGCTGACAGCGTAGACGCCTGCTGCACGGCCACGTTCGCCTGACTGAGGGTCAGCATGGCCTTGGATAGCTCGCGCAGGCCCTGTGCGGCGGCAACGGTATAGGTGCCCCATTGGTCGAGCGGCTGGCTGGCCTGCTGGAACGCGCTGCGGGTGGCCTCGACCGAAGCGGCCAGCGCGTCGGTGGCCTCGGTCAGGTTTACCGTGGCTTCTTCGGCTTCAAGGAAGTTCCCGGCCAAGGGCAGCGCGACGGCGGCAACCAGACCCAAGAGCGCGCCCAAGGGGCCGAAGCTGTCCAACAGTTGCGGTGCCTGCTGCCCCAGCGCCTTGAACGCGCTGGTGCCCATGCTGACCTGAACGGCCACGTCCTGCGCCTGCCGTCCGAAGTTCTGCAAGGCCGCGCCGTGCTTGCTGAACGTCGCGCCCAGACTGCTCAGCCGGGCGTTCTGGTTCGCGGCGGTGGCGGTGGATTTGGCAAGCTGATCGGTGGCGCGGGCGAGGCTCTGGCGCTGCTTCTCGGCGAGTCGGGCTTCCCGCGTCTCGGCGGTCAGAGCCTTCTGCATCATGGCTTCGGCGCGGGTGGCATCGTTCAGGCTCTTGATCAGCGCCGTGAGAGATTGCGTGCCGGTCGCATCGACCCGGACTTCGTATTGGGTGCTGCCGGTCATTGCCATGGTCAGGCCCTCCGCCTGCGGGTGCGCTTGCGCGACTTCCGGGCTGCCGTGGCGATCCGGGAACCGCCAGACCCGGCCACGGTGACGACAGGCAATGCGTAGATCGCCGGTTGCCCGCTGGTGCCGCCTTGGGCCTGTCCATAACGCAAGCCGATCTGATCTGAGTTCAGCCAGCCGAACTGAATGCTGATCGTCGGAAACTTGGCAATGGCCTCGCGGGCGATCCCGGCCAGAATGTGCCGGTCAGCTTCCAAGACAGGGCTATGCGGCGCGGCGTTGATGATCTGAAAGACATCCTCGGCGGCGATCTGTTCGACCGGGGGAACGGCAGCGATCTGCCGCCCGTCGCGATAGATGCGCAAGCTCTTGGCGTAGCGCCAAGGATGGCTTTTCACGCGGTTGCCGCGCGGGGCCTTGGCGTTGAAGCTGGCGATGACGAAATTCATCGCCTCGGCGATCAGGTCAGGCTGCGCGCCGTCGCCGGTCGTGATGGTCTGATACGGAACCAAGGGCCATTGGTTGATCCCGCGCCAGTCGCCGTGAACCTGCCGGATGGTCGAGCCGACGATGATGCGGCGGGTCAGGTGGTCGGGATCTAGGTTCCCGGCCTTGACGGCTGCATCGGTCAGTCTGGTCTGCTGGGCGCTGACCTCTTGCCCCACGCCCGAACGGATCAGTTCAGGGACGGCGAGGCGAGGATCGGGGCCGATGCGGGTGATGGTCAGCATGGTCACGGCCCCGTCATGGCAGCGGCCAATTGGGCCGGGTCGAGGTCCAGCATGTTGCGGCTCGGGGCCTGTGCGCGGGCTGCGCGTTCGGCGTCGGCCTGCCAAAGTTCGGCCATCAGATACACCTCACGGGCATAGAGCCGGGAAGCGGCTTCGAAGGGTGCGAGGTTCAGGGCGGCGGCGCAACGCATGACCAGTTCCTGTGCCGGACTCAGCCCGCCTTCCGGGCGGGCCTCTGGACGTTTCCCACGTCCGGGGCCTCGTCCTCGGGATCGGCGGCTTGGCCGAACAATTCGATATTCAGCTTCCGGACCACGGGCAGCAGGACGCGGATCGCGAAACCGGGCAGCGCCTTGGCTTCCTCGAAGCCCAGCAGCAGGCCATCGGGGCCGGTGACGGCATGGGCGATCAGGGTAATCGCGCTGTCCTGCGGCTCGCTGCTTTCCAGCGCGATCAGGCCATCCGCTTTGATTTCGCTGACGGTGAATACCTGATCGCGGATGGTGACGGTCTCGGTCTGGGGGCTGAAATAGCGGCTCATGCGGTGCTTTCTCCAAAGGATCGGATGCGGCGGCGGGTTTCAGACACGATGTCTGAAAGCTCGGCCAGCAAGCGGACATATTCACGCGCCGTCTGATTGGCCTCGCGCTGTGCGCGTCGGCAATCTGCGGCCAGCCGGTAAAGCGCGAGTTGCCCGGAAATAATTTCCAGCAACTCGCGCTCGGTAAACTGTGGGGGATGTTCAGGTTCACGCGCCGGTTCGGCGTCTGGGGGCAGGGAACCGGGGAAGTCTGACGAGCGCATGTGCGGCTGTCCATGAATGAAAACCTGCCAAAGGATAGGTTTTCTCGGGCCACGTGGCAAGGATTTGTTGAGTCAGGTCAGTGTATTACGGAAAAGGATAGTATCCTTTGCGTATTTCCAGCGGTTCAACCGGAGCGGGTCAGTTCGTCGCGACTCAGCGATCCAGCAGGTTTCCCCAACGCGCTTCACTGGCGCTGGCTGCGCCCTGTTCCGGGTCGGTGGCGTGCGCTTCCTTCCGGCGCTTCTCGGACAGGGCACGATGACTGCCGGTCAAGCCCAGCGAAGCGAGGGTAGCGCGGGCAGCACGGGACTCGCTCTGCGCCAACCTCACAAGCGCGATGTATTCATCGGCAGCGCCGATCTCCATGGCCTTCGCGGCCAGCTTGCGGGCATTGGATTCGCCGTGCAGCGCCAGCGTGGCGGCAATCAGCATCTGCCGGTCGGTCGAGGTCATGCGCTGCCGAACGGTGCTGATCTCGTGCGCGGCTGATCGGAAATACCTGTGCCAGACCTCGGGAAGCCCGGCCAGCGCGTCGGGCACCGGATCGGGCAGGGTTTCGACGGGCTGGACGGGGGAAGAGTTCGGTTCGGCGCGGCGTGCCATGGGGAAGGCTCCTTTCAGGCGGTGGTCGTAATGCGGTCATGTCGGGTCGTCAGGAACATTTTTTCCGGGAAGCCGGGCGGTTTCTCCGGCCAGAAAATCGCGCGGACGGCTCCCGAGTGCGGTCAGCGGGGTCGGACCCCCAACATTTTGGGTGCCCCCGCGCATTACGGTTGACCGCCGCCTTGGGCGTGCCGTGCCGTAATGCGGAATCGCCAGCATGGGTCTATGCCTTCGGGTCGAGGGGTGCGGGGATGGGGATCGGCTGGGCGCTAGCTCGTGCTGAGGCCGTGACCATCATCGCGCGGGGCTGGCCTTCGCGCAAGAGATATGGGCTGGCTGTCAGCCGGGGGACTGCCTACCGTCCCGCAGGATGCGTGCAGGTCGGGGGGAATCGATGCGCTGGAAGATGGAACGTAAAGACCTGCGCAAAGTGATGATTACCCTAGCGATCAGTGTGGGGGTGCTGATGGTCACGTCCCGCGATGGATGGAACTCGTTCGACCGCATCTTGCTCGTGCTGATCATCGTCTATGCCGTCAAGGCCGTGATGGTGTATCGGCGCAAGGAATAAGCCGGGCGTCGTCTTGCCATGATTTGTGAGATGGCTTTCAGTGACGGCGAGCAATGCAGGGGAACGGATGATGGCCTACGTCGCGCTGGTCGTGTTCTTTGCAGCGATGGCGGGTCTGGCCGTCGTGGCAGTTCTGATCTTCTCGCGCAGTAGCGATATATTCCGAGCGAAGAACATTACTGAGATGGACCTGTTCGCGCGAGGGCGCATGAAGCTGTTCGGCTGGTGGATTGCGCTGATCATAGTCGCAATCGTCTCCGGTGTGCTGGCATCCTTGCTCAAAGCTTGACCGGGGCAGACTTAGAGCAACGATCCCTCGACTGAATTGCGAAGCTGGTTCAGCGCCTCGGCCAGTGACGCCCGCGAATAGCCGAACTGGCCGGAGCGGGGCACCCGCCAGTTATAGGACGCATCGCCACCAGCGGTGCTGTATTGAACGTGCCCGATGACTTCACCATCGCGGCGCACAATCCACGATGAACCTGTCGGCCCGTCGTAGGTGACGCTGCGCTCCGAGGCGTATGTCCATCGGTGTTCCATGATAAGAACAATAATAGAACATCCGCAGGTGGGCAACTAGCCCGCCGTCACCCGTTCTGCCGGGATACGCTTCACCCGGACGCTGCGCCGGAAAGCGCGGGGTATGCCGCGCGTCTCCATGATGCCCAGAGCTTCCAGCCCGGCTGTGGCTAGGTCAGCGTTCCCGAGATTGTAGTGCCGGGCCAATCGGTCATCGAAGGTCAGGACGGCGAAGTGCAGGCCGCTGGCATCCCAGACCAGACCAGCGCGCCGGAAGTCGGCACCGTGCCAGCACAAGGCGTGCCAGCACGGGACAGGCAGGGGGGATACCCAGCGCGGGGCGAAGCCGGTCAGGCGTGTCACCTCGGCAGCGCGGGTGTCAGGGAGGGGCAAGAACCCATGCAGCGCCATAATGATGATCCCTTGGTTCGCGGGAATACCTTGCTTCAACTTAATTCAAAAATACACTGCGCCTATCAAATCAGAAAAGGGGACAGCATGACACCCGAGGAAGTGCGTAAGGCCGTTTGGAGGCTCTGCATGCCATACGCGATGGACCGGATAGAACAGGTTCGCAAGAGCGGAACCAAGTTTGTTCACTACACGAGCGCGTTTGCCGCACTTCAAATTATAGAAAAAGAGAAAGTGTGGATGCGAAACGCCCTCGTCATGAATGACTTTTCAGAAGTCCAACATGGTGAGCGGTGTCTGGCGCAAAGTTGGCATGATGAAAAAGTCGGCGGAAAGCTGCGAGAAACATTAAGCAAGTTAGACCCGGGACTAGTTAAGGTAATTACCGAAAACTTCGATAGCCGGGCGATTGATCGCGAGGATTTCAGTTATCTAATATCTATCAGCGAACATGGGGACGATAAACTGAATGAAGACAAGTATGGTCGGCTTTCCATGTGGCGCGCGTATGGCGGAAGCACTAATGTCGCGATGGTTTTCAACAATTTCCCATTCGTTAATGAATCGACCGCATTGAACGCATATACAAGTCCCGTTTTGTATTGCGACGAGGAAGAATTTAAAATTCACTTCGCTTCAATGGCGGCTGGACTGGAACAGAATTTGGAACTTCTGAAGACTGCTGGCGCAGAGATCGTGGGCCACGCGTTATTTATGGCATTCCACTTTGCAGCACTTTCCACAAAGCATCCGGGATTTAGTGAAGAAAGGGAATGGCGCGTGATACATTCTCCCACATTGCTTCCTTCAAATAAATTAACTTTTGACACTGAGACCATCGACGGCGTTCCTCAAAGGGTCTGCAAGCTTGAACTGAAGAACTATCCAGACGAGGGATTTACGGGCGCGACATTGCCTGAACTTTTGGAAGAAATAATCATTGGACCGACTCAATATCCTTGGCCGATCCAAGATGCCCTTGCGCGGAAGCTTGAAGAAAAACAGGTCAAAGACCCTTGGTCTAAAGTTCGGGTATCCTCAATCCCGTTGAGACGCTAGCGCGCTAAGGGTCAGTCCCGCACTCGCCCGTCGGCATTCGACTCGCCCGCGTGTGGGTGCGAGTGAACGGAAATATACCTGTCTTAAGAACCTGTGCGGGGCCTCTCATGGCCTCCCGGACTGCGCGCGCCATCGCGCTTAAGGGTGGGCAAACCCTCCGTATGCGAGGTTGCACCCCGTTCGCGTATGCGCGAGCAAACGGGGTGCACCCTCGTTGAGGGTTTTCCCTTAAGGCGAAACAGCAAACAGGGTAACGGTTTTTGGGCCTGTTTACCCCGTTCGCACCCCGTTCGCGAAAATGCAGCGAACGGGGTAACTTTTCAGTCCTCATCGACCACCTCCGGTGCCGCCGCTTCACCCCGCGCAAGGAAGGTGAGACTGCGCTTTCCGTCCGGGGGCACCGGCACCATTTCCGTGATCAGTAGCCCGCGTTCGAGCCAGCCGGTGATCTTCGCGCGGGCCTTCTTCAAGGACAGGGTGATGTCTCGTTCTTTCAGGAATGCGCGCAGCGCCTCGGCGGCGATGGTGTGGTTCTTGCCGACCTGAATGCGGGCTTCCAGCGGCCCCGTCATGGATTTGCGGACAAGGGTCAGGAACGCGCCGACGATGACGGGCGTGAGCTTGTGCGCGTCATCCTCGAACGTGTGCTGGATCAGGACGCCGACATTCTCGCTATTACTCAGAGCCACGTTCTGCCGCTTATACCAGACAGGCGCAGGACGCCTTTCGTGGTTGTTGCCCTTGGCATCGTCCCGCCGCGCATACCTGTGCATCTCATCTTCCGGGACATTCAGGTCTTCGGCCATTTTCGCGTCCATGCTGGACAGCGTGACCGCGATCTTCACCTCGCCACCCACGGAACTGCCCCCTCGTGCCGCCATGAGGTTGCCCGCGACCTCGACGCCCTTGGGGGTATGGTGGGCGATCACGATGGCCGTCCGCGTGGCCTGCGCCAGCATCGTGAGCCGCTGCATCACGATCTTCATCAGGTCATTCGAGTTTTCCTCGACCCCGTGCAGCTTGCCCAGCGGATCGGACAGGACGAGGCCGATCTCCTTCATCCGAATGAGGGCTTCGATGTCTGCCAGCCCGGCCACGTTCTCGACATACTCGCGGCCCTTCATGCTGCCGATCCGGAACACCCTCGCCTCCGACATCGACATGACGAACAGCTTCCCGCGCGTATCCTCGAACTTGATGCCGAAGGTCTTCCGCACCGCCGCCACGCGAAGGTTGATCTCGTCCTTGTCTTCCTCGGCCAGCACCAGCAGCACGTTGCGCGGTTCCTCGTCCGCGACCAGTTCGAGGTCGCCATAGGACTTGCCTGCCGCCGCGTGCAGGGCCATGCCGATCAGGAAAGTCGTCTTCGACACGCCGGGCGGGCCGATCAGCAGCGACAGGTAGCCACGCAAGGCGAAGTTCCGATAGAACCATGGCCGCGTCGGAATCTGGTCCTCGGGTATCTCCGGCAGTTCATATGCCAGGGTGTCGATCCGGGCACGCTCGGCCTCGATCTCGGCTTCCTCCCTCTCGATCCTGCGCCGGACCTCGGAATCGATACCTTCCTGCTTGTGGAAGTCTGCCCGCAGCACGTCAGCCATGATCTCGTCTCCCAGCACTTCGGCTTCTGTCAGGCCCTCGGCCTCGCAAAACTCCTTCACATAGGCAGCGAAGCCCGCTTCCTCGTCGGTCTGATCCACGGCGGCACCGTCCACCGTGACCAGTCGCAACGTGTAGCTTTCCAGCTTCTGCCTGACGCCTTGCAGCCTCTGGGGGCTGATGCTCTCGGGCCGGAAGCCTTTGCGCTTCCTGATCCATGCCAGCAGGCCCGGAATCGAGGTCATGCGCCCGTTCCAGCGGTCTGGCTCCCGGTGCTGGGCCGCGCTGTGGTGGAACAGTTCCCACGCCCGTTCCTCGGCCAAGTCGATGGGCATCACCCGCACCGCGCGCACCAGCCAAGCCGACAAAGCCGGGTGCAGCGCCGCGCCGCTGATGATGTCCTCGGCCGCGAGGGCCATGCCCTCGGCCCCGCTGGGGTAGCCGTCGCTCCGGCTGTCCGGGGTCCAAGGTCGTGCCCCGGCTTCGGTCCAGCGTTTCAGCAGCATCTCGGCCACTTCCTCGGACATGTCGGTAATCGGCGCGATGTTCCCGGCCCCGGTCAGGGTCAGGTAGCGGTTCGATTCCTGCCAATAGATACCGACCTTGCCGCGCTCGACGCCGTTGAACATGGGCATCAGAAAGCTCGGGACCGACCGATACAGCACCCGCATCCCCGATCCGCCCGGCGAGCGTTCCCAATAGGTGCCCGCCGCTGCACGCTCGGCCCAGCCTGCAATGCGCATCTGGCCGTTCATCTGGATCACGCCGTCGAAGTCTCCCCCCGGAAAGCCCAGCCGCGACGGCATTGCCCCTAGCCCGGCCTCGTGCCCTTCTCCCTGCAACCGCTCGACGGCTTCCTGTGCCTCGTCCAGCGTCATGATCGCGCGGGCAGAGGCGGTATTCGGCTTCCTGAAAGCCCCGTCCAGCGGATCGCAGGGAATCTTGTCGAAGCCGATGCCCTCGTCCTTCTGGCGGGGCTTCCAGACCAGACAGGCGCGGCGGTCTCGGGCTTCTCTCAGCACCTCGCGCAGGACGTAGAAGTCAGGCCGGATCAGGCCGGGAAACTTCGTGGGCTCTTGCCCCGTTGGTTGTTCATGCATTAGGGTTTTCCCTAGGTTGTGATTGATCTGGGGCCGGTTAAAACCCGGCCCTCTTTCTTTCGTGGTCCTGATCCGTCTGCATTCTCAGGCTCGACCGTCACCCCCCAAGACATGCGTCAGGAAGTAATCTGCGCGCTGGCGCACGGTCAGGCCGTTCAGCGGCGCTAGGGATAGCCCCACGGGCCAATGCCTGACCCCAGCCTTGTGCAGCGCGCGGGCAGGCATGACCCATTCCCCGGTCAGCCAATCGAATATCCAGCGCGCGGTCGCCAAGTCCGGCAGGTTATCCACGATGCCGTAACCTTCCCAGAACTCGACCTCCTTCGGCGGGCCGAACCGCTCGCGCAGCGCGGCGTGAAAGGCTTCCTCCGTTTCCAGCCAGCCCCGGTCCAGCCACATGCGGTCAACCGGCGTGCAATACAAATCCCAGCGCACGGCGAACTTGCCGTTCTGCCGTGCCGCCAGCGTGACGCCCTTGACGTTCGCTGTCGGCACCGTCTCCGCGCGCAGGATACGGGACCGACCCGGCGCGATGGTGTGATAGAGCCGCTTTCTCCGGTCGGGGGTGATCTTCCGCCGCTTCATTGCGGCATACCCAGATGCGCGTGACGGTCCTCGACCAACTCTGCGATGCGCTCGTTCATCAGATGCAGCATTTCCTCTGCATCGACCAAGAGGTTCAGGGCCTCGGCGATGACCACCTCTGCCCTTTTGCGGTCGGGAAGGTGTTCATGGTCATCGCTCAGGCATCCAAGCTGGTTTGCGATCTGGGAAGCAAAGCAGCTTGCCGCCTCGTCGATGAACTCCACGAAGTCAAGATCGTCATCCGCCGTTTCGGCCCGGTCCAGCGAGTCGGTGACATAGGCGGGCAGACCGCCCCACCGATCCAACCAAGGGTCATAGGGTTCCGGGACGGCCCGCTCTGCCGCAATCCGTTCTGCCTCCCCATTCTCCCGCAGGGCGTCGAGCATTTCGTCAGTCAGCTTGCTATTCATCAGTTCCTCCCTCGCGCTTCTTTCACTCGCGCGTGCCATCTTCATTTCGTGCTTGGCTGAGGGAACGTTCTGTGCCAATTTTGGCGCAGGCTGTTGCGACCAGCCGATTTCTAGGGGCCTCGCTTTGCAAGAGCGGGGCCTTAGTAATTCCAGAGATTGCCGATTCCAAAGGCATGAGTCCAGCGGTTTAAATTATCCGATTTCCTCGCCATATGGTTGATCGTAATACACTTTCTGAACGGAAATTCTTTCCGATCAGTTATCTGATTTACGAATAGAGCCAGCAATCCGTAATACATGAGTCCAGATTTATTTCCCGATTTCACCGAGTTGAATTAATCGCGCGCAACTGGTCCGAAATTGATTTCCGACCGGCTCGCCATTCACGAGTTATTCCAATTCGCGCAGGCTCCCGTTTTTCGCCCGTAGAGCGGCCTTAGCGGTCGGCGGGTGGGTGGACATAGGCGATGGGCGAGATAGCCCCGTGGCGCGGCTCCTACGGGCGCGGCGAATAGCGAACGGCCCCCGCCTTTCGGTGGGGGCCTCTTTCGTCAAGCGCCGGTCTGTGCCGTCACTTCTTCTCGCGGGCCTTCATGGTCGCCATCCCGTCCCGAAAGCCAGCCGCATAGTCCTCCATGCTCCCGCCGTCTCCCGCCTCCACGTCGAAGAACTCGCACGCGTCCTCGAACTCCATGCCAAGATCAAAGGTCAGGTGCCCAAAGGCGAGGGAATCGAGCATCTCGCCCAAGCAATTCGCCTTTCGGAAATGATTATCCGTGATCCCGCTTAGCCCGTCGAAATAGGTGGCGATGCTGGCCTCGATCTCTGCACGCGTCCTGCCCCCGTAGGTGCCTGCCGGTGCAGGCCGGGGTGCCGGTGGCGCGGTATAGGAAGGCGGCTCGCTGACCCGCTCAGCGGCTGCTGGGGCGGGTCTGGCCGCAGGCTGGGGTTGAACCAGTCGCTGCACGTCCGAGGCCGTCAGCGTGCCGCCTGACGTGACGTGCTCTATCGCCCGCGCCCGGATGTCCTCGGAAGCCGTGGCGAGCATGGCACCGTTCTTGATGCCGATGCGCAGGACCGCCGCGATTGGCAGATGGCCGAAGGCGTCGAACAAGGCGCGATACCGATGCGCCATGCGGATGTTGATGCTTTCGGACACGGTGTCCGAAAGCCATTTCCCGAATCTGATATTCGGGTTCCCGCCCTCGATTCCGCAGTCGGCAGACTCGCACAGCGCCCGCCCGGCTGACAGGATCGCCCCGACCTCCAAGGCGAACCTGATCCTTTGTTCGGCGTGCCGGGCCGTGACGGCGCGCAGGGCCTCGGCCAGTTCCGACAGCGACTGGCCTTCCGGGCGCAAGATGAACTCGTTCATCGTGCAGGCCCCCTTAGTAGATCGACCAGTCGGACACGCGGTCGTTCGCGTCGAACCAGACATAGGTGCCCGTCCCATATTCATACATCGTATCGGTGAAGCTGCTGACATGCGCGATGGTGCCCCTGCCTTTCAGGCAGTCGAGGAATTGCTTGCGCGCACCTCTCCTGATCGCGCTGCCTTTCCCTTCCGGGTTGGCGATCCAGTCCAGTTCAGAGGCGGTGAACCCCCGCCTGCCCAACTCGCTTAGACCCCGCGCAGCCGCAACAGATGCAAGTTGATAATCTTCTTCGGACGCGATGCCCAACTTCATGTCCAATTCCTTCGTCTTCTGTTCGAAGGTGGCGGTTCGTGATCCCGGTGCGCCTCGATGGCTTCGGCGATCAGCCTCTCGGAAAGCATCGCAGACCTGCTGCGTCGGCACCCCCGCGAGGTCGTCCCGCATCAGTAGCAGCGTGGAACGGTTGGCGGGCTGGCTCGACGCTTGTGGCTGGGTGCACCCCGCCAGCACAGCCAAGAGGCAGGACGCAGTCAGGACTGCGGGGCGTTTCGTGAATCGTGTCATGATCATTATCCCTGTTCTTAGTCCTCGACCCGATACCGGACATTTCGACCGAACCGTTCGAACGGCACTTGGGGGTGTGCGCTCGCGCGGTCCTTCTGTAGCCAAGACATGCTCACGCCCAGCCGCTCGGCCATTTCCCTCTCGGTCAGCCAGCGCGGTCCTCTCCGCACCCCCGCACCGGCAGCAGCGGGCGCAGTCGCGCCCCCTGCCCCGTCCTCTGCCATCGTGACCAGTTCGAGGATCAGCGGGTCAGTGACAGCGTGCAGCGTCCCGAGGTCCATCCAGACCCCGCCCTCGGGGTCGATCTGGTAGCGCATCCCGGCAATCTCGATCCGTCTCATGCCGTCACCTCGCCCAGCAACTCGTCCTCGATCATCACGGCGTAGCGCGGCAATTCGCTGACGATGCCCCTCGCGTAATCGCTATGCACGTCGCCGACGCTATGCGCCGTCAACAGCCGCGCCGCGATCCCCGGCACCCCTGCCATCTCGGCGGCGATGACGTAGCCGCGCCGCAAGTCGTGGGGCGTCAGTCGCCGCCCTTCCGCCAGCACGGCCTTGCTGATCTCGTCCACCGTCTTGCGCACGTCACCCACGGGCTGAAAGCTGCCATCACCGGCAGCAACCCGGCTCGGAAAGACCCAAGCCGAGTCCTCCTGCCACAGCTTCTGGTGCCGCAGGATTTCGCGAAGGCGCGGGGTGATCGGTCGGACCAGCGGCACGTCGGCTTTCATGCGTCCTGCCGGGATGACGATTTCCTCGCGCTCGACCTCGGCCCAAGACAGGTCCAGCACTTCGCGCGCCCGCATCCCGGTCAGGGCCAGCATCGCCAATGCCCCATAGGTGCCGCCAGACGGCCCCCTGCGCCGCATCCGGGTCAGGGCCTCATTGATCCACGCGGCCCGCTCGTCGGGCAGCAGGGCATTCGTGCGCACCGGAGTCGGGGCCATGCGCTTGCGGGCACGACGCCCGTCGCCCTTGAACTCCTTGACGGGGTTATCGGTCGGGCGCTTCTCCTTCGGCTGGGCTTCGGCCCAGCTAGACCAGAGCGCGGCCAGACTCCTGATGGTCAGGTTCGCCGTGGCGGCGCTGTGGCTCGCCAGCAGGCCGGTATAGGCGTTGCGGACATGCACGTCACTCGTCGCCCCTACCCGCTTCGGGAACTCGTCAGGCAGGCGCTGGACCGCGTAGCGGTAACTCTGGATCGTGGTGGCACGGGTCAGCGGGTTGCGCTGGGCGTGCAGGTCCACGACCTCGGCCCACGTCATGCGCTTGAACTTGTCATCCTTGGTGCGGGTGGCGTCACGCTCGGCCTTCGGAACGTGTTCACCCTTCATCATCGCGACCATGATCGCCTGCGCGTCCTCGCGCAGCTTGGCGACGTTGCAGTCAGCCGAATCGTAGATGCCCAGCGACTCGCGCCGCAGCGTGCCCCGGATGCGGCGCTCGACTCCGAAGACCCACTGCTTCTGCTGCTTGCGGCAGACCAGCCCCGTGCAGCCGGTATCGCGCAGAAAGACCTGCATCGTTCCTGCTGCCTCGTGGGCGGCAATCGCCTTTTTCAGGGCGGTCTGGGTGAAGTTGAACGCGCGAGGTGGTTCCTCGGCCTTGGGCGGGGCCTTGGGTGCGCGGGTGTTCAGGGCTATGATGTTCGTGGTCATGGCGGCTCCATCGCTGTGATCCGGCCTCGTGCAGTTGGCGCTGCGCGGGGCCTTTCGAATTAAAGACCACTTGACCGAATACCCGTCAAGTGGGCTTGCAGCAGTCTCCTAGGAGACTGTTTCGCTGCAAATCAGTGCGAATCGGAGCCTGTGCTGTTTTGCAATAATTCCGTTAAGATACTGTATTACAGTAATAAATATGACTCTGTGCGAGGCCCTGCGAATCGTCCTCAATGGACTGTTAATCAATTGGTCCTAGGTTCGATCCCTACCGCCGGAGCCAATCAATCCATACGGCATTGATTCTGCTACGATTTTCGTAATCTCGCTTCGGCGTGTCACACATCAGTGTCACACCGCCGTCGATAGGTCCGAGGGTCGCCCGCTTAACGCGAGGTCGATCGAATTGGTAGCCACACCCCATATCCTCCAACGCGGTCACAGCTATCACTGGCGGCGACGCCTGCCTCGGTTGTCCACAAAAAACGGCGTCCTGCAGGTGCCACTTCGTACGACAGATCCCACGCATGCCCGTATAATCGCTCGCAGATTGACTGCAGTGAGCGACCGAATGTTCGACGACATCCGCAACGAAACCCTGAGCCTCACCGACGCTGCCAAATGGCTGCGCCATGTCGTCACGGATGAAATGGCGCGCATCCAGCGAAATCGGGCCATCATATTCGCCGATGGCGGCCCTAACCCACGCGCGGATTGGGCGATGGCAGAAGCCTGGAAGATTCTTGCGAAGCGTGGTCCTTGCGCAGCCCTGCGCCAGGAGGATCACGCTACTCTTGTTGCCGCTGGCCATTCGAATGCTGATATTGAGCAGCTCACCGTCTCCTTGGAAATGCTGTCCTCGGATCTGTGCAGCACTGCCCATGTTAACCGGATGACCAGGTCATTCAGCGATATGACCGGCAGATCTGATCGGCCCAGGCTCCAGACCCATTGATTTCGTGCCTTTGGCGTGTTTCAGGCTCCGCAAGGAGAACTGACCGATGGGCAATTTTTTCTGGCTGAGCGAGGCGCAGATGGAGCGGCTAAGGCCCTTCTT
>Ga0182745_1001418_pt1 | contig 23095 bp, 22 predicted proteins | sample eDN3rd30CKraftBY_FD_128523 | JGI IMG/M metagenome (GOLD analysis project Ga0182745, IMG submission 128523) | Enriched backyard soil microbial communities from Emeryville, California, USA - eDNA 3rd pass 30_C Kraft BY (version 2) (version 2) | ecosystem: Environmental > Terrestrial > Soil >... | reverse complement strand
CAGCCTGGTGAATATGTAGCGTTGGTTGGACCGTCAGGAGCAGGAAAAACAACATTATGTTCTCTGATTCCCCGCTTTTATGATGTATCCGGTGGAGCTGTACTAATAGATGGAATGAACGTTCGTGATATTGATATACAGTCACTCCGAAGTAATATAGGAATTGTCCAGCAGGATGTGTATCTTTTTTCAGGAACTGTTTTAGAAAATATACGATACGGAAATGTACGTGCAAGTGATGAAGAGGTTGTGAAAGCTGCTAAACGTGCAAATGCTCATGATTTTATTATGAGCTTATCTAAAGGGTATCAATCGGAGATCGGACAGCGAGGTGTAAAGCTTTCTGGTGGACAAAAGCAGCGGCTCAGTATTGCACGTGTATTTCTAAAAGATGCACCAATTCTTATTTTTGATGAAGCAACGAGTGCACTAGATAATGAGAGTGAAAGCATTGTAAAGGAATCATTGGAAGCATTTGCAAAGAATCGAACAACTATTGTCATTGCTCATCGTCTGTCTACAATACGTTATGCGAAGCGAATTATTGTATTAACAGAAGAGGGGATTGCCGAGCAAGGCTCACATGATGAATTACTAGAGAAAAACGGTGTATACACACACTTGTATTCTAAGCAGTTTAATTGAAAAGAGGAAAAGAGTTTATGCTATTCTCCAATAGAGGGGAATAGCATTTTTAGTGGTAATTTAATTAAGTTAAAGGTGGGAATTATATGGAAACGAACACACTACATATTGTAAACGGACAGGTTATGTACAACTATTTTCAAGAAGGAGGTTTTTTAAAGGGTGAAACCATTGTTTCTTTTAATGAAGCGATGTGCTATGGAATGACTTCATTCTCTATTTTCTCAACGGAGTTTCTTGAAACGCGTTCAAAGGTTCATAATGTTTCACTTGATCAATATAAAAACATTACGATGAAAGCAATACAACCACTTTTAAGTAAAAATTTTAATACATTAACATTATGGTTTGACTATGACATGTTTTGCCAAATTAACTTACTAACGATTCTTGCCTGGTTAGATCAAATTGATTATCAGAATACGGTGACCCTTGTCTTGGTTGATGAAGAGTTCAAGCCTATTGAAAAACAAACCCTTTATCCAAAAGGTTATAAGGAAATATACAATCAAGTGCTTATTGAAAAACAAACTCCAGGTACTATTCTTCCTCACTCTTTACAAAGAGGAATTCAGTTATATTTGCAGTACCTTAACCCTGACAGTAAACTTATGATGTATATTCATGAGCATCGGGATTTACCTGAGGAGGAACTAGTAGTATTACTTTTAAGTAAATTCAAAGAATATGGTTTAGGTGATGCACAATATATCGAACTAATTAGAGCGAACAGGAGTGCTGTAGACTAGAAGTGCCTTGGATTTTCGCTGAAATAGAATAACCTATAAAAGAATTCACAAAATAAAAGTAATACAATTTGAGGCGGGAATCTGAATGAATTTTGTGATGCAAAAACCGATCAAGCTTTTTGATCAAATTGATAAGTATAATGGTATCCACAATATTTTAGGGATTGGAGATCCCCATGTAGTTAAAATTCAAAATCAGTGGTGGATGTTTGTTGGCGGCTTTCAAACCAATTTTAAAAATAATATTTTTACTGCTTCACTTCCTGTGGGAGATCCGTTAAGCAGCAATAACTGGAGTATCACAACTTATGAAGATAATGAAAAACAGGCAAAACCGCTTTGTGAAAACTCCAAAAAAGGAAGCTGGGACTTTTATGGTTTTCACACTCCATGCTATGTTAGTGGAATAGACCAACATGGAACAGTAGTTGAGAGAGTTTATTATACTGGAAGAGCTTCTAATAAAGTGGTAGATAATCAAGCCCCTTACTCCATCGGGATGCTAGAAAAAACAGTTGACGGGTGGAATCGCTATCCCAGTCCGATTATAAGAGGAACAAAAGATGCTCCTAATGTCCTGGAACCTAAGATTAGATATATAGAGGAAAAGTGGAGAGCCTGGTATGTAACAACAAAGCAAGAGACTGGAAAAAACGGATATCCAAACTATACAATGATGTATGCTGAGAGTGATGACGGTATAAACAACTGGTCTACTCCAATACCATTGTTTTTAGGTAAGGAGAATTTTTATGATGCTTCAGTACATAAATCCAACACGTATGGATATGAAATGGCTGTCTGTAGAAGTACAAATCTATATGGGCGTTCTCCGTTCCCGATGCAGGGTATGTGGTTATTAAAAGGACAAAAACCTAATGGTGATCGGGCTAATTGGTCTAAAACTCCTCTGTTAATTCTTGATGCTAAAGAAGGTGAGGATTGGTACAAAAATGGAATCGGAAGCCCATGTGGTCATTACGGGGAATCAGAAGATGATCAAGATACGTTATATATGTTTTTCACAGGTTTACATTGCGAACGAAATTGGCTTCAACATGCAATGAATAATATTAGAAAGAAAAAACTACCTCCATTTCCCTCCCCGTTTTACTTTGCAATTGGAAAGGTGGAATTGACCAAAGTATCAGAAGGAAAAACGAAGGGAGGCCGCTTATGAAAGTCTTATCCATGATCCAGCCGTGGGCAAGTCTATTTGCTCTTAGAGAAGCTCAATACGAAACGAGGACTTGGAAAACGAATTACAGAGGCCCACTTGCAATCCATACTAGCAAAAAGGTAGACAAGAAAGCCTGTCTTGATCCTTTAGTACAATCATTGCTACAGAAACACGATTTAACAGCTGAAACTCTGCCAAGTGGAATGATCATTGCGAAGTGTAATCTGGAACACTGTTATAAAATATTGGAAGATAATCAAACATGGGCTGTTTTAGAAGATGGAAGAATCGTTAATGAGACGGACTATTTCCTTGGTGACTATAAAGTAGGTGGCTATGCGTGGGAAGTAACAAATATGCAAATGCTCGACCAATTTATTGTGGCTAAGGGTAGACTTGGATTGTGGAATATTGAACTTTAGCTGTTAATTTGACTTTTTTTAGGAGGGGTTTTATAATATTCGTTGTAATTTACATTTAGGAGGATTATTAAAAAATGACACATTCGATGAGACTACGATTCCCTACTTTGAACCAGTAATTGAATACGTTCAAAGGCTCTGTTCTGTGAACAGGGTAAACGGGATCAGTCTGTCCTTTTTTAATCATCTTCATTTTATATTTCACATATGTTTTATACCATCAGGTGATTATTCATCCTTTTAATGGTATGAAATGTGTTAATGGAGAGAAAGGCGGATCGTTCTGCCTTTCTTTATTTATGTTTAATCAGCCTTCTTTTATATCAAAAAGGAAGGTTTATTGCTTATGCTACCAGCTAACTCTTGTCTTAAATAAGGATCGTACTACATCCCTTTACCCAAAATCACAGGCAGATTACCTGTGATTTTTTATTTTTGAAAAAAAGTGAGGTAGTAAAGTGATGGAAAAAGTATGTCTTGAATTAGAAAATATAGAGCTTTCATATTTAGATCGATTGGTGTTACAAATCCCAAGGTTAGCTGTGCATCAATTTGATCGAATTGGGATTGTCGGCAAGAATGGGGCAGGAAAAAGTACACTGCTAAAGCTGATGAATAGTCAAATCAAGCCGGAAAAAGGTCATGTAAAGCAATATGCAAGCTTTGAGTATTTTGATCAATTATCAATACCAGTAGAAAAAGATGTCGACTTTGAATTAAGAGGGAAATTATTAATTCCAAAAACGGAAATTAAACATTTTAGTGGCGGCGAGAAAACAAGGCTAAAATTAGCGCAACTATTTTCAACCTATCATGAAGGGTTGTTAATTGACGAACCAACAACACATCTTGATGAAGAAGGAAAACAATTTTTTATCGACGAACTGACCTATTATTATGGAGCACTTGTGCTTGTAAGTCATGATCGATATGTTTTAGATAAACTTGTAACAAAAATTTGGGAAATTGACGATGGGTCTGTGAAAGAATACACAGGAAACTACTCAGACTACATTTCACAAAAAGAGCTGGAACGAAAGCAGCACCAAGAGCAACACGAGAAATATGTAAAGGAAAAAACAAGATTATTAAAGGCTGCCGATGAAAAAATGAAAAAGGCAGATAAAATCACACAAGCCAATGGGCATATATCAAAAAAAGAAACGAAGGCAAAAGCAAATAAAATGTTTATGACAAAGTCAAAAGACACGGGCCAAAAAGCAGTTCAGCGTGCAGCAAAAGCCATTGAACAAAGGGTTGAACAATTAAAAAAGGTTGAAGCGCCAAAGAGTGAACAACCAATTCGCTTTCATCAACCACCAGCTCTTAGCATGCACAATAAATATCCGATTATGGGTGAACGGGTCACAATAAAAGCTGGAGAAAGAACACTTCTTCATGAAACCAGCTTCCAATTTTCGTTAGGACAAATTATTGTGATTAAAGGGAGAAATGGCTCAGGAAAAACCACTCTTCTCCAACATATCATAAAGCAGGGAGAGGGGATGGTGATCTCTCCTAAAGCCGTAATCGGTGTTTATGATCAAATGGCTTATCAATTTGGTAAAAGTGAAACCGAATATATGAAACAAAGAAGTGACTACGAAGAAAGTAAAATTCGCTCTGTCTTGCATTCTATGAATTTTACTGGAACTGACTTGAAGAAGAATGCGCAAAATTTAAGTGGTGGTGAAGCCATTCGCCTTGAATTGTGTCAGTTATTTTTAGGAAGGTATAATGTGCTGGTATTAGATGAACCAACTAACTTTTTAGATGTTTATTGTATCGAAGCATTAGAGAAATTTTTAAAGGCATATGAAGGTACTGTTATTCTTGTGTCACATGATCATATGTTTATTGATCGAGTGGCGGATTGTATCTACGAGATCGATGACCGGCAATTAGTGTGTAAAAAAAGCTAATAGAATAAGAATGACTCAAAGCGCCTACCTATTTTCTAATACGGTTAGGTGCTTTATTTCTTAATTCATGCAAAAAAACCTGATTTTTATAGATTTTTATCTGATAAGTGTAAGGAAACAGTCCTTATTATCCCTTTATAATGAAGAATATATCATAAAAGTCCTGAGTGTTTCTTAAAAAAGACAGCGGTTTCATTCATTGTGTGAGTATTAGTTATAAAACTATCATGCTTTTATGAATATTAAGGGGGAATTTAGGTTGAAAAGGTTTGCAGTGTGTGGTGTTAGTAATCGGGCGATTGATATGTTTATTAAGCCTATATTTAAAACATTCTCTGAGACTTGTAGCTTGGTAGGAATGCTGGATTTTGATGACAAGCGATTTGATGTATGTCGAAATTTAGTTCCAGAAACAGTGAACGTCCCGACCTTTCATAATGGGGAATTTGAACGGATGATTACAGAAACACGACCAAATGTAATTATCGTAGCAAGCAGAGATGACACGCATGTAGAGTATATTGTAAAAGCTTTGGAACACGACTTAGATGTTATTACGGAGAAGCCAATGGCAACAACAGCAGCAGATTGCCGAAAAATTATTGATGCAGAAGAAAAAAGTAAAGGAACCGTTACTGTTACTTTTAATTATAGATACAATCCATATCATACGAAAATAAAAGAGATGATATTAGAAGGAAAGCTAGGGAAAATAACGTCTGTTGATTTAAACTGGTACATTGACACCTACCATGGTTCTAGTTATTTTCAACGATGGAATCGCCAAAGAGAACTTTCAGGAGGTCTGTCCATTCACAAAAGCTCCCACCACTTTGATCTCGTCAATTGGTGGCTGGATCAGAAGCCTGTAGAAGTTTTTTCCTTTGGCGCCAGAAACTATTATGGTGAAGAAAGTCCATTTAATCCAAAGCAGGAAGATGGACGTTTTTGCTTTACTTGTGATGTAAGTTCAAACTGCTCTTATTATATGCGATGGAATACAAGAAGCAACAGTGCCAGTGTACAGGATGATCATATAAGCTCTGATATGAAGCGGAAGAATGCATACACAAATTATCGAACAGACCAGTGCATTTTTGATTCATCAATCGAGATTGAAGATACGTATACAGCAACAGTGAAATATGACCAAGGAGCTTTGCTTAGTTATTCCATTAATTTCTCCTTACCGTATGAAGGATACAGACTTGCGATAAATGGGACGAAAGGCAGAATTGAAACAATGGAATATCACGCGCCATCAAGGGTGCCATTTCCAACTCCAACTCAAGTTATTGATTATTATCCACTTTTTGGATCAAAGGAAACCATTCACGTTGTAGAACGTACAGGTGGACATGGTGGAGGAGACCCAATTATGCAAGAAGATATCTTTTTAGGAGTTGACCCATTCCGCCCTTACAAGATTTTATCAGGTAGTGAGGATGGTGCATATGCCGTTACAACAGGGGAAGCTGTTTGGAAGTCAGTCAAACAAAAGCGGTCAATAAATGTAGAAGATTTATTAGCTTATCAATCAATGACATAATGTTATCATGCAAAACTCCCTAAGGATTAGAGATTGGTAACAGAGGTGTTCCTGGATCTCCAAAAGTTCAGGAAGCATTATTGCCATTGTTATCACCTGCACAAAAGCAAGTATTCAACTATGTAGCTTGGGCTGGAGAACATAGTTCCCCATATAATGGACCAGATCCGACCAAAGCAGCAGAAGTAATAAATCTATTAAAAAACACAGCTGATCAAATAGCATATAGAGTTCTAAAGCCGGAAGAAGCCGCAAAACAATTCAGGCAACAGGCGGAGAGTATATTGGCACAAGGTAAATAACTATTATTTTACGGATAGAGCTGATCATTATTGATCAGCTATTTTTTATGTCGTGTTTTATACAATTTTGAAGGGTTAATATAATCTTAAAAAATAGGTTTTTATCATGATAAATTAGGGAAATAAAACATAAATTTTAGAAAGTGAGGTGGTTAGCTTGAGGCTGGCAACAAAAATAATTATAGGTTTAATCGTAGGTGCCGTTGTAGGTCTGGTTTTAAACATTGTATCTCCTGATGTTTTTAAAGTCCTTGATACCTATTTATTTACTCCGCTAGGACAAATATTTTTAAATTTAATTAATATGCTCGTTGTACCTATTGTCTTTTTTTCCATTACACTTGGTGTTGCAGGTTTAGGTGATCCTAAAAAGCTTGGAAGAATTGGCTTTAAAACGATATCTTTCTTTTTAGTGACAACAGCAATTGCGATCATTATTGGTTTATTCCTTGCTATGATCATTCAACCTGGTCATGTAGGAAACTTTAATACAGAAGGAGTTTCATTCGAAGCAGAAAAAGCACCATCAACTGGAGAAACATTACTGAACATCATCCCATCTAATCCAATTCAAGCATTTGCTGAAGGCAATATGCTCCAAATTATAGCGTTTTCCATCTTTGTTGGATTTAGTATAGCTATGCTAGGTAAGAAAGCAGAAGCTTTGCTTACAGTAGTGGAGCAGGGAAATAACCTCATGATGTATTTGGTGAATATTGTTATGAAGTTTGCGCCATACGGAACATTCGGTTTAATTGCAACAGCTGTAGGAAGTCAAGGTTTATCAGCAATTAAAGCAATGGGATTATACATGATTGTCGTCGTTTTAGCCCTTCTTATCCATTCCATCGTCACATATGGTTCAGCTGTTTTCTTCTTAGCAAAATATAATCCATTCATATTCTTTAAAAAGTTTTCTCCTGCCATGAGTGTTGCCTTTAGTACTTCCAGTAGTAACGCAACATTACCAGTCTCAATGGACACAGCACAAAAAGAGTTGAACATTCCTAAGTCAATAAGCAGTTTTGTTCAACCCCTTGGAGCTACCATAAACATGGATGGAACAGCCATTATGCAAGGAGTAGCAACCATTTTTATTGCACAAGTTTATGGTGTGAATTTAACCATGATCGAGTTAGTAACGGTTGTATTAACGGCTGTGCTGGCAAGTATCGGTACAGCTGGAGTCCCTGGTGTAGGTTTAATTTTATTAGCGATGGTATTTAGTTCTGTAGGATTACCTGTTGCTGGTATTGGGTTAATATTAGGAATTGACCGTTTGTTAGATATGGCTCGTACGGCAGTTAATATTACTGGGGATGCGGCATGTGCTTTGGTTGTGTCTGAGACTGAGAAGAAGCATATGGGGAGGAAAGAAGAAATGAATCAAAGTATGTAGAGAGGATGGTGTTGACCTTCTTCTTTTTCATTGATGAGTGATGTGATAGGGCGTGGTTTTTTATCATCAAGTTTCGACTAAGGTGATTTATGATTATCAACAAAGATCTTCATATATCATCAAATATCAGGATGCATGATTATCTAGATTAAGGTAAATGTTAATTATTTTTTAATAATATTAGGTATTCTGCATGTAGTGTGTTATGCTTAAGCTAACCATTTAATACCTTTTTACATTGTTTTGTCCTCACCCCATTCAGTAATGAATGGGGTTTTTTACTTTTTATACAAATAAAAAAAGGACTCCATAATGGAGCCCTCAGTAATTATGCTTTATTAACGTTAGTTGCTTGAAGACCGCGTTGACCTTGCTCAGTGTCAAATGTCACTTTTTGGCCTTCTTCTAAAGATTTAAATCCTTCGCCTTGGATAGCTGAGAAATGTACGAATACATCATCTCCACCTTCAACTTCGATGAAACCGAAACCTTTATCTGCGTTAAACCATTTTACTGTACCTTGTTGCATAATTGTTGCCTCCTGTGTGGATCCATTCCACAATTTATTACTATAGTTGTTCAATTAGATATCAAAGGCGAAAAGTTTAAATACTTCTTTTCCTTACAGACCGAACAAAAATAATTCTACTTCATCATAACAGATAATATTTGGAAAAGCAAATAGGTATAAAATCCCCTTTAGTCAGTGAGGTTTTCTTCTATCATTTCTCACTATAGAAAAAAACCATTCCTAATTGTTTAAGAATGGCTTGAAATCAAGTGGAGCATAGAGGGCTCAAGGTGAAATGAAAAAATAAAGCTATCGCATTGGTGGCTTTTTATTTTTAGTAAAGGAGAGGAAGAACAATGAATATCGTTATATCTTCAGGTCATGGAAAGTATGTTAGTGGAGCAAACTCATATATAAATGAAGTCATCGAAGCGAGAAAAATTGTTAGTAAAGTTGTTGATTATTTAAAAGGATTAGATTGTAAGATTTACGAGTACCACGATAATTCTTCAAAAAACCAAGACGATAATGTAAACCGTATCGTTAAACATCATAATAGTAAAAAACGTGATTTAGATGTATCTGTTCATCTTAAGTAGCAAGTAAAACGAATAATCCACGTGGTGTGGAAGTCCTTTATGTTTCAGAAGCTGGAAAGGTAATTGCGGAAAAAGTAGCAGCTGCAATCTCAAAAGTAAGTGGGTTAAAAAATCGTGGTGCAAAAAAAGAACTAATCTTGGATTTTTAAACGGGACTGAAAAAACAGCAATTTTAATTTAAGTTTGTTTTGTAGATTCAAAAAATGATGTTAAATTGTACCAAGAGCACTTTGAAGAAATATGCAAGGCGATTGCTAAATCAATTACTGGAAAAAACTTAATAATTGCACAACAGCCTATAGTATCAATTTCATTGGAGAAAGAAAAGGAACGAGTGCGAATTCAAACTGGTGGATTAAACCCTTAAATGCTTAAAGAGTTAGCTGAGTTTTTTGTTGGAAAAAATGGTATGCAGTGGTTACTTTTAATTTTAATAAAGGTAATCCAACAGCTTTAACAGGATTGTCTTCAGAAATGCAACGTGACTTTAGCAACTGGCTATATGAACGTGGTTGGGGGGATAAGAAAGCGAAATTCTTATCAAAAAATGTTTAAGTAATTATATAGCCCTTCCATTGGAGGGGCTTATTATTAATCTTCCCATACATCATTCATCAAATCTTCTATTTCTTTTCTTAGTTTTTCTGTCTCATTCTTTAATATAGTTACTTTTTCCCCATCAAATTCAATAACATCACCAACTGTGGCTTCCTTTGGGAATAGAGATTTATTAATATCCTTTGTTACTCCATTAATTTCAACTACTGCAAAATTTCCTTCAAAACGGTCAATTATTCCACTAACTTTTCTCATTTTTTCTGTACCGATACTGTGATTTTTGTGCCAGTAGAACTAATACTTACATTACCATTTTTATCTGTTCTGTATACAGAAGCTTTTACCCCTTTAAAACGATTCAATACATCTTTTGTAGGGTGGCCATAAGAGTTTTTACCAACACTTATTACGGCATATTTTGGCTTAACTACTTTAAAGAAGTCTGTATTAGATGAGGTTTTAGCTCCATGATGGCCAACTTTAATTACATCAGCCTGTAATGTTTGTTTGGCTTTAACCATATCAGCTTCAGAAGCTTTTTCAGCATCACCGGTAAATAAGAACTTATTTTTGTTATAAGTTATATGAAGAACAGCGCTCCAGTTGTTTAAATCACTTTTTTCATAATCTTTAACAGGGCCTACAAATTTAGCAGTAACACCTTTAACAGCCAATTTTACACCAGCTTTTGCCGTTTTAATTGTACGTTTCTCATTTTTTACAGCTTTCAGGAAGTTCTTATAAGCTTCAGTTGTATGTGAAACTTTAGGTGCATAAATAGTTTCAACTTTATATGCCTTTAGAACTTCATCTAAACCACCAATATGATCAGCATCTGGATGAGTAGCGATCATAATCTCAATATCGTCTACTTTTTTACTCTTTAAGAATGCAACAACCTCATCGCCTTGACCTTGTCTACCACCATCGATTAAAACATCCTCACCACCTGGCATCTTAATGTAAGTAGCATCACCCTGTCCAACATTGATAAAATATACTTTCATTGTTTTTGTTGCAGCTTCAGTTGATTGTGGGATTAATAATGTAGTTGCAAGAGCAAGAGAAGTTAAAAGTGTAATTATTTTTTTTAATTACTAGTCCTTCTTTCTTATTTTTATATGTAACTTACAGACTAATATTAATCGGTGAGTTAAATATTTACAATAAGTTTTTTGTGGAAGAATAATAGTAATTGAAATAATTATGTTCCTATTTGCAATATGAAACATAAGGAGAGGATGGTAAACTATGAATATCGTAATTTCAAGTGGGCATGGATTATATATAAGAGGGGCAAGTAGTTATTGATGAAGTAAATGAAGCACGTAAGGTAGTGCCTCAGACTGCAACTTACTTACGAGATTGCGGAGCTGAAGTTGTTCAGTACCATGATGACATCTCACAAACTCAAAGTGAGAACGTTAATAGCATTGTAAACTATCATAATTCAAGGATGCGTGACTTAGTAGATTTTAATGCTGCAAGTAGGACAGAAGACCCAAGGGGAATTGAGGTACTATATTTGTCAGAAAGTGGACGAGTAATTGCAGAAAAAGTTTCAGCTGCCATTTCAAGTTCAAGTGGACTTAGTTTTACAAAATCTATTCATCAATGATTGAGTGTTTTTTCTCATACTCTTACCAAGAAGATGACGATTATCAACAATCGAGCGCTATTCTTGGAAAAGAATGGCGCTTTTTATGATATGTAAATTGAATTGAAACTTTCTGGACACTCTTTTGTATGAATTAAAGGAGTATTTTAGATGGAAAAACTGAGTTTGTCAACAACAGGGTGAATACAGGCCTTTTTACAGAATTGAATACATAAGAAAAACCCTTGATTATCAAGGGTTTTTTATGATGGAGCATAGGGGGCTCGAACCCCTGACCTCTACGCTGCCAGCGTAGCGCTCTCCCAGCTGAGCTAATGCCCCGCAAAAATGAATATAGCAGTATTGTACACGCCTTCAGGCAAATTGACAAGAAAAAAATAGCGGTTTTGTTAAACAAATCCGCTATTTTCTCTGAAGCTTTCAACTTACTCTCTCAATCGTTCCATCTTTTTTATGAACAATAAGTCTAGCATTATTATTCTTTTTTATGAGTTTATTCCCTTTTACTAATGCCTCGTTTTTTGTTTGAAACACCTCGGTTACCCTTCTGGAGTTTTCTTTCTTTATGGCCCATTCTCCACTATGAGGGACCAAGTGATAGGTTACGTCATTTTCGGATGAATCTATAGAGTTCGTCACTTCTTTTGCTTTAGAAATAGCAATGCTAATGGCTCTTCCTTCTTCATAGCCTTCTTCTAAAAGAGCATTAGCAATTTCAATTGCTTTTGTTCTAGTTGATTCCGTTAGATTTTTCATAGAGGGAGGATAATCACTTTTGTTCCATGGCATTAAAACCACACCTTTCTCCTTATTAGTAAAAATCAACCATACTAGTCTTTTACCACTTAATGAGAATTTTAAACTAGAAAGCCTTTGGTCAAATCTAACATTTCATTAGGTTAACTATAAGACCTATATTATAATGGTCATAGTATAAAAATGTGCAATGAGGTGACCGAATGATAGAAATGATAAAATATTTAAAGCCTTATAGAAAGCAGCTTTTTCTTGTTCTTTTGTTTTCGTTAGTTGCAATACTATTTGAGCTTTATTTGCCAACTTTGATGGCTGAGATTGTAGACGTAGGAATCGTCAACTCTGATGTATCTTTTATTCTGCAAACCGGGGGATGGATGTTAGTTTGCTCTCTTATGGCGATTATTTTAATGGTAGGGGTAAGTTATTTTGCTTCAAAGGTATCACTTGGGTTTGGTCGTGATATGAGAAGACATTTATTCGTTCATATTGAGCATTTCTCTCTTGAGGAATATGAAAAGTTTGGTTCTGCATCACTTATTACGAGAACAACAAATGATGTGAAGGTTGTTCAGGATGTGATTAATATGATGCAGAGAATGATGACAAGGGCACCGTTAATGTTAGTTGGTGGAGTGATTTTGGCGGTGTCTCGTGATCGTACATTATCACTTGTATTTCTGGTTGCTTTACCTATCTTGGCGCTTGTTATTTTTATTGTGGCCCGAAAAGCGATTCCGTTATTTTCGGCTATGCAAAAGAAAACAGATCGTTTAACACTGATTTTAAGGGAAGCGCTAACAGGAGTTCGTGTTGTTCGGGCTTTTAACCGTGTTGAGCATGAAAGAACACGCTTTAACCAAGCGAATGATGATTTTCGAGATACTGGAATTAAAGTTGGTAAGCTAATGGCGTTTATGTTTCCGATTATGTTGATCATCATGAACTTTACCAATATTGCGATTGTGTGGTTTGGCGCGAATAGGATCGATCAAGGAGAAATGCAGGTAGGGAATTTACTGGCATTTATTCAATATGCAGCCATGATTTTAATGTCGCTTATTATGTTATCAATGGCCTTCATTATGATTCCGCGTGCACAAGTTTCCGCTAAACGTTTAAGTGAAGTATTACAGGCGAAACCGATGATAACAGATCCAGTCCAAGAAATGTTACCTGAACAAAATCATGGGAGGATTGAATTTAAAGATGTGACGTTTCGTTATGAAGGGGCGGAAAAGCCTGTCCTTAAAAAAATCTCTTTTACTGCGATGCCAGGAGAAACCACAGCCATCATAGGAAGTACCGGTTCCGGCAAAACGACAGTTCTTCAGTTAATTCCCCGTTTTTATGATGTGGAAAGTGGAGAGATTTTAATAGATGGGCAGGATATAAAAAACATGAAGCAAAGTACTCTTCGAAACAAAATTGGTTATGTTCCTCAGAAGGCAACATTATTTAGTGGAACTATTTTTGAAAATATTGCATTTGGAAAAGAAGATGCAACCGAAGAGGAAATCTATGAAGCATTAAAAACCGCACAAGCAATTGACTTTGTAGAAAAGAGAGAAAAAGGGATACATAGTACACTTGAACAAGCGGGTGTAAACCTTTCGGGCGGACAAAAGCAAAGGTTATCAATTGCGCGTTCCCTTATCAGAAGACCTCAAATTTATTTGTTTGACGATAGCTTCTCTGCCTTAGATTATAAAACAGATCGTATCCTAAGAGATGCCCTAAAATCTAAAACAGCTGAAGCGACATTGATCATTGTTGCTCAGCGTGTGAATACGGTAAAAGATGCTGAGAAAATTATCGTGTTAAATGAAGGAGAAGTTGCAGGTATTGGGACACATGCGGAATTGCTGGAAACTAATAAAATTTATCAGGAAATTGTTGCTTCTCAACAGAATGGGGAGGTGAGTGCATGAGTGAGAAAAACCAAAGCGGAGGACATCCTATGAGAGGCGGTCGTCCCCATGGACATGGAATGATGGCTACTGAGAAGCCAAAGGACTTTAAGAAAACATTTAAAAGACTGCTAGGTTACTTAAAGCCTTGGAAAAACCGCCTGATTGTTGTCACGATTGCAGCGATTTTTTCAACACTGTTCAATGTTATTAGTCCAAAGCTTTTAGGTGACGCAACTTCATCTATATTTGATAGCTTTAGCACGGGAACATCTGTTGATTTTGACTATATTGCAAGAATTTTGTTGCTTCTTATTTGTTTATACTTATTTTCATCTTTGTTTTCGTATTTACAGCAATATGTTATGGCGTCCATTTCACAGAGAACGGTTGCTCAATTGAGGAAGGAAGTAAATGAGAAATTATCCCGGCTTCCTCTTAAGTATTTTGATCAACATTCACATGGTGACTTATTAAGTAGAGCTGTAAATGATATCGACAATATCAACAACTCATTACAACAAGCACTCACACAAGTGATTAACTCTGTTATCTCCATTCTCGGGATTATCATCATGATGCTTGTTATAAGCCCAGTGCTAACTTTAGTTGTAGTAGTGACAATTCCTTTAAGTTTATTTGTGGCAGGTTTTATAACAAAATTTTCTCAAAAACATTTCGTTAAACAACAAGAGGAACTTGGGAATATAAATGGACATATAGAAGAAATGTTCACGGGACATCAAGTCATAAAAGCATTTGGGCGTGAGGAGAAGTCGATCGAAACATTCGATAAAATTAATGATCAACTTTATGACTCAAGCTGGAGAGCCCAATTTATTTCTGGTCTCATGATGCCGTTAATGGGGTTTGTCGGAAACCTGGGATTTATAATTGTCGCGATATCTGGTGGATTACTCGTATTAAATGGAAGCATCCGTGTTGGTGATGTTCAAGCATTTATTCAATACACTCAGCAAATTTCACACCCATTGGCACAGGTAGCAGGGATTGCCAATATGATACAGGTTGCGATTGCTTCTGCTGAGCGCGTGTTTATTTTATTAGATGAAGAAGAGGAGAAAGAAGAAAAAGATGCTTCACTTCAAGTATCTTCACTTCGGGGACATATAGAGTTCGAACATATTCAATTCGGATATGATAAAAGCCATCCAATCATTCATGATGTTAGTCTGGAAGTAAATGAAGGCCAGACAGTGGCAATTGTTGGGCCAACAGGGGCGGGAAAAACAACGATTGTCAATTTATTAATGCGATTTTATGAGCTAGATAAAGGATCAATAAAGGTTGATGGTGTTAGTTTATCAGATATGAGCAGGGAGCAGGTTCGAAGTTTGTTTGCAATGGTTTTACAGGATACATGGCTATTTAATGGCACGATACGTGAAAATATTGCTTATGGAAATAAGGAGGCAACAGATCAAGAAATTGAAGATGCAGCAAAAAATGCCTATGCAGATGATTTCATTCGTACACTTCCTGACGGTTATGACACGATGCTTGGGGAGGATGCGACAAATTTTTCTCAAGGACAACGTCAGCTTCTTACGATTGCTCGAGCAATTATCGCTAATCCAAAAATTCTTATACTTGATGAAGCAACGAGCAGTGTTGATACAAGAACAGAAATGAACATTCAAAAGGCGATGAACAATCTATTAAAAGGTAGAACAAGTTTTGTTATTGCGCACCGTTTGTCTACGATTCGGGATGCAGACCTCATTCTAGTTATGAATCAAGGTAATATTATTGAAAAAGGAACTCATGAAGAGCTTTTAGCGGCAGGAGGCTTTTATTCGGACTTATATGAAAGTCAATTCAGCCAAGTCGATTCAGTTTCATTATAAGAAAGAAGGATTCTCGTTATTTTTATGGAATGATGAAAGGTAATGCGAGGGGGAGGAAGAAGTATGGCATATCAAGCAGAACTAGTTATTGACGAAAAGGCAATGTTAGGAGAAGGGCCCCATTGGGACGGACATGTTCTATATTGGATTGATATTATTAGTAAAAAGCTACATCGTTACAATCCTGAAAACCATCATAATGACACGTTTCAGTTAGAACATTATATTGGTGCAGTCATACCGGCGGAAGATGGCCGATTGGTAGTAGGTCTTCAAAATGGCATCCATCTTTTTGATTTAGAAACGAACGAATTGACCTTAATTGGTGATCCGGAAAAGGATTTACCACATAATCGGTTTAATGATGGAAAGTGTGATCCTTCTGGACGTTTGTATATAGGAACAATGGATGTTGGTGCTAAAAAAGGTATGGGCTCGTTATATCGTGTAGATCTTAAAGGACAATTGAAAAGAATGATTTCACCTGTCACCATTTCAAATGGATTGGCATGGAGTCCTGATCAAAAATATATGTACTACATTGATACTCCTACAGGTGAAGTATCAACCTATCGTTATGATCAACAAACAGGAGATATCGTTTATAAAGAAACAGCCGTGCAAATCCCAAATGGAATGGGTTCCCCGGATGGAATGACAATTGATCAGGAAGGAATGATATGGGTTGCGCATTGGGGAGGTTCCAGGGTGACGCGATGGAATCCCCATAGTGGAAAACAATTAGATGAAGTGTATGTTCCAGCATCAAATGTTACATCATGTACATTTGGAGGAAAGGATTTAGATGAGTTGTTTATTACAACAGCTAGGCAAGGCTTAACTGAAGAAGAGTTAGCTTTAAATCCTCAAGCTGGCGGACTTTTTAAAGTGAAAACAAAAGAAAAAGGCATGGTAGGTCAAGTTTACAGAGGCTCCATATAAGAAAAAGCAGTGTGATCGATAGTGATTACACTGCTTTTTCTTATAAAAAATCAACAATTTTTTCTGCTGTCTGTTTTCCATTCTTGATACATGCTCCAATACCTACTCCAAAATAAGAGGCACCAGCGATAAAAAGATTTGGGAACGTTTTACTCATTTTTTCACTTAGTGAGGTCACTGCAAGATTATGCTCTAGATGGTAGTTAGGCATTAAATTGTCCCAGTTCGTTACTTCAACAGTGATCGGTTGAGCGGTAATTCCAAGACTATTGTCAATATCTGTTAACGCTGTTTGGATCATTTCCTGCTCACTCATTTTCTTTAATGTTTCATAAAAAGGATTTGAGCTCTTATAAAATAGGCGAACTAGGAGTTTTCTCTTTGAGGACGTATGTGTCCATTTCCTGCTTGTCCATGTACAAGCATCACAATGAAGATCACTATTTTCTGTTACGATAAAACCGGTGCCGTTGGCAGGAAGTTTATCATCCGGAATATCGAAGCCAAGATAAACACTAGTAAGTGATGAGTTCTTTAATTTATTAAATTCTTGATCTAGTTCAGTAGTGTCTAAAACTTTCTGTGCTACATCATGAGGTGTTGCTAAAACAACAAAATCTGCTGAGATTGTATCATGATTATCCAATGTAACTTCATATTTGTTCTCAATATGCTTTATGCTGTTTGACTTTACTCCTGTGAGGATGTCTACATCTGTTAATTGTTTTTCAAGTGTATCAATGATTGCTCCAAGTCCACCTTTAAAAGAAACAAATTTTTTATTACTAGATGATTGGAATTTAGCTTTGTTTTCAGACATTCCGCGGATAATACTTCCGTACTGATTTTTATATTCCAGTAGATAGGGAAGGGTAGAAGCCATGGTAAGTTTAGTAAGTTTACCGGAATAAACACCCGAAAGAACTGGTGATATTTGATTTTCTACGATTTCTTTTCCTAAAAAAGCCTCAAGAAATTCTCCGACGGAATCCTCACTTGTGAAGTGTTTGTTTTTTGTGACAAAGTCCTTTAATGCCACCATTTTTCCTTTCGGAGAGATCAATGTACTTCTGAATAATGATTTTATGCTAGTAGGAATTCCAAAAACGGAATCTGCAGGAATTGGCTTTAGTTCATTTTTTGTATAGATATAGGAAATACCAGTTTCATTGTATACAATTTCATCTTCCATTTGTAACTCTTTAATTAGCGGCATAACACCTTCGTTTCGTACAACAATTGAGTCCGCACCCGTTTCCATTATAAAGTCTTCATGGTGAACTGATCGAATTTTTCCACCTAATTGCTTGCTTTGCTCAACAAGAATAAGTTGTAAGTCCAGTTTTTGTTCATTTTTATATTTTTGTAAATAATACATGGCAGTAAGACCAGTAATGCCGCCACCTATAACGAGAACCGTTTTCACTAATTTCACTCCTAATGACTAGTTAACAATTATCTAGTCGTAAACATGTTATCTATTTCACATTATATATGTTATGCCCAAGTGTACACACCATTTTAGGTAATGTCGAAAAAATGAAACATATTTTTAACAATTATTTTAAGAATATTGGAGACTATAAATGGAGAAGGTCACATTTGGAAATAAAGTGTAACAAAAATTTAGGAGGTAGTGAAACATGAATAGGAAATTGGGTATATTGGTGTCTGCCGGTGTTTTAACGTTAAGTTTAATAGGTGTAAATCATACGTTCGCAGAAAATAGTACTAAAGATAAACCCGCAGTTATGGATATAGGTCTTGATAAGGAAGAGTTTCATCATAAAAGACATCAAATGAATCCGGAAATCATTAAAAAGCGTGCGGAAGAATTAGGGATAGAAACAGAAGGAAAAGATACAGAGGTTTTAGCTCGCGAAGTTCATGAGGCAAAAACTTTAGAAAAAGCAAAAGAGCTGGGAATTAAAACGGAAGGAAAAAAGATTGAAGAAATTGCAAAGGAAATTAGAGAATTACATATTTTAAACAAAGCAAAAGAATTAGGGATTAAAACAGATGGAAAAGAAATGAAAGAAATCGCAGATGAAATCCGAGAAACTCTCATTATGAATAAGGCAAAAGAACTCAATATTGATACAGAGGGTAAATCATTAGACGACATAAGTAGAGAGATATTTGAAGTCAGTGTTATGAACGCTGCAAAGGAATTAGGAATTAATACAGATGGTAAGGAATTAAAAGAAATTGCCCGCGAAGTTATCGATAAGAAGACCCTGCAAACTGCGGAAAAGCTGGGGATTGATGTGAAAAATAAATCAACCCAGGAAATTTTGGAGGATATTTTCGTTAATTACAAAGAAGAAGCCAAAAAACAAAAGCTATTTCCTTTTGATGATGAAAATCGGGATTTACACTTTATGAGACATCAAGAAAGGCATCACAAAGGAGACCATTCACATAAATAAATGGAAGAGGATGACTTTATCATATAGTCATCCTCTTCTAAATTTTTGCTTTTACAAAAACTTTCATGCTGCAACCCAATCTTTCGTGTTAAAATGTTGAAAGCTTTTTATCGTGAAAGATTGGAGGAAAACAAGTGGAATCATCACCACGATTTCTACCTTATGCTGCTTTAATTGTTGGGGTTATTGCTGTTTCTACATCAGCCATTTTTGTAAAGTTAGCAACTGCTCCAGCTCCTGTTATTGCTTTTTATCGGCTGTTGTTTTCAACTGTTCTTATTGCGCCAATCTTCTTCTTAAGACATTTCTCTGAAATGAAAAATCTCTCAAAAAAGGACTGGATCTATTCAACAATCGCAGGCGTATTATTAGCCTTTCATTTTATCCTATGGTTTGAATCGTTAAATTACACATCTGTGGCTAGTTCAGTTGTATTAGTGACCCTTCAGCCTTTGTTTGCATTTATCGGTACTTTTCTGTTTTTTAAAGAAAAAGTGTCCTTTGTGGCCATTATTAGTGGATTGATCGCTATAACTGGAAGTGTGATAATCAGCTGGGGAGATTTTAAAATAAGCGGTATTGCATTAATCGGAGATTTATTGGCATTAGCGGCATGTGCGATGATTACGGCATATCTTTTATTTGGGCAAGGAATACGAAAACGTCATTCTTTAACTTTATACACGTTTATTGTATATGGAATAAGCTCAATTACTCTATTATGCTATTGTCTTTTATTGCAATATCCATTAGGGCCTTACCCAAAGGAAGATTGGCTGTATTTTCTGTTATTAGCAGTTGTTGCAACTCTCTTAGGTCATTCGCTTTTTAATTGGTCTTTAAAGTGGGTAAGTACGAATACCATCTCAGTCATGATTCTCTTTGAACCGGTAGGATCTATTATTCTTGCATATTATATATTAGGAGAAAAAATGATTCTTCCGCAGGTTATAGGAGGAATAATCATTATGTTAGGTATCATTTTCTATGTGTTTGAGAGGAAAATATTAAAAGTGATGCAAAAAGAAATAAAGCCTTCCAATTAGTAAATTGGAGGCTTTATTCTGTATAGGATTGTTTTGCATCTTTGACATACAGTTCTTGTAACTCATCAATTGTTATCCCGGTTGCTTTCAAAAATCCTTTATCAAAATTATTTTCCTTTGCTGTTTCGATAACAATTGTTTTGATCATAGTTTCTCCATATTGATCAACAAGATATTTAATTCCATAATAACTCTGTAAATAAACATCATACTCCTCTAATCGATACTTTTCCCAATCTTGGTGGCTATCAAGATTTACAAATTCAACCTCTTGAAAAGGATAATATCTATGGGCTACATTATACATTCCGACGTATTCTGCAACACCTTCATGAAACCATAAAGGAATTCTATATACATAGAGGCCTTGTTGTTTGATAAATGCTTGTAAACGATAATGTGTATATTCATGTAGAAGTGTACTTTGAAAATAAAAAGATTGAGGCATCTGATCAGCGAGGATGTTTGATTTGTCTGTAATGGCGATACCTATTATGTTGTTTGGATCATCAAAATATCCCATTGTTTCAATTAATGATGTTTTTTCATATAATTCTTGAGTTGAGGAATGAAGGATTAAATCAATTTGATTATCTTTCACCTCTCCGAAAATCGCCGTTGTAAGTTTATCAGCTTTATCAAGTGAATCTTCAATTATAGGAATTAATTCGATTTCTTCCGGATCATGATAAATATCTACATGACCATATGTAGACGTCAATTTATCTTCCTTCATCTCTCGATAATCAGCCAGCGTGACGGTTTTCTTTTGAAAAGGAATCAGATATAATTGGTATTTTTCTTCAATAGTCAGGTTTTCTCCAAGCTCTGTTGCAATCATAAGATTGATGGATAAAAAATAGATAGATAAAAAAGTCGTACTAATGGTTAGCAAAATAAACGGTAGAATACCATTTCTTTTGTTTATAAATATAAAATCTTTCTTTGGGCAAAAAATTAAATAAAGACAAAAACAAAAAAATAAAAAGGAAACCAGCGTCATGATAATGCTGTAAGATGTAGAAATTTTTATGTTGAAAAATAAATGGATGCATACAGAAATGACAAAAAGCACACAAAAAACTAGTGAAAAATAGATTAAATTCTTTAAGACCCGGATAAATGTTTTCAATATGACCTCCAAGATAGGTGATCTTTTATATTCTTTATACATATGAACAAGGCCCTAAAAAAATGACGGTGATTAAGCATGAAAAGAGGATGGATCATAGGGTTCCGAACCCTATGATCCATCCTCTGGAATTTATTGCAAGTAAAAAATTGAACATAGATAAGCAAATACAAAACCCAAGGGGAAGCTGATAATTAAAGACAAACCGTGAACAGGTCCTTCTTCATTACTAATTCGAATAGCTTCCTTATATCCATAGGAAAAGTGAAATAAAGATAGAAATAAAGTTAGTAGAATAATAGCCAGGGATATACTCATCTTTTGTCCTCCGTTATAACATTCTAGTCTTTCTATTAATACATGCCGGAGAACGATTGAATATGATAACTTTTTAAAAAGATATAAGGGATAGTTGAAATAGACAAACAAAAACCTTGGTCAAAGACCAAGGTATGAACTATTTTCTATTTACCAATCGTGGAGCTGTTAGTAATAATAAACTAGCAACAATGGCTGAAACTATTATTGTAGGAATCATATAGGAAGCATTGTATCCGATCGAGTAGATCAAAACAGGTGTTCCTTCCGGTGCGAAAGAAGCAAAAAAGAAAACTCCTGCAATGATATGTGCAGCTGCTCTAAGTATACCGCCTAAAATGGTTCCCAATGTTATAAATAAAATGGCTACTTTTCGATTTTTATTAGTTAATGCATTTTGTATAGCTTTATAGAATATACCACTTGCTCCTACTAAAGTGAAAGCTAAATAATAATCGAGGAACCCTTGAACAGGGTGAACAATATACGGGTTGAAAATAGCTTGTAACAAACCTAAAATAAGTCCGGTTAATAATCCGCCTTTTAATCCCCATCGATATGCCATAATAAATACTGGTATCATGCCTAATGAAATAGATCCACCTTGTGGTAATTTTCCGATGATCCCTGATAATAAATCCAATAAAAATGCTAAAGCCCCTAACATGGCAACTTCGATTAAAAATACTAAACGCTGATTTCTTTGCAATCCTATTCCCTCACTTTTTTATTAAACCAAAGGGAACCTTTCATTTCTGTGAATAAAATAAAAAAAGCAATGGTTGGAATGATCATAAGTAGTCCAAACATTACATTTATAGATGATCATCCACATCCCTACACTAGTATTAACTAACAGGTTCAAAGGGTTAGAATGATCGAAGTCATTCAATCTCAGCAAAAAGGCTCCCCCTGTGGTTTAAACGTATTATTTATTTTAGACATAACTATACACCATCATTAACGAATCAACAACTATAAAATAGAATTAGAGAGATCTGAACGTTTTATTGTAATTATCCAACAGGGCAGTACATATAATTCACCAGAATTGTCCACGAGGTGAATATATGGGAATTAAAAATATCTTTCAATTCAAACAACCTGCTTTTAGTAGGAATTTGAATGTTCAGCAAAAAGAAAAGAAGTATGGGGGAATCATTCATCAATTACAACTAGTTGATTTTTGGGATAACTTAGGCCCGCATGAAAGGTCTTTTATCCGTAATTGTACAAAGTG
>Ga0182745_1001416_pt1 | contig 23116 bp, 14 predicted proteins | sample eDN3rd30CKraftBY_FD_128523 | JGI IMG/M metagenome (GOLD analysis project Ga0182745, IMG submission 128523) | Enriched backyard soil microbial communities from Emeryville, California, USA - eDNA 3rd pass 30_C Kraft BY (version 2) (version 2) | ecosystem: Environmental > Terrestrial > Soil >... | reverse complement strand
GCGGGCTTCGCGGCGGGCGCGGCCGCGGACCCTGAACGAGCCGCGGCGAGCTTTTCCTTCAACGTCAAAGGGCGGCCCAACGACGGAGCGGGCGGAGGAACCGAGGGGGCGGCAGGTGTTTCCTCGGCTGGAGCCTCGCCTTCGTCCGCGGGCGTCTCCTGAGCGGGAGGAGCAGCGGAGGCCGACGCGGGTGGCGAAGGGCTTGCGCCGGGTTGAGCGGCGCCCCCCGCGCGTGCGGCCGCCAGTTTCTCCTTGAGAGTCAAGGGCCGGCCGAGCGTTGATGGGGTCGGTACGTTTGGAGGAGGGGAGGTGCTTGTGGGGGGAGCAGCGGTCGATTGTGCGGACGGTTCGGGCGGAGCCTCGGTCTCTTCGACCGATGCCGCCGCCACCTCTTCGGTGGAAGCGTCTCCCGGCTGGGATTCCTCCGGCTTGGCCGGTCCCCCTTTCCGGGCCGCCTCGAGAATCTCTTTCACGCTCAGGCGTTTCGCCATCGGTCGACTCCAGTCTCTCGGTAAACCGCGATCCCTCGACTCACTCATAAAGGGTGATGAGCCGCTGGGAAAACACCGGGCGAGACGATCGGATCCTGGGCATGCAGCAAAGCCAATGCCGCGGAAACCGGCACGATCATTTGAACGTTCAAAGTGATGGAAGATGAAGGCGTTTGGCCGATTCCCCTTCGTTTGAGGCCGACACGATGATTCCAGAATCTGGGAATCGACTCGTCTTCGTTTCCCGCGATCGAGAATCGGTTGTATCTGGAGGGGGCGGCTCGCGTCTTTTCCTAGAGCACCCGCGAATCGTAATAGGGATTCGCAGGTCATGGGTCAAGACTAGCAAGCCGGTGTTGACTCGGCAACAACGTGCTGGCCGAGTCATACCGGTTTCTTGAATCCAAGGGATGGGCTGGAGAACCTTGTCGATTAGGCGGGTTCGAAGAGTTCCAACGCGCTGGAGATTTCGTGGAGGCGGGCCGTGAGATAGGAGCGAATTTCTTCGTTGGTCTTGAGTTGCAAGACCTGATGCGCGAAGCGTTCGGCCTGGGCGGTGGTCACCGAGGAGAGGAGGGCCTTGATGGTGGGAACGAAGGCGGGGCTCATGCTAAATCGGCGTAGGCCCATGCCGAACAAGGCGAGGACCGACCGAGGCTGGCCCGCCATCTCGCCGCAGAGCGTGACCGGCGTCCCCGTGCGCTGGCAGGCGTCGAGAACCATCTGGAGGACCTTGAAGATCGCGGGACTCAACGGTTCGCAGAGGTGAGCCACCTTGGGATTATCTCGGTCGGCGGCAACGAGATACTGGATCAGGTCGTTCGAACCGATTGAGATGAAGTCGGTTTCGCGCAGGAGGGCATCAATGCAAACGGCCGCGGCGGGAACCTCCACCATGACTCCTGTTTTCACGTCCTCGCCAAACGGGATTCCCTCTCGCCTCAGATTGCGCTTTGTTTCACTGACTAGCTTGTTCACATAGCGAAGCTCTTCGAGCGTGGTGATCATGGGAAAGAGCATGTTCACTTTCCCAAATCTTCCCGCTCTAAGAATCGCGCGTATCTGACGTTCGAACAACCTCGGATGTTCGAATGAGAGACGAATGGAGCGCCATCCCATGAAGGGGTTCGCCTCACTCTTTCGACCCAGGTAGGGAACGGTCTTGTCTCCTCCCAGGTCGAGCGTTCGAATGGTGACGACGCGATTGGGCGAATCTTCGATGATCTGGCGATAATATTCGTACTGTTCTTCCTCGTCGGGCACGTCCTGATGGGTCAGGAAGAGGTATTCCGTACGGAAGAGCCCGACACCGGTGGCCCCGACCTTGTGCGCGGCCTGGGCATCGGTCACGTTATTGATGTTGGCGAGTAGCTCGATTTGAGAACCGTCCGCGCTGCGCGCGGGTTGGTCTCGATTCAGTACGAGCCGGTCTTTCAGGTTGAAGAACTCGCGTTGAAGCTTGCGGTAAGCGGCGGTGGTCTCGCTATCGGGACGGACCAGGACCAATCCCTCGCGACCATCCACGACCATCAAGTCGCCGGAGTGTACCTCGCCCGTGATCCCGATGACTCCGGAGACAGCGGGGATGCCTCGGCTTCTGGAGAGGATCGCGGCATGGCTGGTCCCCCCTCCGGTTTCCGTGACGATGCCCGCGATGGGAAGATTTCCCAGGCTCATCGCCTGGCTCGGCAAGATTTCGTGAGCGACGAGGATGACCGGCTCTTCCTCGTCATGCTCATCAACTCCCGAGGTGGAAACCAAGGGTGACTGGAGCGTGAGGTGGGAACCGATGCGCGAGATGACGTCGCGAATATCGGTCATCCGCTCGCGGAAGTAGTCGTGTTCGATGCGAGCGAACGTGGCGGCGTAGTTCTGGAGGACGAGTTGAAGAGACGAGAGGGCGGTAAGTTGCTGAGTTTCGATCAGGTTCCTGACCTTGGCCAGCAACGTCTGATCATTCACGATCTGCAGATGGCTCTTAAAAATCTCCGCCTCGCTCGCGCCAAGCTGCTGGGCCACCTTGACCACCATGGCCTCGAGCTCGGTGGTGGCGAGCTCCACCGCTCGATCGAACCGCTTGATCTCATCGGGGATGAGGCCCGGCTCGGTCAAGAGTTGCGGCTCGTTGGAACCGAAGACCGAGTCGAGCCGATAAACGACACCGACCACGACCCCGGGACTGACCGCGACACCCTTGTACATGACAGACTCGGTCCCGATTACTGTTTCAACTCGATTTCTGGACCTGCCGGACAATCTCCGACCGGGTCACCTTCGTGCCGCCGCCGAGAGCCCCGGCCACATCGACAGCACGGATTCGCTTCATCCCACTTTGGCTCATCCATCGAACTCGATCAATGGTTTCTCGACGGTGGTCATTCTTTCTGTCGAATGATGGGTTAGGTAGCCTTTTTTGAATTCAACGGTCAAGAAGTGGAAAGGACCCGTCCCTTGAGTCCACCTTCGCGCGCCTGTCATTGCGACCATCCGAGCCCTTATCACTGAACCCAACACTGCAATTTTCATACCTCAAGCAGGGACGACTGACAAGTCTGTGTGAGCCACGGCCCCTGAATTGTTTGGTCTCATCGCTATCATACGTCGGTCGCGAAACATTGTGTCAAGAAGCGGGAATCACTCCATTTCCGGGTGTTCGCCTGTCGAAACCGAATTACCTTCAAGGTCGGCTTCGACCTCCTCTTGAGTTCCCCACATTCCCAGGCCTAGAAGCGCAAGGGCCACCAAGCCATAGGCCGCCGCCCAATGATAAGGGGTTTGATAAGTCGCGGCCTCAATTCGGCCCTCGGCCTTCAGGCGTGCCATGGTCGCTCGAGGAGGCAGGACTGCCCCCGAGGGGAGCGGCGAATGGATAACACTAAACCAGGAAAGAGCACTCGCGAGGAGAGCGACGAATGCGCCACGCCGGGTTTTTCCGTCGATCATCAGAGCCAGGAGGGTCGCCCAGATCAGGCTGGTGAGGATGAATCCGCCCGAGAGCGCCACCACCGTTTGGATCCACCGTTGGGTTGGAAGGGGCAGGCTCCGGAAATCCAGGAAGGGAAGTAACTGGTTGAGTGTGATCAACGCAAGGTACGCGAGCGCGGGCACACAGGCGAGCGCCACGGCCGGGTAGTGGCGCAGCGGGGTGGCCCGAAAGGATTGCGAGGTGATCTCGAGCCCCACGAAGATGAGAATCGGGAAAACGGCCGCCTTGGGAATGATGTAATAGAACCAGTCGAAAAATCCGAGCACCCCAGCCGTCCCCACGAAGCAAGCCGCGGCCAGAGTGTACCCCGACCTTGCTCCCATGGCCTTGTAAGCCGGGTGGCCAATGTAAGCCGTCGATTGAATCACGCCTCCGAGAAGTCCACCAGCGAGGGTCGCGATTCCGTCCGCCGCGACGATCTGGCCGGTCGAGTATTCGTCTCCAGCGGCCGACGCGCTCTCCGTGCAGTCGATCCCACCGACCACCGTCGCCAGCGTGAGCGGAATCGCGACGGGAAGCGAGTTCAGGGCCTCTTGCCAATTGAGCTGGAGCCAGTCGAAAAACGGAACGATCGGCGAGCCGAGAAAGGCGTTGAGCTGCCTGGACGGTTCCACTCCATCCGCCCCCGGGCCAGGTCCAAGCCCCAGAGCGTAGAGCGCGTAATACACCGAGCAGCCGAAGACGACTCCCCCCAGCGCTCCGGGGAATTGACGCGGTAACCGCCACTTCGCGGTGAGTGTCGCCAGGACCAAGACCAGCGACGCGAACCCCGCGACCGGCAACGCGGCGATATCAATCAACGGCAAGAAACTAATGATCACAAGCGCGATCGAGGTGAGGGAACCGAGTAACCCGGCTCGGGGGACTGTCCGACGCACCAGTCCGCTTACCAGCGAGCAGGCGAGCTTGAACAGCCCAGAGGCCAGAATCATCGCGATTCCCAGGTACCAGGCATGATGCGCGGCGGCCTGAGGGTCGAGCCCGCGTTGGGTCGCCGCCTGAAACGCGGGGCCGATAATCAAGAAAACGGATCCGAAGGTGCTCGGAGTATCCAAGCCCAGAGGCATGGCCGTCACGTCGTCTCGACCTGTCCGACGAGCGAGTCGGATTCCCATCCAGGTGAAAATCAGGTCTCCAACCAGCACCCCGACCGCCGTTCCTGGAATCATGCGGGTCAGAACGAACTCGGAAGGCATCTTGAAGATGCCCACGAGCAGGCCCGCCATCAGAATCATATCTCCGAGGTTATCAAGCGTAAGACCAAAGAACGCATTGATGTCGCCGCGGGCCATCCAGGAGGGTAAGACTCGCCCCTTGGGGGCCACGGTCGGCATGCTCACGTTGGGTACGCTCCTTGAAGTTCAGACAGTGGGATCCTCACGGTTGGGAGGCCCTTTGTACTTGATCTCCAGGGGCGAGTCGAGGAAGTCGAAACGCCTGTCTCGAAATGCGGGAGCCGTTCACCTTGGCGGCATTGACGTAGACCCCTTCAAGGTCGGCCCGGGAAGGGGGCGCATCGATCCACCCTCCTTCCTTGTAGACGATGAATTCTCCCGGGTCGTGCGTGGGAAGGTAACCGAAGGTTAGGCCTCGTAGAGGCGCGGGATCCTTCGCGCGGGCCTGTGCGCGGAGGAAGGGCTCGGACCATCGGATCAGGTTGTTCTTGAGCAGGACCGTCATGTAGGTGCGGCCGCGGTTCGATTTGATGTGCGGAGAATGTTCCACGCCCAGGAATCCCCCTTGGGCGGAATCTTCGATCACGTTGTCCTCGACCAGCCCCCCCAGGTAGGGGGCGTGGGTCCAACCCCAGGCGAACGGTGTTTCGGAAGGGGCGGCCATCAGACGAATGGCTTCACCTCCTCCGATCAGGTGGTTCTTCCGAACGATCGTCCCGTAGTTATTCCCGGGCAAGACGACGAGGCAGGCGGACCGGCTCCCCGAGCAGTCGATCTTGTTCTCCACGACGCGCAGATTCACGAAGCCGGGCGAGACGCAGACAAGGCTCGAGTCGTCCGGCAAGGGCTCGTCGAGCAGGAAGCTCGATGGGGAAAGCGGTTGCGTGATTCTTCGCCAGTTTCCCACGTTCGAACCGGTGATCGTCGAGACGAGATGTCCCACCTGGGGCCGTTCCCCGGAGAGCGGATGAAACGTGATCACGCGGCGGTCGGGGCTGACGGCCAGAGGCCTTCCTTCGAAGCTGAGTTTATAAGACTCGGTGAGGATGATCTCGGGAGCGTTGTGGGAGGGGATTTTGTCGTTATCCATGGGGCCGATCCCTTCGATCGTATTCCCCACCACGTCAATGCCGTGTCCCGCTCCGGTCAACGTGAGGAACCGCCACGTCTTACCCGACCCCAACTGGGGCTTGGCCCGGTTCCCTTTCACCTGGACGTCGTGCGTATAGTGCCCGACGACCACCGTGGCGCTATACGTCCCGCGCGGGGTTCCTCGATACTGGTTATCCAGGAACCTCCAGGGGCCTCCAAAGAACTCGATCATTCCCCCACGCAACGAGCATCCGGAGATCGTTCCCCCCTGAGCGGTGACGAGCCGCATCAAGCGGATCGCCTCGACCCAATCCGCGGAGCCCGGCTGTGGCGGCCCTTCGATGTCGAGGTTCTGGAAGAGGAGGCCGAGTTTCCGATCAGGTCGGTGTCCATCAAACTGGTCCGATGTCCCGATCACGGCCGGACCATAGCTCACTTCGCCATGCCAGCGCACGGGGCCAGCGAACCGAATCATGAACTCGCGCAAGGAAGTCGAGCTTGCGTGGATCTTGATCGCGGCGGTCCAGGGGGGCTCCGTGTCGGCCTGTGCGAATTCCAGGATCGCTCCCGGTTCCCCCACGACCTCAATCGGTTTTTCCAGAACCAAGGGTTTCGAGCACCGATGGACACCTCTGGCCAGGACAAGCTTTCCCACTCGAGTCGCCAGCGCGTTTAGGTCGTCGCCAGGCTTGGCCACCGCCTCGGTCTTATCGGGCTTGGGGAGCGCCGATTCGATGTCGCTCGCGCTCCCTTTGACCTGGGCCAGCGCGCTTTCTCCGTTCTCATACAGCACGCGAACCGTGAAAGAATCTTCAATTCCTTGGCGATAGGGAGTCAGGTAGAGGTCGGCCGAGGACGCGTCGGCGCCGGGGCGATAGATCAAGGGGTTCCCATTAGGGACGCCTTCCAGCTTCACCTGATCGCCAATGGTGTAGCGCCAGATACCCCAAACCGCGTCGCTGACCACGACCGCTTGAACGGTTCGACCCGCTGGGAGGCCGGTCAACGCGATTCGACAATCACCCGCGTTCGAGGGGAGACTCCGATCTTGCCCAAGCCAGCGCGCCGAGACGCCGCCGAGTTGGACTTTGGGGATCTCGGGCAAAGCCACGGCGCGCTTAGGGTCGGTCTTGGTTCCATTGAAGACGATCTGGTCGTGCTTCTCGTTCACGTAGTCGAGGGTCAGTCGCACGGAGCGTCCGGCGAGGTCACGGTCTGGCTGAAACCAGAGATCGGCCCTGGTTGGGTCGTTCGGGTCGCGAATCAACTCGGCGTTCCGATCCCCATCCGGATTGACGCCGGACTGCCAGCGCGGGCCTTCGCCAAGGTCGAGGACGGCTCGCCTGATCGTCGCGTTGGGAGCGAGGTTACTGATCGTCAGGCGGGCATCCTCGAAGCCGTCAGGTCCGACGCTCATCTCGGCCGAGGTGATATCACGCCCGTCCGCTCCACTCCACTCCACGCGAGGCCGAGCGTTGGGCATTCTCAGGTTAGGGTTGGGACGCCCACCTCGAATTCGCACTTCAGCATTTCCTCGTCCTTGATAAAAGACCTTCAAGAGTACCTCGGGCGTCCGGTCTTCTCGGTCGGATTCGAAGAAGAGGTCCGCGGTGTTCGCTCCCGGGCGCGCATCGAGCACGGCTCTCCAGGTACCGGGGGCACCGTCGGTACTCCAGACTCCGCCTCCCGCGGGGCAGATCTCAACGCGCGAGACTGGAGGGTTGGCGGGCAAGTTCTCTAGGCGAATCTGGATATCTTGAAATCCATTAGGTTCGAGGTTGGGAGAGGTGGAAACGCGATCTTGACCAGTCTGCCCCAACCAGCGCGCCTGGGGCCCGGCGGCGGAGAACAACGAAAGTGTGAAGAGCAGGATCGTCCCTGATGCGGATGCCATGGTTGCTATCCTCGAGTCGGTGCGAATCTCGCCTCTCATCTCGGTTCGGCCGTGACTCCGACGAGACGAGACAAAGGGGGCGGGCACTCGGCCATTCCCATTTCAGGTAGGATGATACCATAACCAACAGCAGGGGGAGGGGGGACGACTTTGTCCCGTTTCGTCCCTTCGGAATTCGGCCCTGATCGACGTGATCCGCGCCACTTTCAAACGCGAGGATTCCGAATTCCGTGGTAGAATCATGGACATGATGTCATTCGTGGGCGGCGTACTTCAACTCGTTTGGGTTTTGGGCTTTGCCCAAGGTGGATGACCATGGGCAAAGCGCAAATGCGAAGCCTGTTCGATGAGCCGGAAGAACTCCCGAACCAGGCAACCGATCCCGACGCCCCGCTCGCGGAACGGATGCGTCCGCGCACCTTGACGGAGTACGTCGGCCAGAACCATCTGACTGGCGAGGGGAAGCTGATCCGCGGACTCATCGAGAATCGAGGCCCCCTCCCCTCCTTGATCCTGTGGGGCGGTCCCGGGACCGGTAAGACGACCCTGGGCCGGCTGCTCGCCCAGCAAGGGGGGGCGCGGTTCGTTCCCATCTCGGCCGTCCTGTCCGGCGTCAAGGAGTTGCGCGAAGCCATCGCCGAGGCCCGGCTCGCGCGTCGAGACGGAAAACGAACGGTTCTGTTCGTGGATGAGATCCACCGCTTCAACAAGTCGCAGCAAGACGCCCTGCTGCCATCGGTCGAGGATGGCACGGTCTCGCTCATTGGCGCCACCACCGAGAACCCCTCCTTCGAGGTCAATTCCGCGCTTCTGTCCCGGGCCAGGGTGTTGATCTTGAACCCGCTCAATGAGGCGGACCTCGTCGAAATCCTCCGTCGTGCGCTTGGCGATCCCGAACGAGGACTGGCCTCGTCGCAGCCGGAGATTGATGCCGAGCTCGTGGGCCTGCTCGCTCGGTCGGCGGGGGGAGACGCCCGCGTCGCGCTCTCGGCGCTCGAAGCGGCGGTGCAGGCCACGGTCCCGGATTCGAGCGGTCGTCGATCAATCCAGCGGGAAACGCTGGTCGAGGCCTTGGGCCGCTCTCGGTTCGCGTACGATAAGGGGGGAGAGGATCACTACAACCTCGCCTCGGCCCTGATCAAGTCCGTTCGGAACTCCGACGCCGACGCAGGCCTGTACTGGCTGGCTCGCCTGATCGAAGGTGGAGCCGACCCCATCTTCATCGCCCGCAGGCTCTGTATTCTGGCCTCGGAAGACGTGGGACTGGCTGACCCCAACGCCATGGTCCAGGCGGCCTCGGCTGCCGAGATCACCCGGATGATCGGCCTGCCCGAAGCCCTTTATCCTCTCTCGCAGCTCACGATTTACCTGGCCCAGGCCCCGAAGTCGAACGCGATCAAACGGGCATACCACGCCGCCGCGGCCGACGCGGCCGCCACCGCCCGCGAGCCGGTTCCCCTTCACCTACGGAACGCGGTCACCCCTTTGATGGCCCGGGTGGGTTATTCGGAAGGATATCGATACGTCCACGACGATCCGAAGGCCCGCGAGGAGATGACCTGCTTGCCCGAGTCGCTTAAAGGTAAGCGCTATCTCGAGCCTTGAACGACGAACCCGTGATCGAGGCCAGGCTTTACTCTTGCCACTCACGATAAGGTCAGACCTGGCCACGTCTCGCCGACTCAGTGATGGAACAGGAGGGATGGAGCTCCCATGAGTCGGCGCAACGAAAATCGGCGGTCGAGTTCCCTACCTCGCGACCGACCTTAAAAGCATCGAAATGCCGTAAAATCCGATTATCCAGATTTTCTCAATTCTTTTTGAAGATGGCGAGGTTGTCGGGATGCGCGATGAGCTCGAGGTGGCCGAGTAGCTCAAAGGCCGCCCGGCGAGTCCCGGCGAACATAGCCTGATCGGTATCGTGTAGCGCCAGAATGCCTCCTGGGACGAGCTTAGGCAACCAAGCCTGGGCATCAAAAGACGTATTCACGTAGTCATGAACGGCGTCGATGAACACGAACCCGGCCGAGGGATGGTTCCAGTTGCGCGCGGCCTCTCCCGAGGTGGTCGGTAGGTGAATCACGTTCTGCCGCCCCGAGGTCTTGGCCTGGAACCGCGCGAAGTCCGCTTCCGCGCCGCCGTAACCTTGATAGGGGTCGACCGCGAAGAGCGTGCGACTTGTCGAGGCGGAGAGGCAACGAGTTGTCTCGCCTCGGAAGCACCCGACTTCCACCGCGACCGTCGATGCGAGGTGTTCGGTCATCGCGAGCGCCCGGAGGAGGTGCCCCATCTGAATGGGCGTGACCGAGGTGTCATCCCAGTTCACCTCGGGGAGGTCCGGCAGGTCGGCCCAGATTTTCTCGGGAAGGGCGTAGCGCTCGAACCCGCGGCGCGATTCTCGCTCTTTCAAGACGGCGGAGGACTTGAAGGCAAGCCGGGTGGGGTGCCAGCGGGGATAGGCCTTCACGACGAAGGGGTCGGTGTGCATCATATGAGTCCGTTCATAGTTGGGTCGTCGTTCTTTACGAATCGCGCCGAGGTCCCGCCGATTCGGTGAAGCGTCGTATGTTACCCCAATCCCGGTTTGTGTCGCAACACGGTTGGTGGGTGACTTGTGGCTCTCAGGCCAACATTGGGGAAGCTCATGCTTCGCGGTCTGCTCAGCGGTAGCTCAGGGCAGATAGGAAAGAGGAATAGGTTGGAACGTTAGCCCCCCCCAGCTCGCCTCGGCGGTCCAGTTCTCGTTGAAGCGTGCAAGCTGCTCGTTGATCTGGAGGATGGAAAGCACGGCGGGGACGGGTGGTCGCACCTGAGGTGGGAGGTAGGCCAGTGCCGCCTCCAGATCGACCTTGGGCAGCGAACGATCATCGTGGAGCCTGCCGAGAATCGCCCGGAGTCGGAGGTCGAGGGCGGCCTCGTCCGAGAGGTCGGTGCTGGTCTTGCGAATCAATGTAAGTAGTTCTTGCCGACTTAAAAAGACTTTCAAAGCATCTGGGCGAAGCGCATTGACGGAAAGGGTCCTTTTCGGCGCAAGCTTACGCCAGGGCTGGCCAACTTCCCAAGCCCCCACCTCGATCGAGGTTCCCTGCCAGGAGAGGACGGGCACACTAGCCACCCCTTCGGCCTCGTCCGAGGGTTGCACGACGAGTCGGGTCGACCACTCCAGAGCGTCCTCCTCGCTGATCCAACCGATCGGATTCCGGTTCCCAACTCGATAAAAGTCCGGTCGGCCATCAAGCGGCCATTGGTCGTAGATATCCAGAAACATCCGCAACCGGATTGAGTTGTTCGCGGTTCGACCAGGCTGGTCGGAAACCGGGACGTTCTCACGTATCAGGAGGAGTTTTCGGACGATCGGCCCCGCAAGCACCTGGGGCTCGGTTGAGCTTGGGATCGCAGGGCCTGGATTCAGACGCGCCCAGCGCGACTGGATCGAGCCCTTCAACGATCGCGTCCAGTCTTCCCCTTTCCAGGAGAGGAGGCCGATGAGGATCAAGAGGAGGAGAGTGGGCAAGGGGTAGCGAATGGGTGGTGGCATCAAGGTCGAACTCAAGTATCGAGAAAATTAAATAGTCCGAGTGTTACCGCGCCTCGTGAGCCAGCCAGGCACCGCCGAGAGTCCCACCAGAAACGCCACCAGGAGGAGGAAGAGCTTGGGCCAGCCTCCGGCCGGAACCACCATGCCCGGAACGAAGACCGCCGTCTCACCCGACTTTTTGCTGGCTCGATAGTAGACGCGTACGGGCCGCAACGTCCCATCCGGCAAGGGGCGATCGCTCCGGTACGAGAGGGTGTAGCTCGAGCTTAACCGTTTTGCGATTTGTTCATATATAAATTTGAGCTGGCCAACATCACGCGCGGGGTAGTATTGTCCGCGGGTCTCCGTCGCGAGATGGCGAAGGTCGTCGCTACGAATCTCGTCCTCGGACCCAAGGCCGAGCGTATGGACCGGCAGGCCGATCCTGCGCGCTCCGAGGATCACCGAGTCGATATTCGCGAATCGGCTGGAGTTATCCTCGCCATCGGTCAGGGCAAGCACGACGCGCCGGCCCGACTCCCCACCAATCAATTCGAGGGCTTCGGCCACGGCGTCGTAAAAGCGGGTTGCTCCCATCGGTTGGAGCGCAGTCACCGCGAGGGTCACTTCCTGGATATCTTCGGTGAAAGGACAGATTACCTCGACATCGGAACCGAACGCGACCACGGCCACCCTCGATCCCGCCGGGAGTCCATTCACGAAGGTGAGCACAGCGCGCTTCAACGCGCCGATCCGATTCTCCTGAAGCATGCTTAAGCTTCGATCAACCACCAGGGCCACGGTGGTTGGGTGCCGTTCGGTGGTCACGGGGGCTTCGAAGCCGAGGATTTTGACCGGCTGATCTTCCTCGGTGACCCGGATATCCTCGCGCGTGGCATCGAGCAGGAAGGAGCCATTCGGCCGTTTGATCTCGAACTCAACCGTGATCTCGGGAAACTTGGCGTCACTCGCGGCCGTGACCACCACATCGTTCTCCGCGCCATCCTCGGGGGGAGCCGCCTTCATCGGCGCGGTGGGTTGCCCCGCGGCGGGAAGTGATTGGCCGTGAGCGAACTGGGGTAACGCCGGTTGTATCGCCCCGAGCAACGCGAAAACGAGGAAGACTTCACGGGCCCTCATTGGCTGGTCTCCTCCGATCCGAGCGGGGGTTGATAGGGCGAGAAGAACAGCGAGAATCCGGCGACAACGCCCCCGATCAGACTCCAAACCAAGCCGAGGGAGAGGAGGGAGGGGGATGCGGCCCCGTCCGGCCCGGAGGTCCCTTCCAGCGATCGCGCAAGGGCCACCACGAAGAGGGAGAAGAGCACTCCGACCCAGGCCCCCGCGATCCCCACGAAAGGGAGGTCGAGCGGTTTCGCTCGCTTGGACGCGAGAGCCAGACCACCGAACGCCCCCAGGGCGCCAAAGAGGACCAAGGGGCCCAGCAGCGGCGACGCTTCCGCGGAGACCTTTCCTCCGATCGAGAGCAGACTCCCAACCCCGAGAAGCAAACGAGCCGCGACTCCCGCCACCACGCCACAGAACAGTCGAACAACGGGGGAATGCCGGCCGAGCAGTTCGTTGAGATCGGCGCTCGCGCCCCCCTCAAGCGCGGTCGAGAGACCAGGAATCGATTCAAGCGCCGGCGCACGTTCCAGCCGAACAGGGACCACGCGCTCACCGCCGTTGCTCCTGAGTGTGATCGAGCCGATGCGGGGTGCCTCGAGGGATTCGGGCGATTCGACCTCAAGCTGAACGTCGGTGCGATCGACCGTGACGATCGGCTGGTCCCGAAACCCCGGCGCGAGGCGAATCCAGGACGAGGACTGGGGATCTATCTCAATCCGAGTGCGAAGCAAACGGTATCCCACGTTTGAGAGAGTGAGCAACTGACGCGTCGTTCCTCCCCCTCCGGAGACACGAACAGTCAATGATGCCGGATGCACGTCGAGCTCGGGGAGGCTCGCCCGTCGGCTGGGAATCGCCCCGAGCCAGGTATCGAGCCGCTCGTTCGGGGTTCCGGGCTCACTTGGCGAGGGGGCCAAATGAGCGAGGCGGTTTCCGGCGAGGTACGCCGCGAGCCGACCCGATACCAATTCGTCGGTCATCCCCGACCAGTTTTGCGCGGAGACGGTTAAGAAGTCGTCCCAGGTTCGGCAAGTTCCCCCTTCTCGAAGCACGAACGGGGCGGGCAAGGCCGGCGGAACCGAGGCCTTCGAAGCGGGGGCGGCAACAGGAGTTGGAGGAGGTGGGGGCGGAGGCACAGACCGGGCAGCGGCGGCGGGGTGATTGGTGGCATCCGTGCGCTCTGCTTGACCTTGGGACGTTGAGGGACGCGTTTGGGAGGTCGTTCGCCTGGCGGGCTGGGCGGCGGGCCCGGATGAGCTGCCCACGTTCCGAGCGGAGGATGACGTGGGCGGGGCGTGAGCGATCGGGACCGCTTTGGCCGCTGCTTGTTGCGCCGGCCTCTGAGGCGTGCTCGTGGTCTTCCCGGAGCTGGAGGGAGGAACGGCGGACCGAGTCGGGGTGGCTTCGACGAGCTTGAGCTGCACCCCGCCGAGTTGAATGACATCGTCGGACTTCAACGCGATTGCCTGGCCCGGTAGCACACGTTGGCGATTGACGAACGTTCCACCCGGGCTGTCGAGATCGCGGAGGAGCACGGCGTTCGGGGAAATCTCAACGCTGGCCTGGCGCGCGGCCATTCGCCTTGGACTCGTTCCTTCCTGACCAGAGAGGTTGATCACGCTCCCTTCACCGGGGCTGTTCCCCAGAACGGTTTGAGCGTGCCCGAGCGCGAAGGCCCGACCAACCTCCGCCCCTCGAACCACCTCAAGTCGCCAGCCGTGCTCTGCCATGCGGGCCCTCCGCTTCGGTCCACTCAAGTCGATCGATCGGTCGGACACAGGGACTTAACTCAACTCAACTCGTCAGCGTTGTCGGAACAGAAGGAGGGTTTGACCAATCTCGATCCGATCCCCATTTTTCAGAACTCGCGTTGCGTCGACCACCTCGCCGTTGACACGGGTCCGGCCGCTCGGCGCGTGGTTCCTCAACACATAGCCCCCGCGCGTCACTTCGATCTCGGCGTGTTTTCGAGCGATGGCCTGGTCGCCAAAGAGCCCCACCTCCGCGCGCTCGTCGAGGCCGATCCGACAGATCCGATGGGCGAGCAAGTAGAGCCGCCCCTCCTGTCGCCCCGACGCCACCTGAACCCATGCTTTTCTGAGTGCCTGTTCCACCAAGGCGAGGCAGAGTCCGAGCCCCGCCCCCAGGATCACGATGCCAACCCCCTGCCCCACGCTGTTGTTATACCTCTGTCCCAGGCTCTGGCGCAGGCCTTCGAACAGGTAGCCGCCGACCAGTCCGCCCAGGCCTCCGCCGATCAGTCCGAACATCAAGCGTTGCCGAGAACGATCGGCCAGCCCTTGGCTGATCCCAATCCCCAGGCCAAGCACACTCCAGGAAAAGGCTCGGCCGAGGAGGCCCCCTTGAAACCAGCCGATCACCGACTCCCCCAGCACAAGCCCCAGCGCTCCGCCAATCGCTCCGGCCAGCATTCCCCAGGTTCCCGCCCGGCTGAACTTGATCCAGGCCCCATCGCGGAACGGCCCCCACGCATTCAGGAAAAAGCCGATGGTCCCGCCGATGGCCAGGCCGGCCAGGGCATCGCGCACCCAGACCGAGTCCGCCCGGACCAGCTCGACGTAGAGATAGAGGCCGAAGATCGCTCCGAGCGCGCCGGCCAGGGCCAGGTCGTAGGCTTGCCGCAGGTTCGCGAACCGGCTGGTGGAAGCGGCACTCGCATCCAACGCCTGGCTCATGATAACTTCCGCAATTGTCGGCCTCCCTCCGCGATGACGCGGGCGATGTGGCCGAACGTCTTCACAAGCTCTCCGGCGTGGGCGAAGATTGTTCCCTGCTCGGTGCTGGCGAGCCGGCGCAGATAATCCCGGTCGGCGTCTCCCATGCCAATCGCGACCACTTCAATTCCGTCCGCCTTTGCCCTTTGGGCACTCTCCACGGCGGTTTCGGGTGCGTCGGGATAGCCGTCCGTTAATATCACCATGTATCGAACGCGGTCGGGTTCGAGTAGGTGCTCGCGAGCCAGGTCGATGGCATCGGACAGGTTCGTGCTGCTCTCCGGCTCGAGTCGTGCGATCGCCGCCTGGACCTTGCGGACGTTGTCGGTAGCCTCGGCCTGGAGGGTGACGTTGGTTGAGAAGGAGATGAGGCCGACCTGCATGGTGGTAAAGTCGCAGCGATCGAGGAACTCACGCGCGGCGGTCTGGGCCTCGACCAGCGGAAATCCCGCCATGCTCGCGGAAACGTCGATCAAGAGGTAGACGCGGACCAGGCTGGGGTCGTGGTGGGTTGACAGGGTTCGCGGGGGCAGGCCGAGCCAGGAGAGATCGTCGGGCACCGGTTCGACCATGGTGGCAAGTGGTTGTCCCGTGTCGCGCTGGACTGCGTGAACTTGCACGACGCCGTTGGCGTCGTAGGACAGACTCACGTCGATCGTGACCTCGGCCGCGGTCGGCACGATCCCCGAGCAGACGTACTTACCGAGGATGACGCAATCCAACGGGCGTTCACTCTCCCCCTGGGTCAAGTAGATCTCCAGGCGGGAGTTCTCGCCGCCGTGCGTGTCGTGGAGATAGGATTTCCCGTTTTCGGCCGGGATGGGGAGATTGCGTCTGATGACGATGTCATTGACGTAGGCGGACCCGTCGGAGCTGATGGCCACGGTCCCCAGGCTGTGCGACATGACATCGCGAACGCGAGACGCGCCAGCGAGTCGAAACTGAGGTTTGGCGTCGGCGGAGTCGACACCCACTTCCATCGCCGCCTGGATGGCCGCCCCCAACGCGACGACCTCGTCCACGTTCACGCCGGTCCGAGGAGGCGCGCCGGCCATTTGGGTCACATACGACCGGACCATGGGCATTCGCGTCGAGCCGCCCACCAGCAGCACGCCGGCCAAATCCTTCCAGCGCGCCTTAGCCTCCTCAAGTGCTTCCTCGGTGAGTCGTCGTGTTCGGTCCATGAGCGGGAACGTGAGGCTCTCGAACTCGGCTCGACTCAGCTCGTAGCTACGCCGCTCGGTCCCGAGTTGGAGGGTGATCCGGGTCGAAGCACGGTCGGAAAGGGCCCATTTCGCCTGTTCACTCCGAACCAAGACCTCGTTCAATGCGACCGGATCCTCGAGTGGGTCGATGCCGGTCTCGGCCTCGAACTTCTCCGAGAGAAAGGTGGCGATCCGGTCGTCCCAGTTCTTCCCTCCCAGGTCGTGGTCACCCGCGGTGCTCAGAACCTCGACCTCGTCGGGGCCGATCCGGGCGATGGTCACGTCGAACGTTCCGCCCCCCAGGTCGTAGATGAGCACCGTCTCGGTCGTGCCCGTCCGCTGCAAGCCATAGGCGAGGGCCGCGGCGGTCGGTTCATTGAGAATCCGAAGCACTTCCAGGCCAGCGGCTTGCCCAGCCTCAATCGTGGCCTTGCGTTGGGGGTCGGCAAAGTAGGCTGGGACGGTGATGACCGCTCGGTCGACGGTCTGGCCCAACTTGGACTCCGCGTCTTCCTTCAGCCTCCGAAGCACGAGCGCGGAGAGGTCGCTCGCGTTGTAATCGCGCCCGCCGTACTGGAGCCGATATTGCGGGCTCCCCATGTGGGGCTTGAAGAAGCTGGCGATCTCGTCGTTGCCCAGGCGGGCCCATTCCTTCGCTTCTTGCCCGACCGCGGGAGGATTGGTGCCGAAGTAGATCACCGACGGGGTGATATTTTCCCCCTCTCGGTTAGCGATCACTTCGGGCCGGCCATACGCGTTGCGGTGTGCAACGACGGAGTTGGTCGTTCCGAGGTCGATGCCTACGAACGTGCTCGGCATGTTGTCCTTCCGACCTGTTTGGCGCGGAGCGAGTCGGCTCGAACTCGCTCCGACCGATCAGCCTGATTCAAGCCATCCGACCCCGCACGACCGAAAAAGAGGGGGGACCTCACTCACTTACTCACGAGACATTGAGCATGCGAAGCGCGCTCGAGCGTTGCTCCACATCCTCGGCGTTCATGACTGCCTCGGTCTCGAACTCGACGTCGATCGAGCTCCCGCCGGTCAGATCGGTCGCGGTGACGAGCAACCGACCATCTCGGTTGATGGCGAACTTGACCCGGATCGGACTGTGCGCGGGGAGTCGAGGGGGAAGGTTCAAGGTGGCGGTCCCCACATCCTTGCAGTCGAGTGGCTCGGGGCTATCCCGCTCTCCCGCCATGACTCGGATATCGACCCCTTCCTGGTTGGCCTTGTCGGTGCCGAAGTCGCTGCTGTACTCCATCGGAACCTCGCCGTTCCTTGGGAGCAGGTAAACGACGGTCTCCTGGTTGGCCTCGTTCAGCGCGACCACACCAAGGCTCTTGCTGAGCACATTGACGATTTTCGTATTCACCAGGTCGCGCACCGGACCCGTCAGGGTGAAGCCGAACTGGGATTCGATTCGGTCGAGGGCTTCGGAGACCTGCTCCTCGGTGGGGGCGTCGGCTGGGGTTTCGGGGTCCGCAGTCCCTTCGGGTGTCAGGATCTCGCGGACCGAGGCTTCAAGCGATTCCTTCAGACCAAAGAGTGCCGCTCCCTTCGCCACCGCCTCGTCGGGGTCGAAGGTCTCGGGTTCCGTGCCGAACTCCTGGACGAGCCGCTCGCGAACCTGGGGCATGCGCGTGGAGCCGCCGACAAGAATAATCTTATCGAAAGTCTCGTGTCCTTTTTCGCGAGCGTCGGCGAGCATCTCGCGGGTGAGCTCGATCGTGCGATCGAGCAGGTTACGGGTCAGTTCGTCGAATTTCGAGCGATCGAGCTCGACACGGGCTTGCTGTCCGGCGTGCGTGACACGGAAGGGGGCCTTGTCGCGCTGGGTCAGCGTTTTCTTGCCTCGTTCGGCCTGGAGGAAGAGGTCGTTCAAGACCTCGGGGTCATCCATCGGGTCCGAATCGACCCCCGTTTCGGTCCGGAACTGGTCGGCCAGGTACATGACCACGGCCTCGTCCCACAGGGTTCCACCCAGGCGGTGGTCTCCTCCGGTGCAAATCACCCGGATCAGCCGGTCCTTGATTTCGATCATGGTGATGTCGAAGGTGCCGCCGCCGAGGTCGTAGACGAGTACCGTCTGATTCTCGGCTTGTTCAAGTCCGTAGGCGATCGCGGCGGCGGTCGGTTCGTTCAGGACCGCCCGCACGTTCAGGCCGGCCAGCCGCCCGGCATTGGCGGTGGCTTCGCGTTCGGGTGTGCCGAAATAAGCCGGGCAGGTGATGACCACGTCGGTGATTTGTTCTTCACCGAGTGCCAGTTCCGCGTCTCCCACGACTTTTCGCAGGATAAAGGAGGAGATATCCTCCGCGCCGAAGACCTGGGAGTCGTGCTCGAACACGAAGTTCGGATCTCCCATGTGCTGCTTGACTCTCGAGACGACGCGATCCGGCTCGACCTTGGCCGACTCCTTGGCGGTGTTCCCAACGATGATGTTATCGCCGTCAAAGAGAACGACCGACGGCGTGATCCGTTCACTCTCCTGATTTGGAACGATGACGGGCTTCCCGTGTTCGTCCACATAGGCTATTGCCGAATAAGTGGTCCCCAGATCGATCCCGTAGACGCGCTTGAGACCTTCGCTCACGGCAACGGCTCCCTTCAACGGTAACTTAAAGGATCTGGAACTTAAGGACGCGGACGACCTGGCTTCGCCTCGACGAATGTTTGTGGGTCGTACTTCGCGGAAGCAGACAGGAAATCAAAACGTCGGCCCGACTCCGGAACGCATGCACCCGGAGTTGCTCCGGGTCTTCGTCATCCCGCCCTTGATTATTGATTGTAATCTCCAGGAAGCCGAGTGGGCAGGGTCCGATCTGAAACAGAAATAAATCGGGTCCACTGGAGGAGATGGGGCCAAAAGCGAATCGCGTCCCACTTCAACCCTCTAATAAATCCGCGCGGTTGTACGTCTAGTCCTTCAGTATCTCAGCAAAAGTAACAGATTGCAGGTCCCCTTTGTTCTCGACGGGAGCCCGGTTCGATGAACATTCGAGTTGGCTGGTCCATTCCACTCCTGGCCGTTCTGGCCTTCGCTCCAATCCGGTCCGCGTGGTCCCAAGGGATCATCATCGACCGCCGTCCGGAAAGCCGTCTCGCGCGTAGCTTTGAAATTCGGGAAGTCTCGGTGGATGCCCGCATCCGCGACCAGGTTGCCGAAGTTCAGGTGTCGCAGACCTTTCACAACCCCGGCTCGTTCGTCCTGGAGTCGGAATATTACTTTCCACTCCCGGAAGAAGGGGCGATCCAGAACTTCGTGCTGATGGTGGATGGCAAGGAGCTTCCCGGCCGGCTCCTCCCCAAGGAGGAGGCTCGAAAAATTTACGAGGAGATCGTCCGCACCAAGCGCGATCCAGCCTTGCTCGAGTACATGGGGCGTGGGCTCTATCGCACGAGCGTCTTTCCCATTCCACCTGGCGCCGACCGAAAAGTCACGATGCGCTACACGCAGCTTTGCAAGCGAGATCGGGACCTGGTCGAATTCCTTTATCCATTCAGCACCCAGAAATTCACGGCCAAACCGATCAAGAAGCTTGTGCTTAACCTCGAGATCCGGAGCAAGGATCCCATCAAGTCCATCTATAGCCCCTCATCCGAGGCCACCGTGAGGCGAGAAGGGGACCACGAGGCGAGCATCAAGCTGGAACAGCAAAATATCGTTCCCTCAAATGATTTTCGACTCGTTTATTCTCTCGGAGCCGGGGCCCTGGGGGCATCGGTGATGAGTTATCGGCCCAATTCGGGAGACGACGGTTATTTCCTGGTCCTCGCGAGCCCTGAGATCAAGCCGCCCGATGTGAAGCCCCTGCCCAAAACGGTCATTTTCGTGCTTGATCGCTCGGGCTCCATGGCTGGGAAGAAGATCGAGCAGGCCCGCAAGTCGCTCCGCTTCGTGCTGGATAACTTGCGAGAAGACGACCTGTTCAACATCGTCGTGTACGACGATCGGGTCGAGACGTTCAAGCCAGAGCTGATGCGGTATACGAGCGAGAGCCGAGCCGAGGCCACGCGGTTTGTCGATAACATCCGCGAAGGGGGGGCGACGAATCTCGATGCCGCGCTCCAGGCGTCTTTGAAAATGATCGAAGATGACTCACGTCCAAGTTATGTTCTTTTCCTCACCGATGGCTTACCGACCGCGGGCGAGACCAAGGAACTCGCGATCGCCGACTCCGCTCATAAGGCCAACCACAAGCGTGCCAAAATTTTTGTTTTCGGCGTGGGATACGACGTCAACGCCCGCCTGCTCGACCGAATCAGCCGAGACAACAGCGGCACCAGCGAGTATGTCAAGCCGGACGATGACATCGAAACGTACGTCAGCCGATTCTATTCGAAGATGACCAGCCCGGTCCTCACCGACCTCAAGATCGAATTGACCGGCACCGACATCAATCGAACCTATCCACGCGATCTCCCCGACCTTTTTGAAGGGGGTCAACTCGTCTGGGTTGGCCGTTACCTTAGCTCCGGCCGGTCCACACTGCGTCTTTCGGGCCGTTCCGGCGCGGAGAAACGAAGCTTCGAGTTCCCCGTCGAGCTGGCCTCGACAGAGGAAGGGCGTCGCTTCGAATTCGTTGAGCGACTCTGGGCGATGAGGCGTGTGGGTCACATCATTGATGAGATTGACCTGCAAGGGCAGAACAAGGAGTTGATCAACGAACTCGTCTCGTTGAGCACCAAGTATGGGATTCTCACCCCTTATACCTCGTTCCTGGCTGATGAGAACGTCTCACTCCATTCCCTGTCGATGAACCGTGATCGCACGCGGGTTGAGCTCGACCAACTCCGACTGACCGAAGGTGAGCTCGCCGTGAGCCAACGGGGCGCCAAGCGATCGTATCAAGAAGCAATGCGGCCAGGAATGATGGGAGGTATGGGGGGCATGGGGAGGGCTCCTTCCTCCGCGGCGCGGACTCCTCACCTTGGCGGCCAGAGCAGGTCGGGATCTCCAACGGGGGGGCGCCTCGCTCGCCAGCAGAACTCGACCTCGCTCGGTGTCAACGTGAGTGCGGATGAGGACTTGAGCCAGTCGGGCACACCGAACCAAGGTCAGGCCGCGGCGGTCCGCCACCTCGGCTCAAAAACGTTCTATTACAAGGATCGGCGATGGATCGATTCGACCGTCACGCCGGATGAGGATGCGAAAGCGATCCTCATCGAGCAGTTCAGTGACGAATACTTCCGCCTCGCCGGATCGCAGTCGAGCGAGCTGAACCAGTATCTTACCTTCGACGAGCCGGTCACCGTTCGGCTCGATGGGAAGCTCTACCGCTTCATGCCTCGATCGCATTGAGCGGTTGCGTACTGAGTTCGCTTCAGGGCGAGCAGGAAAAGGCCAGTCCGGGAGGTGAATCCTGGGCTGGCCTGATGCTTTTCATCTAACGAAAATTCATTTGATTTTATAAGAATAGACCGACACCAACTCGGGACGGATCACCCGCCCTTCCGACTGGAAGCCCTTGCGCAGGCGGCCGGCGATCTGCTTGTTTCGATCGGGCTCGTCGGTGGCCACCGTGGTTAGGGCGCGCTGGCGCTTCGGGTCGAAGCTCTCCCCGGCATCCACGAAAGGCTCCACGCCTTGCCGGTAGAGAATATCTTCGATCCCTTGCTGAACCCCCGAGAGAAGCGAGAGGTACCGGCCCGCTGGTCCTTCCCGGTCTTCCTCGGTGCTCGCTTCCGTCATTTTTCCGATGTCATCATGCAGTTGAATCAAGTCAATAAAGACCGGCTTGAGCAAGCTTACATGCAGACCTTGTTTATATTCTTGAAGCTCGGCGTGGAGTCGGTCAATCACCTTTTCACGCGTGGCTTCCGCCCGAATCTCGCGTTCGAATTGGGTTTGAAGCCCCTCGATCTTTTCCAACATCGCCTGGCCAAGGGCTTCGATCGCGGGAAGAAGCCGATCGTCGATTGATTCGGTCGGAGGCACCACCTCCTCGGGTGAGTCCGTACGGTCATCAACCGTGTCGATCGCCTCGTAGGCGGCGGCCGGTACCACGAAAGCGACCTCGTGCGCCAGGGCCTCCTCGTCGTAGTCATCGTCCCGGGGTGGAAGCTCGTCGAGCTCCGGAGCGTCTTGAGGTAGGGAGGTCTCGTCTGACATTGCGCCTGGTAGGGCGGGTTCGCTCCGCCCTCTCCCCTCGAGGTCAACCGTCGGGGTCAGATCGAGCAACGGTTCAACGCGCTCGCCAAAACTCGCCAGGATACGATACGTCAAGTGACTTGGGATGAGAAGAGTGCGAGGCACCATTCCCGGTCATGCGACGAGGGAACTCGAGGATTCGAGTCGTTAGGCCGATCGTTTCAGGAGGACGTGTCGCGCGAACGCTTTGACGCTTCCTTCGAGGAGCTCGCGATCCCCTGCCGTTCGAGTAGCCAGAGGACCGGCCGTTCCACGAGCAAGGGGGTGGGCAAGGGCTGGGGCATGTCCTCTCGTTCCTGCGCGGCGTCTCCCAGCGCGGAGCAGGCGAAGAAACGGTGGTTCGGAAACGTGGCGGCCACATGCTCCAGAAACCCGGCTTCACCCCAGCGCCCTAGCGCGGATTGAACCTCTTCATGCACGGCGACGTCCAGCGCTTGATCCGCACGCGCTTCGGGAATTCCGCGCGACCACTCGTTAAGCAACGTCCCCTCGGGAAGGAGGTGGCCCCACCGGTCGAGCTTGTTGAGCACGATCGCCAACGGAACCTTGGCGGGGAAACGGCGGAAGAAGGTGGCGAGCTTACGGATATCGGTCAGGTAGTCGGCAGGAGGGACCCGGCTCTCCTTTTCCGTGAGCTGGATGCGCGGGTCGTGTGCCACCGACCGAATGCGCAAGGGGTCGATGAGAAAGAGCAGACCCTTCGCGCTTCTGAGATAGCGGGCCTCACTGCGAAGGAGGT
>Ga0182745_1001415_pt1 | contig 23143 bp, 20 predicted proteins | sample eDN3rd30CKraftBY_FD_128523 | JGI IMG/M metagenome (GOLD analysis project Ga0182745, IMG submission 128523) | Enriched backyard soil microbial communities from Emeryville, California, USA - eDNA 3rd pass 30_C Kraft BY (version 2) (version 2) | ecosystem: Environmental > Terrestrial > Soil >... | reverse complement strand
CAGCCTGGCGATGTACCGCTACAATATCAGCGGATTGCAGACCACGACGTCCATCGTCGATGCCTCAGGCTTTCCCCAGCAGTTCGTCGTCAATGCCGGGCGGGCCCGCAGCGAAGGGGTCGAGTTGGATCTGCAGGCGAAGCTCACGCCATCCCTCAGTCTTCGCTCCTCGGCCGGTTATAACCGATCACGTTACCTGACCTTCCGGACAGCCTGCTATGCCGGGCAGAGCGTCGCAGCGGGCTGCGATCTTTTTCCGAACCCGTCCGGTGCATTCACCACGCAGGATCTGGCTGGCGAGCCTCTCGTTCGGGCTCCGAAATGGAGCGCGATGGCGGGCGCCACCTATGCGATGGATCTGGCGAGAAGTGGGTGGCTGGAATTTTCAGCCGACGTCAATTATTCGAGCGCCTTCTTCGGCGAATCGACGAACAAGCCTGGCAGCCGCCAGTCCGATTTCGCGATGCTCGATGCGGGGTTGACCTATACGAGCGGCGACGAGCGATTTTCGCTGGGTTTGCTCGGAAAGAATCTCGCCAACAAATATGTGTTTTACCGGACCAGCGTGGCCCCCTTCACGGGGTCCGGGACCGGCACGAGCGCGGCCGTTCCGTCCGACACGCTGGGCTCCGTCTCGCGCGGGCGTGAAATCATCATTCGCTCGACCGTCCGATTCTAGAGGGGCGAGAATTATGAGGAATGACCTTTCATCGGAGCCGCGCTTCGTTTCAATCGCCGAGACCAGCCGACATACGGCGCCGGCCGACGATCCGTCCTGGCAGGAAAGTTTCTTTCTCGGCTGGTGCGACATAGCCTCGCGCTCCGGTGGCGCACATCATATCAGCCTGAATCCCAAGCTCGGTCTCGCGCATATGTGGAGTTGGCTTGTGGTCGGCGGGAAGGTTGTTGCACGCTGCGCCGAGCACCGCCTTCCGATACCAGGGGATGATTTGCGGAACTTTCGCCTGGCCGGTCACCATTTTCGGGCGGGCGAGTCCATCCGCGACCTGGCGCTCGACACGGTGTTCGAAACCGCCGAATTGAGCCTTCGTTATTCCGGATTTCACGATCCCGTCGAACTCAATGTGCTGCGCCCCCAAGGACGGCATTATGAATCGATGGGGCGGGTCCGCGGGCATGCGGTCGTCGATAATCGGCGCATCGAATTATCCGGTTCCGGTTGGCAGGATCATAGCTGGGGGCCACGCAGCTACGCGCATACGCTGTCGGAGCGGTGGCTATTCGCGATTTTCGGCAACGACCTGGCCTTCTCTGTCTACTGCCTTCGCACCTCGGACGGCCCGAGAGAATTCGGATATGTCCTCGACCGCGGAGAAATCCTTCTCATCGACAACGTCGCTATCCGAGCAGGAGTGGCTGAAGACGGCCTATCCCCTGTCGACTGCAATCTCGAAGCACGAACGGCCGACGGTCGTATCTATACGCTCGATGGTCGCGTGACGGCTACCGCGATGACCGGTGGACCGGGCTGGGCAGGTACCGGCGGCTATTTCGGAATGAACGGCCTGACTCGTTTCCAGCACGGCGGCCGCGTCGGGGAAGGCGTCTTCGAACTAGCGGAACTCAAGTCGCTGCAGGAGCCGTTCCGCACCGAACTGAGATTTCCCGCCGGAGAAGATTGACATGAGCGCGTCGGTGCTTCTGTTCCGGAAGCTCGGGATCGGACAGCCTCGATGAGGCCGGGACAAGAGGACGACAGCGGGACGGCACCCTATCCAGGCGGAACCTATCCCTGGCTGGTGGTCGCGATCCTGCTGATTATTTTTTCCGTCGCCTTCCTCGACCGGGTGGTGATGAGCATTCTCGTCGTGCCGATGCAGCGCGATCTGGGGATCAACGATCTCCAAGCGGGCATATTGATGGGGCCGGCCTTCGTTCTGAGCTACGCGCTCGCGGGCATGGCAATGGGATATCTCGCCGATCATCACAATCGGCGACTTCTGTTGTTCGGCGGCGTCGCGCTCTGGGGGACCGCGACATTCGCTTCGGGACTGCTGGAAAACTTCAGTGCACTTCTCGTCGCACGCATGCTCGTCGGGCTGGGCGAATCCTGTATCGTGCCGGCCACCTTCTCCCTCCTCGCCGACTATTTTCCACCCAATCGGCTCGGACGCGCAAGCGCGGTGGTGACGATCGGAAATTCGGTGGGGGCCGGAGGCGCATTGTTAGGCGGCGGCGCGGTTCTGGCCGTCGCCTCCACCCAGGCTCTGGTTCCGATCGACCTGTTCAGCCGTTCCGCACCGTGGCAGCAGGTCCTGCTTCTGTTCGGTGCGCTTTCGCTTGTGGCCGCGCTTCTGGTGATGATGATCCGCGAGCCCGAACGCCGCCGGGGTGACGCGCCGGTTGCCGACCATCCTCGCGCGGGGCGATTTCTTCCTTTCGCTCTCCAGAACCGCCGGGCGATATTGCTCATTCTCGCGCCCTACATTCTTGTCGCGCTATGCCTGAATGCCGTTTCGGCCTGGATCCCGACGGTTCTGGTCCGAAAATTTGCTCTGGAGCCCGGCGAGGCCGCTATGTCGTTCGGCCTGATTACCGTCGCGGTCGTCCCATTTGCCGCGATCGGCGGCGGTTATGCGGCAGATCGGCTTTCGGAGATGCGCCGCGGCGGGCGGTATCTGCTCATTCCCGCGCTTGCGCCCTTTGCCGCGCTCGGCGTGACCTTGATATGGCTCAGCGCGGAGTACTGGCTCGCCATGACCGGGCTGGTGCTGATCATGGCCGTGGGTTCAGGTCTCTCGAACTCGGTCTTCGCCGCGATTACCGAAATTTCTCCCCCTGCGGTTCGCGGACGGTTTCTAGGACTCTATGCCGTCCTTGCGAGCCTCATACCCGTGGGCCTCGGCACGACCGTTGTGCCCCTCGTCAACGATCGTATTTTTGGCGAGCCGACGATGCTCGATGCATCGTTGGCACTTCTGTGCGTACCGTGCATTCTGCTCGCACTGGCCTGCATCCCCAATGGGCGAATATGTTATGAACGGTTGCGCTCGGCGCGCTAGCCGCGTTCAATCGTGGAAACGGCCGGTGGGAACCGTGAGGGGCGCGGAACAAAGGGAGCGGTGAATATATGATTCAGTTCACCTGAATTGCTTTCCCCATTGCGCACTTCACCTTGCCGGGGACTCTATTTCTCCAGGATTGGCGGTGCTCCGACAACAGCGTTCAGACGGGATCGACGGCAGGCAGACGACCGGTTGCCGCCCAATGAATGAAATGAGTGTGGCCGACGCCCGCCGTATAAGCACGGTCGAGCATGATCGCCGACGCGGTGATCTCTCGGGCTTCATCGGCGCACAACAAGACGACCGCATCCGCTATGCCTTCGGCCGGCATCATCAATACGTCGCGCAGCAAGTCCAGACCGCCGCCGCCCGCATCGGTATTGGTTTTGCCAACGTCCTGCGCCGATCGGTGCGCAGCGAGAGATCGTCTGACGAGTTCGGTGTCGGTTGTCCCGACCAGCAGCGCATTCGCGCGTATGCCGAACCGCATATTCTCGACCGCGACGACCTTTGTATATTGGACCACACCGGCTTTCGACGCCGCATAGGCGCTCATCCCCGCCACGGTCTGGACCGCAGCGGTCGAGGCGATATTAATGATCGTGCCTCGCCGGGCCGTTTGCATCGCCGGCAGAGCGGCCCCGCAAAGAAAGACCGTTCCTTCGAGAGTCACGCCGGAGACGGCTCGCCAATCCTGCTCGGTCATGCGGTCGGCAGAGGTTTGGGGAAGCGAAGTCCCTGCGTTGTTGACGAGAATGTCGATCCGGCCGTGGCGTTTCAGCGTCGCCTCGACAACCTGCGCACAATCAGCCGCTTTGGCCACATCGGCCGCGTGGAAAGCGAAGCTGCCGCCAAGGTTTTGGATTTCTTCCGCAAGAGCGAGAGCCGGATCGGAATCGCGGGCAACGCCGACCACCTTGGCGCCCGATCGAGCCAGCGCCAGGCAAATTGCCCGACCGATACCCTTGGTCGCGCCGGTGACAATCGCGACCTGCCCATTCAAACCGATGCTGCTCATCCGTCCCTCCCGGTGGTTTCGGCAACTGCGCGACATCAGGCCGACGCGCATTTCGATATTGCCGCATGGAAACGGGGCTGACGGGCTTTCCAGTCTGGGCGACCATTCCTTTTGCCCATCACTGTCACAGATGCCCGCTACCGTCGCTCTGACTCCGCTATAACATCGGGGCCGAATGCTGGTGCACAGGATGCCGCGCCAAAAACTTGTTTCAGCGTGCCAGTTGATACTTGCGCTCAGAGCCTATCTGACGGGCTCGCTCGGCGAAGATTCCCTCATCGCAACCCAGGTCATCAATCCGGTTATTCCCATCGTGCTGGTTGCCGCAATTATGCGGCGGCAACCCTCCTCGTTTCGTGCTGAATAACGAATGCGCCCTTCCGCCCACGCCCACCGTTGGATGGCATCGACGGGGTCCGAACTGCGAGCATGGTTAGCGACGATCGGTGTAGTTGGAGACATTTCGAACGAAGGCAGGGGCCGATCTTCGAAGGTCCTAAGAGTGCTTCTAAAGCACTGAAATCATGGACCGGCGCTTCCTTCGATTCGAACCGCGGCGGGATGAATCCAGCGCGTAACAGCATTACGTCACGAACGAGATGCTGACGTGCCAGAACACTGGCTTCCAAGCCCATCGGCGGGATCGATTTAAGCAATTGAAATATATGGAAGAATGGCGCACCCGAAGGGATTCGAACCCCTGGCCTCTGCCTTCGGAGGGCAGCGCTCTATCCAGCTGAGCTACGGGTGCCGGTAGAGCGGCGCCTCTAGCAAGCCCGGATCGCGCCAGCAATCGAATAACGACCGAAAGCGCATTGCGCATCGGGGGCGGGATGTGCGAAGCGCGACGGCGCCGAACCCTGGGGAGTGCCCGTGGCGATTTCCGAACAGCGCTGGCCGATGGCGGCCGATCTCTATGGCGAACTGCAGCTCGAGGCGGCGCGCCCCGCGTCGCGGCGCTGGCGCGACTATCTGCCCGGCGGGCTTGTCACCGCGATCGCGGCGCTCGCCGCCGCCTGGCTCGCCGATCATTATGCCGCGCCGATCGTGCTCATGGGCCTGCTGATCGGTCTCGCCCTCTCCTTTCTGTCGCAGGACCGGCGCACCCACGCGGGGCTCGACCTGATGTCGCAGACCGCTCTGCGCATCGGCATCGTCCTCGTCGGCGCGCGGATCACCGCCACCCAGCTCGCCGAGCTGGGGCCGCTGCCCTTCGCGCTGCTCGTCCTGATCATGCTGGCGGTCATCGTCGCCACCGTCGCGAGCGCGCGATGGTTCCGGCAGGACAGCCACGCCGCGCTGCTCGCCGGCGGCGCGACCGCGATCTGCGGCGCCTCGGCGGCGCTCGCACTCTATTCGCTGATCGGCGACAAGCGCGTCGACCAGGCGCGCTTCACGCTGACATTGGTGGGCATCACCGTGGCCAGCGCGCTCGCAATGACGCTCTATCCGGTGCTCGCTGCGCAGCTCGGCCTCTCCGATACCCAGGCGGGTTTTCTGATCGGCGCTTCGATCCACGATGTCGCGCAGGCGATCGGCGGCGGCTTTTCCTTCTCGCCGCAGGCGGGCGAGGTCGCGACGATCGTCAAGCTGACGCGCGTCGCGCTGCTCGCCCCGATGCTGATGCTCGTCGGCTTGTGGCTCGGCCGCAGCGGCGCGACGGAGGCGGCGAAGACGCGCATTCCGCTGCGCCTGCCCTGGTTCATCCTCGGCTTTCTCGCGCTCGCGGCGATCAACTCGCTCGCCCCCCTACCGAAGCCGGTTCAGGATGGCAGCGCGACCGCGGCGCAGGCGCTGCTGCTGCTCGCGATCGTCGCGACGGCGATGAAGGCGCGGCTGCACCTGCTCCTCGACCAGGGCTGGCGCAGCTTCGCGCCGATCATCGTCGCGACGCTGACCAGCTTCCTGCTGTCGCTTGCCGCCGCCGTCAGCCTGTGACGCCGTGACGTCACGGTAACGTGGCAGAATTTCAGCCTTTCGGCAGCGCCCAGCTCACCGTCAGCTGCGTCGCCCGGCGCGGGATGTCGAGCTTGGCTTCGCTGAAATTGACCTTCTCGTTCGGCGGCAGCATCCGCACCGGCGGCTTGATCGTCCAGCTGTAGACGATCGTCCCCTGCGCGTCGCGCAGCTCGGCGAGGATCGGCGGCACGCGCTGTTCGCGGTCGGTCGGGTTGATGATCACCCCCGACGCCGCGAAATAGATGGTGCCGTCGGCGAGTTCGCGGTGATCCTGGTTGGGCGGCAGTTCGATCACGAGGTCGGGCTCGTCGGCCGCGCCGGGAAGCCCGAGACCCTGCGCCCAGCTCGGCAGCCCGTAATAGAAAAGCGCACCGGTCGCGCCGATCATCAGTACCGCCGCCGCCGCGGCTACCATCGTCCAGCGCTTCGCCGGGTTGCGGCGGGCGCGGCGGAAAGGCAGCGGTTCGTCCGCCGCAACGGGCATGGCGCGCGGCGCCGGTTCGGCAGTGGCGGCGAACGCTTCGGGAGGCGGAAGCGGAGGCGCGGCGGGCTCCTCGGCCGGCGCCGCCACGGGCGGTACCGGGGGCGGGGCGACCGGAGCCGGCGACGGCCCGTCGTCGGCCGTCCGCACCGGATCGGGTTCCGGCACCGGCGCCGAAGCTGGCGTTGGCGTTGGCGCGGGCGGAATCGCCGCGGCGCCGAGCGCCGGCTCCTGGAACCAGCTATGGCGGCAATTGGCGCAGCGCACGGTGCGGCCATTGGGTCCGATCGCCGTATCGGGCACGACATAACGGGTCTGGCAGGACGGGCAGGCGAGGATCATGGCGTCCCTCTAAACACGCTGAGTCGCGCGCTGGCAAGCGCCGCGTCGCACCGACGGGCGCATCGGCGCTTGTCCTTGGGGAACAGCCGTGCAACAGCCAACGGCATGAGCGCGGAGGCTCCCCTGTTTTCCCGGCCGGCGGCGCGGCCCTGCACGCGGCTGACGTCATGACGGCCGCCACCGCTCCCCGCCCCGGCGGCGCGATGGTCGAGTTCGACAGCGTCGGGCTCCGCTACGGTCCCGATGGCGAAATCCTCTCCGATATCAGCTTCAACCTGCAGCCGGGGAGCTTCTATTTCCTCACCGGCCCCTCGGGCGCGGGCAAGACGTCGCTCCTCAAGATGCTCTATCTCGCGCAGCGGCCGAGCCGCGGCATCGTGCGGCTGTTCGGCGAGGATCTGGTGGCGATGCCGCGTCAGCGCCTGCCCGGCTTTCGCCGCCGCATCGGCGTCGTGTTTCAGGATTTCCGCCTGATCCCGCACCTTTCGGCGCGCGACAATATCGCGCTGCCGCTGCGCATCGCGGGGGTCAGCGAGGAGGATCTGTCGGGCCCGGTCGGCGAGATGCTGAGCTGGATCGGGCTCAGCGAGCGCGCCGATGCGCACCCCGCGACGTTGTCGGGCGGCGAGCAACAGCGCGTCGCGATCGCGCGCGCGGTGATCGCGCGCCCGCAACTGCTCGTGGCCGACGAACCGACGGGCAACGTCGATCCCGAGATGGCGATGCGGCTGTTGGGATTGTTCGAGGCGCTCAACCGCCTCGGCACCACCGTCGTCGTCGCGACCCACGACATCCACCTGATCAGCCGGATCGACAATGCGCAGATGATGCGGCTCGAAAAGGGGCGGCTCGCCGATCCGACCGGCGCGCTGCGCTATCCGCCGAACCGCGCGTGACGTCATGATCATCCCGCGCGTTCCCGTCCAGCATCGCCGCCTGCTCCCCGACCGCCGGCTGTCGGGGCCGACGCCGTGGGTGATCGCGATCCTGATGATGCTGACCCTGCTCGCCGCCGCCGCCGGGATCGGGCTCGCGCGATCGGCGGGCGCGATCGGCGACGCGATCGCGGGGCGGGTGACGGTGCAGATCGTCACCGCCAATCCCGTCACCCGCGCCGAGCAGGCCGCGGCGCTGCGCCGCGGCGCCGCCGCCCAGCCCTATGTCCGCACGGCGCGCGCGGTCGAGCAGGCGGAGCTGCTCGCGACGCTCGGCCAATGGTTCGGCGGCGAGGATGGCGACGATCCCGTGCTCAAATCGCTGCCGCTGCCCGCGCTCATCGACGTGGATTTCGTCGGCGGCGAGCGCGCGGGCCAATTGGACCGGCTGCGCGCGCTGGTCGCCGAGACCGCGCCGGGCGCGCGGATCATCCCGCACGCCGAATGGCTGGGCCCGGTCGCGCGGCTGATCCGCTCGCTCGCCTGGGTCGCGGGCGGGCTGGTCGTGCTGATGATCCTCGCCAGCGCGGCGGTGGTGATCATGACCGCGCGTGCCGCGCTCGGCACCCATTATGCGACGATCGAGATGCTCCACCTGATCGGCGCGACCGACCGCCAGATCGCGCGGCTGTTCCAGCGGCGCATCGCGATCGACACCGCCTATGGCATCGCGCTCGGCAGCGCGGTCGCGGCGGCGATCCTGCTGCTCATCGGCTGGCAATGGTCGCGGGTGACCGCCGGACTCGCCGCAACCGCCTCGCTGGGGGCCGCGGGCTGGGCGCTCTTGCTGGCGCTGCCGCTATTGGCTATCGCGCTGGCTGCTTTGACGGCGCGCCAGACGCTGCTCGCCGCGCTCAAGAAGATTTTATGATCAAGCGCCTGATTTCCGTCCTCTTCCTGATCTGGGTGCTCGGCTTCGCCTGGTTCGCGCTGCTGCCGCCGATGCCCGCACCGCCGCAAAAGACCGACGCGATCGTCGTGCTGACTGGCGGGCCGGGGCGCATCGACCGCGCGCTCGAACTGCTCGAAACGGGGCAGGCGAAGCGGCTGCTGATCAGCGGCGTCGCGCGCGAGGTGAAGCCGCGCGAGCTCGCCGCCGAATATAAGCGCCCGCAGTCGCTGTTCGATTGCTGCATCGCGCTCGGCTTCGAGGCCGAGGATACGCGCTCGAACGCCACCGAGGTGGCGAGCTGGGTTGCGCGGCGCAACTACAAGACGGTGCGCCTCGTCACCACCGACTGGCACATGCGCCGCGCCGAATATGAGATCGGCCGCGCGATCGGCGGCAAGGTGACGATCATCCCCGACGCGGTGCGCAGCCGCCCGAGCTTCTCGACGCTGTTCCGCGAGTATCACAAATATCTCGCGGGGCTGGCGGGCGGCCTCCTCGGGCTGTAAGCCCCGCCTCGTGCGCTACGCCCTCGCTCTTCTCCGCTCGATCCTGTTCTGGATCGCCTTCGTCCTCGCGAGCAGCGTCTGTTCGATCGGCGCGGTCGTCGCGCTGCCGATATCGCATCATGCGACACGTGGGTTCGTGCGCGGCTGGGCGTGGTTCCACCGCCAGATCTGCCGCGTCATCCTGGGACACCGGATCGTCGTCGAAGGCGCCATGCCCGACGTTCCGGTGCTCTACGTCTTCAAGCATGAGGGCGCGTTCGAGACGATCGAGCAGCCCTTGCTGTTCCAATGGCCCGCGGTGTTCGCGAAGGAGGAACTGTTCTCGATTCCGGTCTGGGGGCAGGCGGCGCGCTTCTATGGCCTGATCCCGGTCGACCGCGACGGCGGCGGCAAGGCGATGCGCGCGATGCTCGCCGCGGCGAAGGCCGCGCTCGACGCAGGCCGCCCGCTGGTATTGTTCGCCGAGGGCACGCGCGTGCCGCACGGGCTCGCGCCGCCGCTCCGCGCGGGCTTCGCGGGGATGTACCGCCTGCTCGGGGTGCCGGTGATCCCGGTCGCGGTGAACAGCGGCATCGTCTATCCGCCGCACCGCTGGGTCAAATGGCCGGGGACGATCACCTACAGGATCGGCGAGACGATCCCCGCCGGCCTGCCACGCGAGGAAGCCGAGGAGCGCGTCTGGCGCGCGATCAACGCGCTCAATCCGCCCGAGGCGCTGTTGCCCGAGTGACGGCACCGGCCCGCTCCCCCTCCCGGCCTCCCCAACGATAGTAGCCTATGGGAGGCCGGGAGGGGGGGCGGGCCGGTGCCGTCTTTCCGCGTCAGCGGAAAAATCTAATGCTTCCGCCCGAAATCGGGCGCCGGATCGTCCTGGCCCTCGGCGATGATCGAGCGGCGGATCGTGCGGGTCCGCGTGAACCAGTCTTCGAGCTTCGCGCCGTCGCCGCGGCGGATCGCCTGCTGGAGCACGGTCAGATCCTCGTTGAAACGCTGCAGCGTCGCGAGCACCGCATCCCTGTTCGCAAGGAAGACGTCGCGCCACATCACCGGATCGCTCGCGGCGATGCGGGTGAAGTCGCGGAAGCCGCCCGCCGAATATTTGATCACCTCGCTCTCGGTCACTTCCTCGAGCTCGCTCGCGGTGCCGACGATCGTATAGGCGATCAGATGCGGCAGGTGGCTCGTCACCGCGAGCACCATGTCGTGATGCTCGGCGTCCATCGTGTCGACCGTCGCGCCGAGCGCCTGCCAGAAGGCGGTGAGCGTCGCCACGGCCTCCTCGGGCGCGTCGGATGCCGGGGTGACGATGCACCAGCGCCCTTCGAAAAGGCTGGCGAAGCCCGCCGCCGGGCCGCTGTTCTCGGTCCCGGCGACCGGGTGCGCCGGGATGACGAGATGGCCGGGCAGCGCCGCGCGCAGCGCCGCGCCCACCCCCGCCTTCGACGAACCGACGTCGGAGACGATCGCGTGCGGCGCGAGCCCCGGCGCCATCGCGCGGGCGGCGTCGGCCATGCCGCCGACCGGTACCGCGAGAATGACAAGGTCGGCGCCCGCCACCGCGTCGGCCGCTTCGTCGGCGATGCGGTCGCAAAGGCCCAGCATGCGGGCTTCGCCCCGCACGTCGGCGCTGGCGTCATGGCCGGTGACCGCGACGCCGGGCAACCGCGCCTTGACCGCGCGCGCGATCGACGAGCCGATCAGCCCGAGCCCGACGACCGCGAGGCGCTCGATCGCCATCGGCCGCGTCAGCCCGCGAGCGCGGCGCGAATCGCCGCCGCCAGCCCGCGCGTCTCATCCTCGGTGCCGATCGTCATGCGCAGCGCGTGCGGCAGCCCCTGCCCCGGCAGCCAGCGCACGATATAGCCCGCGTCCATCAGCCGGTTGTAAACCGTCTCCGCGCTCGTCTCGCCCTCGAACAGCACGAGCAGGAAGTTGGTCGCCGACGGCACGACGCGCACACCATGATTCCCCAGCCCTTCGATCTCCTGCGCCAGCCACGCGCGCCATTTGGCATTATGCTCGCGGCTGCGGGTCACGAAATCCTCGTCGCCGAGCGCCGCGACCGCCGCCGCCTGCCCGGCGCGCGTGACGTTGAACGGCAGGCGGATGCGGTGCAGCGCCGAAATCACTTCGGCCGACGCATAGCCCCAGCCGATCCGCTCGGCGGCGAGCCCGTGGATCTTCGAAAAGGTGCGGGTGATGAAGACATTGGGCTCGGTCTTCGCGAGCTCGAGCCCGCCGTCGTCCTCGTCCGCCGATAGATATTCGGAATAGGCCTGGTCGATCACGAACAGCACATCCCTGGGGAGGCCCGCATAGAGGCGCGCCACCTCTTCGCGCGTCGCGAGCGTGCCGGTCGGATTGTTCGGATTGGCGAGATAGACGACGCGCGTCCGCTCGGTCACCGCCGCGAGCAGCGCGTCGACGTCGGTCGCATAATCCCTATCGTCGGCCTCGACCGGGGTCGCGCCGACGCGCCGCGCCGCGATCTCGTAGACCGCGAAACCGTAGCGCACGTAGAGAATCTCGTCGCCCGCGCCGGCATAAGTGCCCGCCGCCAGATGCAGCAGCTCGTCCGATCCGTTGCCGCAGATGACGCGCGCGGGATCGAGCCCGAACTTCGCCGCGATCGTCTCGCGCAGCGCGTTGGAGCCAGGATCGGGATAGCGCGACAGCGCATCGGCTGCACCTTGGGCCTCGGCGAAGGCCGCGCGCGCCGCGTCCCCGGTCCCGAGCGGATTCTCGTTCGCGCTCAGCTTGATCAGCGGCCGGCCGTCGGCGCCCGCCGACTTGCCTGGAACATAGGGAGCGATGCCGCTGATCCACGGCTTCGGCGTCAGGGTCGGGGTCGCGTCGGTCATGCCGCGCCGTTTAGCGGCTGGAGCCCCCAAGTCCAGCACGTTGACAAGGGTGGCCATGCGCGCCTAGCCCCGCCGCACCATGGCAACGCGCTTGCAATCCGACCGGCCCAACCAGATCACCCTCGACCATCCGCTCGCGCTCGACAGCGGCGCGCTGCTTGCGCGGCCGACGATCGCTTACGAAGCCTATGGTCCGCTGAACGCCGCGCGCGACAATGTCATCCTCATCTGCCACGCGCTGACGATGGACCAATATGTCGCCTCGACGCATCCGGTGACGGGCAAGCCCGGCTGGTGGAGCAAGGTGGTGCGTCCCGGCGGAGTGATCGACACCGACCGCTATCATGTCATCTGCGCCAATGTGATCGGCAGCTGCCTGGGGTCGAGCGGCCCCGCCAGCATCGATCCCGCGACGGGCGATCCCTATGCCATGAGCTTTCCGGTCGTGACGATCGGCGACATGGTGCGCGCGCAGGCGATGCTGCTCGACCAGCTCGGCATCGGGCGGCTTCATGCCGTCATCGGCGGATCGATGGGCGGGATGCAGGCGCTCGCCTTCGCGGCGCACTATCCGGGCCGCGTCGACCGCGCGCTCGTCATCGCGTCGGCGGCGCGCCATTCGGCACAGAACATCGCCTTTCACGAGGTCGGGCGGCAGGCGATCATGGCCGATCCCGACTGGCAGGGTGGCGATTATTATGCGAGCGGGCGGGTGCCGGTGAAGGGGCTGTCCGTGGCGCGCATGGCGGCGCACATCACCTATTTGTCCGAAGCGGGGCTGACCGAGAAATTCGGGCGCCAGCTTCAGGACCGCGAGGCCAAGACTTTCGGGTTCGAGGCCGATTTCCGGATCGAATCCTATCTCCGGCATCAGGGGATCAGCTTCGTCGATCGCTTCGATGCCAACTCCTATCTCTACATCACGCGCGCGATGGACTATTTCGACCTCGCCGACCCGCATGGCGGACGGCTCGCCGAGGCGTTTCGCCATTCGCCGGTGCGCTTCGGTCTCGTCAGCTTCGATTCGGACTGGCTCTATCCGACCGCCGAATCGCGGCGCATCGTCCAGGCACTGCACGGCGCGGGCGCGCAGGCGAGTTTCGTCGAACTGTCGAGCCCGTTCGGCCACGACGCCTTCCTGCTCGATTCGCCCGAGATGTGGCGGCTGATGGCGGGATTTGTCGAGGCCGGCCGATGACCGCGGCAACGCTTCGCCCCGACCTCGCGCTGATCGCGGCGCAGGTGCCCGCAGGCGCGCGCGTGCTCGATGTCGGCTGCGGCGACGGCACGCTGATGGCCGCGCTGCGCGACACCGGCGGGGCCGATGTCCGCGGGCTGGAGATCGATCCCGCGAATGTCGCGGCCGCGATGGAGCGCGGCCTCGCCGTGGTCCAGGGCGATGCCGACCGCGACCTCGCCGACTATCCCGACGACGCCTTCGACATCGCCATATTGTCGCAGACGCTGCAGACCTCGCACCGCCCCGACCGCATCGTCGACGAGCTGCTGCGGATCGCCCCGCGCGCCTTCGTCAGCTTTCCCAATTTCGCGCACTGGCGCGTGCGCCTCGCGCTGCTCTGGGGCGGGCGGATGCCGGTGACGCGGCTGCTGCCCGTCGCCTGGTACGAGACCCCCAATATCCACCATGTCACGGTCAGCGATTTCCGCGACCTGATGCGCGCCCGCGGCATCGCGGTCGAGCGCGCCTGGTACCTATCGGGCGACCGCCCGACGAGCGACGCCGCGGCCAGCTGGCGCGCCGAGCATGCGATCTTCCTAATTTCGCGGGGCTGATCCGCGTTCGCGAGCATCGCCGCGACTTGCGACCGAAAACAGCCATCGCCCCCACGAAGGCGGGGGCCGCTGGAGGCTTATTCCTGCGCCGCTGCGTAAGACGACGGCGGCCCCCGCCTTCGCGGGGGCGACGAGTTATGCAACGTCCACTCCCCACCCCTTGGCGGTCATTCGACCTGACAAGAATGCCGCCCCGCAACAACGACGGGCCACCGAACAATCAATCCTTCTTCCCCAGCCCGTTCGCAAGCAGGTCGTTCGCGATCCGCGCGACCTCGGCGATGTCGGCGTCGGCGTCCCACAGGCCATAGCGCATGCCGAGGAAGACGTTCATGCCGCCGATCGCCCAGGCGTGGATTTCGCCGACGTCGGGCCGAATCTCGCCGCGTGCCGCGCCCGCTTCCAGTCGCTGGCGGATACGCTCGACCGTCGTTTCATAGTGGCGGCGATAGCTGGCGTAATCGACGAATTCGGCCTCGTCGATGATGCGATAGATTTCCCTGTGCTCGCGCACGAAACCCAGAAAGGATTCGAGGCCGATGCGCTCGGCGGCGATCTCGTCGGGCGCGGCCTGGACGATCGGCGTCACATGGTCGCGCAGCTGCTCGCTCATATAACGAACGAGCGCCTGGAAGATCTCCTCCTTCGAATCGAAATAGGTGTAGAAGCTGCCGAGCGCGGTGCCGGCGCGGCGAGTGATCGCGCTGATCGACGCCTCGTGAAAGCCGCGCTCGCCGAATTCGACCGCCGCGGCGTCGAGCAGCTTGCGCAGGGTGCGCCGGCCGCGCTCGGTGCGCGGCGTCTTGTCGCGCCCGCCGGCTGCGTCCGTCGCTGCCATCCCCTCTGCCGTCGCCATGTCCGGCTGGTCCATCGCGCCATCCCTCTTCCCGCTCCGCGCCTGCATCGTGGCATTTTCGCACCACTGGCAAGCAAAAAACGCCGGAGCCAACTTCCAAGTTGAAACTTGGTTCACCTTTCATTATTGGGTGCGTCGCGGCTTGGCAAGTCCGGGCCCAAGAAAAGATGACGCCAGAAATGGTAAAATGGGGGTGGCGAGGGGTCACCCGTGACTTGGGAGACTCATCATGCGTCCTTTCGCCCGCCAGCTGCGCCGCGCGGTTCTCGCCACCACCACGCTTTCGATGCTCGCCTTCGCGCCCGCCGCCTTCGCGCAGGAGGATCCGGGCGCGAGCAGCGACGATTCGGGCGAGATCATCGTCACCGCCCGCCGCCGCGACGAGCGGCTGGTCGACGTGCCGGTCGCGATCACCGCCTATTCGGGCGACGCGCTCGCCAAGGCGGGCGCGATCGACATCACCGACATCGGCGCGACGACCCCGAACACCACTCTCGAAGTCTCGCGCGGCGCCAATTCGACGCTCAGCGCCTTCATCCGCGGCGTCGGCCAGCAGGACCCGGTGTCGGGCTTCGAACAGGGCGTCGGCATCTATCTCGACGACGTCTATCTCAACCGCCCGCAGGCCGCGGTGCTCGACATCTACGACGTCGAGCGGATCGAGGTGCTGCGCGGGCCGCAGGGCACGCTCTATGGCCGCAACACGATCGGCGGCGCGGTCAAATATGTGACCAAGCCGCTGCCGCAGGACTTCTCGCTCAAGGTCAAGGCGACCTACGGCACCTATGACCAGGCCGACCTCGTCGTCACTGCGAGCGCTCCGATCAACGACATCGTCCGCATCGGCGCGTCGGGGGCGCGGCTGTCGCGCGGCGGCTTCGGCGACAATCTCACCACCGGGCTCGAAAATTACAACAAGGACGTCTGGGCTGCGCGCGGCACTGTCGAGCTCGGCGGCTATGGCGAGCCGGTGCTGATCCGCATCTCGGGCGATTATTCGAAGGACAAGAGCAATCCGCGCGGCGGTCATCGCCTGATCCCCAGCCTCGCGACGAACCAGCCGGTGCTCGATAATGTCTTCGACAGCCGTGGTGGGCTCAACGATCCGAAGCAGGATATCGAGGCCTATGGCCTCGCGATGAACGTCACCGCCGAGCTCAGCGACACGCTGACGCTGCGCTCGATCAGCGCGTGGCGCAAGGACAAGTCGGCGACCCCGATCGACTTCGACGCGCTGCCCGCGGTCGACGTCGACGTCCCCGGCTTCTATTTCAACGAACAGATCAGCCAGGAATTCCAGCTGCTCTACGAAGGCGAGCGGCTGAAGGGCCTGCTCGGCTTCTATTATCTCGACGCGACCGCCGACACCTTGTTCGACGTGCGCATCTTCAACACCTTCGCGGGGCTCACTGCCTTTACCGAGGCCGATGTCGACACGACGACCTTCGCGCTGTTCGGCGACTTCACCTATGACTTCACCGACCAGCTCAGCCTGTCGCTCGGCGGCCGCTACACCTGGGACAAGCGCGAGGCGTCGATCCTGCGCCAGAATTACCTCGGCGGCGGATCGCCGGTCTTCGGCGGCGCGGGGGTTCCCTTCGGCGCGCCGGGCACCGATTTCGAGGGCAGCCGCAACTTCAACAAATTCACCCCGCGCGCCTCGCTGTCGTTCAAGCCGACCCCCGACCACACGCTCTACGCCAGCTATTCGCAGGGCTTCAAGGGCGGCGGCTTCGACCCGCGCGGCGTCGGCGTCAACGCGCCGACCGACAATGCCAACGGTATCCCGAGCGATGACGAGGTCGCGGCCTTCCTGAGCTTCCTTCCCGAACAGGTCGACAGCTACGAGGTCGGCTACAAGGGCAGTCTGATGGACGGCGCGCTGAACGTCGCGCTCGCCGCCTTCTACGCCGACTATAGCGACGTCCAGATTCCGGGCTCGGTCGCCTGCACCGTCAGCGGCCTCCCCAGCTTCTGCGGCGTCGTGTCGAACGCGGGCAAAGCGACCTTCAAGGGGCTGGAGTTCGAAGGCCGCGCCCGGCTGGGTCAGGACCTCGCGGCAGCGGGCGACCGGCTGACGCTGTCGACCGCGCTCGGCTTCATCGATGCGCAGTACAAGGAGTATATCACCAACATCGGCGGGGTGCCGACCGACGTCGCCGACTATCGCGAGGTGCAGAACACGCCGAAATGGACCGCGAGCGGCACGCTCGCCTATTCGGCGCCGGTCGGCGACGGCGACATCAATTTCGCGACGACACTGTCGTACCGCAGCAAGACCTATCAGTTCGAGATTCCGAACCCCTATATCGACCAGAAGGGCTTCGCGCTGCTCGACGCCAGCCTCGTCTACACCGCGCCGGGCGACCGCTGGAGCATCGGGCTGTTCGGCAAGAACCTGACCAACAAGAAATACAAGACCTCGGGTTATACCTTCGTCGTCGCCGATCCGGAGACCGGCGTCATTCCGACGGGCGCCAACGGCCTGCCCTTCTCGGCGCTCGGCACCGAGGGGACGCTGACCGCCTTCTACGGCAATCCACGCCAGGTCTTCGTCACCGGAACAGTGAAGTTCTGACGGCCAAAGTCTGAAACAAGGGGGAAAGGGGCGTCCGCTGCGGCGCCCCATTTTTATCCGCCGAGCGGCGGCGCCCCCGCCGGCGCGATCATGCGCTCGCCGTCGATGACGATCGGGCTCGCGACCGCGTCGATCGCCGCGCCTTCGGGGCGAAAGCGCATCCCGCGCGCGACCACCTGCGGGTCGGCGAAGACGCCGGCGAGGTCGTTGATCGGCCCCGCGGGCACGCCCTCCGCCTCGAGCGCGAACGACAGCGGCTGCGCGTCCCACGCGGCGATCTTCGCCGCGAGCAGCGGGATCAGTTCGGTGCGGTTCGCGAGCCGCGCCGCGTTGGTCGCGAAGCGCGGATCTTCACCCCATTCGGGCATGCCGAGGATCGCGCAGAGCTTGCGATACTGCCCATCATTGCCCACCGCGATGACGAGCTGGCCATCGGCGGTCGCAAAGACCTGATAGGGCACGACATTGGCGTGGCCGCTGCCCATTCGCTTCGGCACGACCCCGCTCGCCAGATAATTGGCGGCCTGGTTCGCGAGCACCGCGACCTGGCTGTCGAGCAGCGCCATGTCGATATGCGCGCCCACGCCGGTGACGTCACGCCGCCGCAGCGCCGCGAGGATCGCGACAGCCGAATACATGCCGGTGAAGATGTCGGCATAGGCGATGCCGGCCTTTTGCGGCGGCCCGTCGGGCTCTCCGGTCAGCGACATGAAGCCGCTCATCGCCTGGACGATATAGTCATAGCCCGCGCGGTGCGCATAGGGGCCGGTCTGGCCGAAGCCGGTCACCGAGCAGACGATCAGCCGCGGGAAGTCTGCGCGCAGCCGCGCCGGATCGAGCCCATATTTGACCAGCCCGCCGACCTTGTAATTCTCGATGACGACATCGGCGTCCGCGAGCAGGTCGCGCAGCGCGGTTTGGCCGTCTTCGCTCGCGATGTCGATCGCGACGCTCTGCTTGCCGCGGTTGCAGCTGTGATAATAGGCCGCGCCCAGCGCCTCGCCGTCCGCGCCCGTGACGAACGGCGGGCCCCATTGGCGCGTGTCGTCGCCCGCGCCCGGCCGCTCGACCTTGATCACCTGGGCGCCGAGGTCGGCGAGCAATTGCCCGCACCACGGCCCCGCGAGCACGCGCGCCAGTTCGACGACGCGCAAGCCGGCAAGCGGCTTGGGAAGCCTGTCCGCCACCGTCAGGAAAAGGCGCTGATGCCGGTGATCGCGCGGCCGAGGATCAGGGCGTGGACGTCGTGGGTGCCCTCATAGGTGTTCACCGTCTCGAGGTTCACCGCATGGCGGATGACGTGATATTCGGCCGCGATGCCGTTGCCGCCGTGCATGTCGCGCGCGACGCGGGCGATATCGAGCGCCTTGCCGCAATTGTTGCGCTTCAAAAGGCTGATCCGGTCGGGGGCGAGCCGCCCCTCGTCGATCAGCCGCCCGACGCGCAGCGCCGCCTCGGTGCCGAGCGCGATCTCGGTGAGCATGTTCGCGAGCTTCAGCTGCACGATCTGGTTCGCCGCGAGCGGCCGCCCGAACTGCTTCCTCTCGAGCGTGTAATTGCGCGCCGCCTCGTAGCAGAATTCGGCCGCCCCCATCGCGCCCCAGCCGATGCCGTAGCGCGCACGGTTGAGGCAGCCGAAGGGACCCTTCAGCCCCGACACGTTCGGCAGCAGCGCATCCTCGCCGACCTCGACACCGTCCATCACGATCTCGCCGGTGATCGAAGCGCGGAGCGAGATCTTGCCCTCGATCTTCGGCGCCGACAGGCCCTTCATCCCCTTTTCGAGCACGAAGCCGCGGATCGCGCCGTCGTGCGCGTCAGACTTCGCCCAGACGACGAAGACGTCGGCGATCGGCGAATTGGTGATCCACATCTTCGCGCCCCGAAGGCGATAGCCGCCCTCGATCTTCTCGGCGCGCGTCCGCATCCCCGCGGGGTCGCTGCCCGCGTCGGGCTCGGTCAGGCCGAAGCAGCCGACCAGCTCGCCCGATGCAAGCCCGGGCAGGAAGCGCCGCTTCTGCTCCTCGCTGCCATAGGCGTTGATCGGATGCATCACGAGGCTGCTCTGCACCGAACAGGCCGAGCGATAACCCGAGTCGACGCGCTCGACCTCGCGCGCGATCAGGCCGTAGCTGACGTAATTGAGCCCCGCGCCGCCATATTCGGGATCGATCGTCGCGCCGAGCAGCCCGAGCTGTCCCATCTCGCGCATGATCTCGCGGTCGAAGCGTTCGTCGAGGAAGGCCGAGGTGACGCGCGGCAGCAGTTCGCTTTGCGCATAGCTGCGCGCAGTATCGCGCACCATCCGCTCCTCGTCGGACAGCTCGGCGTCGAGCGCCAGCGGGTCGAACGGGTCGAGCGCCTCGATGCGCTGCGGATCGGCGAGGGCCATGGATCGGCTTTCTTCAAAGCGCGGCCCAATGATCGGGCTGCTAGGGAGTGGTCGCACCCTTGCGGGCGATCGCGGCAGCCGGGCTGTCGCGCGGCTCCAATATCGCCGCGGTCTCGATGAGGTCAAGCGCGCGCCGCGCCTCGTGATAGCGCCGCGCGTCGATCAGCCATTCGCCCGCCGCCTCGGCCCCCGGCAGCGCCTGGACCTCCTCGATCGCCTTGTCCACCTGGCCGCCCGCAAGATAGCGGCGCGCTCGCTCGATCCGTTCGGACGCGCGCGGCGACAGCGTGCCGGCGGGGCGCACGACGAACAGCTCGCTGAGTTCGCGCCGGAAACCGGTCCACAGGCTGCCGCCGCTCTCGCCGTTGCGGCCGACGAGCTGCGGCGCCAACGTGTCGAGCTCGCTGCGCAGCTGCTCGAGGGTGATCGGGTCACGCGAGGTGTCGATGATCGTCTTGACCGCGTTCGGCTGGTCGTCGCCGAAGCGCAGGCGCAGCTGCGCCTCGAGATAGCCGAGCGACAGGCCGCGATCGAGCGCGCGGCGCGCGGCGAAGGCGATCAGCAGCCCTTCGGCGCGCGTCGCATTGCCCGATGCCGACGCCGCCTCGAAGGTGATGCGCGACAACCGCGTTTCGAGGTCGGCGACCCGCGCCGACAGCGCGCTCGCGCCGTCGACCGGCGCCACGACCATCGCGGGTTCGGCGGCGCTGGGCGCGGGCGCGGCACTGTCGCCCGGTGCCGCGAGCGTGCCGCCGGGTGTCGGCGTTTGCGCCACCTTCGTCACCGGCGCGGATCCGCTGCCCGGCAGCAGGCGCGTCATGGCCCATCCGCCACCGACGATTCCGATCACCAGCACGAGCAGGGCACCGATCACTAAGGTGCGGAACGAAAAGCCCTTTCCGCGAGCGTCCTCGTCGATGCGGACGCTTTTGTCGCTGTCGATTGCCATATTTCTCTTTCGAACGACCCCATTTTTCAGCCTTTGTGGCACAAAGCGCGCGCCAGTGCCAACATTGCCGCGTCATCGGGCCGCTCGGCGACGGCGACATCGCCCCATCCCGCCCCCGCCGCCGATGCCGCCTTCGCGCTGATCGCGACGAGCGCCAGATGCGCGCGGGCCTCCGGCACGAGCGCGGCGATCCGCTCTGCGGCGCGCCGGCTGTGAGCAAGCAGCACGGCCGGAGCGGCGACCAGCGCCGGCCAGTCGGCGGGCGGCGTCACGGCGTCGGCGGCATAGCAGGGGAGCGCGGTGATCGCCGCCCCGCGCGTGTCGAAGCGCGTCCGGTCGCGGCCGCAAAGCCACAATATCCGGGTCACCCCGCGCGACGTCATGGCGTCGACCAGCGCCTGCCCGTCGGTCGCGCCGACCTCGACGACGCGCAGGCCCGCCGCGCTCGCGGCTTCGGCGGTCGCCGCGCCGACGGCGTGGACGGGAAGCGGAGCGAGTCGTGCCTGCCCGGCGCCGCCGAGCCGCGCCGCCTGCGCGCTCGTCAGCAGCAGCGCGTCGAAATCCCCGGGGTCTGGCGGGGTCCAGGCGAGCGGGTGCGCGGCGAAGAGCGGCATGGGCCGGGCATCGAGGCCCATCGCCCGCGCCCGCGCGACCGTCGCCGCGCCGCCGGGGTCGGGGCGCGTGACGATCAGCGGCAGCCCCGCGCTCATATCGCGAACAGGCGCCGGACCGATTCGGGCGCTTCGGCGAGCAGGCGGTGCGCGAGCCCCGCCGCGGCCTCGCCGTCGCCGACCAGCACATGCCCCGCGACATGATCGGCGCCGTCGGCCGAGAAAATCTCGCCGTCGAGACGCAGCGCGCCGCCTTCCACGAAGCGCGCGTGCGCGGCGACCGGCGAGCGGCAATCGCCGCCGAGCGCGGCGAGGAAGGCGCGCTCGGCCATCACCGCGGCGTGCGTCGGCGCGTCGTCGACCGCGGCGACGAGCGCGCGAACCCGGGCATCGTCCGAACGGCATTCGATCCCGATCGCCCCCTGCGACGCGGCGGGAAGCAGCAGCGCCGCGTCCTGCGCGACGCCGATGTCGTGCATCCCGAGCCGTTCGAGCCCCGCCGCCGCGAGCAGCGTCGCATCGGCGTCGCCGGCCGCGAGCTTCGCGAGCCGTGTCGCGACATTGCCGCGCAGCAGCACCGTTTCGAGGTCGGGACGCAGCCGCCGGACCTGCGCCGCGCGGCGCGGGCTGCTCGTCCCCAGCCGCGCGCCCGGCGGCAGCTCGGCGATCGCCGCCGCCGCGATCCCCTCGCGCACCACCAGCCGGTCGCGCGGGTCGGCGCGCGGCAGCATCGCCGCGAGCGCGAAGCGCGCGTCGCGCAGCGTCTCGACGTCTTTCAGGCTGTGCACCGCGACATCGATGACCCCCGCGTCGAGCATCGCGTCGAGTTCGCGCGTCCACAGCGCCTTGCCGCCGACCTCGGCGAGCGCGCGATCCTGAATCCTGTCGCCGGTCGCGGTGATCGGCACGATGACGAGCGCCGCGGGATCGAGCCCATGCGCCGCGGCCAGCGCCGCGGCGGCCATGGTCGCCTGCGCCATCGCGAGCGGCGAGGCGCGCGTGCCGAGGCGCAGCGGCGCCGCGGGGGTGGGAAGATCGGTCATGCGCCGCTGCTAGGCGCTGCGCGGACGAAAGGGAAGATGGCGGGAGTGCAACCCCGCTTGCCCCCCTGCGCTTCGCGCGAGTAAGGGGGCATATCATATGACCCTGATCCTTGGCCTTGAATCGAGCTGCGACGAAACCGCGGCGGCGCTTGTCGACAGCGAACGGCGCGTCCTCGCGCACCGCGTCGCGGGGCAGGAGGCCGAGCACAGGCCCTATGGCGGCGTTGTCCCAGAGATCGCGGCGCGCGCGCATGTCGATCGCCTCGCGCCGCTCGTCGAGCGAGTGCTCGGCGATGCGGGGGTTTCGCTCGCCGACGTCGACGCGATCGCCGCGACCGCCGGGCCGGGGTTGATCGGCGGGGTGATGGTCGGGCTCGTCACCGGCAAGGCGCTCGCGCACGCGGCGGGCAAGCCGCTGATCGCGGTCAATCATCTCGAGGGGCACGCGCTTTCCCCGCGCCTTACCGACGCGGGGCTCGTCTTTCCCTATCTGCTGTTGCTCGTCTCGGGCGGCCACTGCCAGCTCCTCCTCGTCCGGGGCGTCGGCGATTACCGCCGCCTCGCGACGACGATCGACGACGCGGCGGGCGAGGCCTTCGACAAGACCGCCAAGCTGCTCGGGCTCGGCTATCCCGGCGGCCCGGCGGTCGAGCGCGTGGCGGCGGGCGGCGACCCGCGCGCGGTCCCCCTTCCCCGCCCGCTGGTCGGCAGCCGCGAGCCGCATTTCTCCTTCGCCGGGCTCAAGAGCGCGGTTGCGCGCGCCGCTGCGTCGGGCGAGCACAGCGTCGCCGACCTCGCCGCCTCCTTCCAGCAGGCGGTGGTCGATTGCCTCGTCGACCGCAGCCGCGTCGCGCTCGCCGCCTGCCCCGAGGCGAGCGCCTTCGTCGTCGCCGGCGGCGT
>Ga0182745_1001412_pt1 | contig 23195 bp, 13 predicted proteins | sample eDN3rd30CKraftBY_FD_128523 | JGI IMG/M metagenome (GOLD analysis project Ga0182745, IMG submission 128523) | Enriched backyard soil microbial communities from Emeryville, California, USA - eDNA 3rd pass 30_C Kraft BY (version 2) (version 2) | ecosystem: Environmental > Terrestrial > Soil >... | reverse complement strand
CTCGTTCCGAACGGTAACATCGTGCTCGGCGGCGGTGATGCGGCCCGAACGCTCGCCATCACGCCGATCGCCGGTCAGGTCGGATCGACGACGATCACGATCACGGTGACTGACGCCGCTGGGTTACAAACCAGTGAGGCGTTCGTGCTGACCGTGACAGCCAATCGTCTCGTGCCGTTCGCGATGCCGACGTACCACGGCGGAGCACTCACCAGTTATGCCTGGAATTCGGTGGCCGCCGACTTCAACGGCGACGGCTACGTTGACGTGATCACGTCTTCCGGCTCGCTTCCCCTCGTGTACTACCAGGGCACCGGCGACGGCCGCTTTCTGCCGGAACAGTCTCTGAACGCGGGGCTGGGTCTCAGCGCCGAAGGGATCGCGGCGGTCGATTACGACGGCGATGGGGACGCCGACCTTCTGGCGTTTGAACTCAACGAGGCGACCTCCGATAGGACCATCTCGCTCTATCGCAACGACGGGACGGGCCAGTTCACGCGGGTCGTGCTCAAGAGCGGCTTGCGGAGCGGATACACCCTGGAAGTGGGGGATTTCAACGAGGACGGCCGCCCCGACGTGGCGTACAACACGTCCCTCTACGATCCCGCGACGAACACCCAAACCCTGGCCTTCAACTACGCCCTGCAACAGCCCACTGGCGAACTCGGGCCGGAAACAACGTTGTGGACCGCGAACGGCTACGGCGACCTCGCGGTCGGTGACGTGAACGGCGACGGCCACCTCGACATCGTTGGCGCGGAGACGATCTATGCCCCCGACTTCAGCAGTTCAACGAACCGCCTGCTCATTTTCCCCGGTGGCGGCGACGGGACGTTCGGCTCGCCGCAAGCGATCACGACGGGAGTCTCTCCCACTGTCCAGCAGATCGTCGATGTGAACGGCGACGGGCGGTTGGACCTCATCGTCAGCGATCGGGTTGGCGACAGCCGTGCCGGCTACTACCCACAGCAGGCGGACGGCAGCCTCGGCGCTCGGGTGGGACTGCTGCCGGGAATCGGCCAGTTGAACGCCCTCCGCGTCGCGGATATCAACGGGGATGGCGTGCCCGACCTCGTGAGTGACACGTACTCGGGCGATTACGGCAGCCTGAGCGTGAGCTGGTCTCCCGGGCTGGGCGGGGGAGCGTTCGGGGCCGCGATCCTCATCGCGCCGAATGACTCGAACATGACGAGCTTCCAGGTGGCGGACCTGGACGGGGATTCGTACCCGGACATCGTCGCCACTTCTTATGCGTCGGGTTCCCTCAAGCAGCCCGTGAGAGTCTTTCTCAACAAGACGGGCGAGGACCCGATGGTGCTGCTGCCACCGGCGGCACGCGGCTACGTCGCTGGCGATCCGATCGACTTGCAGGTCTACTTCGGCTTCCCCATCACGGTCAACGGGACGCCGCGCATCGCCCTGCGGGTGGGTGAGAACCTGGTCTACGCGGACTACGTTGGCGGGTCGGGCACCCCGACATTGCGGTTCCGTTACACGGTGTCGTCGACGGATGTCGACCTGGATGGCGTCCAGTTGGCGAGCGACGTTATCGACCTCAATGGCGGGACTCTCAAAAACCCAATCAACGGCGACTCTGTTCTGACGTTCCCCAACCTGACGTTTAATGGTGTGGTTGTCAACGGGGCCGGGCCGCTGGTTCAGATGATTAGCCGTCTGGATGCGACCCCCACCGAGGCGGGCACCGTGCGATTCGCCGTGCAGTTCGCCGAAGACGTGACGGGGGTGGACGTGACCGACTTCGCCGTCCGGATGAACGCTGGCGACCTGGCCGGAGCCGCCGTCCTCTCCGTCACTGGCTCGGGCGGCCTCTACGAGGTGACCGTGTCCACCGGAACCGGCAGCGGGACGTTGGGGCTCAGTGTTTTGGGGACGGCCAGTATCCACGACCTGGACGGTTCCATCTTGGGTAAGGGATACGAAGGGGGCCAGGTCTATACCGTGCGGACGACCCCGCTTGGCGACATTGACAAGCTTTATACGGATGGCCATGCCGACTATCGCCCGGTCTACGAGGACGGTGAGTTCTCGTATGTCCTGAACGACGGGGAGAGCGCCATCCCCAGTGATGAGGTCATCACCTACTTCGACTCGACGGCTCTCGTGAACCGTCCGGAGTCGGGTACATACGACTTCCTCGGCGTCGGCCCGGGAGAACAGTATTACCTGAGCAACAGCAACGGCAGCGTTGCCACCGTTCCCTACCTGGGCTGGAGCGGTGAGAGCCTCGCCCGCGGCTCTTTCGCCACCTATCGGCCGGACGACCCACGAATCACGTCGAACACGCCGCAGGGCTACCTGAAGGTGCAGTTGGTTGGGATGCGGAGCAGCAGCGGCGGCGACTTCTCGCTCTACTCGATCGCCAACGAGAGCCCGCGAGTCTGGATGGCCACCAGCGACGGCATCAGCGACACCGACAACATCTGGCTGTATCCCGGCACGCACCTGCACCGCAACACCGCGTTCAGCAAGCCGGGCACGTACGAGATCGACATCGTGGTCAGCGGCTTCCTCGATAGTAACGGCAATGGTGTCTACGACCCCATTGTCGACACCTACGTTGAGAGCGGCATCCAGACGATGGTCTTCCACGTCGACACCCTCGGCGCCAGGGATGACGCGTACACGGTTCACGGACGGAACCCCTTGCACGGTTCCGTCACGATGAATGACGAGTGGCACGATGCCCTGGGCGACATGACCGCTTCCGTTGTCACCACCACAACCAAGGGGTCGCTCGTCCTCCAGCCCAACGGGTCGTTCAGCTATGTACCGTCCGAGGCGTTTGACGGCACGGACAGCTTCGTCTACCAACTCACGAATTCTCGCGGAGGTTTGACGACCGCGACCGTCATCATCACCGCGGCCGGACCTCGGGATTTCGAGGCGATCGTTACCGAAGGTCATACCGACGTTGGGATCGGCTACGAGGATGAGGCCTGGGACCTTCACGTTCACGACGAGGAGCACGACGCCGAGTACGAACCGGGCAAGGCCTTGTTATACGTCGGCCCGCAAGCGTTGACGTCACGCACGGGCGGGCTGGCCGGGCCGGCGTTCGACTTCCTGGGGGCGGCGGCGGGAGAAACGTTCTACAGCCTGCCACAGACACCCAATCCTGAACTCCTCTTCCTCGGAATCGGCGCGGAGGAGTTGGGGACCGGCGTGTTCTCGGGCGACGAGGTCACGCTCCGTCTCAAGGCGGTCAACGGACCGGGCCACTTCTCATTGTGGCAGTCCGGTGACCTTGGCCCGACCGTCGCGATGGCCACGTCGGACGGGATCACTCTGGCCGACCAGGCCGTCATCCAGGCCGGGAGCCACGGACATTATCACTGGAGCTTCACCGCCCGAGGACGCTACGAGGTCACGTTCGAGGCCCTCGCCACGCTGCCCGACGGGACGGCCGTTGCCAGTGGCGACGTGACGTATTACTTCTCGGTCGACAGTCTCGGCCAGATCCAACTCGACTCCCCAACGTACTCGATGAGCGAGGATGGAGTCGTGACGGTCACGGTCCTCCGGACGGGTGGCAGCGATGGGCCGGTCACGGTCGAGTACGCCGCCGTGGGCGGGACCGCGACATCAGGTGTTGACTTCGCCTCGTTCGGCGGAACCCTAACCTTCCTCGATGGCGAGACGGAAAAGACATTCACGATCGTGAGCTTGCCCGACACGATCGCGGAAGGAGACGAAACCGTCATCGTGTCCCTCTTTGCGCCTGAGGGAAGCCCAACCCGGCTCGGGTCCCCCTCCGACGCGATCCTGACGATCGTGGATGATGATCCCCCCATCCCCGCCGACGGAGTGATTTCGGGTTACGTCTTCATCGACTCCCTGAATCACAATGGGCTCCGTGACCCCGGCGAAGCGGGAGTCGCTGGTGTTCGGCTGACCCTCACCGGCTTCGACGACCTGGGTCCGATCGAGCCTCGAAGCGTCGTGACCGGCGCGGATGGCTCGTATCGCTTCGAGGGGCTACGTCCCGGAACTTACCACGTCGCCGAGGAACAGCCAGACGGCTTGCTCGACGGCAAGGATTCACGAGGACCGTCCCACGTGCTGGAAGGGAGCCAGCGGACAGACGTGATCGACGGAGTCACGCTCGCCCCCTCCGAACAGGTTGAGGCGATCAACTTCGGCGAGCTTCAAGCCGGCCGAATCGGCGGGTCGGTCTTCGAGGACGTGGACGGGAACGGCCTTCGGCGCAACGGTGAGCAGGGCATCGCCGGAGTCGTTATCACTCTCACAGGGACCGATGACCTGGGAGCGATCACGCCGCGAACGATTCAGACGAGTGCCGATGGCACCTACGTTTTCGATGGCCTGCGTCCGGGCGTCTACACGATTACCGAGATCCAGCCCGATGGGTTCCACGACGGCTGGAATACGCGTGACAACCTGGTGGTCTTGCCCGGAAGCGCGGGGGTCGACACGATCCCGGTCACGTTGTCTCCGGGCCAGTCTCTCGTTGAGAATCATTTCGGCGAGGTTCGTCGAACCAAGGGAGATGACTCCGTTTCCGAGCCCGCGACCACGGTCATTGCCCGAGTTGTGAATCGCCGGACGATCGCCTTGTTCTTCAACTCTCCACTTGATGCCGCGCAAGCGAGCACGCTCGCGCATTATCGTTTGAGTGCGGTCGGCCAGTTTGGCCAATCCGTTTCCCGAAATATTCGCACGGTACCGCTTCGTGTCGCGACCTATAACCCCGAATTTCACTTCGTCCGCCTCGCGATCCCTCCTCGCATGCGGCTGAGGAACAACCTGACCTATCAACTCGATGTGAATCGGCAGGTGGCCCTTAATCCATCGGAGGGCCTCGTGAGCGAGGATGGCACCCTCGGGGATTACAGCGTGCGGTTCACGCGAGGCCGTTCGGTTTCCTCATTCGACGTGGATGGTGATCGGGCCCAATTCACCACCCGCTCGAGAAACATGCTGGAACTCCATGGAACCTCGAGCGGCGCGGCCAGTCGCCTGTACGTCCAGCCGGCTCCTCGTCAATCAGGCGGCCAACTCGAGGCCTCCGTCACACCGGGCCTGGCAAGCGATGGCCTGTTCAACCTTCCGCTGCTCGATGGGGTGGAACGATTTCGGTCGAATCCCGTAGGACGTTTGACCATTGGCCAGGTGGTGCCCCGCGGCCCGATTCCGCCTCGAATCAGGTGAGCCTTCTTTAGGGTTCTCCCGTAAGCCATACCAATCACCCGTCCCAACAAGACCAGCCTTGTTGGGACTTTTTTATTGCGATATTAAAGTGTAATTTAATATTGAAGATTCTGTAGGGTGGGCATTGCCCACCGCGAAGGATCGCTGGCTGTCGCCACCGTTGCCTTTGGTGGTTCTTCAACAACGTGCCTCACTCCCGATATCGGCCTCGAACTGCTGGATGATGCCCACTCCACGACAGAGGAAACTTGGGGGGAAAGCGAACGTGAATCGCTCCAAAGGCTGGCGACGGACCGGTAATTCCTCTGCCCAACCTCTCCTCGGGTGCGGTTCAGGACGCGTATGAGATTCCTCGGGGCCCGGTTGTGTTAACCTTGTTCTCGGGGATCGTCGATTTGATGCGTGCCACGAGTGCCTGACGTCCGTTCCCTTCTGCCTCGATGGTGCGGCGCTGGTATTGGGATTACCATCTGGGATAGGCTGGAAGCGAAGGGCTCGCTGATTCAAATAGGGTGTAACTGGTTCTCCGCTCCTGAGATTTCGTTACATGGCAATAGGTTATGACAAATGGTTCGGGGCTAGTGAGGCGATTCAGGCCATCCATACTTGGGTGGCAGTCTCTGTTTCTCACTGAGGGTCGTGGTGACTTTCCGGACCATCGATAATTCCTCACCGAAGGGCCTGGGGCCAGCCCTCGATCATTTCCAGCCAACGCACGGCAATGCGATGAAGAAGTCCGTGAGAAAGGCGGCCTTTCCCACTCGGCAGGAGCCTCGTACTCCCCAAACCACCTGTTTTCATGCTCTTATGGGAGGACGAGGCTCCTGTCGAGTGGCGTTTGCTGGGACTTGAACAACCGGACGGCGAGTTACGCCCATTTAAATAAAAGGAGGAAGCTCCCACCATGCATGAGGCCGACGACCGACTCGTGGGCGATCCCATGTGGGAGCTCTTTCCCGCTCCGGTGGATCACTCACACCTTCGATGGGGGCGCACAAGCCTGCTCGTGATGGCTCTCGCGTGCGCCTATTGGCTCCCAACTGCTTCGGTCGTCCTGGTCTGCCTGGCGGTTTCGATCCGGCAGTTCTGGGAAGGCCATCGGCTGGCGCGGTCCATCCCCGACAAGTCGGGCGGTAGAATCTGCTCGCTCTTCACCTATGCGTGGGGAGCCTGGAGGGTTGGCATGACCGCGTTTCTGCTGACGTTCGTCGTGATCGGCGTCTGCAAGGCCTTGAAGGAGGAGATGTCGGAGAGGCAACTCCCTACTGTGGCTTATGTAACCATGCTCCTCTGGTTCTTTGGGTTCATCATGTCCGCGTGCCTGACGGCAATCGGGTTATTGATGGCTCTCCGATCCGGGATGAGGGTTTGGATTGGCCAGGGGGTGAACGAGGCCCGACTTCTGCTAGGGAGCATGTTGATCGTGGCGTTTACCTTTCTCGTGCTCGGCCCCTTCTGCTTCAGCCTCCCCAGAATGGGTTCCAGCGGCAATGAGTCGAACATCCGCGGGTTCCTGATCACCATGGGAGGCGTGATGATTGGCGGCCCGATTCTCCTCCTCATCGCTCTCGACCGGATTAGCCGCCACGTGGTCGCCGATACGCCGGGGAAGTTCGGGCCGAAGGCTGCGGCCCTTGGTAAGTGGGAAACCGACGACGCCTTCTGACTTCGGTGTTGATTTGTTGATTTGACGTGACATCGGTCTGCACAACCGCCCGGGTGAGCTTGCTTTTGGCAGGCTCGGCCCGGGCGGTTGGCTGTTCAGTCAGTTAACCAAGCTGTCAGGTCGCTGGGCGTAACGGTTCAGGGTTTGACTGGGGCCAGGGCCTTGAGGTCGTCGATGACCATGTAGTGGCCGTGGTCGGCGGAGACGATCATGAGGGAGTCATCCCAGTTGCTGTGGGTTTCCACCCACTTGATGATGGTCTTGATCGCGTCTTCGCCGCTGTAAACCGCGCCGATGGCGTTATCGAGGTTGTTTTTGTGGAGGCCGAAATCGACGTCGCCCGCCTCGACGAAGAGGGCGAACTTCTGGTCGGGCTTGGCGGTCATGACCGTCAGAGCCGACTCGGTCATCTGGGCCAGGGTGGGTTGTTCCTTCAGGTCTTCGGGGGTGTAGACTTCCGCCTTGCCGCCGAGGTCGGGCGCGGGGTCGAACTGGCCGTCGGTGGTCTGGAAGGGAAGGTGGTTGAGGCCCTTGTTGCCGTAGAAGGCGAAGAGGCGATGACCGTTGGCGGCGGCTTCGGCGGCGGCCTTCTTCAACTGCTCGCCACCGGATTTGCCGGCGTCGGTCTGAACCACGACGTACTTACCGCCGTTCTTCACGTCGATGGCGGCCTTGTCGGCGTCGGTGAGGTGGAGGTTGCCGGCGACAGCGTTCTTCCCCTGGGCCTTCACCGCGCCCGAGGCGGGGAGGTTCTGGCCGAAGCCGGTTCCCATCACCACGTCGAGTCCTGGCAGTTGCGGCCCCTTCTTGGTCTCCTGGACGATGCTGGGCAGGCCGAGCATCTCGCGGCCGAGGTCCTGGTAGTCGTTCCGATAAACGTTGTGCGCGTACATGGCGGAAGGGGAGGCGTGGTTGAACGGCACGCTGGTGACCGTACCCACCTTCCAGCCTTCCTGCTGGATCTGGTTGAAGAGCGTGGGGACGAACCGGCCGTCGTCGGCGACGTTGACGCCGTTGTTGTACGCCTTCACGCCGCTGGCCAACTCCGCCGCGCTGGTGGATGAGTCGGTATAGGCGTGCATGAGCCGGTTAACGGCCTTCACCCCTTCCTTGTCGGCGTCGTTGCCCGACTGCCCCTTCAAATAGCCAGGCGCCTTGGGGCCGAGCGGCCCGAGGGTCCAGGGGTTCGGCCCGGCGATCTGGACGTCGTAACCCCCCGCGAGCGAGGTGGGTGGGAAGGTGACGGTCTGGGCGTCCATGTCGGGCGAGTTCTTGTCGCGGGTCGGGCTGGTGACATAGTACCCGAACCGGCTCGAGCCATTGGCTTCGTAGTCCTGAAAGATCAGGCCCGAGCCTTTGCCTTCGGTATAAATTTTGCCGGTCTTGGCAATCGCGGCGGCCTGGGTCGTTGGCCAGTCGAGCCCGTCGAACCAGACGATGAAGAGGTGCTTGACCCCCTTCTTCAGCGCCTGGCGTTGAATTTCATAGAAGTTGGACTGGTCGGCGTAGTCGGCTTCGGGATTGACCGTGTTGGGGGGAAGGAAGCCGTAAAGGGCCTTGACCTTCTCGGGGTCGCGGTAGGGGCTATTGGAGCCGGTGAACTGGTCGGTGCCTCCCTTGGATCCGAAGACGTAGAAGGGAATCAGCCGGTTGCTGTGGCTGGCGTGGTTCGAGAAGAAGCTACCAGGCCCTTGCGAGCCGAAATGGTAGGCGCGTTCCATCTTCTTCTTGGCCGTGGCCACGTTCTGGGTCTGCAACTCCTTGAGGCGATCGGCGCTGAAGGCGGGTAGGGCCGAGATGGTCAGCGTGGTGGCGAGCACACACGCCGAACGTAACCAGGGGCGGGTGGAACGACGAGCGATCACAGTGGTCTCCCAACGATGCAGAGGTAAACGGAGCCTGGAGGAATACCGGCCCCAGAACAACCAAAGAGGGCCAGCAAAAGGGGGGAGAGGCAGGCGCATGAAGCCCGGTTGGCCAAATCTATCAAACTCGCCCTTCGGGCGGAAGAATCGGCAGGTCCGCGCTGGTCCAGATGGCGAAGGAACCCGAGACGTACCAGGCCCAGCTTCTCAGGAAACGTCCCAGGTGCGGTTCTCTTTTTGACCTGGGGGCTTGCCATCTTGCCATCCGGTCCGTTTCCGACTTTCCTGCTAGCTTGAGGCGGCTTAACAGGCCACAATAGACGTTTCGCGCCTTGCCGCGAGCCTGGTACAAAGGATCACGTTGGAGCAACACCAAGACGAAGCGGTTGTTGCCCGCGCGAGCGATGGGAATCGAGCCGGTTGAGCTCGAGGCGAGCAGAACGGAGGGGGTCTGGTGCATCGTGATGTTTTGGCGATCGTCCTCGCTGGGGGGCGCGGAACTCGTCTGGAGCCCCTGACGCGCGATCGGGCCAAACCGGCGGTTCCCTTCGGCGGGATTTACCGAATTATCGACTTTACCCTCTCCAACTGCCTGAACTCCGACCTGCGAAAGATCCTGATCCTGACGCAATATAAGGCGGTGAGCCTGAACCGGCACATCGACCAGGCCTGGAAATTCCTCTCGCGAGAGCTCGACGAATACATTGAAGTGATCCCGCCTCAGCAGCGGATCGCCGAGATGTGGTACCAGGGAACGGCCGACGCCATCTACCAGAACGTCTATACTATCGAAAAGTCCGCTCCGCGTGATGTGCTCATTCTTGGAGGCGATCATATTTACAAGATGAATTACGCGGAGATGATCGCGTTTCATCGTCAGCGCCGGGCCGACCTGACCATCGCTTGCTTGCCCGTCCCCCGGGCCGATGCCACCGATTTCGGTGTGATCGACGTGGACGAGGCTGGACGCGTCCGAGGCTTTCTCGAGAAGCCGAAGGATCCGCCGGGGATGCCCGACAACCCAGAGATGAGCCTGGGTTCGATGGGGATCTATGTCTTCGCCACCGATGCGATGTATGAATACCTGTTTCAGGACGCCGCCCGAAAAGAGGCGAGCTCGCACGACTTCGGCAAGGACATCATTCCCGCCATGTTGAGCAACTCACGCGTTTTCGCCTACCCCTTCCGCGACGAGAACCGCAAGCAGGCGGCCTACTGGCGTGATGTGGGAACGCTCGACGCGTATTATCAGGCCAACATGGATCTGATCCAGGTCGACCCTATCCTCAATCTCTACGACCGAGACTGGCCGATCCACACCCACCAGCCGCCGATGCCTCCCCCCAAGTTCGTTCATACCGAGCCCGACCGCCGAGGCGCAGCGCTCAACTCCATCGTTTGCCAGGGGACCATCGTTTCGGGGGGGCAGGTCTTCCGATCCATCCTCTCTCCTGGAGTACGGATCAATAGCTACGCCCTCGTTGAAGACTCGATCCTCTTCGAGAACGTGGAGGTGGGCCGGCACGCCCGCATTCGCAAGGCGATCGTGGATAAGGATGTGAAGGTCCCTCCCGGCTTTGATATCGGGTGGAACCGCGCGGCCGACCTTGCACGCGGGCTGACCGTCACCCCGGAAGGTCTTACCGTGGTTCCGAAGGGGGAAGACTTCGAACGGTTCATGCCTCACGGTGGGTAAGCGGTTGCCCAAGGGTTAACCTGGCTCGTCTGTGCGCGCTTTGAACCGAGGGACGGGGGGCTTGGCCAGGTGGTCCTCGATACCATCGGCCTTGCGGTAGAACCGGACGAGCGTCTCGGGCGTTTGGGCGGCCTTGCGTCGTTCGGCGAGCCAATGCCAGAGCTCCTCCAGGGCTTTTGGCTCGGCTTCGCCGAGCAACGCTTCCTGGGCCTTGGAGTTCTCGAAGGTATTGTGCGGAACGGGGAGGAGCTGGCAGAGGCTTTCCCCCTTCGCGAACTCGACGACTCCGGGCTCGACCAACTTCCAGTTCATGGTGAACGTATAGTTCAGCCACCAGGTCTCAATGATTCCTTCCAAGGGGACGCAGTTCCACTTCCAGCGGTTGCCCGGTCCCTTGGCGTAGAGATCCCAGCCGGGCGAGGTGCGGAACAACCAGGGGAGTGAGAACGTGACGATCCCCACGCCGAACTGGCTTTTGATCGCCACGGCATACCGAGGGTCGACCTCCACGCGCAAGCCGGCCGGGCCGGGGTCTCCGTTCCAGGTCACGCGAACATCCGTTGGGCAAAGAACCTGCCAACCCCACTGGTTCGCCATGACCATCGGCAGGCACTGGTAGGCGTAAGGGGCGCCGTCCATCCAGAACCGGCGCGCGGGCGAAGGGCGAAGCCTCCAGCCTTCGAGCCAACTTCCATCCTTGATCTTCAAGGCCTTGATCTCGAGCGGCGGAGCCGGTTCGATCTCTCCCCCCTGCCCTTTTCCTTCCGCCCCGGCCAGTTGCCGTTCCAACTCAGCCACGCGCGCTTCCAGGGCACGGCACCGCTCGCAAGGCCCCGACTCCTGGTGCTCGGAGCCGGAGTGAGTGAGGGCGTCAGAGCTCATCGGCGCAATCCTTTCGGGCCGAGACGAAATTTTGATTCAAAGAATAAGCCCTTGCCAGGAGGTCGGATGTCCCGAGATCAACGCCGGGCCGCTATCGCAGCCAATGCCAACATTGCCGTTCGAGACTTCGCGTGTCGGTAGAGGCCGATCAGTATCCGGGCACTCACTCGGGTGTTCCTCCGTGCCGGTTTTGGCCCATCAATGGGTAATGGGTCGGATCGTTGAGGATAGCCATTGAAAGCCTACCAAACAACTCCGCGCAACCGTTGATCCTTGGCTCGACATTGCGATGAAATCATGAACTTGGAGGCAATTTAAAGAAAATAACGAGAAAAATCTAAGTCATGTTAATGGTTGGATATGAATGATCGTTTGTGTAGTTCGATTGAGTTGTGGACTGCAAGGCATCGAGGTTTTTCTTCCTGGGAGCACGGGCGTCCCGCCCTCATTTGGAGAGGGCTAGTTGCCCGCGCTTCCGGGAAAGGTGAAGTTGGACCTAATTCTCCCTGCGAATTCTTGCAGGTTGCCCACGAGGATTTTCTTCAATGATCTTGCGAATGGATTCTGTGCCTGTGTTGATCCTGCCCTACTCCTTCTATTTCTGAAGGTTCGTAAAACGGGTCGGTTGAATTTCACGGCAAGAGTTCTAGCTTGAGGTCTCCGTCAAGCTTGAGCTCCCTTTCCGTGGCGTCTGGGAAAACCATCTTCACCACCAACTTGGCTCCAAAGGCTCTGGCAAAGTCTCTCAGGGTAGACACGTGAAAATCAGACCGCGCCTCTGTGCGGGAGACGGAAGCTTGCCGTTTGCCGAGCCTCTTTCCCAGCTCTTCCTGGGACAGCCCGAGTTCCTCGCGGAGCTCTTTTAGTCTGACTTGAGGAGGAGCCACGGAGGTCTGCCTGCATGTGAGAAGTTTGACGATTCGAGGAAGCGCCTGGTCGAGATCCTCGAACACCTCGTGGGCTCCTTCCCCGTAACCGTGCTCGTCGTCGGAAACGACGCCGAAACCCTTACCGGCCTGCCAGGCAACAGCGAGGTGGTAATGAGGGAGAAACACGTTCATCGACCAGACACCGTCGTTCACGAGAGGCTCGTCGAGCGTGACTTTGGCGTCGGAAAAGGCGGTGAGGAGAAACCGTTGCAGCTTCTGGATTGGGTTCATTCCCATACTCCTTTTCCGTTAGCGCCTGGTTTCTCGAAGTGAACCGCTCCCGTGGCGATGATTCTCACTTCGATGGCACCGTTGCTCGCGATGAATGTGTCATGTTTGAAGCTGTTGTAACGCAGGACTTCAGGAAACCCAGGGACCGCATGGACTCGGTCCTTTTGTGGAGGATAGAGCCGTCCGTCCGTCTGCCAGCTCGGAGGGTTGTTCGGCACACCGCTGTACTCGTCCTCGACTGTATTCAAGATGGTCGAGATCAACTCATATGCTTCCAGGTGTGTCCCTGCTGGCAATGCTTCTCCTAGCCGTTCGTAAAAAACTGCTAATCGAGCGCTTTTGTTCATAGACGACTCCAGGAATTACAGATTTAGCATACACTCAAGGGAATATGCAGTCAAGGTGATGGTCGTCCCGTTCTTTGTCGACCTCGAGTCAAGTGTCTTGAGACGCAACTTATTTTGTGGGAAATATTTATGTGATCCTGCGTTTTCTCGGCGGCTCTTATTCGCGGGAGTCGGAACTCGTCTAGCCAGTCCCGTCTCCAGCATGGAACCCGTGGTTCGTGTGTCCTTTACCGATGTCCACGCAATTCAACTCCCAAGCGATCTCCTAAAGAATGCGGTCGCGAATGCTCCCGCGTTCATTGAATTTCGTCAGGAGTATCGGGAAATAACGAAAGGCAGGCATGGATCGCATCGCGTGATTGCATGCGATGCGATCCATGCCTGCCTCTTATCAGGGGTTTTCCCTGAACTTCGGAGCGCTCTACGAAAGGTCTGTGACCGGGGCCTTGGGTAACTTGGTTTCGAGCCCCGCGTACCGTTCTCCCGCTTTTTTGAAGGCGGAGCCGTTGTCGATGAACTTCCGCTGCTGACGCTGCTGGTTCGCCACCGAGAAGAGTCTGCGCACGACCGCGGGGCTATTTTCGTTGGCCGCCTCGCTACGGGTGCTTTCCTTGTCCGGCCGCCAGCTCTCGATCATCTCGGGGACGATCTCGAGGAGGAGCTTCACGCGGGTGGCCCGGGCGAGCTTTGGATCTTCGAGCTTCGCCAGCACCTGGGCTGGAGTTCTCTGAGACGCGCCGGAGACTGTCTTGACGTGGCCTGGATCAATCGATGTCGAGTCCAGCACCGCACGCGCGAACGGCTGGAGCGCGAGCTTGTCCGCTTTAAGCGGGTCGCGGTCCAGGACGCTTGATGAGTAGGCGTGGACCTCCTCGATGATGCTACGCAAGGCCGAGGCGAGCGGCGTCCGAGACTCGGCCCGCAACGGGTCCAGAGAGACGCGCAAGAGATTTGCCAGATGTTGATTCTGAAGCTTCCGATCGCCCGGGTGGCGTTCCGCCGCCTGGATCAGGAGCGCATTGGGCCACCGCGATTGTCCCGCCTTGGCCTCGATCAGGGCACGCAGCGAGGCGGCCTCGCTGTCGTTGAGCGCCCGCGCCATCAAACTGCCCAGCGGTTCGACGCCCGCTCCCGGCAGCTTGGGGACGGGCGATACCATTTCTGACGCGAGCGGAGCGGATTCTGGGCCCGGCGCGTTCTTGGATGTCTCGGTTGCGGGAGCTGGAGCTGACTCGGTCTCTTCGTCATAGCGCCGAAGCGGCCCCGTGGGAAGCCGACGGCCCCGGACCGGCTCTGGGCGGAAAGGTTCCGGCTCGGGTTCCGGCTCCGGCTCGCTTTCGGAGTCTGGTAACGGTTCGTCACTGAACTCGGCCAGGGCGAGTTCATGGAGGCGATCCGAGTCGTCCAAATCGGTGTCCAGGTCCACCAACTCCTCGCGTTCGGGGATCGCGATGGGCAGATCCTTGACCTTCTCCCCTTCCTCATTCTCGAAATGGGTCAGAACGAGTGCGTCCTCTTCCATTCGGCAGAAGATTTCGCGGACGCCGACCCTTTGGATCTCCCCACGCTCGTTGACGTTGGCATAGGTGATCTTGATGGAGGAGGTCGAGGGGCGTTTGGTCATCCCCTCCCGGTACTTCGGGTTGGCTTCGGCGGTCGCCAGGAATTGACGGGCGGTATAGGCGCCGTAGGTGGTGGGGATGGATTCGTCGATCCGCAAGCGTCCCTGGTCGTCCTTAATGACCCGGATTTCCGGGATCGACCAGGCGGCCGACGCCTGAGGCGCATTGGCTTGTGGTTTCACCGCGCTTCGTCTCCCTTGATCGGTCGCTACTGCCACCGCGCCTGCCTCGAATGTGATCTACCTGATAGGGTAGATATTCCCTCTCAAGGTTACCAGATCAAATGACACCATGCATGCCGGTGCCTTGTCGCGCTGGGCGAGATCCGCCCTCACACTCGGATTTAATAGACATGGAATTTCGACCAGATCTGGTCGTCTGTCTCTTTAGACGCCTCGCCTCGCGGATGAGTTCCAATGACATCCAGGATCACGAGCGGCTCGCCCTGGAAATCTTGCCGACACCGCGGTGATGATGATGGTGATGATATGGAAGGGCTTGGGTTCTACGGCTGGTGACCCATCTCCTTCAGGAGCGTGTTAACCGCCTTGTCGAGCAGCTTGCTATTGACCTCGGTCCCTTCCCCGTACTTGTAACGGATCACGCCCTTGGCATCGAGGACGTAGACCGTGGGCCAGCCCCGGATGTTCCACTGCTTCGTGATCCGTCCGTCCGGGCCGCCGTTCCACCACGACCTCCAGGTCATCCCATGGTCTTGCATGGTCTTCTTCACCTTGTCCCGGTCGGTATCCCCGTTGATTCCGACGAGGGCAAATGGCATCCCCTTGAGACGTTCGACCAATTCCCGCTCGCGTGGGACCAATTCCATGCAAGGATAGCACCACGTCGCCCAGCAGACGAGGGCCACCACTTTCCCGCGATAGTCGCCCAACTTCATCACCTCGCCTTTGATGTCTTCCCCGGTAATCTCGGGGGCGATCTGGCCGACTTGCAGGTGTCTTGACTCGAAGAGATCACGCGCGGCGGCCTCGCGGAGATCGAGCAAGAATGATTCGGGGATGTTGTACTCCTGATGCACCTGCTCGAACATCGCCTCGGCCTCCTCGACCAGCTTGTCCGGGTCGATGTGGCGAAGACGGGTGGAATCCGCCTTGGCGAATGAGAGATCGTTCCAAGCCTCGGATTCCGGGTCGGCCCTCAGCCGGCGGACGAGCATCGCTTGGTTGTAAAGGCAGTGGACAATGAATCGAGCCGCCTGCCCTCGTACTTCGAGGCTTGGGTTCTTCTGGAAGACCTCTCGGCCCATCCTTTCATCTGCCGGGTTTGATGTGTAGGGCATGAGTTGAAAGACGGCCCCGACCCGCGGGTCGCGGACCTGATCGGCGGTGATCCGAGCAACGGCCTTCCTCCCATGAGTCGTCCGTCTGATGACCCAGATGAGAGCGTCGAGGGCCACGGGGGCCTCGGGATGTTTGTGGGCTAAGTCCAGGGCGCGCCGAACAATTGGTTCCAGGCGGCGCTCATATCCATAGGCCGCCTGGGCCTTTCGGTATACCTCTTTGGCCTCAGCATCCGGGAGGCCACGCTCGCGAGCATCTCGGTATATGACTCCGAGGGCTTGATCACGCTCGGCGATCAGGGTCTTGTGATCGCTCAAGATTGCCTCATATTCTTGTCGTGGCGTTGGACCCTCCTGGTTGGCGAGTGAGGGCACGCAACTCAGCAACACCAGCATCCCGATGAGCATCTGGAAGACTCCTGGGATCTTGCGGTAAGGCGATCGATCGACCACTCGGAGCTTGTCTGACAATTGTAGTTCTAGGGGGGCGTGGCTCAAGAGGTTCTCTATACCCTCCGCATAATCTCGCATCCGCCAATCGAGGCTCCGCCCGGGCGGGGCCTGGCCTTGGGGTTGTCAGAGACGCGGGCCGCGTGTTCTCATCTCAAGGAAGGAAAAAGGTGGGGGCAAGCGGGAAGAGAGGGCCTTCCTTTGTTTCGTCTCGCGTCTTTTACTCATGCCCTTTCCCGGGCTGAACGTCATGGAGATGGCGTGACGGGTCGGTCGGAGCGTGGGTGCGGCGGCTTTTGAATCGAGGAAACTCGTTATGTCAACGCGTGTGCGGTGGTTGGGGCATTCGTGTCTTTTGTTCGAAAGCAACGGGCGGCATACGTTGGTCGACCCGTTTCTGACTGGTAACCCCAAGGCGGCCGACTCCGCCGACACGGTCCCGGCCGACCTGATCCTCGTCTCGCACGGTCACGGTGACCACCTGGGCGACACGGTCCCCATCGCCAAGCGGACCGGTGCGCCCGTCGTGGCGAACTACGAGATTGGCGAATGGCTCAAGGGGGAAGGGCGAGGACTCACCAACGTCCATGGCATGCAACACGGCGGAGCGCACACCTTCGAGGGGATCGCCCGGGTTAAGCTCACGCTCGCCTTTCACGGGTCGGTGCTGCCGGACGGAACTTACGGCGGGAATCCGCACGGCTTCATCCTGACCTTCCCGGACGGGACGAGGGTTTACGACGCGGCCGACACCGCTCTCTTCAGCGACATGCGGCTGATCGGCGATGAGAAAATCGACCTGGCCATCTTGCCGATCGGCGACTACTACACGATGGGCCCCGACGACGCCATTCGCGCCATCAAGTTTATCGAGCCGCGATTCGTCCTGCCGATCCACTTCGGAACCTTCGACCTCATCGCTCAGGACGTGAAGGCCTGGGCGGCGCGAGTCCGCAAGGAAACCCAGGCCGAACCCGTCGAGATTGAGCCGGGAGGCTGGTTCACCATCGTTTAGAACGCGACCGGCTCAAGTGGCGGGCGAGGGGGAGAACGCGATGCCCTCCCCCCCTCCCTCGATCAATCAATAAGGAACAGTGGGGTTTTCACCACTGAATGATGCCGACCTGAACATTATTGATGATGATGGCCCCGGCGGGAACCTGGGTGAAGTTGGGGAGATTCGAGTTCGCGACGTAGGCCCGGCTTCCGATCGTCGAACCGGCCCCGACGCTTGAGCGGTCGAGGACCGCGCTACTGCCCACCCGAACGTTGCCGCCAATCGTGGCCCTGGCGCCGGGCCCTCCGAGAATCACCGCGCGGTCCTCGGCGACGAAGCCGTCGTAGATCGTCAAGCCGCTTTCCGAGCCCGAGGCGCTACTGCCGAGCGGGGCGTTGATCACCACGAAATCACCGGTCTGGAGTGAAGATCCAAAGACGAACGGTTGTCCCTGGTCGGCGCGGATTGAGTTGCCGTAGCCGAGGCTGTGAGCGACATCGCCCGCTCGTTGGTGGAACGTCACCGCGCCGGTGACCCGGGCCCGGAAGGTCGAGATCAAGCCCGGTTGCTGCTGGCCCTGAGGGGCCAGGAACGTGGGGCCCACCGGCGAGGCCGAGCCGAAGCTCACCCCGTTGGTCACTCCTGGTTCGTTGCCCGCCCCCGATACGGCGGCCAGGTTGCCGAAGTTGACTCCCTTCCTCGCGGGGCTGAAGGCGGGCGAAGCACCGGTGGCGGCGTCCCCCTGGTAGAGCGCCGCGTAGCCGCTGGCCAGAGCCTGGTTGTTGGCCAGGTTCTTGGAGAGCTCGCTCGCCTCGGTCGGGGTAATCGGCGAGACCTTGCCAAGTGAGGGGTTGGAGGCCTCGGCGTTGCTGGTCACGTTCGCGCCGGGGTGGACATAGAAGCCGCTGGGGACGGTGACCCCCGGGCCCACGCGAGCCAAGGGGCCGACGATCGCGCCCGGCTCGATGGTGGCGGAGTCGATCAGGGCATTGGGTCCGACCCCGGTTGGTTTCCCTTGAGCTCCGTAAGCGCCGATCTGGGAGGGGCCAAGCACCGTGGCGCCGTAGCCGATCGAGACGAAATTGCCGATCAGGATCGAAGTGGTTGGGTTGGAGGCGCCGCTGGGATTGCTGATCAGCGTGGCCCCATCGAGCACGTTGGACCCGGTCCCGATCTTGATGAAGCCGGTGCTGGCGTCGAGCCGGGCATAGGGGCCAACGAACGACTTATTCCCAACCATGACGTGCCGGCCGTTGATGATGCCCGCGGTCGGGTCGAGAAACGAGGCAACCTTGGTGGCTCCGAACGGTAAGACCGGAGTGTTGGGCCGGACCGCGGGGACCCCTAAAGGTCGGAGGTAGGGATGGCGTCGATTCACCGGAGGGATGGTGCTTAAGAGGAGCCTCTCCTCCACCTGTTCGCCCTGGGGCCGAAGGGCCAATCTCCGTTTTCGCTCTGACCGGTCCATCACGTCACCATCCGTTGTGGGTAGGAGCGATTTTGGCTTTGGCTTCCAACGCCTGCCAACGCGTCTTGTTGTTGCTGCCGTCTCTAGACGCGCATGAGGCTTCATTGAAGAAAGCCGCATGAAGGAATCCTGGCGTGCCTTACGTACAATCGCCAAAAGCGAACCGACTTCTGATCGGCCGTCAATCATCGGAATGCTTCAATCCGCCGGCTCAGCTCGAGTGGAGGGGAAAGGCTGGTGACGAGCAGTTCACCGCCTCGGCGCGAGCCGATCGCTAAAGGATTTGCCTCTTGTTTCGGCCCAACGTCCGGAAAGAATTCAGCGGTGTTCGACCAAATCAATCGCTTCGAGGTGGCCCCCGATTCGTTGTGGAGGTTCGATGAATTATGCGGAATTCGGTGATTTGCTGGATTGAGCGAAATTCTCGCTTCGTCCAAGTTGGCCGAATGGATCTTGGTTTTGCTTGTAAATCAATATGATGAAATTTGGTAGGGTGGGCACCGCCCACCGGCATGAGCTCTGGCGAATGGTATTCATCATGCAGATGAAGTATTCAGGAACACCCGCGCCCGGCGATCATTTGGCCTGGTGCAAACATTCCTGGATTCGGTGCGGTGGGCGGTGCCCACCCTACCAAATCAACAAATATGTGGAAGAAATTCAAAAAGGAATGCCCTTTGCCTTGGCGAGGCGTTCGTAGAGGTCCGCGAACCGGGTAATCATGGTGTCGGCGCGGAACTCCGATTCGACGCAGGCTCGGCCCTCCGCGCCCATTTTGCGGGCCCGCTCTGGGTCGCGGAGGAGGGTGCGCAGGGCCTGGGCCAGGGCGGGCGGGTTTTGTGGCGGCACGAGTAGGCCGGTCCGCTCGTGAGAGACCACCTCGGTCGTGCCGGGCGCGGAGGTGGCGACCACCGGTTTCGAGAACCGCATGGCTTCGAGCACCACGTTCGGCAACCCTTCGTACAGGCTGGGCAAGACCAGGAGGTCGGCCGCGGCGAGCAAACGAGGCACGTCGTCTCGGTGGCCGAGAAAGCGGACCTCGTCGGTTAGGCGGAACGCTTCGACCTGTTCTTCCAACTGTGCTCGGAGCGGGCCATCTCCCACGATCAGCGTTCGTACCTCGGGCTGCCCATAGCGCATCAGGTCGATGGCCGCGATCAGGTCGGCGACCCCCTTCTGGGGCGCGAGTCGGCCGGCGAACAGGATCAAGGGGGCATCGGCGGCCAGGCCAAGCTCGGCCCGGACCGCAGCGGATGATTCGGCGGGAGGCTCCTCGTCGGTGATCCCCGAGGGGATCATCGCCAGGCGTTCGTCCGCGATCCCCGCCTGGCGATAGAAGTCGACCACAGCCCGCGAGTTGCCCACCACGCAGTCGGTCCATTCCGCCAGCCGGCGGTCGATGGCCAGGTGCCCCTTCCCCTTCCAAAGATCGACGGCCATCTCGGCGGTCACGATCACCGGGACGTTCGCCCGACGCGCAGCGACTCGTCCATAGGTGTTCGCCGCGAAGATCCAGGTCTGGACCACGTCGAACCGCTTGGCCTTGAGCAGCCGGTGCAGGCGTTGGATCGCGAGCGGGTCGAGCTTCCAGCGTTTGCCGATGTTCGTGACCGGGATCTCCGCCCGGCGCAGGTCCGCCTCGAGAGGCCCGAGTCGGGTGAGCGCGGCCACCTCGACCTGGAACCGGTCGCGCGGGAGTCCTTCGGCCAGGATCGCCATCTGCTTCTCGGCCCCCGACCGGTCGAGCGTCGGGATCAGTTGCAACACTTTCAGCACGCGAACATCCCTTTTGAATGCTTGAGTCGAGATCAGAATCCAGCGGCCGGGCTCTGTGGTTGGCCCTGCTGGGCCTTCTTCGTGGTTTCGTCGATCACGCGTTGGAACAAGGCGAGGTGCTTGCGGGCGACCGCGGCAATCGAGAATTCGTCGATCACCCGTCGGCGGGCCGCTTCCCCCATCTTCCTCGCCTGGTCCGGGTTGGCCCACTGCTCGCGGATCACCCGGGCAAGCTGGGTTGGGTGATCCGGAGGGGCGAGCCGGCCCTGAACCTGGTCGTTCACCAGTCGGCGGTTGCCAGGGATGTCCGAGGCGACCAGGGGGATTCCCAGGGCCATCGCCTCCAGCAAGGCGATGCTCATCCCTTCCTCGCTCGAGGGAAGCACGAACAGGTCGGAGTCGGCCAGCCTGACTCCGGGATCCGCGCTCGCGCCCGGAAGCTCGACCGATGGCCCGATACCGAGCTCGCCGATCAGCCTCTCCAGGCGGGGGCGCTCGGGACCTTCTCCCACGAGGGTCAACCTCGCGCCGGGGTACTGTTCAAGAACCAGGGGCCAGGCCCGAACGAGCAGGTCGAGTCGCTTCTCGGGGGCGAGCCGCCCCACGAAGATCGCGCGCAGGTGAGCGGCCCATCCGGTTCGAGGCTGCCAGGCCAGGGACGGAATGGGGACGCCGTTCGGCAAGGGGTGAATGCGTTCCGGGGGGAAACCTTCCTGGAGGAGCTCGGTGGTGATCGCGTCCGAGATCGAGACGAGGGCATCGGCTCGCTTGCAGCGCAGGGCGATGGCTCGGCCGAATCGTCCCCACTTCTGCCAGGCCAGGTCGCCGGTGGCCCCTGCCCCTTCCGGGCGAAGGAGGACGGGAAATCGCCTGCGCCGTCCTCCCCCCTGCCCGACCTCGAGCGTGACGTAAGCGTCGTGCTTGAGCATCGAGACGTACGCCACGTCGATCGTGCTCGCGTGCCGCCGGAGCCAGCGTTTGAGGTTGCGCATGTAAAGCCAGGTGCCGACGAACCGAGCCCGGCTGGTCGCCAGGCGAGCCACCCTCAGCCTTCCGCCAGAGGAGCTAGCGGAAGGGGGAACGTCGACCTCTTCAAAGGGGGCGAGTCCTGGCGCTTGCATGGTGAGCACGGTCACATTCGCCCCCTCGGCGGCGAGCGCGGGGGCGAGGTAGCTCAAGACCTTCTCGGCACCGCCGATGAACGGGGGGTAATAGCGCGTGATTAGCACCACTCTCAATTGCGCTGGAGTGCGATCCGCCCGCATTTCCGCCAAGGATCGCTCCCTCTTTCGATCTTGCCGAGCTTGTGCTTGTGATGGGTTGACCGCCGCCAGAAGGTTCGATAAGGCCCTGGCGCAGTCCGCTTTAACCCGGAACGATCAAAGGCGACTTCGCCTTGCCGACGGTGCGGATCCCCTTACGAGCTTCGAGCCGTGAGAGTCAAGTCAAGGGCCAGGAAGGACGCCCACGTAGGGCAAATGGCGATAGTCATCATTGTAGTCGAGCCCGTACCCAATGACGAAGGCGTCGGGAATGGTGAAGCCGCAGTAGTCGGGCTCGAGTGGGAGTTCCTGGCGGCCAACCTTGCGGAGCAGCACCGCGCACCGGACGCTCCTGGCGCCTCGGTCTTTGAGAAGGGCCACCAGCCTGGTCAAGGTCTGGCCCGTGTCGAGAATATCGTCGAGCAGCAAGATGTCGCGACCGGCCACTTCGGGAAAGAAGGCCTCGTTGATCGTCAACGTGCCGGCGTTGGTGGTCTCGCCTCGATAACTACTGGCCTGCAAGAGCGCGACTCGGTGCGGCAGCGCGATTTGGCGGATCAGGTCGGCCAGGAAGATCAGGCTGCCGGTCAAGACCCCCACGATGGTCAACGGCTTGTCCCGGTAATCCCGCTCGATTTCCCGACCCAACTCACATACCCGGTTCTGAATCTGACCCTCGGTAATGAGGACGTCCACGGCGCTTTCACATCTCCGAATTCTGGAACGGTCCCAGAACGTTACCGTTCCAGGACCCCTTTACGATATCCAAAGGGGCATTCTCTCTTCACCCCTCACGTCGCCGCCGTTTGGGGCAGCCTCATTTCCCTTGGCCCAAAGGGATATCATGGCTCAAACGTAAGCGGCTTGCCAAGGGGAAGGGGTAAACGCTTCGAGCGATCGGCGGAGAGGTACCTGACCTGACTTCGATCTGGTCGATCAGCGTAGCTTACCATTGTCCTTCAGCAGCCATTACGTCTTGTTCGCCTCGTCGAGTCGGACGAAGTTCGAGGAGAGGGGCGAGTGGACGATTCGCATCTCGCGCTGATGGCGGCCGGTGTCGATAGCAGCCCTATTTAAGGAAAAGTCCTGGCTCCGCCGGTCAATGATCCATTGGGTTCCTGCTCCAACGCCTTTAACGCCAGCAAGTTGTCTCCGAAGATTAGCCGGTCGTCGAAGTTGTCGTTCTCGCCTGTCCGCTGCGCGGCGTGGTACGATTTCTCGGGCTCTTCGAGGAGGATGCGGGGATCCAGCCGAGGCCGATTCTCCTTGCCGATCTAGGTCAGTTCCAACTTCGTCTTTCCGCTCATGGCTGGTTCTCGGCCTTGAATTCCTGGATCGCCCGCAACAATTCGGGAGCCTTCCTCTCGACGACGTTCCAGAGAATCTCGTTGTTAAGCTTCCCACGGCTAAAGCACGTGGGATTTCCGGTTAAGCGCTAACGCTCACCAGTTCTGTGGCACGCTTAGGAAGTGCCAGAGCCCGGATGCTCCGGGCGGCGTTTCGATCGGCGTGGT
>Ga0182745_1001409_pt1 | contig 23278 bp, 21 predicted proteins | sample eDN3rd30CKraftBY_FD_128523 | JGI IMG/M metagenome (GOLD analysis project Ga0182745, IMG submission 128523) | Enriched backyard soil microbial communities from Emeryville, California, USA - eDNA 3rd pass 30_C Kraft BY (version 2) (version 2) | ecosystem: Environmental > Terrestrial > Soil >... | reverse complement strand
GGTGTACGGCAGCGGCCCCAGGCGGCGCTCGAACTCCGTCAGCATCGACGCGGCGTACTTCAACACGCGCTCACCCGCGGCCTGGTCCGCCGCGGCGTAGTGGCTCTCCACCGTGACGCCATTCACGGTGGTGGTGGCGCTCGCGTAGCCCCGTGACACGAAGAGGGGGAAGTCACGCACCGCCGCGGCCGCGAAGGCGAAGCGCACCCGGCCATCGCGTTCGGGCACCTCGCCCATGGGCACGCCAGTGGCGTGCACCGCCCAGCCCGAGGGCACGGTGACGGTGGCCAGCACGTGCGAGGGCTCGTACAACCCCAGGTCGCCAATGCCCTGCGGCCCCTCCCAGGGCCGCCCCGCCGCGTCCACGGGTGGCACCTGGGGCACCACGCCCACCAGGCTGAGGAAGTCCGGCGTCGCGGAGAAGGCCCCGTGGTCGCCCCCCGAGGTGCGTCCACCGCCGCCCATCAACATGCCCAGCGCGCCACCGGACGCTCCCGCCGGAGACGCGGCCGCGCGCGGCACCAGCCCCTCCACCGCGACATCCAGCACCGCGGCCGCGCCGGGCGGCACGGGCTCGGCCTCCAGGGACAAGCGGTACAGCGTGGGCTCCGGCCGCTCCAGCCGGACGGGCTGCCCGCCCAGCTTCGCGTCGGACAGCGTCACGCGGCGGCCCTGCGCGTTGGGCGTCAGCCGCAGGTACAGCTCGGTGAGCGGACGCGCCCGGGCGAGCACCTCCACCTGCACCCGCCCCTTCACCACGCGCGCGTCCGGATCCACCTCCAACTGCACGCGATAGCGCGGCAGTTCCTCCAGGGGCCCCAACGCCTTCGCGGCCCGCTCCCGCTCGGAGGGCTTCAGGTGTTGCAGACACAGCTGCACCTCGGGGGAGACGTCGGGCGCGGCGGCCGGGCTGCTCCACGCCGGAGCCCCGGAGAACGCACACCACAACAGGCACCCGCGCAGGAAGGTCCGCATGGGGCCATGCTAATTGACCCCGGACACCCTCGCTCATCTACCCTGGACTCCCCATGCACTCTCGAACGCTCGTCCTGGCCGCCACCCTGGGGCTGATGGCCTGTGCGCGGCAGGTGCCCGCCACGGCCACGCCCGCTCCCACCTCGTCCACACCCCGCGCCATCCGGCTCCTGCAGGACGCCCCCGCCCGGGAAACGCACACGCTCACCCAGCTGCGTGAAGACGTGGAAGTGGACGCCACCGAGGGCGAGCGCACGCCACGCGTCGTCGCCACCGGGCAGACGCCCCCGCTGAGCCTGAACGGCGACCGGGCCCGCCTCTACGGCGATGCCCAGGGCACGCTCGGCTTCGCCGTGGACAACTTCCTCCTGCTGGAGGTGCTGGATGCCGGCGGCGAGGTGACCCGTCGCGCCACGGTGGGCTTCACCGAGGCCGTCCACATGGGCAGGGACCAGGTGGACAGCGTGGGGCGGCGCGCCTTCACCTTCGAGCCCGGCGAGGTGGACATCACCAGCCTGCTGCCCGACTCGGAGCCCTTCCAGGTCCGCGCCACCGCGCTGGACACCTGGGGCGTGGGCCGGGTGACGGATGTGTACCTGGTGCTCGCCCCGGACCACCGCGCCGCCGATGACGACCTGCGCGGCCAGTGAGTCGAGCCGCCGACCGCCCCTGGCGCCCGTCCAGGGGCAAGGGGGCTCCGCCTCACGCAGCGGCGGTCGAAAGCCCCTCGAGCTGAATCAGAAGCGGAGGGCCCCGGCAGGCGCTGGCGCCTGGAGTCCCGCGCCACCGCCGCGCACCGGGCGGGCACCACTCGCGCCCAGCACGGCGTCGCAGCGGCCACCGCACACCGCGTCGGCATCCAGCGGGCTGGCGCCACTGCCCTGCGTCGCCATCACGGCCCCCACGGTTCCGGCGGCCACCACCGCGCCAACGCCGGCCCACACGTACCAGCGGCCGTACCACGGCTTGGAGCTCTTCACCTCGGGTACCTCCGAATCATCCGCGAACGACAAGCCCGGCGACGGGTCGTCGTAGTTGCCCGCCCGGGTGGACGGCTCCAGCACCGGGCTCTTCGGAGCATCGGCGCTGGCGACAGACGTGTCGAGCAGGGGACGCAGGTTGCCCGTCACCTCGTACGTCCTGCCCGCGAACACGGTGATGTTGTGCACGTCCGGCTTGAAGCCCTGCGCGCGGAACTCGATCTCCCGCGACCCCGGGCGCAGCAGCACGTTCGCCTGCGGCACGGGGCCCACCTGCTGCCCATCCACCAGCGCCACCGCGTCCGCCACGTCCGCCGTCAGCGTGGCGAAGCCCATGGTGGCGTCCAGCGACACCAGCACCTCCGCCTGCGAGCCCGCCTTCACGTCGATGCGACGGGTGAAGTCCGCGTAGCCCGGGCGGCGCACCACCAGCTGGTGCTCTCCCGGCTTCACCTCGACGGGGACGGCGGCCGAGGACAGCACGCCGAACTCCTTCCCATCCACGAACAGCTTCGCGCCGCGCACGTTGCCGGTGAGGCGCACGAGCACCTCCGTCTTCGTGGGCGTCAGCGGCGCCAGCAGCAGGTCATCCTCGGCGGGCTCCGCCTGCTTCTTGCCCTTCGCACGCGCGGGCTTCTTGGTGACGCGCGCCGGCTTCTTCTTCACCACCTTTGCCTTGCCGGCCTTGGACTTCGAATTCGAGGACTCGGACGGCGTGGTGAGTGGCGCCAGGAAATCATCATCCTGCGCCAGCGCGGAAGACGGGGCCGCCAGGACGGTCACCAGGGCGACGACGACGATGCGGTGGAAGCTCATGACACCCCGAAGGTTAGAGAGTCATCCCAAGGGAATCAAACAGAGTCCCTGGGCCTTTCGGATTGGGAGAATATCCGCGCCCCATGCACCGCGTCCTGCCCCCACTGGCCCTCGGTCTCAGCGTCCTCTCCCTCACCGCGTGTCCCGCGAAGGCGCCGCCCAGGACGGAGCCTGTACCGCCCGCCGCGCCCGCAGTGAAGGTTCCCCCCGGCTGCGAGCAGAACCAGGCCGGCGAGTACCACCACGCGGAGAATCCGGCCTTCCGGTACTACGGTGAAGATGACGGCGGAACACTCTCACTCGCCGTGGTGCGCGCACACGACGCCACAAACGCGGACACCCCGGACGCGGGCTCGCCGTCCATCGTCCTTCAGCGCACCCCGGCGGGCTTCGTGGGCGAGACGCGCGCCATCGGCTTCTCCGGCATGGGAACGCCCTGCCCCGTCGTCTTTCCAACGGAGGTGGTGCGGTGCACCGACGCGGGCCTGACGCTGCGCTCGGCGGCCAGCACCTCCATCGACGAGGACTGCCGCCCTGCCCCCGCGGGCGCCCCCAGCGTGCGGCTGGAGCAGGTGCTGCTGCGGGGCGCGCCGGACGCCGGCACCTAGAAACGACGACGGGGTGAGGCGGCGCGATGCCAGCCTCACCCCGAGCCCTCCCGGAGGAAGGACGCCGCTTCAGGCCGCGCGGCGGGGCTGCTCCTCGGAGGTCTCCACCGAGGGGGTCGACTCCACCAGCTTCATCCGGCCGGACAGCCCCTGAAGCAGGCTGGAGCTGCCGACGTACAGGAAGCCCGCCAGGAACAGCACGATGAAGGGCACCGACGTGTAGATGCGCGCGTCGATGGCGAACCACAGCGCGCCGGTGAAGTAGGCCGCGAAGAGCAGCTCCACCAGCGGCAGCAGCGACTTGCTGCCGCGGTAGGCCTTCTTGACAGCGACGGTCTTCTTCCCCTCGGCGCCCGTCTTCGGCGTGCGCGCGAAGCCCGACTGCTGGTTCAGCAGCGCCTCCGCCACCGCCTTGGCGTTGCTGATGGCCAGGCCGATGCCCAGGCTCATGAGGAAGGGCAGGTACTTCACCCGCTCCCACCCCTTCGCGCCCCGCTCACGCTGCGCCGCCACGTAGAAGAAGCAGACGCTGGCGGTGGCCGTGAGGAAGAAGGGCAGGTCCAGGAAGAGCGTCCCGTACAGGCCGTGCTGGAAGCGCACCACCATGCTGATGGGCATCAGCACCGACAGCAGCACCATCAACAGGTAGGCCATGTTGTTGGTGAGGTGGAAGAAGGCCTCGCGCTTCACCGCCAGCGGCAGGTCGCTCTTGAGGATGGTGGGCAGCAGCTTCTTCGCCGTCTGGATGGAGCCCTTGGCCCAGCGGTGCTGCTGGCTCTTGAAGGCGTTCATGTCCACCGGCACCTCGGCCGGGGAGATGACCTCCGGGAGGAACACGAACTGCCAGCCCTTCAGCTGGGCGCGGTAGCTCAGGTCCAGGTCCTCGGTGAGCGTGTCGTGCTGCCAGCCGCCCGCGTCGGAAATCGTGTCGCGGCGCCAGATGCCCGCGGTGCCGTTGAAGTTGAAGAAGCACCCGGAGCGGTTGCGAGCGGTGTGCTCGATGATGAAGTGCCCGTCCAGGAAGATGCTCTGGGCCTGCGTCAGCAGCGAGAACTCGCGGTTGAGGTGCCCCCAGCGCACCTGCACCATGCCCACCTTCTCGTCCGAGAAGAACGGCACGGTGCGCATCAGGAAGTCAGGGCTGGGCACGAAGTCCGCGTCGAACACCGCCACGAACTGGCCCTTCGCCAGCTTCAGGCCATTCTCCAGCGCGCCCGCCTTGAAGCCCTGGCGGTTGGTGCGGTGGATGTAGACGATGTCATGGCCCTTCTGGCGCTGGCGCTCCACGCACGCCCGGGCGATGGCGCACGTCTCATCCGTCGAGTCATCCAGCACCTGGATTTCGAGCAGCTCGCGCGGGTAATCGATGCGACACACCGAGTCTACCAACCGCTCCACCACGTACATCTCATTGAAGATGGGCAGCTGGATGGTGACCTTGGGCAGCGACTCGAGCGCACCCTTCGGCGTCGGCAGCTTGAACTTGTGCCGGTAGTACAGGAACGCCATCCGGTACCTGTGCGAGCCGTAGACTCCCAGCACGCACAAGAGGCTGAAATAGACGCCCAGGAAGATGATCTCGACGGTGGTCATCGGTGACGCTCAACCCCTGCCACAGCCCTAAGGGCCTGCGGTCCTTCCGTGCGGGGCGGCCCAACCGTTTCCGTCTCGCGCCTACCGCCGCCAGATGGGTCGTCTGAGCCCCCACATCGTATGTACCCGAAAAGACAAGGTTTTGACCTTCGGGGAGTGATCGGCGCCGGACAATAGGAATGCGTTCGAGGCCCTGTCAAACTATTCCCCGGATTTGAACGTTCCGTTCACGGGGGCCTGACACCCTGCGTCACTCCTACAGCACCCAGCTTGTGGCCCCGGCGTCGGGGTCGAGGTGACGCCAGGGGTTGACCGACCTGAGAGGTCAGCTCACGGCGCGCCGAGGCTCGGCCAGGTCCGGCGAGGCCTCCACGGCTGGGGCATCCAGGACACCCGCTTCGTCGCGGGTGGCGAGCGCCAGGATGCGCTCCGTCAGCGCGGCGAAGTCCAGCCCGGCCCTGTCGGCGATTCTGGGCAGCAGGCTGACGGGGGTCAGGCCGGGCAGCGTGTTCACCTCCAGCACCACGTCGTTCTCCGTGTCCGAGCACAGCAGGTCCACCCGCGCCTGCCCGCGGCAGCCCAGCGCACGGTACGCCGCCAGCGCCAGCGCCTCCACGTTGGCCACCCGGGTCGGGGACAGCCGGGGCGGGCAGAAGTACACGGCGCCGCCCTTGTACTTCGCCTCGAAGTCGAAGCCCTCGCGCGGCGTGGCCACCTCGCAGCTGCCGAGCACCTGCCCGCCCAGGATGCCCACCGTCACCTCGCGCCCCGCCACGAAACGCTCCACCAGGGCCTCGCCGCCGAAGCGGCACGCCTGCGCGACCGCCGGCGCCAGCGCGCCCGGCTCGCGGACCACCGCCAGCCCCACCGACGAGCCGCCGCGCGCGGGCTTCACCACGCACGGAAAGCCCAGGTCGCCGTGAAGCTCCAGGGCGCGCCACGCGTCCTCGCGCGCCACCGCATAGCCCTGCGGCGTCCCCAGGTTGTGGAGGCGGAAGAGCCGCTTGGCGAAGGGCTTGTTCATGGCCAGCGCCGACGCCAGCACGCCCGAGCCCGTGTAAGGCAGCTCCAGCAGTTCGAGGAGGCCCTGCACCCGGCCGTCCTCGCCCATGCGCCCGTGCAGCGCGATGAAGGCCACGTCCAGGTCGGCCGCGCGCAGCGCCCGGTCCAGCCCGGGCCCCGCGAAGATGCGGGTCACCTGGTGTCCCCGGGACTCGAGCGCCGTCACCACGGCCTCTCCCGTCTTGAGCGAAATCTCCCGCTCCTCGCCCCACCCGCCCATCAGCACTCCCACGCGCTTGCCCATGTCGATGATGCCTCCTGAACGGGAGGCAGAGCATGGACGATGCCAAGCGCGGCGCTGCGGCCTCCCTCGGCAAACGCCGCGGAGGCCCACGCTCGACACGCGGGCGGGCGTGTCCCCCGGGCCGCGGCGCGGCCCCGCAGCCACGGGCGCGGCGCCCCACCGCTCACCGCGCCACGGGCATCAGCGCGTCGGGCTGTTCAGCACGGACTCTACCGGCCAGGGCCAAGGCTCCACAGGCCCGGGGTCTACCGGTCCAGGGTCCACGGGCCCGGGGTCCACCGGTCCAGGATCCACGGGCCCGGGATCCGTGCCCGCGTCCGGCTCCGGGTCCGTCTCACCGGCATCCTCTGAACCGGCGTCGGGGTCGAGCCCCGCGTCGGCGCCGGCATCCGTACCGCCGTCGGAGGGCGTCGCGCCGTCGGGCACGCACGCGTTGTCGACGCAGGTGTAGCCATCCAGGCACTGGTAGAGCTCATCGCAGGGCTGCCCTTCCTCGTCGAAGTCGACGAGGAGGCTGCACGCGGACAGCCCGGTGCCCAGGGCCACGGAGACAAGGAGATTTCGCAAGGGACGGCGCATGGCTAGTAGTTCCGGAGATCGTCTTCGTCGAGTGCGGGCCGCTTCTTCTTCTTCTCGTCCTGCCGCCGCCGCTCCTCTTCCTTCCGCCGCCGCTCCTCCTGCTCGCGCTGCGCCGCGGCCTCCTCCTGCTTGCGCCGCTCCTCCAGCTCCTTGCGCTGGCGCTCCACCTCATCGCGACGCTTGCGGGCCTCATCCTCACGCTGACGCGCCTCGTCCTCCTGAGCGCGATTGCCCGCGTCCTGGGTGGACGCCGCGGGGGTGGCCTGCGCGGGAGGCGGCGGCATGGGCAGCGCCTCCTGCTTCGCCGCAGGCGCCGGGACGGGGGCGGGCCCGCTCGCGCGGGCGGACGACTTGGAGCTGCCTCCACTGCCGCCACCGGCAAACGCGAAGTAGCCGCCCACGCCCGCAGACGCCAGGCCCAGGAGGATACCGAGGTCGGCCACCAGCGCGTACGTCTTGCCGGTGCTCTTGAGATCCTGGGCGCGGCGGCTGTTCTGGGCCGCGCGCTTGAAGTCATCCGACTTCGCGGAGGCCTCCATGCCGAAGTACACGCCACCGGCCAGCAGCGCCACGCCCGTGGCCATCAGCACATAGCCCGTCGTGCGGCGCGTGGTGCTGACCCCTCCGGAGAAGTGCGTCACCGGCTTGCCGCCCTGGCGCGGCGCGTCCGTGCCCACGAGCTGCGCCAGCAGCGCCTGCGAACCCTCCGCCAGCGCGTCACCGCGCGGCACCGTCCCCAGGGCGTACGACTGATTGTGGCCATCCAACACGTCCAGGCGCAGGCCCGTCACCTCCAGCGGACCGGCGCCAGCGCCACCGCGCACCAGCAGCGCCAGCACCTGCGGCACGCCCGCGAGCGTCCCGAGCTCACGCAGCGCCAGGTCCCGCTCGGGGCCCTCCGGCTTGCGCGCCACCTGCTCCGACAGCGTCTGCAGGCCGGCCTGCGCGGCGACGGGCGCCAGGGTCAGGGTCACCTCGCCCTCGCGCTCACGGCGCTGGTTCAGCGCGAAGCCCGGCGCCACCAGCGTCACGTAGTGGTCCGCCGCCGTGAGGTCGGTGATGTCGACCGGCGAGATGCCGCGGAACTGGCCGTCCACGAACACCTGGGCGGGGACAGGCTCGGAGCTCACGCGCAGGGCGCCCTTCGCGCCGGCGAGCACGGCCTTGCGCTCCTTCTCCACGAAGGTCATCTCCTCCGGGGGGAAGTAGTTGGGCGAGAAGCGCGCCTCGGGGTTCAGCGCCAGCGTGGTGCGAATCTCCAGCTGCGCGGCGGTGTTCTCGCCGTTGGCCACCTGGGACGCGGCCTTCATCACCCGCGCGCGGCTCAGCTCGGAGAAGCGAAGGGAGAGGTCCGCGCCCTCGTAGGCGCGCACCGCCTTGTCGAAGTCCACGAGCGCCTTTTCGGTGTCGAGCTCGTCATACGCGCGCTGGCCGGCCTTCAACGCCTCGGCGCCCTCGGCCTCGCGGGCCTGACGCTCGCGCAGCCCGCTCGCGTCCAGCGCGTCCGCCAGGCGCACCAGGTTCAGCCGCCCCGAGCGCGCCACCGCCAGCTCCGCCTCGCGCGCCAGCCGGGCCGCGTCCACCCGCGCCGCCGCGTCCAGCGGGATGGCCACCACGGTGACCGCCGGCGCATCCGAAGGCGCCTCCGCGGTGACCGCGCTCAGGGCCCGGGGCACCAGCCGCGTGGACACCGGCGCCTGCGCCGCCGCGGGTCCCACGGCCAGCAGTCCCACCAGCCATCCACTCAACGCGGCGTGAGCCGCTCGCACTCTCGATGGTCGCATCACTCGTTCACCTTTGGCTCGTGGTCCATCAAACGGACTGCACGACGAAATGCAAGTGAGAACGAGTCTTCAGCGACCCGCGGCCCGCGCCGGCGCGCGCGCGGAGGCCACGCCGTGGAGATAGTCCAGGGCGACCCGCAGGGGATGGTCCTCCAGCTTCGCCGTGACGTCCCAGGGCTTGAGGCCCTCGGGCAACCCACGAGGCTCTGGCGCCGCGGGCTCGCTCGCCTCCGAGGGCTCGGCGCGGAAGTGCCGCTGGAGGTCCTTCTCCCGCACCGCCTCGCGGGGAACCTTGCCGCCGGGCTCGTCGGGGACGAGGAAGTCCGGGGTGATGCCGCGCTCCTGGATGCTGCGCCCCTTGGGCGTGTAGTAGCGCGCGATGGTCAGCTTCAGGCCCGAGCCGTCCTCGAGTTCGATGACCGTCTGGACACTGCCCTTGCCGAAGGTGGGCGTCCCCATGATGGTCGCGCGGCCATGGTCCTGGAGCGCGCCCGCCACGATTTCCGACGCGGAGGCGCTGCCCGCGTTGACCAGCACCACCAGGGGGTAGGCCTTCTCCGTGTCGCGGTCCTTGCTGCGCTCCAGGGTGCCCGCGCGGCCATCCCTCCCCCGCGTGGAGACGATGGTCAGGTTGCCCGGCAGGAAGCGGTCGCTCACCGCCACCGCCTGGTCCAGCAGGCCGCCCGGGTTGTTGCGCAGGTCGAGCACCAGCCCGCGCAGCTCCTTGCCGCCGTTGAGCGCGCGCAGCCGCTCCAGCTCCTTGCGGAGGTACAGGTCGGTGCGCTCCTGGAAGTTCTTCACCTTCACATGGCCGATGCCGCCATGCAGGGCGCCCTCCACGGACACGATGCGGATGTGGTCGCGGATGATGGCGATTTCACGCGGCGCGGTGAAGCCCTCGCGCATGACGGTCAGCAGCACGCGGCCGCCGGCCGGGCCGCGCATCTTCTGCATCGCGCGGCCCACGTCCATGCCCTCGGTCCGCTCGCCGTCGATGGCCACCAGCTCGTCGCCGGCCTTGATGCCCGCGCGCGCCGCGGGCGTGTCGTCGATGGGAGCCACCACCACGATGCGCTCGCCCTTGCGCGCGATTTCGATGCCCAGGCCGCCCCACTCGCCCGAGGTGTCGATCTTCATCTCCCGGAACACCTCCGGGGGGAGGAACACGGTGTGCGGGTCCAGCGTCTCCAGCATGCCCTGGATGGCGCCGTACATGAGCCGCTGGCGGTCCGGCGGCTCCACGTAGTTGTTCTCCACGTAGGAGAGCACCCGCGCGAACACCTCCAGCTGGCGGTACGTGGCATCGTCGCGCTCCGCCTTCTCCGCGGCGCCGCCGTCCTTCCTGGGCGGCTCGACGGCATCCACCGAAGGGGCACACAGGAGCGCGAAGGCGGCCAGCGCCGCGCGCCATGGCTGGGAGGAACCCGTCACGTCGGTACGTCCTTTCCCGGGGAGGCCCCGGAAGGCTCCGTACCAGTCTACCCGGCCCTCACAGCTCCGCGGAGTCGGCGAAGCGCACCAGGTGCGAGACCAGCTCGTCCGGGCGCTCCAGCTGCGGCACGTGCCCGAAGCCGTCCACCACCCGTATCTGGTCATGGGTCGGCAGGTGGGCGCGGTACCAGTTCAAGGTCTCCGAGGGCAGCAGCCGCTCGCTGCCGCCCCACAGGAACAGCACCGGCATGACCAGATTGCGCACCTGCTCGGGGGACAGGCAGGCGCCTGTCGCCAGCGCCTCCGCCGTCAGCGCCCGCACGGTGGGCGTGTCGTAGAAGTAGCGCAGCTCGTAGGCGAACAGCAGCGCGGGCAGCGGAGGACGGTGGAACAGCCGCCGCGTGAAGGCGCGCGCCTCCGCGGGCGACTTCACGGCGAACGAGTTCAGCAACGCGGTGTTCTCCGCCTCTGGCAGCTTCGCGCCCGCGGGAGCCACCAGCGCCAGCGCGCGCACCCAGCGCGGGTGCTCCGCCGCCAGGTTCACCGCCATGGCGCCCCCCAGCGAGTTGCCCACGACGAAGGCCGGCGCCTTCACCACCTCCTCCACGTAGGCGCGCAGCACCTCGAACTGGTTGCGCACGCACACCTCGCCGCCGCAGTACTCCATGGAGAAGCCGTGGCCGGGCAGGTCCGGCGCGTACACGCGGGAGAAGCGCTTCGCCATCCCGAAGAGGGTGCGCCCGAAGCCGTTCGCGGAGCCGCCCAACCCGTGCACCAGCACCACCGGCGGCCCCTTGCCCTGCCCCGTCAATGCGTAGTGGTGCACCTCCTGTCCCCCCACCCGCACCGTCGAGGACTCGACTCCACGCGCCACCAGCATGTGCCGCAGCGCCTTTTGCATTCCGCCCATCAGGTCCATGCGCTCGCCTGCCCCTCGCAGAATTGTCCCTGGATAATAACAACGCCTCCACGGGATTGCCGCATCGCGTCAGGGCGCCGGCATCAACCAGAGGGCGGGGTCGACCGCCTGCCCACCCTTGCGGACCTCGAAGTAGAGGTAGGCGCCCTTGAGGGAGCCGGTGTCCCCCACCTCCCCCAGCACCTCCCCGGGGAGCACCATGGCGCCCAGCGCGGGGAGGATGGAGGACAGGTGCGCCATGAGGGAGTGGTAGCCGTCGCCGTGGTCCAGGATGAGCAGGTTGCCGTAGCCGCGCAGCGAGCCCGCATAGGCGACCGTGCCCTCCGCCACGGCCCGCACCGGCGTACCCGCCGCGGCGCGGATGTCCAGGCCCTTCTGGAAGGTGACGGTGTTGAAGCGCGGATTGACGACCTTGCCGAAGCCCACCTCCACCACGCCCTGCACGGGCCAGGCGAGCGTCCCCCGCAGCGCGCCGAAGCCGCTCGTCGCGGGCAGCTCCTTCAGGTCGCGCACCATGCGCGTCAGCTCCGCGTCGGCCTGCTCCAGCTCGCGCACCGCGCGCCGGGCCAGCTCGGCCTCCCCCGCGAGCGCGCCCACCACCTCCTCCAATCCTTCCTGTTGCATGCGGGCCAGTCGCTCCTGCTCCCGGAGGAAGGCCATGCGCGCGGCCAGGGAGGCCTGGAGCCGCTCCAGCTCGCGCTTCGCCTGACGCTGGAGGCGCGCGACGCGCTGCACGGTGCGCAGCAGCTCCAGGTCGCCGGACATGCTGGCCTCCAGCGCCCGCGCGCGCCACACCAGCGCCGCGAAGTCCTCGGCCGACAGCAGCACCTCCAGCGGCCGGCGGCGCATGAGGCGGTACAGCGTGCGCAGGCGCGGGGACAGCCGCCGCAGTTGCACCTTCAACGCCTCGGCCAGGACGGCCTGCTCGCGCTCGGCCAGCAGCACGCGCCGGCGGAACACCGCCAGGTCGGCTTCCAGCGAGCGCACCCGCCGCCGGGAGAAGGCCGCCATCTCCTGCATCAGCTCCACGCCCTCCAGCACGGAGAGCTTCTTCGCCTCCACCAGCGCCAGCGTCGCGCGCTGCGCGGCCAGCCGCTCACGCAGCGTGGCCTGCTCGGCCGCCTCGGGCGCCGCCTGCGGCGAGGCGGCCAGGACAGCCGAGGCCCACAGCCCCAGCAGCACGAGCAGGCCCCGTCTCATACGCGGAGGAAGCGCCCCACGGCGACGAAGCTGCCGCCCAGCCCCAGGCCACAGCCGGCGCACAGCAGCTCCAGCGCCAGCCGGGGCTCCACCCACGGCGCCGCCACGCCGGGCCCCAGCAGGAAGGCGAAGAGCGCGCCCAGCGTCGGCCCCAGCACCCGGCCGAAGGCCCACAGGCCGAACAGCGCCACCGCCGCGCCCAACACGCCTTGAAGCAGTCCCTCCAGGAGGAAGGGCGCCTTGACGAAGCGGTCCGTGGCGCCCACCAGCTTCTGGATTTCAATCTCCCCGCGCCGCGAATAGATGGCCAGTTGCAGCGTCGCCGCCACGATGACCACGGTGGCGCCCAGCACCACCGCGAAGGCCACCAGCGCGCCGAAGCGCAGCGCCCGGGCGATGGCGGACAGGCGCTGCACCGCGGCCTCGCCATAGTCCACGCCGGACACGCCGGGGGCGTCCCGGAGCGCGCGGGCCAGGGCCTGGAGCGCGTCCGGGTTGCGCCGCTCCGGCGGGACGCGCAGCTCCAGCGACACCGGCAGCGGGTTCTCCGGCAGCTCGGCCAACGCTTCGCCCAGGTCGCCCAGCTCCGTACGCAGCCGGGACAGCGCCGCCTCCGGCGACACCAGCGTCGCCACGCCCCCGCTGAGCGTCTCCACATGCGCGCGCACGCCGTGGACCTCGTCCGCGTCCAGCTCCGGCGACAGGTACACCGTCACCTCGACCTCGCCTCCCAGCGAGGCCAGCAGGTTGTCCAGCACCCGCGCCGCGCCCCGGGCCATGCCCGCGGAGAACAGCGCGATGGCGATGGTCGTCACCGCGATGAAGTGCACGAAGGGGGACTGCTTCAGCCCCACCGCCGCCGAGCGGCAGAAGTACACCACCTTCGACAGCGCGCTCATACCACCATCCGGCGCGCCGCCTTGACGCCGTCCTCGTCGGACACAATCTGCCCGCGCTCCAGGCGCACCGTGCGCTTCTGGTAGCGCGACAGCAGCGTCGCGTCGTGCGTGGCTACCATCACCGTGGTGCCGCGCACGTTCACCTGCGTGAGCAGGTCCATGATCTCCACCGTGAGCGCCGGGTCGAGGTTCCCCGTGGGCTCGTCCGCCAGGAGGATGGTCGGGTCATTGACGAGCGCTCGCGCGATGACCACGCGCTGCTGCTCTCCACCCGACAGGCGCAGCGGGAACGAGTCCGCCTTGTGCTCCAGGCCCACCAGCTTGAGCATGCGCCGCACCTTCTCGCGCGCCTCCGCGCGGGGCACCCCCAGCACGTCCAGCGTGAAGGACACGTTGTCCTCCACCGTCCGGTGCGGCAGCAGCTTGAAGTCCTGGAAGACGACGCCGATGTTGCGCCGCAGGTACGGCACCGCGGACTCGCGGATGCGGGCGATGTTGCGGCCGCCCACGAGAATCTGCCCCTTGGTGGCCTTCTCCGCGCAGAAGATGAGCTTCAGCAGCGTCGTCTTCCCCGCGCCCGAGGGCCCCGTCAGGAAGACGAACTCACCCTTCTCCACGTTGAGGTTGATGTCCGACAGCACCGGCGGGTCACCGGGATACGCCTTGTATACGTGGAAGAACTGAATCATGGCGGCGCGCGGAAGACCGCCAACCTAGCACGCCCGGCGAGCGGCCCCCACGCACGGCCCGCGAGAGGCGCCTCGCCCGCGTGACGCCTCCCACCCAGGGCCCTGTCCGGAGCGGCACGCAGGGTGCCCACATCCGGCGCACGCATGAGCGCCCCGCGGGAGGGCTACTGCTCGCCCTCACCCGCCAGGTAGCTGAGGATGACCTCGTCGAGGCTCTTCTCGGAGATGAGGTCCTCGCCGAAGAGCGTCTCCACGCCAATCTCGTTGATCTTCGGCTTCTCCTTGAGGGCCCGCGCCGCGGCGACCTCCGGAGGAACCACGACGGGAGCAGGCGGGGCCACGGGCTGCGGGGGCGGCGCGGGTCGCTGCGCCATGGACTGCCCGGGCTGCAGCTTCACCTGCGAGGCGTCCGTATCCGCCGCGAGCTGTCCTGGCTGGTAGCTGCGCGCGGTGGACTCGTAGCTGTCGTACACCCCGTTGATGAGGTTGCGCAGCATCTCCTTGTGCTGCTCCTCCATCAACTCACGCACGACCTCCGCGAGGTTCTCCGCGTTGAGGATGTCCGCGTAGGACGTCTTCTTCGACGCGAGGATGTTCCCGCCCACGAACAGGTGGGTGATGATGTGGGGGTTGTTGATGCCCGAGTCCTCGGTCTGGACGTGGTAGACCTTCCCCTTGTGCTTGATGTTGTGGTTGAAGCCGGTGACGGCTTTTTCGAAGGTTTTCGTCATCGCCGAGGTCGCGGACCGTACCAGCCGCATCCGCACGACACAAGGTAAGCGTGACCTGCTCGCGTCTCTTGTGCGTGAGGCTCCCGGCCCAGCAACCGTACAGGCCCGTTCATTCCCGCGGCACTTCCGTTGAAAAGCTGAAAGCGGCTGGGATACGTACAGGCGGACGGTCGTGGTTCTCAACGACCCCACGAACGGTCAGGACGGCCCCGATGAAGACCCAGGACATTGAGACGAAGGTCCGCCAGCAGGATGCCCAGGTGCTGGCGCAGGGGTACTCGCCCGCCATTCGCGCGATGGAGATTGGCGCCATCGTCTCGTTCATCTCCCTGGAGGCGGCGCTGGTGTACCGCCTGTGGGGCAACCCGTACGCGGGCACGTGGCTGCTGCTGAGCGCGGTGCTGCTGGGCTACCTCGCCGCGGACTTCGTGTCGGGCTTCGTCCACTGGCTGGGGGACACCTGGGGCTCCACGGAGATGCCCATCCTGGGCAAGGCGCTCATCCGCCCCTTCCGCGAGCACCATGTGGACGAGAAGGCCATCACCCGCCACGACTTCGTGGAGACCAACGGGAACAACTGCCTCATCTCCCTGCCCGTGGCCGTCATCGCCCTGTGCCTGCCCATGAGCAGCGCCGGCTGGGTGTTCTTCGCGTCCTTCCTGGGCGCGATGATTTTCTGGGTGATGGCGACCAATCAGTTCCACAAGTGGTCGCACATGGATACGCCGCCCGCGCTCGTCGGCCTCCTCCAGCGCGTTCACCTCATCCTGCCGCCCGACCACCACCGCATCCACCACACCAAGCCGTACAACAAGTACTACTGCATCACCGTGGGCTGGCTGAACAAGCCGCTGACGATGGTCCACTTCTTCCCCGCCGCCGAGCGCCTCATCACCTGGGCCACCGGCCAGCTTCCGCGCCAGGACGACATCGGCGCGGAGGCCGCCCTCGCGCTGGTCGCCGCGGAGAGCGACAGCGAGGCTCCGGTGGTCCAGGCCGCCAAGGAGTTGCTGAACAAGGCGACCGCGCCGGAGAAGCCCGCCTCCTCCCGGCCCTCGGCCTGAAGTCCCCTCGAGGCAAGGCCGCGGCTCCACCTGCGGGCCCACGAAGCCCGGCCCATACAGGAGCCGGCCCCCTGCCCCGGCGCTACTTCGGTGCCGCACGCCCGCTAGAAGGTCAGGTCCACCTGCTCGGCGGCGGAGATGGGCCGCCCGAGGAAGCGGGCCCCCACCTCCATGAAGCGCTCGGGCACGTCCGTCACGTAGTACGCGTGCGTCGGCGCGCCCTGAGTCCCGGAGGCGAGTCCACCACGCGCCGTGAGCAGTGAGGCCACGGCCTCGGCGGTGGCCTCCGCGGAGTCCACCAGCGTGACCTGCGGCCCCACCACCTCCGCGATGACGCCCTTGAGCAACGGATAGTGCGTGCAGCCCAGCACCAGCGTGTCCACGCCCTCCCGGGTGAACTCGGACAGGTAGTCACGCGCCACCAACAGGGGCACGTCGCCCGTGGTCCATCCCTCCTCCGCCAGGGGCACGAAGAGCGGACAGGCGCGGGCCTTGGCCCGCACTCGCGGGTCCGCGGACTCGAGCGCGCGCTGATAGGCCCCCGAGCGAATGGTCCCGGGGGTACCGATGATCCCCACCCCGCCCCCCCGCGTGCGCGCCAGCGCCGCCTGCGCCCCGGGGACGATGACGCCCACCACCGGCACCGGCAGCGCCGCCTCCAGCGCGGGCAGCGCCACGGCCGAGGCGGTATTGCACGCCACCACCAGCAGCTTGATGCCGCGCTCCAGCAGGAACTCCGCGTTCTTCAGCGAGTAGCGCGTCACCACCTCGCCGGACTTGGTGCCATAGGGCACCCGCGCGGTGTCCCCCAGATACACGGTGCTCTCGTGGGGAAGCCGGGACATGAGCGCCTTGAGGACGGTGAGCCCTCCGACACCCGAGTCGAACACGCCAATGGGACTGTGGCTGCCTTGCCGCATGGGGCGTGTCCCTATCACGTTTGATGCCAGCGCCAGCGCGGGTGCCGAAAAGCACGAAGGGCCGGGAGCATCCGCCCCCGGCCCTCCGCTCACTTCCTCACCTGCCAGCCGCGCTCACCGCAGGGTGAGGGACACGGGCAGCGCGGCCTTGGCCTCCGGGAAGACGTGGGCCACCACGTCGATGACGGGCGAGTTGTTCGGCGAGGCGTACTCGCGGCCATCGAACGCCCGGGCGTACATCTCCACCACGTACCGGCCAGGCCGCAGGAACTCGTACACGATGGGGGTCTCGGTCGGGCCGTCGACGCAGTCGTGCCAGTCACCCGTGTCGCCGTACACCAGCTCGCCCGTGTCGTAGTTGCGGAAGTTGATGCCCACGCGGGCCACCCCCGCATCGTAGCAGGTCAGCCGCGTGCCATACCGTGTGCGCAGCTCCCACCGGACGGACGCTCCGCCAATGACCCACAGCTGGGCCGTGTGTGAGGTCGGCCGGCCCGCCAGCGTGTTGATCTCCCCCATGAAGTGGTACCAGGGCAGCCCGTTCGCATCGAGGGCGACGAGCTCCACGTCGTGATAGCCCGGCGCCAGGTAGAGGGTCTGGATCTGGTTGCCCCCATTGCCCTCCCTGCAGTCGAAGCGCCCCCACTCCCCGTCATCGATGCGCACCTCCACGAAGGCGATCCCCGCCTGGCTGCAGTTGGGGTTGGCGCTGTAGACGTTCGGCGGGAAGAGCCAGTTCAGGTAGGCGAACGACGTGGGGCTGCCCATCGGCGTCAGGTCCACGTTCACCGTCACGTTGCCGTCCACCGTGAAGGTACCGCGGGCCTCGTACAGCAGCTCGTTGCCGTACCCGACACCCTCGAGGCGGAACTGATACGTCCCGGGCGCGAAGTCATGGAGGATGATGCCGTCGAAGCCGTTGGCCTGGCAGTTGTAACGGCCATCATTGGCCAGCCGCTCGCCGGGAACGGTGACGTTCACCCCCATCACCGCGCGGTCCTCGCTGCAGCGCAGTCCGCCGAAGCTCCAGCGGAACGTCACGTCCCCGGGGTAGCGGGGAACATCGCAGCACTCTTCATGGACGATGCAGCCTGGGAGGATCGCAAACAAGCAGAGGAATGCGACCAGCAACCGGGAGTTCATGGGGCACCTGTCGGTGGGGCGGTGAGGTGTTCGGCCCGTTTCAGCTCCATCCGACGGGCAACGCCTGAAAATATTCAGCCCCTGGGGCCGCCGGCTCAAGCAACCAACCGTGCCCCCATTGTTTGACCCTGTCTTATCGGAGTGTTACGCGCTGCTCCCCATGACGCCCCACCTGCCCCTGGCGCTTGGCGCCATGAACTACGTGGAGATCATCCGCGACGCCTCATTCATCGAGCTGGCCGTCCTCCTGCTCCTGATGGGCGTATCCGTGGCCTCCTGGGCCCTCATCGCCATGAAGGCGTCCCAGCTCGCCAAGGCCCGCGCACAATCTCTCACCTTCCTCGACACCTTCTGGAAGGCCTCGCGCCTGGAGGCCATCTACCAGTCGGCCCAGAAGCTGGACGGCTCGCCGCTGTCGAAGGTCTTCTGCGCCGGGTATGAGGAGCTGACCAAGCTGGCGCAGGCCAAGGAAGGCGGCGCCGAGGGCGCCATGGCGGAGCGGCTGGGCGGCATCGAGAACGTGGAGCGCGCCCTCCACCGGGCCGCCACCGCGCAAATCACCGAGCTGGAGAACCGGGTGTCCTTCCTGGGCACGGTGGGCGCGGCCTCCCCCTTCGTGGGCCTGTTCGGCACCGTCATCGGCATCCTGAGCGCGTTCAACCAGATTGCCGAGCAGGGCAACGCGACGCTGGCCACGGTGGCCGCGCCGGTGGGCAACGCGCTCTTCGCCACCGCCGCGGGCCTCTTCGCGGCGATTCCGGCGGTGGTCGCCTACAACTCGTTCGTCAGCCGCATCAAGGTGTTCGACACGGAGATGTCGAACTTCTCCGCGGACTTCCTCAACATCATCAAGCGTCACTTCTTCCGGTAGGCGGGGGCGGCCATGGGAATGGGCGGAGGCAACCGCGGCGGTGGCCGCACCACCATGAGCGAAATCAACGTCACGCCCATGGTGGACGTGATGCTGGTGCTGCTCATCATCTTCATGGTGACGGCGCCCCTCATCCAGCAGGGCGTGAAGGTGAACCTGCCGGAGACGAAGGCCGCGCCCGTGGAGGCCACGGAGAAAAAGCTCGTGCTCTCCATCGACGCGGGGCGCAAGGTCTACATCGGCGACGCCGAGGTGGCGCTGGAGGAGTTGGAGCAGAAGCTCGCCGCCAACGCCAAGGCCCAGGCCGACAAGGAGGTCTATCTCCACGCGGACCGGGACGTGCCCTACGGTGTCGTGGTGGAGGTGATGGCCGCGGCCCAGCGCGCGGGCATCGGCAACGTGGGCATGATTACGGACCCGACGGCCGGGGGCCGGACGTCCAACAGCGGCAAAGGCAAGTCGAAGGAAGCGAAGCGCTAGTCCATGAGCCACTCCGCGGTCAGCCACAGCCTGCTCGCCACGCGCTCCACGCGGATGTCGCGCTTCGTGGTGGTGTCGGTGGTGGGGCACGTCCTGGTGCTCGTGGCGGCGATTGCATACGCGCGCTTCTCCGCCACTCCCAGGGTGGACCCGGACGCCAAGCCCATCCGCGCCACGCTGGTGCGCCTGGGCAAGCCCCGCGACGCCAAGCTGCTGCCTCGCAAGGAGCAGCTGCCACCGCCGCCCAAGAAGGTGGACGCGCCCAAGCCCGCCCCCGAGGCGCCGCCTCCGCCCCCCACGCCCGCCAAGGTGGCGGTGCCCATTCCAGGCGTGCAGCCGGAGCCCTCCACGTCCAAGCCCACGCCGCAGAAGGGCGAGACCACGGGCGAGGACCGGCGCAAGCGCCTCTTCGGCGCCTTCGACAAGACGGCCAAGGCGGCCGAGCCCGAAGAGGCGGAGGGCGCCGAGGACGGCGACCCGGACGGCGACTCGGCCACCGCGGAAGGCGAGCGCTACTTCGGCCTGCTCCAGTCGCAGGTCCGCCGCCACTACAGCGTGGCGGACACCATCCCCGAATCCGAGCGGCTGCGCCTCAAGGCCATGGTGGCGGTGCGCCTGGGCCGCACGGGTGAAGTGCTGGACGTGAATCTCACCAAGGCCAGCGGGAACGACCTCTTCGACTCGGCCGTCATCACCGCCGTGCGAAAGGCCGCGCCCTTCTCTCCTCCGCCGGCCCATCTCCGCGACGCCCTGCAGAAGAGCGGCGTCAACCTGGTGTTCAACGCCCTATGAAAGCCCTGCTCCTCTCCCTCCTGCTCCTCCCCGCCGTCGCGCTCGCGCAGGCGCCCACCATCGAAATCTCCGGCGCCAACTTCCGCCCGCTGCCGGTGGCGGTGCCCGCCCCCCTGACGCAGAACGACGGCGCGAAGTCGCTGGCGGCCCCCTTCGACGCGGCCTTCACCTTCGACCTGTCCGCCTCCGGCATCCTCCAGGTGCTGGACCGCCGGGGCTTCACGGCGGACCCGAAGGAAGGCATGGCCGCAGCCAGCATCAACTTCAGCCGCTGGTCGGACGTGGGCGCCGAGGCGCTCGTGAAGGTGTCGCTGGCGCAGGACGCCGGCGTGCTGCGCGGTGAGCTGCGCCTGTTCAACGTGGGCACCGGCCGCGAGGACCTGAAGGTGTCCAAGGATGCGCCGGCGACTGACGCCTCGCTGCTCGCGCACCGGCTGGCGGACGCGCTCTACCGGCACTTCACCCGCGAGCCCAGCCCCTTCCTGTCGCGCATCACCTACGTGCGCAAGGCGGGCAACAACCGCGACGTGTTCGTGGCGGACTGGGACGGCGGCAACGCCCGGGCGCTCACCAAGGGTGGCATCAACATCCTGCCCGCGCTGAGCCCGGACGGCTCGCAGGTCGCCTTCACCACGTACCGGAAGAACCGCCCGGACATCTACCTGCAGGCGCCGGGCGGCGAGGCCCGCGCCGTCATCTCCGGTGAGCAGATGGCCACTGGCGCGGCCTTCTCCCCGGACGGCAAGCGCATCGCGTACGCCCTGGCGGAGGGCGAGAGCGCGCAAATCTATGTGGCCAACCTCGACGGCAGCGGCGCCCGCGCGCTCACCGACACGCCCTACGGCCTCAACACCAGCCCCTCCTGGTCACCGGACGGCAAGCGCATCGCCTTCGTGTCCAACCGGGGTGGCAGCCCGCAGGTGTATGTGATGAACGCGGATGGCACGGGCGTGCGCCGGCTCACCTTCCAGGGCAACTACAACCAGACGCCGGACTGGTCGCCGCGCGGGGACCTCATCGTCTTCACGGCCCGCGACGAGCGCAACGCCTTCGACCTCTTCACCGTCAACGTCGAGACGGGCAAGGTGACGCGCCTCACGCAGGACCAGGGCAGCAACGAGGAGCCCGCCTTCTCGCCCAACGGCCGCCTCATCGTCTTCACCTCGACGCGAAATGGCGGCTCCCAGCTCTACGTGATGACGGCGGACGGCAACAACCAGATGCCGCTGCGCGCCGAGAAGGGCCACTACCAGACGCCGGACTGGGCACCGCTGCCGCAGTAGCCTCGCCCGGGCGCCCGGGGCGCGGGCTGGCCCGCCGCGTTCCCGCCCACGTTGACAGCCGGGGCGCGCTCGGGGTCGAGTCCTCCCCCATGAGCGCGTCCTTCCGCAGCCACTGGAGCCTGGACCCCGAGGTCATCTTCCTCAACCACGGCTCGTTCGGCGCCTGCCCCACGGCCGTCCTCCAGCGGCAGTCCGAGCTTCGCGCCCGCCTGGAAGCGGAGCCGGTGCGCTTCCTCCACCGAGAGGTCGAACCGCTGCTGGATGACGCCCGCGCCGCGCTCGCCGCGTTCCTCGACGCGGACGCGGACGACCTGGGCTTCGTCCCCAACGCCACCGCGGGCGTGAGCACCGTGCTGCGCGCGCTGCGCTTCGCCCCTGGCGACGAGCTGCTCACCACCGACCACGAGTACAACGCCAGCCGCAACGCGCTGGACTTCGTGGCATCGCAGTGGGGCGCGAAGGTGGTGGTGGCGAAGCTCCCCTGGCCGGTGCCCTCCGCGCGGGCGGTGGTGGACGCGGTGCTGTCCCACGTCACGCCGCGCACGCGCCTCTTCCTGGTGGACCATGTCTCCAGCCAGACGGCGCTGGTGATGCCGCTGGCCGCGCTCGTCACGGCGATGCGCGAGCGCGGCGTGGAGACGCTCGTGGACGGCGCGCATGGGCCGGGCATGCTGCCGCTGTCACTGCGAGCGCTGGGCGCGGGCTACTACACCGGCAACTGCCACAAGTGGCTGTGCGCGCCCAAGGGCGCCGCGTTCCTCCACGTCCGCAGGGAGCTCCAGCCCGCTATCAAGCCGCTGGCCATCAGCCACGGGCACAACTCCCGGCGGACGGACCGCTCCCGCTTCCGGCTGGACTTCGACTGGACGGGGACACACGACCCGTCCGCCGTGCTCTGCGTGCCCGATGCGATTCGCGTCGTGGGCGGCATGCTCCCCGGCGGCTGGCCGGAGGTGATGGCCTCCAACCGGGCCAAGGCGCTCGCGGCGCAGAACATGCTGTGCGCCCGGCTGGGCAGGCAGCCCGCGTGCCCCGAGGACATGGTGGGCAGCATGGCCACGGTGGGACTGCCAGACGGCTTCCCGGAGGCGCCCGAGCCCCCCCTCTACGTAGACCCGCTCCACCTTCGCCTCTTCGACGCGCACCGCATCGAGGCGCAAATCACGCCCTGGCCCCGGCCACCGCACCGGCATGTGCGCATCTCCGCGCAGCTCTACAATACCCCGGCCGACTACGAGGCCCTGGGCGATGCTTTGGAAGCGCTGCTGCGTTGAGTAGGCTGCCGCGCATGTCGCGTTTCGCCACCATCGACGTGGGAAGCAACTCGGTGCTGCTGCTCGTCGCCGAGCGCATGCCGGACGGCCGCTTCGAGGCCGTGAAGGAACGTGCGGAGATCACCCGCCTGGGCCGGGGCGTGGACGCGACCCACCGGCTCTCCCCGGAGGGCATGGAAGCGACGCTCCAGGTGCTGGAGTCCTTCGCCAGCGAGGCGAGGGCCCTGGGCGCGGAGGGCCTTGCCGTGTCCGCCACCAGCGCCGCGCGTGACGCAGAGAACGGCGCGGAGTTCCTGGCGGCGGCGAAGGCCCGCGCGGGCGTAACGGTGGAAATCATCTCTGGCGCCAGGGAGGCGGAGCTGTCCTTCGCCGCGGTGCACGCGGACTTCGCGTCGGAGGCAGCCGGCCCGCTGCTGGTGCTCGACATCGGCGGCGGCTCCACCGAGTTCATCTACGGCAACCGCGGCGGCCATGTGGACTTCCGCCACAGCTTCGATGTGGGCGCGGTGCGGCTCACCGAGCGCTTCGTGCGCTCGGACCCGATGACGGCCGAAGCGCGCGCACGCATCGAGGCGCACCTCCGGGAGACCTTCCGGGCGCTCCCCGCGCCGCCCCCGGACTCTGCGCTGGTGGGCGTGGCGGGCACCGTGACGACGCTGTACGCCGTCCAGCACGCCATCGACCCGTATGTCGCGGAGCAGGTCCATGGCGGAACGCTGTCCGTGGGCGAGCTCTCCGCCCTGGCGGACCGGCTGTGCGGCATGCCACTGGAGCAGCGGCGCGCCCTGCCCGGCATGCAGCCCAAGCGCGCGGATGTCATCGCCGCGGGCGCCCTCATCCTGCTCGAATCGGTGAAGGCGCTGGGACTGGAGGCCTGCCGGGTGAGTGACAGGGGTCTGCGCTGGGGACTGCTCGCGCACCGCTTCGGAGCCGGAGCCACC
>Ga0182745_1001407_pt1 | contig 23299 bp, 18 predicted proteins | sample eDN3rd30CKraftBY_FD_128523 | JGI IMG/M metagenome (GOLD analysis project Ga0182745, IMG submission 128523) | Enriched backyard soil microbial communities from Emeryville, California, USA - eDNA 3rd pass 30_C Kraft BY (version 2) (version 2) | ecosystem: Environmental > Terrestrial > Soil >... | reverse complement strand
GGCAGGCCCGCGAGGACGACGAGCGCCGCCGCCACGGACGTCATGTAGAGCGTTTCGAGGGTGGCCACCCCCAGCATCCGCGGAAGCTGGCTATCCATGGGCCACCTCCTCGTGCGCCACGCCCTGCTCACGCAGGTAGGCGAGCGCCCGGCTCACGGCGTCGGGGGCGCCCTGGAGCTCGACGAGGAACCGGCCCACGCGGGTGTCACCCACGCGCTCCAGGGTGCCCTCCAGCAACAGGGCATCCACGTCGAAGGCGCGGGCCAGGGTCCCGAGCAGGGGGCGCGAGGCGTGCGCGCCCGCCAGCAACAGCGCGACGCGCCGGCCGCCTGACGGAGACGCGGGGACCGAGAGGGGTGGAAAGCACAGCTCGTGCAGCCGGCTGCCAGGGCGGGCGAGCAGCTCCACCACCTTGCCCTGCTCCACGAGCCGTCCCCGCTCCAGCACCGCCACCGAGTCGCAGATGGCCTTCACCACGTCCATCTGGTGGGTGATGAGCAGCAACGTCACGCCGAGCTGGCGGTTGATGTCACGCAGCAGGCCGAGCACCGAGCGCGTCGTCTCCGGGTCGAGCGCGGAGGTCGCCTCGTCGGACAGCAGGACGCGGGGGCGGGGCGCCAGCGCGCGCGCGATGCCCACCCGCTGCTTCTGCCCGCCCGAGAGATGCGAGGGGTAGGCCAGCGCCTTGTCGGAGAGCCCCACCAGCGCCAGCAGCTCCTCCACGCGCTCGCGGATGTGCGCGCGTGGCCAGCCGGCCACCTCCAGCGGGTACGCGACGTTCGCGGCCACCGTCTTCGAGGCGAAGAGGTTGAAGTGCTGGAATATCATCCCGATGCCCTGGCGGGCCTTGCGCAGCGCCTCGGGGCTCAGGGCCAGCAGCTCCTGGCCGTCGACGTGAACGCTGCCCTCGGTGGGGCGCTCCAGGAGGTTCGCGCACCGGATGAGCGTGGACTTGCCGGCGCCGCTCTGGCCGAGCACGCCGTGGATTTCGCCGGCCTCGACCCGGAGCGACACGTTCCTGAGGGCGGCGACCTCCCGCCCGCCGGATGCGTAGACCTTGCTGACCCCGCGAAACACAATCACGGTTGCTCCAATGGCACTGCGTGGAGATGGAGAGGGGACTCGCGCGGGATGTGCGCGGGGCGGCCCGGGCCTGGATGAGACAGGCGCCGGGCTGGACCGGAGGACGTCGATTCGAGTCGTGAGGAGGAACTCAGCGCGCGCGAACGGACGGACCCGTGGAAGCATGACAACACATGCTTCCGAGACAGGGACCGAACATGACGCGACCAGCGAGCATTGGCACAGACTGGTAATGGAGCTGACGCGCCCTGTCAACCCGACGACCTAGGCCGCGGCACGCACGGCCTGGGCGAGCGCTCGCGCCAGGTCCTCCTTCAAGTCCTCCAGGTCCTCCAGGCCCACCGAGAAGCGGATGAGCCCGTCGGTGATGCCCCGGCGCTCCCGCTCGGGGGCGGGGACGGAGGCGTGGGAGTGTCGGGCCGGGACGGTGACGATGCTCTCCACCGCGCCCAGGGACACGCCCAGCAGCGGGAGCTGGAGCGACTCCACGAAGGGCGCGGCCAGCGCGTCATTCGCGAGCCGGAAGGACACCACCGCGCCGGTGTCCGGGTAGAAGACCTGCCGCACCTCCGGCCGGCTCGCGAGCCACGCCGCCAGGCCCTTCGCCGTCCGGACCTGCCGCTCCAGGCGCACGTGCAGCGTCTTGATGCCCCGCTGGAGGAGGAAGCAGTCCTGTGGCCCCAGCACCGCGCCCACCGCGTTCTGGAGGAAGCCGAGCTCCTGGGCGAGCGCGGGCGTCCTCACCGCCACCGTCCCGGCGACGACGTCGCTGTGGCCGCCGAGGTACTTGGTGGCGGAGTGAATCACGATGTCCGCGCCCTCGGACAGCGGGCGCGAGAGGCACGGGGACAAGAAGGTGTTGTCCACGATGAGCAGCGCTCCGTGGCCCTGGGCCAGCCGGGCCATCGCGGCGATGTCGGTGCGCCGGAGGAAGGGGTTGCTCACGCTCTCCACCAGCAGCGCCTTCGTGTTGGGGCGGAGGGCCGCGCGCACGGCCTCCGGGTCGCTGGTGTCCACGAAGGTGGCTTGCAGGCCGAAGCGGCTGAAGACGCGCGTGAGCACCCGGTACGTGCCGCCGTAACAGTCGTCCGTCACGACCAGGTGGTCGCCCGCGCTGAAGAGCAGCAGCACGCTGGACACCGCGGCCATGCCGGAGCCGAAGGCGAAGGCCGCGGCGCCCTCATCCAGCGCGGCGAGCACGCCCTCCAGCGCCTTGCGCGTGGGATTGCCGGAGCGCGCGTAGTCGAACTCGCCGGGCGTCTCCAGGCCCGGCTGGTCGAACATGGACACCTGGTAGATGGGGACGGCGGCGGCGCCCGTCGTGGGGTCCTGCTCATGCCCCGTGTGCAGCAAGCGGGTCGCGAAGCGCGTGGGCGAGGTCGGCGATGATGTCATGGGAGTCCTCGATTCCTACGGAGAGCCGGAGCAGCCGGTCGGAGATGCCCAGCGCTTCCCTGCGCTCGGCGGGGATGTCGGCGTGGGTCTGGGTGGTGGGGTAGGTGATGAGCGTCTCCACGCCGCCGAGCGACTCGGCGAAGAGACACAGCTGCACGGACGCGAGCACCTGGGGCACCCGGGCCGCGTGGGTGACGGTGAAGGACAGCATGCCGCCCACGCCGGGATAGAAGACGCGCTCCACGCCGGGGTGGGCGCGCAGCCACGCGGCCACCTCGCGCGCGTTGGACTGGTGCCGCTCCATGCGCAGGGCCAGCGTCTTCAGGCCGCGAATCACCAGGTAGGCGTCCTGGGGACCGAGAATCGCGCCGACGCCGTTCTGGAGATACGCGAGCCGCTCGCCCAGCGCCGCGTCCCTGGCCACCAGCGCGCCCGCGACGACGTCGTTGTGGCCGGCGAGGTATTTCGTCGCGCTGTGGACGACGAGGTCCGCGCCCAACTCCAGCGGCCGCTGAAGCCAGGGCGTGAGGAAGGTGTTGTCGACGATGAGCAGCGCCCCCGCCGTCCGGGCGATGGCCGCCAGCGCGGCGATGTCCGCCGTGCGCATCATCGGGTTCGTCGGCGTCTCCACGACGATGGCGCGGGTGTTGGGGCGCAGCGCGTCCCGCACGGCGCTGGGGTTCGAGGTGTCCACGAAGGTGCAGGGCACGTGGAGGATGCGGTCCACCAGCCGGTAGGTGCCGCCGTAGAGGTCCTCGGTGAGGAGGACGTGGTCCTCGGGCCCGAAGAGCTGGAGGGCACAGTGCAGCGCCGCCATGCCGGAGCTGAAGGCGAGTCCCCGGCTCCCACCCTCCAGCCGCGCCAGCGCGTCCTCCAGCGCGGAGCGGGTGGGGTTGCGCGTGCGCGAGTAGTCATAGCCGGTGGACTGCCCGAGCGCGGGGTGCTGGTAGGTGGCGGACTGGTAGATGGGGACGGCGACCGCGCCGGTGGTGGGGTCGCGTCGCACGCCTGCATGGACGAGGGCAGTGGCGAGTTTCATGGGAGCAGTCCTTTCAGTGGCGCGCGCTCAGCGGCCCCGCAGCGTCTGGGAGATGCGGAGGATGTCGGCCAGCACGCCGGACGCGGTGACGGCGCCGCCGGCCCCCGCGCCCCGGACGGTGAGCGGGAAGTCGCTGTGGCGGGTGGTGGTGAAGGACACGAAGGACTCGGAGCCCCGAAGGTCGGCCGCGGGGTGGCCCACCTCGACGCCGACGGTGCCCACGCGGATGACGGGGGCGCCGGTGCCCGCCTTCGACGGGTCGATGCGGGCGAGGTAGCGCGGCACGGTGCCCGCCTGGCGGTAGCGGGTCACGCGCTCCGCGTAGGCCGCGTCATGCCGGGCGAGCTCCTGGAAGAACGCCTCTACGGATGTGCCCTCTCGGGTGGTGACGAAGGGCTCCAGCGCCACGTCGGACAGCGAGAGCGGCAGGCCCAGCTCCCGCGCCAGGATGAGCGCCTTGCGCGCGACGTCCGCGCCGCTCAGGTCCTCGCGCGGGTCGGGCTCCGTGTAGCCGCGCTCGCGGGCGGCGCGGACGGCCCGGGACAGTGGAACGCCCGCCGCCAGCTCGTTGCAGATGAAGCCCAGGCTGCCGGATAGCGACGCGGTGATGAGGTGGACCGTGTCGCCGGTGCGCACGAGGTTCGCCAGCGTGTCGATGACGGGCAGGCTGGACGCCACCGTCGTCTCGTAGTGGTACGCCACGTGGTTGCGCCGCGCTGTGGCCAGCAGCGCCTCGCGCTCCTCCCACGGGAGCGCCAGCGGCTTCTTGTTGGCCGCCACCACGTGGATGCCGCGCTGGAACGCCTCCGTGTAGAGCGTCTCCTGCCCATTGGCGGCGGTGCAGTCCACGAGGATGGGCACCGGCAGCCGCCGCAGCGAGTCCAGCAGGGGCACCAGGGTGCGGGCCTCCGTCGCCTCGGGCGCCGCGCTCGCCAGCTTCGCCTCCAGCGTGTCGAGCGGAAGCCCGGCGGCGTCGAACAGCGCGCGCCGGCTGTCCGCGAGGCCGACGACGCGCAGCGCGATGCCGTGCTTGTCGCGGAGCAGCGCCTGCTGGGCGCGCAGCTGCGCCAGGAGCTGACCGCCCACCGTTCCACGGCCCAGGACGAAGAGGCTCACCTGTTGATGGGCCAGGTTGAAGGCCGCGTGGGTGGTGCGCGCGGCGATGGCGGTGTCCGCCGCGTCGACGACGCACGAGAGCGAGCGGGAGCTGGCGCCCTGGGCGCTGGCGCGCACGTTGACGCCCACCGCGCCCAGGGCGCTGAAGAAGCGCCCCGCCACATTGACGCCGTGGCCCATGGCCTCGGCCACCAGGGTCAGCAGCGTCACCGGCTGACGGACCTCGAGCGGCTCCACCTCGTGGCGTGACAGCTCCTGGGCCAGCTCCGCGGCGAGCACGGTCCGCGCGTGCTCCGCGTCGGCGTGGGGGACGACGACGGCCAGGGACTGGCCATTGGCGGACTGCGCGGTCATCCACACGGTGACGTGCGCCGCGCGCAGCGAGGCCAGCACCCGCTCTCCGAGCTGGAACTGGTCCGACAGCTTGCGCACCTCGACGCCGAGCAGGGCCAGCTCCTCGCGCGTCGCGATGCAGGTGGGGCGCTGGCCGTCGGGCGAGCCGATGGCGTCGATGAGCGTGCCGGGATGCTCCGGCTCCATGGTGTTGCGGATGCGCAGCGAGATGCCGGACTCGATGAGTGGAATCATCGTGCGCGGGTGAAGCATGCGCGCGCCCACCGCCGCCAGCTCCAGGCCCTCGCCGTGGGTGAGGTGCGCCACGGGGTAGGCGTCCGCGACCAGGTCTGGGTCGGCCGTGTGCAGGCCGAGCACGTCCGTCCACACGGTGACCTCCGCCGCGCTCAGACCCTGGGCCACCAGCGCCGCGGTGTAGTCGGAGCCGTTGCGGCCCAGCGTGGTGGTGCGCCCATCCGGCGTCGCGGCGATGAAGCCGGGGATGACGGGCACCTCGCCGCCCCAAGCCTCCGCCGCGGCCTGGAGCCGCTCCCGCGTTCGCGCGAGGTCCACCCGCGCCGCGCCGAAGCGCTCATCCGTGACCAGCAACTGCCGCGCGTCGCGGAAGGCCGCGGCCGTGCCGTGGGCCGTGAGCAGCTCCGCCAGGACGGTCGCGGACACCAGCTCGCCGAACGACAGCACCCGGTCCTTCGTGGAGGGCGAGCACTCCCGGGTGAGCGAGAGGCCCTGAAGCAGCTCCCGCAGCGGTGCGAGCAGCCCGTCCACGCGCGCCGCCAGCGCCGCGGCCTGCGCGGGCACGAGCGCCACAGCGTTGGCCTTCGCGAGGTCCGCGATACGCGTGGCCACCGCGAGCGCGCCATCGAGGTCCCCCTCCGTGGCGAGGCGGGCCGCGTCCAGCAGCCAGTCGGTGGTGTCGCCCATCGCGGAGACGACCACCACCAGGGGGCCTCGCCTCGCGTGTCCGCCAATCAGTCCGATCACCTGGTGGAGCCGCGCGGGAGCGCCCACGGACGTGCCACCGAACTTCAACACCTGCAACGGCGTGCTGCTCATTGGAAAGCCTCGAATGGGCCCGGCGGGCCCTGTGTCGGTAGAGCGGGCGGGCACGGCGCCGCGTGCCGGGCACACGCCGGCCGGACGCGGCGCGCGAGCGCCCACGGCAAGAAGGAAGGAGGTGCTGGGAGGGGGCCCTGGCGGACTAGGACATGCCGCCGGGCCGGCGCATTCGAGGCGCGGCGAGGACGCAGCGGCGCGCGAGCGACACGGAGGGGGCGATGGACGGTGCGGAGCAGGTGGATGGAGCCACGGGGGTCCTCTCTCACCGAAGCAGGAGGAGCCCTCCGGCCTCGGACGCTTGGATTGCCCGTGGAGCCCCTGCTCCCCGAGCCGCATCGTTTGGACACCTTGGAGGTCCGACTCCAGGTTGTCGGGCCACCGCGCGAGGCGGGACCGCTCTGGATGCTGCGCACGAAATAAGCGTGGAGCCCGGTGTCTGTCAATGCCTCACGGCGCCACGCGCGTGTGGGCGCCGCTTCCGCCCCCGTCAGGGTTTGGTGGGAATGCCCGGTGTTGAAGGGGGGCGTCCGTGTCAACGCGTTGAAATCAGGCGCGAAGATGGGCAGATGACGTGTGAGAAAGGAGTACCGCGTGATGGAGACCGAGGCCCCGGGCGAGGAGGTGGTGCGTGCGTTGGTGGACAACCATCGTCAGTTCCTCGGCTTCCTGGAGCGGCGCGTGGGCAGCCGTGCGACAGCGGAGGAAATCCTCCAGGCCGCCTTCGTGAAGACGCTGGAGAAGGGCGGGGCGCTGCGTGATGGCGAGGGGGCGGTGGCGTGGTTCTACCGCCTGCTCCGCAACGCGCTGGTGGACCATTACCGGCGGCAGGCGGCGGAGGGCCGCGCGCTGGAGCGCGAGGCGCGCGAGCTCACGGAGGCCGTGGACCCGGAGCTGAAGCAGGCCGTCTGTGCGTGCGTGGGGGAGCTGCTGCCCACGCTCAAGCCGGAGTATGCGGACATCCTGAGGCAGGTGGACCTGGAGGAGCGCGGCGTGGTGGACGTGGCGCGCGAGGTGGGCATCACCGCGAACAACGCCGGCGTGCGGCTCCACCGGGCGCGGGTGGCGCTGAAGAAGCAGCTGGAGCGCAGCTGCGGAACCTGCGCCTCGCACGGATGCCTGGACTGCACGTGCAAGTCTTCCAGCCGGGCGTGCGGGCCCTCCGGGCCCAGCTCGCCCTCGGCGTGAAAGCCCTTGCGCGAAGGCCGCGCCCCTCGTTAATTCCCACCCAGGTGCCGAGGGGCGCCTGCCCGAAAAGACGACGTCACCCTCGCTTCTCCCGGCAGTTCGACAGTTCTCGATGAGTTCCTTCCACGGCCCGTAATCGGGTGAGGGCCGACGTCGAGGGACTTCTCATGGGAACCGACTCCGCCGCGCCCGTCTCCCTCCAGGAATGCAAGGTCCGCGCGTCGCTGCTGCTCAAGGCGCTGGGCTCGCCGGATGCGTCGCGCGCCGCCAGTGCGGCGGAGCGGCTGCGTGTGCTGCCCGGCTTCGCGGGCCTGTCGCTGGGCGAGGTGCTCGCGCGGAAGGGGATGGTGCGCCGCAAGCACGCGCTGGCCGTCATCGCGCGTGAGCAGGGGCATGTCTCCTGGGTGGCGCTGAAGGAGGCCCGTGAAGGTACCCCGGGGCCGCACCACGTCGACTTCGAGCGGCTGCTCGCTCGCGTCGGCGGCGCCTACCTCAACCGCTGGTTCACCTCCTACCCGGAGGCCGCTGCCTCGCTGCGCGAGGTGGGCGGCTTCCTCTTCCCGTTCCGCGGCCAGTTCTTCATCTGCGAGGCCAGCCTCCTCCAGTCGCTCGGCATGGACCCCCAGGATGCGGACTGGGGCCGCATGGGCCGCGACTGGATGGCGCCGCGGGATGGGGATGCACAGGGGCGGCTCGCCCAGAAGCTCGCCCGGCTCGCGGCACCACTCACCTCCACTTCTTCTCCCGACACGAGGTCCTCCATGTCCGTCGATGAATCCTCCCCGGTACCAGGCAGCCGCTCCCGGCGCTCCGAGTTGAAGCGTTCGTACAGGGAGGCGCCGCCGCCCATGGGCGTGTACGCGGTGCGCTGCCTCGCCAACGGCAAGGTGCTGGTGGGCGCGAGCCCCAATGTCCAGGGCATGCTCAACCGCATCCGCTTCGAGCTGGCCACGGGCATGGACCGCCTCCCCGCGCTGCTGGAGGACTGGAGGCGTTACGGCGCGGACCAGTTCACCTTCGAGGTGCTCGATGTGCTGAAGCCTTCCGAGGAGCCCGGCGCGGACCCGAAGGAGGAGCTGGAGGTGCTGGAGGCGCTGTGGCTGGACCGGCTCCAGCCCTACGGTGACGCGGGCTACAACGCGCGAGGCGATTGAGGCGCGCCGCCTGCCGGCCTTCGTGGAGCCGAGGACCTGGGGCTGTGACAACTTGCCACGTTCTCGGCTCGGTGGGCTTGCGTTACTCGGGGACTCCATTTCATCTCACGGGAGTCCGCATGAGGTCCGTTCGCCGTTGCGCCGTCCGCTCGCTTCCCTTCGTGATGCTGGGGGCCCTGGGCTGTGGTGATGAAGCCCGCATGGAGGTGGCCATCCCCTTCGAGGCCCGGGTGGGCAGCGAGCCCTTCGCGTGTGGCCGCACCTACAGCGGAGTGGGGACGACGGGGACGACGTACGAGCCCATGGACTTTCGCGTGTACCTCCATGACGTCCGGCTCGTCACGGAGGGCGGGGAGGAGGTGCGGCTGGACCTGACGGAGGATGGGCGCTGGCAGGTCCAGGGCACGGCGCTGCTCGACTTCGCGGACAAGGCGGGCCAGTGCACCCAAGGCACGCAGGCGACGAACCTGCGCATCGTCGGCACGGCGCCCGAGGGCCGCTATACGGGCCTGCGCTTCAAGCTGGGCGTGCCGGAGACGCTCAACCACCTCGACGTGTCCACGGCGCCCGCTCCGCTGAACGACGCGAGCCTCTACTGGAGCTGGCGCTCGGGCTACCTGTTCACACGCATCGAGGGGCGGACCCCGGGGCTGCCCGGAGGGCACGTCATGCACCTGGGGAGCACGGACTGTGCGCCGCCGCCGGAGGGGCAGACGAGCGGCACCGCGGGGTGCACGCACGGCAACCGCCCCGAGGTGGCGCTGGACTCGCTGGACCTGGAGACGGGGAAGGTGGTGCTGGACCTGGGCGCGCTCTTCGCGGGCTCGAACCTGGACGCGAACGCGGACGTGCCCAACACCTCCGTGGGGTGCATGTCGCAGCAGGCGGACCCGGACTGCGCGGAGGTGTTCGCCCGGCTGGGCCTGCCGCATCGGGAGCAGGCCACGGCGCCCGGCGCGCAGACCTTCATCCGGGCGGAGTAGGAGGACGCCATGGCGCGCCGGGGCGGTGGATTCGTGGGGCTCCTCGCGGTGGTGTGGCTGGGGGCGGGCTGTGGCGAGCCGGGTGGCGGGCCCGAGCCGTACGCATGGCGACTGCCTGCGGGGTTTCCCACGCCGAGGGTTCCCGCGGACAACCCGATGACGGAGGCGAAGGTGCAACTGGGGCGGCGCCTCTTCTACGACGTGCGCCTGTCCCGGAATGGCACGCAGTCCTGTGCCTCCTGCCATGAGCAGGCGCGGGCCTTCACGGACGGCCGGGCCACGCCGGTGGGCAGCACGGGGCAGGTGCATCGCCGGAACTCGCAGGGGCTGGCCAATGTGGCCTATGCCACGAGCCTCACGTGGGCGAACCCCGCGCTCACCTCGCTGGAGTCCCAGGTGCTGGTGCCCTTGTTCGGCAAGGAGCCGGTGGAGCTGGGCTTTGGTGACCGGGAGCAGGAGCTGGTCGAGCGGCTGCGCTCGGATGCGGCGCTGGCGTCGGAGTTCCAGCGCGCGTTCCCGGATGCGGCGGAGCCGGTGTCGGTGGCCACGCTGATGCGCGCGCTGGCGGCGTTCCAGCGGACGCTCATCTCGGGCAGCTCGGCGTATGACCGGTTTGCGTATGGGAATGACGCGGAGGCGATGACGCGTCAGCAGAAGCGGGGCATGGAGCTGTTCTTCTCGGAGCGGCTGGAGTGCGACCACTGTCACTCCGGCTTCAACTTCCAGGATGCCACCGTGCACGAGGCGACGGCCGAGCCCATCCTGCCCTTCCACAACACGGGCCTGTACAACGAGGACGGGCAGGGGGCCTATCCGGCCGAGGACCCGGGCCTCATCGAGCTGACGGGCCGTGCCGAGGACATGGGGCGCTTCCGCGCGCCGTCCCTGCGCAACGTGGCCGTCACCGCGCCGTACATGCACGACGGCGGCATGGCCACGCTGTCGGACGTGCTGGAGCACTACGCCGCGGGAGGACACGCGCGTCCGCGCAATGGCGGAGAGGCCAGCCCGCTGCAGAGCGGCTTCGTCCGGGGCTTCACCCTGACGGCCCAGGAGAAGGAAGATGTGCTGGCGTTCCTCGAAGCGCTCACCGACACGGCGTTCCTGACGGACCCGCGCTTCTCGGACCCGTTCGCAACGCCGCGACGTGATGATAGCCTATAGCGAGACGCGGATGCACTCCACGCCATTGCAGAACTCCTTGCACTCGACTCTGGCTGTGGTTGCCTCTCCGGGGCAGTAGTGGTGACGGTACATGGGCACGTCACCATAGGTGGGGCAGTAGTAGTAGCCAATCTGACAGAGTGGAGCGGTGACTTCGCCTGCAGGGCTGGTGTCCTCCTCTGTAGCGGTCTGGTCGACGCCACAGGCCGCAAGTCCAGTCATGAGCGAGAATGCCAGCGTCAGTGAAGTGATCGAGCGCTCCATGGTCGTGGATGTCCTGTGGTGATGTGCAGCCAGATGATGCCTGTTGGATGCAGGTGTTCACTGTCTAGTTAAGATCAAGGATGAAGATCAGTTAACACTACTGCGTCAGGGGTAGGCCGAAGGGGGAGTGGGCGACGGAGGGCTGGGCGGGCAAGCCCTCATTGCATCGGTGGCCATCCGCCCCACTCATGAAGCGGGTATGGACTCCTTCATGAACGCCGCCGCGGTGCAGCGGCTTGAGAGGTATTTCCAGCAAGTCGGCGAGGTACTGGGCGAGGAGAGCCGGCGCGGCTCGTTCGCCCTCTACGCCATGGGCCTGCTGGGTGAGGGGGAGCGCAAGAGCGTGGAGCCAATTGCCGACCGCGCGTGTCCGGACCCCAAGCGGGTGGATGCCATGCACCAGCGACTGCTGCACTTCGCGGTGGACTCGAGGTGGAGCGACCGGGACGTGAGGCGCCAGGCGGCGAGGTACGCGCTGGAGGCGATGACGCGGCGGGAGTCGGTGGAAGCCTGGATTGTGGATGACACGGGCTTTCTCAAGCAGGGCAAGCACTCGGTGGGCGTCCAGCGGCAGTACACCGGCTCGGCGGGGAAGGTGGCCAACTGCCAGATTGGCGTCAGCCTCAGCGTGGCCACCCGTACCGAGCACCTGCCCGTCGACTTCGAGCTGTACCTCCCCGAGTGCTGGGCCAACGACGAGGCGCGTCGCCGCGAGGCCCGCATCCCCGCCGAGGTTTCCTTCAAAACCAAGCCCCACCTGGCGCTGCGAATGATTGAGCGGGCGTTGGAGGACGGGGTGGCTCCGGGACCGGTGGGGCTGCGGCGTTTTGCCGCGCGGCAAAACACCGCCTGGAGTGGCTATGGGCGGGCGCGCACGCCCCCCTGTAGGGAGGATGCTCATCCGTGACACCATGCCCTCATGAGAGACAGGATACACGAGTCCTGTCTCTCATGAGGCGCGGAGTCGTCGCTATCAGAGTCGTCTGGGGGGCGAGAGGGTATGTCTGGCCTGCTCAGAGCCCGACGTGGATGCACGGCGCGCCGCAGAATTCCAGACACTGGGCGCGGACGTAGTTGGCCGTCTCCTCGGGCCCGCCCGCGCACGTAGGCGACCAGAAGTAATGACGGTACGCGGGTTCCGGGTAGGCGGGGCAGTAGTAGTAGCCCGCCGGGCCGGGGCAAGACAGCGCGGCGGTGCTGTCACCAATCTCGGGGGTTCCCGACGAATCCACCTGGTCAGGGCCGCAAGCGGCCAAGCCAAACATGGTGGAGAAGGTCAGCATCAGCGAGATGGTCGTACGCTTCATGATCGTTTCCTTTCAGGCGAAGGCCTGGGTGGGGCTGCTGCATTGCAGGTTATGTCTGTTTATTTGATGTTGAGGCGTGGGGCCAGTGGAATCACTTGGAGTCGAGGGGTTGTTGCTTTTTGAGGGGGCAGTGAATGGAGGGTTGTTTGGATGGTGTTCTTGGAACTTTGTAGTTAGTTCGTTGTCTTCTTGTCGCTGGTGCCGTTGCTGTGAGATTTGAGTTTGGTGTCGGAAAAGACCGACAGGCTTGGGCATGCCCAGAAGTGAAGCTAGCGGTGGTGCGCCAGTTGGAATGATGCTGTTGAGGTGTAGCTTGGTGTCGCTGACAAATCGGTGTGGTTCTTGGGCTTGAAGCCGCTACATCCGGCACGCTGGCCACCGCCACTCGCGCGGAGGCGATGCCCACCGTCACGAACACCGTCCTGTCCGCGGACCCCGTATTCGCCACCAGCGCCAGCAACTGCGCCGTGGCCGCGCCCGACTCGCCGCTCAGCGCCATGCTGGGGATGCGCATGCCCACCGGGCCCCCGACTGCACCGTGAAGCCCGTGGTGGGCGGCTCCCCAGCCGCGAGCGCCAGCGGCGCTCGCCAGGAGGGAAGGGCTTGTTGCTCCTCATCCAGGGGGGCACGACGGGCTGCCATGGAGCGGCTTCTGGGTCGTTTGAAGGTCCGGTAAATGCCCGTGGACACAGGAGGAATTACCTCTGGAGGGACGTCCTGTAAGAGCCGGCCGGGTGCTGCGTTGGCCTGAGCGAAAGGAGCTTCGAATCGCCATGTCACGACCCCACGAGCACCCCCACTCGCAGCGCTCCCACGCGCCTGCTCCCTCGCCGGCCGGGGAGGCGCCCGTCATCGACCCCGTCTGCGGAATGAAGGTCGACCCGAGCGCTCCGAAGGGGGGCCAGCTGGAGCACGCGGGGCACACGTATTTCTTCTGCAACCCGAAGTGCCGGGAGCGCTTCCGCGCGGACCCGGAGCGCTACCTCTCGCCCGCGGAGGCCGCGCCGGAGCCGGCGCCCTCGCCCGGCACCCTGTACGTCTGCCCCATGGACCCGGAGGTGCGGCAGCCGCATCCCGGCGCCTGCCCGAAGTGCGGCATGGCGCTGGAGGCCGAGGCGCCGGCCGTCCCCGTGGCTCGCGTGGAGTACGTGTGCCCCATGCACCCGGAGGTGGTGAAGGACGGTCCGGGGAGCTGCCCCATCTGTGGCATGGCCCTGGAGCCGCGCACCGTGCTGCCCGAGGAGGCGCCGGACCCAGAGCTTCAGTCCATGTGGCGGCGCTTCCTCGTGGGGCTGGCGCTCACCGTGCCCCTGCTCGTGTTGGCGATGTCGGACATGATTCCGGGCCAGCCGGTGCAGCACGCGGTGCCCGCCAGCGTGCTGGCCTGGGCGCAGCTCGTGCTGGCCACGCCGGTGGTGCTCTGGGGCGGTTGGCCCTTCTTCCAGCGGGGCTGGGCGTCGGTGCGCAACCGGCACCTGAACATGTTCACCCTCATCGCGCTGGGCACGGGCGCCGCGTATCTCTTCAGCGTCTTCGTCACGCTGCTGCCGCAGGCCCTGCCGCAGGGGCTGCGCACGGGGCACGGCGGCTCCGCGCCCCTCTACTTCGAGGCCGCCGCCGTCATCGTCACCCTGGTGGCGCTGGGGCAGGTCCTGGAGCTGCGCGCCAGGCACGCCACGTCGGGCGCGCTGCGCGCGTTGTTGAGCCTGGCGCCCGCGGTGGCCCGGCGTATCGGAGAGGACGGGTATGAGGTGGACGTGCCGCTCGCGCACGTCCATCCCGGCGACGTGCTGCGCGTGCGCCCCGGGGAGAAGGTGCCGGTGGATGGCGTGGTGCTCCAGGGCAACAGCGCGGTGGACGAGTCCATGGTGACGGGCGAGTCGCTCCCCGTGGAGAAGGGGCCGGACGCATTGGTGACGGGCGGCACGGTGAACGGGACGGGCTCGTTGGTGATGCGCGCCCAGCGGGTGGGGCAGGACACGCTGTTGTCGCGAATCGTCCAGCGGGTGAGCGAAGCGCAGCGCACGCGGGCGCCCATCCAGCGGCTCGCGGACAAGGTGGCGGCCGTCTTCGTGCCGGTGGTCATCGCGGTGGCGGTGGTGACGGCGGTGGTGTGGGGCATCTGGGGACCCGAGCCCCGGCTGGTGCACGCGGTGGTGAACGCGGTGGCGGTGCTCATCATCGCCTGCCCCTGCGCGCTGGGCCTGGCCACGCCCATGTCCGTCATGGTGGGCACGGGCCGGGGGGCCCAGGCGGGCGTGCTCATCCGCGACGCGGCGGCGCTGGAGCGGCTGGAGGCGGTGGACACGCTCGTGGTGGACAAGACGGGCACGCTCACCGAGGGCAAGCCGCGGCTGGTCACGGTGATTCCCGCGCCGGGCTTCGACGAGCTGCGCCTGCTGCGGCTGGCCGCCAGCCTGGAGCGCGGCAGCGAGCACCCGCTGGCGTCCGCCATCGTCTCGGGCGCGACGGAGCGAGGGGTGTCGTTGTCGCCGGTGGAGGACTTCCGCTCGCTCACGGGCAAGGGCGTCATGGGGACGGTGGAGGGCGCCCGCGTGGCCCTGGGCAACGCGGCGCTGATGGAGTCGCTTCCGGTCGAAGCGGGGGCGCTGGCCGAGCGCGCCGAGGCGCTGCGGGCCGAAGGCCAGACGGTGGTGCTGGTGGCCGTGGACGGGCAGGTGGCGGGCGCGCTCGGTGTGGCGGACCCGGTGAAGTCCTCCACGCCCGAGGCCCTGGCGCTGCTGCGCGAGGAGGGGCTCCGGGTAGTAATGCTCACGGGAGACAGCCAGACGACGGCGGACGCGGTGGCGCGGCGGCTGGGCATCACCGAGGTCATCGCCGGCGTGCAGCCCGAGGTGAAGGGCGACGTCATCCGGCGGCTCCAGCAGGAGGGTCGCGTGGTGGCCATGGCGGGCGACGGCATCAACGACGCGCCCGCGCTGGCCCAGGCGGACGTGGGCATCGCCATGGGCACCGGCACGGACATCGCCATGGAGAGCGCGTCGGTGACGCTGGTGAAGGGGGACTTGCGCGCCATCGCCCGGGCCCGGCGCTTGAGCCAGGGCACGCTGCGCAACATCCGGGAGAACCTCTTCTTCGCCTTCGTCTACAACGCGGTGGGCGTGCCCCTGGCGGCGGGCGTGCTGTACCCGGTCTTCGGCCTGCTCCTGAGCCCCATCTTCGCCAGCGCCGCCATGAGCCTGTCGTCGGTGTCCGTCATCGGCAACGCGCTCCGGCTGCGGCGCCTGAAGCTGTAGGGCCGGGCTGCGCACGAGGCCGCCAGCCATGGGCCTCCTTCCCTGGCAGGTGGCAGGCGGCCCTCCAGGGCCCATGGGATTGGGAGCGGGGGATGTCCAACCTTGGGACGCCAACCCATTCAAGCCGGAAAGGTGGAGCCCATGGCCTCGGCCGACGTGATGAAGCCTGATGCCGACATGCGCCAGTGCATCGAGGACTGCCTGGCCTGTCATCGCCTCTGCGTGGAGGCGCTGACGTACTGCCTGGGGAAGGGCGGCAGGTTCGCGGAGGCGAAGCACCTGCGCCTGCTGATGGACTGCGCGGAAGTCTGTCAGACGAGCGCGAACTTCATGCTGCGGGGCTCGGAGCTGCACCCTCACACCTGCTTCGCCTGCTCGGAGGTCTGCGGGCGCTGCGCGGAGTCCTGCGCGCGGATGGGGGACGACGCGATGATGAAGGCGTGCGCGGACCTGTGCACGCAGTGCTCGGACTCGTGCTGGAAGATGGGCGGGGGCGTCATGCGCCAGGTGCCCAACCCGGAGGCAGCCCAGCGCGCCGCCGACCTGCCGGCGTGAGGCGCCCATCCGGAAGCCCAGACGGGCGGGGGCGTGGCCACGGCGGAGCCCTTCACTCGCCGTCGGGCCCGATTAGAGTGCGCTCATGAGCTCTCGCGAGGAGGGGCGCACCCCGGGTGCGTCCGCCGGACATGTCTCCGTCGTCCACCTGCCCAACGCCTGGTTCATCCTCTGCGCGTCGAGCGAGCTGGGCGACAAGCCCCTGGCCCGGATGCTCCAGGGCTCGCCCCTGGTGCTCTTCCGGGGGGAGGGGGGCAAGCCCGCGGCGCTGGTGGACCGTTGCCCACACCGCAACGTGCCGCTGTCGCTGGGCCGGGTGAAGGAGGGCCAGCTCCAGTGTGGCTATCACGGCTGGCGCTTCGATACCGCGGGGCAGTGCCGCGCCATTCCTGGCTTCCTCGGCGAGCCCGGGGCGCGCGCCCGCTGCGCCACGGCGCACGCCACGCGGGAGCAGGACGGCTTCGTCTGGGTGTACTCCACGCCCGGCGTCGAGCCCGTGACGGAGCCCTACCGCTTTCCGCTGCTGGAGGCGCGGGAGTACACCACCGTGCGCCGCATCCTGCGCGCGCCCGGCTCGCTTCACGCGACGCTGGAGAACACGCTGGACGTGCCCCACACCGCGTACCTCCACGGGGGGCTGTTCCGCACGGAGGAGAAGCGGAACGAAACCGAGGTGGTGGTGCGCCGCAGCGCGGACAAGGTGGAGGCCGAGTACATCGGCGAGCCGCGTCCCAGCGGCCTCGTGGGCCGGCTGCTGGCGCCGGGGGGCGGGGTGGTAGAGCACTTCGACCGCTTCCTGATGCCGTCCATCGCGCAGGTGGAGTACCGCATCGGCGACGCGAGCCACATCATGGTGACCTCGGCGATGACGCCGGTGTCCGACTGGGACACGCTGGTGTACGCGGTGGTGACGTTCCGCCTGCCCGTGCCCCGCTGGCTGGTGCGCGCGGCGCTTCCGCTCATCATGCCGGTGGCGCTGCACATCTTCGGGCAGGACGCGCGCATCCTCCGGCAGCAGGCGGAGACCATCCGCCGCTTCGGAACGGAGGCCTATGCCTCCACGGAGATCGACGTGCTCGGCCCCGGCATCCTCCGCCTGCTCCGCGCCGCCGAGCGCGAGAAGCCCGGAGCGGTGGGCGACGCCGTCCATGAGACCCGGCTGAAGATGCGGACCTGAGCAGGCCCTCGGCGGATGGAGCGCCCGTGTCCGCGACGCTCCTCGCCCGCCGGAGAGGCCTTGGGTCAGGAGATGCCCTTGCGCAGGCGGTTCCAGTCGAAGTTGGGCGCCGGGTCGTTCTTGCGGCCCTTGGGCACGGCGACGTCCGCGTGGCCCACGATGTTCTTCGTGGGGACGTTGTACTGCTGCTTCAGGTAGCCCGTGAGCTGGGTGAGCGCCTTGTACTGCGCGTCCGTGAACGGCGTCTTGCCGCTGCCGTCGTTGACGATTTCGATGCCGATGGAGCGGCTGTTGATGTCGGTGGGCACGCCGTGCAGCTCGCCCTTGCCCGCGTGCCAGGCGCGCTTGTCGTCACCGACGAGCTGATAGATTTTACCGTCGCGGTCCACCATGTAGTGCGCGGACACCTTGCTCTGCGGGTTGCGCATCCACGACAGGTCGGCCGAGCCGTTGTTGGACGCGGTGTGGTGCATGACGATGGTGTCGATCTTCGTCCCGCCGCGCGAGTTCTGGTTCGGCGACGGCGCGCTGATGACCGCGGGCTTGGTGAACTTGCCGCCCGGCGTCGTGGGCGAGGACGGGCCGCTGCTGCCCAGGGCCTTCTTCAGCGCCGCGTGCGTGAGGTCGCCGTAGTAGCCCGTGGCGGGCAGCTTGTTGTCCGTCTGGAACTTCTTCACCGCTCCTTCCGTCTGCGGACCGAAGGTGCCAGGGCCGGTCTTCACCTGCGCCTGCGTCATGTAGCCCACCTTCACGAGCGCGTCCTGGAGCTGCTTCACCTTCGGACCCGAGTCGCCCTTGCGCAGGCCCGCGGGGGGAGCGGAGACCGTGGCGGCAGCGGCGGCGCGGGGCGCCTGCACCTGGGTGGAGCGGAACAGGGGGCTGAACGAGGGCAGTCGGAGGCTCATGAGGGGACCCGAGGTGGTTGGAAGCAGAGTGATGCTGGCCGGATTATCGGATCTGAATCCCCGGGAGTTGCGTAACTCCCGGGGCACGAACCTGACTCCCTGGGTGCAGCGGTATTGCAAAGTTTCAGGCGACTTGAGAGCTGGCGGGGAGTGGGCCGCTGCCCGCGCCTTCCTCGGGCTGCTCCTGGGGCAGATGGCGCCGCTTCCAGAGGGCGAAGATGGCTGGATACACGGTCAGCTCGAGTAAAAAGGACGTGACAAGTCCGCCCACCAGCGGCGCGGCGATGCGCTTCATCACGTCCGCGCCGGTGCCAGTGCTCCACAAGACGGGGAGCAGACCAATCATGTCGGTCATCACCGTCATCAGCTTGGGGCGGATGCGCCGCGCCGCGCCGTCGACGATGGTCTCCGTGAGGTCCGCCATGGAGCGCAGCCGTCCCTCCTGGTCCGCCTTCTTGTGGGCCAGGGTGAGGTAGAGCAGCATCACCACGCCCGTCTCCGCGTCGAGCCCGGCCAGGGCGATGAGCCCCACCCACACGGCGATGCTCATGTTGTAGCCGAGCAGGTAGAGCAGCCACACCGCGCCAATCAGGCTGAAGGGCACCGCCAGCAGGACGATGCCCGTCTCCACCACGGACTTCGTGCTGAAGTACAGCAGCAGACACACCAGCAACAGGGTGACGGGAATCACCACCTGGAGCTTCTCGGTGGCGCGCTCGAAGTACTTGAACTGGCCGCTCCACTCCACGCGCACGCCGGTGGGCGTCTTCACCTCGCGCGCCACCACCGCCTTCGCGTCCTTCACGTAGTCCGCGACGGGCCGGTCCGTGTCCACGAAGACGTAGGTGACGAGCTTGCCGCCCTCGCTGCGAATCATGGGCGGCCCCTGCACGAAGCGGACGTCCGCCACCTGCGCCAGCGGCACCTGCGCGCCACCCGGCGTGGGCACCAGCACCTCCTTCAGCAGCTCGGGGCTGTCGCGGTACTCGCGTGCGTAGCGCACGTTGATGGGGTAGCGCTCGCGGCCCTCCACCGTCTGGGAGATGTTCTCTCCGCCGATGGCGCCCATCACCACCTCGTTGACGTCCTTCACGCCCAGGCCCAGGCGCGCGGCCTCTTCCCGCTTCACCTCGATGTCCACGTAGAAGCCGCCGGTGGAGCGGTCCGCGAACGCGCTGCGCGTGCCGGGCACCAGGGCCACCGCCTTCTCGATGTCCACCGCCGTCTGCTCCAGCGTGTCCAGGTCATCTCCGAACACCTGGATGCCCAGCGGGCTGCGGATGCCGGTGGCCAGCATCTCCGTGCGTGTCTGGATGGGCATCCAGAAGATGTTGGGCATGCCCGGGTACTGGAGCGTGTCGTCCATCTCCGCCAGCAGGGCCTCCCACGTGAGGCCCTTGCGCCACTCGGACTTCGGCTTGAGCACCACCGTCGTCTCGAACATGGAGAGGGGCGCGGGGTCCGTGGCCGTCTCCGCGCGGCCCGCCTTGCCGAAGACGCTGACCACCTCCGGGATGCGCTTGAGCTGCGCGTCCATGGACTGGAGGATGCGCGTGGCCTCGGTGATGGACATGCCCGGCGGCGAGGTGGGCATGTAGAGGATGGCGCCCTCGTTGAGCGGCGGCATGAACTCGTGGCCCAGGCGCAGGAAGGCCGGCACCGTCAGCGCCATGGCCACCACCGACAGCGCCACCACCACCTTGGCGTGGCGCACGACGAAGCGCACCACCGGCGTGTAGAGCGCGACCAGCCAGCGGTTGAGCGGGTTCTCGTCCTCCCGGCGGATGCGCCCGCGGATGAGGAGCACCGCCAGCGCGGGGGTGAGCGTCACCGCGAGCACCGCGGCGAAGCCCATGGAGTACGTCTTCGTGTAGGCCAGCGGCTTGAAGAGGCGCCCCTCCGTGGCCTCCAGCGTGAAGACGGGGAGGAAGGCGACGGTGAGCACCAGCAGCGTGCCGAAGATGGAGGGGCCCACCTCCTGCATCGCGGAGATGATGACCTCGCGCCGCTCGCCCGGGCGCCCCTCCGACTCCCAGGTCTCCAGCTTCTTGTGGATGTTCTCCACGATGATGATGGACGCATCCACCATGGCGCCAATGGCGACGATGATGCCGCCCAGGCTCATGATGTTGGCGGTGAGCCCCTGGTAGTACATGGGGATGAAGGCGAGCAGCACCGCCACGGGCAGGGTGAGGATGGTGACCAGCGCGCTGCGCGCGTGCATCAAGAAGAGGAAGATGATGAGGCTGACCACCAGCATCTCCTCCACCAGCGCCCGGGTGAGCGTGTCGATGGACTCCTCGATGAGCCCGGAGCGGTCATAGGTCACCACCAGCTCCACGCCCTCCGGGAGGCCCGCGCGCACGTCCGCCAGGCGCTCCTTCACCGCGTCGATGACGGAGAGCGCGTTCTCCCCGTAGCGCATGACGACGATGCCGCCGGCCACCTCGCCCTTGCCGTCCAGCTCCGCCACGCCCCGGCGGATGTCCGGCCCCAGGCTCACCCTGGCCACGTTGCGCACCAGCACGGGCGTGCCGTCCTCGCTCACCTTCAGGGGGATGTTCTCGATGTCCTGCGTGGAGCGGATGTAGCCGCGCCCGCGGATGACGTGCTCGTGGCCGGCGATCTCCATCACCCGGCCGCCCACGTCCTCGTTGGACTCGCGGACGGCGCGCGACACCTCGCCCAGCGTCACGCCGTAGGCTCGCAGCTGATTCGGGTCCACCTGCACCTGGTACTGCTTCACGATGCCGCCCACGGTGGCGACCTCCGCCACGCCGGGCACGCTGGACAGCGCGTAGCGCACGTTCCAGTCCTGGAGGCTGCGCAGGTCCGCGAGCGAGTGCTTGCCGCTCTCGTCCACGAGCGCGTACTGGAACACCCAGCCCACGCCGGTGGCGTCCGGCCCCAGCGTGGGTGTGACGCCCGCTGGCAGCTGGCCCCGGGCCGTCTCGATGTATTCGAGCACGCGGCTGCGCGCCCAGTACATGTCCGTGCCGTCCTCGAAGATGACGTAGATGAAGGACATGCCGAACATCGACTCGCCGCGCACCGCCTTCACCTTCGGCGCCGAGAGCAGGGACGAGGAGAGGGGGTAGGTAATCTGGTTCTCGACCAGGTCCGGTCCCCGCCCCATCCACTCGGTGAAGAGGATGACCTGCGTGTCGGACAGGTCGGGGATGGCGTCCAGCTTCGTGCCGCGAATCGTGTGGACGGCCCACGCGGCCATGGCCCCCACCAGCAGCAGGGTGAGGAAGGGGTTGCGGGCGCAGGCGCCGATGAGGCGGCTGATGGGGCCCTGTCCGCCGTTCTCAGTGGGCTGCATGGCTGCCTCCGAAGGAGTCCGTGGCCGAGCGGAGGCGGCTCTCCGCCGCGATGAGGAAGTTGCCGCTGGTCACCACCACGTCCCCGGGTGACAGGCCCTCCAGCACCTCGTAGGTGTCCTTGCCCTTTTGGCCGAGCTTCACCTCCTGGGGCCGCAGCCGGCCCTCGCCCAGGTCCACGAACACCAGCCGGCGCGGGCCGGTGTAGATGACGGCCGAGTCGGGCACCTGGAGGCGCGGGCCGCCGTGCAGGACGAAGCGGACGTCCGCGTACATGTCCGGCTTCAGCTCCAACCCGGGGTTGGGCAGCTCGATGCGGATGCGCCCGGTGCGCGTGGCCCCCTTGAGGGACGGGTACACGTAGCCGACGCGGCCCGCGTAGGTCTTCCCGGGCAGGTAGGGCAGGGTGACCTCCACCGGCAGGCCGGGCGTCACGCGCGCCAGGTCCTGCTCGTAGACGTCCGCCTCCACCCAGACCTTCGCCAGCGGGGCGATGCGGAACAGGCGCTCGCCGGCCTTCACCGCCGCGCCCTCCACCACGTTCTTCTCCAGCACGTAGCCGCTGGCGGGCGCCAGGAAGGGCATGTTCTCCACCGGCTGGCCCCGCTGGGCGACGCGCTCGATTTGCGCCGGGGACAGCCCCCACAGCTCCAGCCGCTTGCGCGCCGCGCCAGCGAGCGACGCGTTGGCCGCGCTCTGGCTCTGGCGCGCCAGCAGGTACTCCTGCTGCGCGGCGTACAGCTCCGGGCTGTAGAGGGTGAAGAGGACGTCGCCCTTCTTCACCGGCTCCCCCGTGGCGTTGACGCGCAGCTCCTGGATGTAGCCGTCCAGCTTGAGGGTGACGTCCACCAGCGCCTTCTCGTCGAAGGTGACGCGGCCGAGCGCGCGCAGGGACAGGTCCATGGGCGCGGCCTCCACCGCGGCCGTCTTCACGCCGATGCGCAGCCGCCGCGCGTCGTCCACCAGGATGACGCCGCTCTCCAGCTCGGCGCGGCTGACGGGGGTGAGGTCCATGCCACAGAGGGGGCACTGCCCCGGCCCGTGCTGCTTCACGGACGGGTGCATGGGGCAGGTGTAGTGCGCGATGTCACCGGCGCCGGAGGCTCCGGCGACGGGGGTCGCGCGCCACTGGCTGGTCGTGCCACACGCGAGCATGCGCCGGCCCATGTACGGGTTCTCCAGCTTCGGCTCGCGCTGGAGCCACTGGTTCACGCCGTCCACCATGGGGCACTCGAAGATGTGCCAGCCGTCTTGGAGCCGCGGGTCGGCGGACGCCAGGGAGATGAGCACCTCGCTCAGCTGCGCGAAGTGCTGGCGGGCCGTCTCGGCGTCCTTCGCCGTGGCCAGCCGGTCCGTGGCCTCCTCGCCCCGGCGAAGCCAGGCCGTCAGCGGCGAGGCGTCCCCGGGCGCGGCCTGCGCTGCCTGCTGGAGCGCGTGCTTCAGCTCCGCGGCCCTGGCGGGGAGCTCGTCCACGGTGTCCCGGGCGAGCAGGGCCCGCGCGGCCTCGTAGGACTCGAAGGCCGCGCGCGTGTACTCCAGCGCGGGCGCGGGCAGGGGTTCCGCGTGGGCGTCGTGCGTGGCGGGCGCGTTCCCGGTATGGGGCGCCGGGCCGAAGAACCAGCCCGCCAGGGGCTTCCAGGCAACGGCGGCGAGCGCGGCGAGCCCGACGAGGGTGAGCCAGGGGGCGATACGTCGGCGGTTCGGGGTGTTCATCGCGTCTCTCCGTTCCGGGGCAGCCCCGGGATGTGGCCCAAGGCCCTGTCGAGCTCCGCCTGGCGGCGCTGCACGTCCGCCAGGGCCGTCTGTTCACGCAGCTCCACGCGGCGCAGGTTGCGCTCCGCCTCGATGAGGACCTGGAAGCTGTTCTTGCCGCTCTCGAAGCCGGCGCGCGCGGCGGCCACCTGGTCCCGCGCCGCGGGGACGAGCCGCTCCTGGAAGAGGGCCACCACGCGCCGCGTCTCCTCGGCGCGCGAGCGGGCCTG
>Ga0182745_1001405_pt1 | contig 23317 bp, 17 predicted proteins | sample eDN3rd30CKraftBY_FD_128523 | JGI IMG/M metagenome (GOLD analysis project Ga0182745, IMG submission 128523) | Enriched backyard soil microbial communities from Emeryville, California, USA - eDNA 3rd pass 30_C Kraft BY (version 2) (version 2) | ecosystem: Environmental > Terrestrial > Soil >... | reverse complement strand
TGCGCGGCGAACCGGCTGACCTCTTCCCGCGTCACCCCCAGCGCGCCGAGGCTCTCTACCGCGGAGAGCCGGGCCTTCTGGTCGAGCTGCTCCAGGAAGTCGAAGAGGCGCCGGAACGTCGTGTGAGTCACCGTGCGGCGAAGCGTCTCCAGCGCGTCCAGGCGCCCCTGGAGCGAGGCGCGCGACGCCTCGAGACGTTCGACCCACTCCTGGTGACGGGCCTCGGCCTCCTCACCGATATCCTTGGCCTCCTTCATGGCCTGAACGCCGTCATAGCCTTTCTTGCCGCCGTACCCGAGGAGCGCGGCAAGACCGATTGCAACTGGAATCAATGGCAGTGGCATGGGGACTCCTCATGGACGGTAGGACGGCCAGCAGATTCTCCCAGGCCCACACCGCTTGAAAATCATCCTGGAGAGGTAGGGCGAGGGGATGGAGCGCCGGGCCACTCCACTCATGCGGAGTCGCGTCGCGAGGCGTCCCCCTCCGACAGCCCGTTGGACCAGCTCCAGACCAAACAAAGACAGCCGATCTAAGTACCTTCCCTGATGGGCTTTCCTGAAAATTTCCAAACAAACATCATACAGCATCACCAGCACGCAATCAGACACTCTTGGGCGTAATTCCTATTTACTCTCAGTGAAGATGGAGATTATAGGAGGTGCCGGTGCTTCGGCACCTACACAAAGGGGTGATGCTCACGTGAGAATCAAATTCGCGCATCTGGTGTTCGTCGCTCTCCTATCAGCGTCCTCGTCCGCTCTCGCGCAAGTCGAGACCCGCTGCTTCAACGACGACCAGATCATCAATCCGGTCGACGCACAGGGCCGCAACGCCTGGGCGCGAAAGTGCGGCTATATCGATACCCGGCGTGAAGCGGGCTACAACTCATTTGGCGACTACGTCATCTTTGCCAATGGTTGCCACATGTACCCCAATCACCCGACCGGGACTGCATGTACCTTCCGCGTCCCGCTCACCGAGTCGGCGCCTTGCCTCACCTTCACGCCAGCGCTCCTCGGAACCTGCGTGGTGGGATGCTATACCGCCCGCGAAGAGCTTCGGTTCGACGATAGGTATTGGCCCATCGAGGATGCACCCCAAGGGGGCGTCACGTCCGTGACGGCCCTCACCCAGAATGCAACCCTCTTGCGGCCGGAGTTCGCCGAGCAACCCATCCAATCCTATGTGGCGGGCGACACCGTGGAAGACATCTTCGTCCTCGAGACGGCGGATGGCCACAAGGTGGAGGTGACGTCCGAACACCCCATGGTGAACGGCGATGGCGTCATGGTCCGCGCCAACACGCTCAAGGTGGGCGACACCCTGCTTCGGGTCGACGGCCGCAAGGTCGACCTGACCCAGGTGTCTGTCTTCCGCTACACGGGCAAGGTCTGGAACGTCAAGCCCCAGAGCAAGGTCAAGATGGAGAACGTTCTGGACGTGGAGGGGCTGATGACCGGCTCCGTCCGTTTCCAGAACGAGTGGGCCCATGACTACTTCCGCTTGACGGTTCGCGAAGCGCTCGACGTCGACGGACTCTGATCCATCCCCCTCTCATCGCATGCTGTCCGCCGTCAGCGCCGCCTGACGGCGAGACGGTTGCATGCATGCGTTCCACGCCGGCGTGGCGCACGCCACCCGGCGCATCTCCTGGAGTACACCTGTGCCTCAGACGCTCTTCCCTTCCTGCATGACTCGCGGATGGCGTGTCACCCTGGTGGTGGCCCCGCTCTTCATGAACGTGGTGGGCTGCGATAGCGGTAGGAACGCCCTCGTCCCGATCCAGGATTCAGGGGGCAGCATCGTCCTGCCTGGCGACATTCCAACGGACGTTCAGGAGTACCACTACGCCTTCAACCTCGGCACGCGCGAGGCGCACTCCAAGCTCTACCTCAACGTCGCGCCCCCGGGCGGAGACTGCGTCACCCTGGATGCCCCCGCGGGAATCAGCGACCTCCGCTGGAACGGGGCAGCGCCCATCGATGTCGAGCAGGATGGCGGCTCGCTCCGCGTCTGTGGCCCCTCGCTCTATGCGGGACAAATCACGCTCGAAGGCCAATTCCTCGTCCCGGAGCAGACCTACGACTTCACACCGGTAGGCTTCACCCGGACGCAGGCTCGCGACAACACGGTGTTCTCGTACCTGCTGGGCTGGATCGAGCAGTGTGATCGTTTCGGGTTGTGCGACGACTCCCCCGCGAGCCAGGCGAGGTTCGTGCTCGACGTGACCCACGCCCGCGGCGAGCTCACGCTGTGCCCAGGCCAACGGACGCAGGTGAGCCAGACACACACTCGGTGTGAACTATTGCAGACGCCGGCACCCACCTACTCGGCCTTCGCCATCGCGTCGAATCCTGGCTGGAACCGCACCGAGTGGCTGAATGTCGATGGGACGAAGCTCATCTTCTTCGAAACCCAGAGTGGGCGGCTCGCCCGGTCACTCTCCAAGGCGGAGATGACCGACTTCCTGAGGTGGGCCAAGAATCTCCTGGGACCGCTTCCGTATGGCCAGGAGCTGCGCATCGCAGGCGCGCCGACGCATTGGCTGGGAATGGAACACCCCGCCAACATCATCCTGCGTGACACCCTGCCCGAGCTCCCCAACAGGGAGTACGCGAACATGACGCGCCACGTCCTCATGCATGAGATCATCCATCAGTGGGCGGGCAACCGCATCACCATGGCGCATGCCACGGACTTCTCCTGGAAGGAAGGCATCGCCGAGTACCTCACCTACGTCTACGAGCTGTCGAAGTGGCCTGCGGATGCCGCCAAGACACGCGCGCACTGGGATCGGCTGGCGCGCACCGCGATGTACTACCCGGGGACGTCTGACAATCCGGTGCCGTTCCTGACGTTCGCGGGAGAGACGTATGGCACCGGCTCCATGATCTTCTTCGTCCAGCTCGAGGACCTGCTGCCAGGCGGCCAGGAGACCATCGTCCGCGCCATCACGGACTTCCTGTCCGGCCCCCCCCGTGCGCGCAGCGTGGCAGAGCTGCAAGGCGCGCTGGAGCGGGCCTCCGGAGAAGACCTGGGCGACTACTTCCAGGCCTGGGTCTACGGCACGGGAGATGCCGATTGGCCCACCTTCCAGGCGGACACAGTTCGCGCCAACGGAGAGCTGAGCCTGACCGTGACGCAGTCCGCCCTGCAACCTGGCAAGCTCTATCCGGCGAAGGTGGTGATCCGGCTGAAGGGCGACACCCAGGAGCTGGACGTGCCCATCGACTTCGGCCTGCACCCCACGACGGGCACCCTCACCGTGTCCGTGCCGTTCGAGGAAGACGTCAAATCGATTGGCGTCGACCCCGAGAACCGGGTCGTGAGCTGGAACGCCAATGCCAGCCTGTCGCCCCTGGAAGCCCCTCCTCAACACTGGATCTTCTAGGCCATCTCTGGAGCCTTCATGCAAAGCAATGCTCAGCCCCGCCGCAAGGCCTTCGCTGGCCGATGGGCAGCGCCCGCCGTGGCTCTCGTCATCCTCTCCGCGGCAGCGCTCTACACCACGCTGATGCGAGGCCGGCCAGGAGCGCCGCCTCCCGACGATGGCATGCCGCCGCGCCTCGGCGCCTCCAGCGGCTCCCTCGCCGGGGAGCCGGCTCGCATCACCGCCAAGGCCACCGTGCCCGCCAGCGCGCCGCCAGGCCGCGAGCTGCGTCCCCTCACGCTCCCGCTTCCAGGCGAGGCGGCGACATCACCGGTGCCCGACACCGGCTTCGAGGAGACGCGCCGGGATGCCATCCAGAAGGCCGCGCGCAGCTATCGGGAGGGCCGCTTCAACGTCTTCTTCCGCGAGGAAGCCTTCATCCAAGAGCTGGCGAACCACGGAGCGGAGAATGTCGCGGCGTTACAGGACGCGCTCGCCGACACCCGCAGCCTCTCCGCGCTTCCAGATGACACCCGTTTCACCGAGCAGCGTCCGGAGGCGGTGCTGGACCGCATGGCGATGATCGATCTGCTCCACACGCTCGCACCGGAGGACGACTCGGCCCGCGCGGCCATGCTTGCCCTCGCGACCTCGCCCATCGACCCATCCTTGTCGGACGTCGCCAAGAAGGGGCTCGTGGGAGAGAAGTACGACCTCTTCTTCAAGCTGGCCCAGCTCGACCGGCAGGCCGCGGTCGACGCCTTCGGGCGGCTGGACAACCCGAAGCTTCGAAGCCTGCTACGCGAAGCACTGCTCGCGGGGCTTCATGAGTCGGGCGCTTCGCATGAAGAGGTCCAGCGACTGACGCGGCACCTCTGAGCAGGACCCGTTGCGAGCGTTGTCGGCTCGCGCAGCAGCCGCCCGTTGTGTCCGGGCGGCATCCCCACTCAGGCCAGGTGGTGTCTTCCGTCTCGGACGGCACGCCCTTCGTGTGTCCTGGCCTCGAGCCGTAGCAGAGCAGTCCCCACCTGAAGCAAGGGAGAACATCGTGACGACAAACTGGACTCGCAGTCTGGCGGGAGTGTGCCTCGTTGCCCTCGGTTCCGCGTGCGGTGAGTTGCCCGACGCGGGGAGCCCGGGCTCCGCGGATGTGTCTGAAATGGGGCAGGCGAACATGGAGCTGGGCAATGGCTCCGGCATCATCCGGGGACGGCTCGGGGCCATCTCCGCTCCGCGGTCCCTCTCCGGGCTGCGCGGCCAGGACCTCACCCTCGCCGCGGACCAGGCGCTCAGGCCCGTGCTCGGGGGCGTTGCCTCGCGGTTCGGACTGAGCCCCCAGGAGCTCCGCGTCCGCTCCGCTCGCGTGGACGAGGTGGGGCTGACCCACGTCAGGTATGACCAGGTGCGCGAGGGCCTGCGCGTGGTGGGTGGCGAGCTCATCGTCCACGTCGACACCTCCGGCCAGATCTTCGCGGTGAACGGCTCGGCCCGGGGCGCCCAGGCTCCGAGCTCGCTTTCGCGCGTCTCTCCCGACGCGGCGATGGCGGCGGCCGTCAAGGGCTTGCCTGACATGAAGGCGACGGGAACCACCCAGCTGGTGTACTTCCTGGATGCCCAGGGTTCACTCTTCCTGGCCTACGAGCTCGTCCGCGAGGGCGAGCGTGACGACGCTCCCGCGCGCGACACCGTCTATGTGGACGCCGCGACGGGGCGCGTCCTCGACGTGCATCCGCAGATCCACGCCGCGCAGAACCGGCGGATCCACTCGGCGGGCAACGGCAGCAGCCTCCCCGGCACGCTGCGACGCCAGGAGGGCGGCGCCGCCACCGGTGACGGCCACGTCGACGACAACTACGACCACGTCGGCACCACGTACCGCTGCTACTCGACCGTCTTCGGGCGGGATTCCTTCGATGACGCTGGCGCGACCATCACCAGCACCGTCCACTACGGCAGCCGCTACGTCAACGCCTTCTGGGATGGCCGGCAGATCGTCTTCGGCGACGGCGACAACTTCAACTCGGGCGAGCTGGGGCGCGATCTGGACGTCGTCTCCCACGAGTTCACGCACGCGGTCACGCAGTACGACTCCGGGCTCGTGTACCGCAATGAGTCCGGCGCCCTCAACGAGAGCCTGTCCGACATCGCCGCGGCCATCTGCGAGAGCTGGGCGCGCGGCACCGTGGACGCGGACGTCTGGAAGATTGGCGAGGACATCTGGACCCCGGGCACGTCGGGCGACGCCCTCCGCTACATGGACAACCCCACCCGGGATGGCTCCTCACGGGACTTCTACCCGGAGCGCTACGTCGGGAATGCCGACAACGGCGGCGTGCATTGGAACTCCGGCATCCCCAATCTCGCGTTCAAGCTGCTCGTGACGGGCGGCACGCACCCCCGGAACAAGACGTCCATCAACGTGTCCGGCGTGGGGATGAACCGCGCAGCGCAGACCTTCTACTACGCCAACCAGTTCTACTTCACGGCCAACACCACCATGGCACAGGCCCGCGCCCTGACCATCCAGGCCGCCGCGGACCGCTATCCCACTGACACCGTCAACGCCGTGCGCGATGCGTGGAGCGCCGTGGGCGTGCAGTGAGCGCCGCGCCCCATCATTCCCAGAGGCCGAACAAAGGACCGACCATGAAGAAGAACCTTCTGATTGCGATTGCAGTCACCACCGCAGCCTTGTCCAGCACCGCCTTCGCGCAGCTCGAAACCCGCTGCTTCCAGGACGACCAGCTCCTCACGCGGGAACTGGCAGCCGGGCGCAACGCGTGGGCTCGCAAGTGCGGCCTCATCACCGCCGAGCGAGAGGTCTACCTGAACGAGTACGCCGAGTATCAGGTCTTCACCAACGGCTGCTACTCGTACCCGGCCGTCCCTGCGGGCTCGTCGTGCAGGTTCCACGTCCCCGCCAACGAATCCGCCAACTGCATCGCCGGGCTGACCCGCCTGGGGACGTGCGTGGCGGGGTGCTTCACGCCCTCGCAGCGCGTGGACTTCGGTGGCCGGCAGCTCCCGGTGCCCGACGCCTACGCCGCGGGCACGACGCACGTGACGGCGCTGACCGCGGACGCGCAGCTCGGCGCGCTGACGTTCGGGGACCAGGCCATCCGCTCGTTCGTGGCGGGAGACACACAGGAGGACATCTTCCTCCTGCAGTCCTCGGACGGCCGCAGCCTCGAGGTGACGTCCGAGCACCCGATGCTCCTCGCCGACGGCACCATGGTGAAGGCCCATACCCTCAAGGAGGGAGACATGCTCCTGGGCTCGAACGGCCTCACCCTCATCCTGTCTCGTGTGACTGTCTTCAACTTCAAGGGCCAGGTGTGGAACGTGCGGCCCGCGAGCCTCAACAAGACCGAGAACGTGATGAGCGCGGAAGGCTTCCTGACGGGGTCCGTGCGCTTCCAGAATGAGTGGGCGGCGGACGCCTATCGTCTGTCCATCCGCGAGGACGTGGACGTCAGCGGTCTCTAGACCGAGTGTCCCGGCCGGCCCACGCAACGCATCCGTGGGCCGGCCGGGACGTGTCCTCAACCTACAGCGGGATCTCCGGCACCGGACAGATCCTGCCAACGCAAGGCCGCCCGCAATCGCTCGGGCAACTCCAGCGGTCTTCGCCCAAGCCGCAGATGCCATCGCCACAGAAGCTTCCGCAGTCCAGGTAGCATGTGTAGGCGTCCTCCCCGCCATTGCAGACGCCATCTCCGCAGAGGGTGCCGCAGTCAGCGGGACAGGTCGAGGTGGTCTCGTTGTTGTTGCAGACGCCATTTCCACACTGCGCGGGACAGCCACAATCCATCGGGCAGCGGTCAACGCTCTCGGCGCCGCTGCAGATGCCGTCTCCGCACTGGCAGTCCGCCGGACAGGTTGCTTCATTCTCCCAGAGGCCACACCAACCATTCCCACAGGACTCCACAAATCCACAATCCTCCGGACACGTGAAGAAGTCTTCGCCCACACCGCAGACGAAATCCCCGCAGTAGCCCAGCTCAACAGGCCATTTCATGAGCGCCGTGCCCTGAGCCTTCTGACTGGCGGCTTGCTCGTGGGAGTCCGGCGGACCACAAGTCTGCCCATCCTCGGCTCGCGCTGGCGTCAGCGCCTCCGCGTAGCAGGTCCCGATCTTGATGAGGCCAGCGACACAGGGAGAGAAGGCCGAAGCCGGGACGAAGTTCGCGCAGTTTGAATTGCGGCCCGCGCAAGGATATTTGAAGCACCCATTGCTGAAGATTTGATAGGAGCTGATGGAGTTCAGCATCGATTCCCGCGCGGCGTCGATGTATCCGCATTTGCGAGCCCATGCATTCCTGCCAGCCACCTGATCCGGCAGAAGCTTGTCATCGTCTCCACAGCGTGTGGCGACCTGCGCATCGGTCCTGATGGGAATGAACATCAGGATGCCCATCAACACCCATAGCGTTCTCTTCATCGTCTCCTCCTCGAGGCACGTCGAAGCGGATTCACGATGGGCGAACACAGCCATCACTTCAAGAAAACGATTTCATTCTCAGGCATCGCCAAATGCTTGCTGAATGACCGTGTCGACGATCTTGGCGGAGCAGAGCACCGCGGGCAATCCTGCTCCGGGGTGCGTCCCCGCCCCGACCAGGTAGAGGTGGTCGACGTCTTCGCTCCGCGCTTGCGCCCGGAGGAACGTGGTCTGCATCAACGTGGGCGCGAAGCTGAACGCCGCCCCTCGGAACGAGCGCAGCTCGTCGCGGAAGTACTCGGGCGTCACCACCCGGGATGTCGCCAACTGCGCGCTCAAGCCCGGCAGCACGGTCCGGGACAGCCGCGCTTCCAACGCACGCCGGAACGGCTCGGCCCGGTGCTTCCACTCGGAGCCTGTCCCCAGGTGCGGAACCGGGGCCAGCACGTAGAAGGCATCGTGCCCAGGCGGAGCCAGGGCCGCGTCCGTGGCCGTGGGCCTGTGCAGGTAGAGGAGCGGGTCCGCCGACGGCTGTCCGTGACCCTCCAAGCCCGAGAACATGCCCCGGAAGTCCTCCCCGAACAGCAGCGTGTGGTGCGCCACCTCCGGGTACAACCGCCGCGTCCCGAAGTACCAGAGCAACGCGCTCATCGAGTACCGCGCCCTGGTGATGCGCTCGTCCGTCCAGTGCCTCCGGACGTGCCCCGGGAGCAGGTAGCGGTACGTCCACGCCGCGTCCGCGTTCGACACCACCACCTCCGCCGCCAGTCCCGAGCCATCTCCCAGCCGCACGCCCGTCGCCTTCCGCCCTTCCACGGTGATCTCCGTCACCTCGCTGCCGTAGCGGACCTCGCCGCCCAGCGCCTCCAGCAGCGCCAGCAGTCCCCGCACCAACGCCCCCGTGCCGCCCACCGGGAAGAACGCGCCCCAGCGCCGCTCGACGAACTGGATGGACGTGTACACCGCGCTCGCGGCCGCGAATGGGCTGCCCCCGATCAGCAAGGGGTGGAAGCTCAGTGCCTGCCGGAGCCGCCAGTCGCGGACGTAGCGGGACACCCACCCGAACATCGTCCGGAAGGCTTCGTCTCGAACCAAGGCCGCCGTGAACGGCGCGAGGCTCAGCACGTCCGGAACGGGCGTGCTCATCAGCGTGCCAATGCCCCCGTCGTACATCCGCGCCACGCGGTCGCACAGGGCCATGAAGCCCGCTTCGTCCCGGGGGGAGAACTGGCGCACGGAGGCCCGCATTGCCTCCGGGTCGGTGTGGTAGTCGAACGTGGAGCCGTCCGGGAACCGCATCCGGTACAGCGGCACCACGGGTCGCAGCTCCACGTGGTCCGCGAGTCGCCAGCCCGCCAGCGCCCAGAGCTCCTCCAGCAGGTGCGGACACGTGATCACCGTGGGTCCCGCATCGAAAGTGAAGCCATCCTGCTGGAAGGCGTTCGCACGGCCGCCCGGCCCAGCTCGGCGCTCCAGCACCGTGACGCGCCAGCCACGCGCCGCCAGCCGGATGGCCGCCGCCAGTCCTCCGAATCCACTGCCAATGACGAGCGCGCGCCCGCCGCCACGGCGCGCACCCAAGCCAGCCATCCCCGAAGGTCTCAGCACGGTGCCGAGATCCATCGCACACGCGCGTGGCGCGCTCCACTCCCGCCAGCCGGGGCTGCAGCGCCACGACACCGGACCTCTGTTGCGAGCCCTGGAGGCCAGGGCTAGCCTCCCCTGTTTCAACGGAGAGTCCGCCCCCGCGCGCACGGTTGGAAGCAATGATGGAAGTCCCCGGCTACCGGATCGGCAGAGCGCTCACCCACGCTGGCGCCTTTCACCTGCTGCGCGCCACCCGCGAGGACGACGGCGTCGATGTCATCCTCAAGGTCCCGGACGCCTCCCGCCCGCCGTCCGTCAACGCGAGGCTCCGGCACGAGTGGGAGCTGACGAGCACCCTGCGGCCCGACGGCGTGCTGAAGCCGCTCGCCTGGGGCAAGACCGCGGATGGCGCGCCCGTGCTGGTCCTCGAAGGCTTCGGTGACACGACGCTGGTGCAGCGCCTGTCCCAGGGCCACGTCGAGCCCCACACGGCGTGCCGCATCGCGCTGTCCGTGGCGCGCGCCCTGGGCAGCATCCACGAGCAGGGCATCCTGCACCGCGACCTGACCCCGGCCAGCATCGTCCTGGGCAAGGATGGAGCGTCCGTGAAGCTCACCAGCTTCACGCTCGCGACGCGACGGGCCCGCGCCGAGGTCGCACCGCTCGCGCCCGAACGCCTGGAGGGCACCCTCGAATATCTCTCCCCCGAGGGCACGGGCCGCACGCACCGCAGCGTGGACTCGCGCGGCGACTTCTACTCCCTGGGCGTGGTGCTCTATGAGCTGCTCACCGGGCGCAGGCCCTTCGCGGACACCGATGCGCTGGGGCTCATCCACGCCCACGTCGCGCTGCCCCCGCTGCCGCCCATCGCCGTCGAGCCCGGACTCCCACAGCCGCTGTCGGACATCGCGCTCAAGCTGCTCGCCAAGTCGCCAGAGGACCGCTACCAGAGCGCCTACGGGCTCGTGGCGGACCTCCAGCGCTGCCTGAGCGCCCTGGAAGGTCCCGGCCCCGTCGCTTCCTTCGAGCTGGGCACCCACGACGTCCCCGAGCGCTTCGCCGTCCCCGAGAAGCTCTATGGCCGCGAGGTCCAGCAGGCCGCGCTTCGCGACGCCTTCGAGCGCGCAGCGGCGGGCCGCGCGACCTTCGTCCTCGTCTCCGGCGCGGCGGGCACGGGCAAGTCCGCCCTCACCGGGACGCTCAAGCGCCCCGTCGCCGAGCGCCACGGGCACTTCGCGCGTGGCAAGTACGACCAGCTCCTTCGCGACACGCCCTACAGCGGCATCTTCGAGGCCTTCCGCGAGGTGGCGCGCGGCCTCCTGGGGGAAGAAGAGCAGGACCTTGCGTCCTGGCGCCACCGCCTCCTCGAAGCGGTGGGAGGCATGGGCCGGCTGGTGGTGGACGCGGTGCCACGCATGGCCCTGGTGCTCGGCGACCAACCGCCCGTGCCCGAGCTGGGGCCCTCGGAGTCGGAGCTCCGCTTCCAGCTCGTCCTGCGCAAGCTGGTGGCCGCGCTCGCCACGCCGGACCACCCTCTCGTGGTCGTGCTGGACGACCTCCACTGGGCGGATGCCGCCAGCCTCCAGCTCCTGCGGCTGCTGCTGACCGACCGCGACATCCAGCACCTGCTCGTGGTCGCGGGCTGCCGCTCCGAAGAGCTGGGCGCGGACCATCCGGTCGAGTCGCTCGCCCTCGCGCTGGCGGAGCACGGCACGCCCGTGCATCGCATCGAGCTGGAGCCGCTCCCGCCCGAGCATGTGACGCGGCTGGTGGCGGACGTGTTTCCTCCGGCCAGGGGCCAGCACGACGCACAGCTCGACGCGCTGGTGCTCTCGCTCACGGAGGGCAACCCCTTCCACGCCGTGCAACTGCTGCGCACGTTCTACGAGCGCGGCCTCGTGCGCTTCGACGCGGAGGGCGGCGGCTTCCGGTGGGATGCCAGCGCGCTGCGCCGCCAGGACTTCAGCGACGGCGTGGTGGCGCTGCTCACCTCGCGCATCCGGGAGCTGAGCTCGTCGGCGCAGTCCCTGCTCCCCATGGCCGCTGCGCTGGGCCACATCTTCGACCTGCGCAGCCTCTCCATCGTCCTGGAGCGCTCGCTCGAGGAGACCGGGCAGGCGCTCACCGAGGTGCTCGAAGCCGGACTGGTCGCGCCCATCGACGAGCCCGACGCCGAATCCGGGGGCGTGTACCAGTTCACGCATGACCGCGTGCAGCAGGCCGCGATGGAGCTGACGCCCGCCGACGTCCACCCCGAAATCCACGCCCACATCGGCCGGCTGCTCCTGCGGCACACACCACCCGAGCGGCTGGACGAGGGACTCGCCGAGCTGGTCAGCCACTTCCACCTCGCGCTGCCCGTGCTCCACGACGCCCAGGAGCGGCACCGGGTGGCGGAGCTGGACCTGCGCGCGGGCCGCAGCGCCAAGTCCCGGGGCGCCTGGTCCGGTGCCCTCCGGTTGCTGAGCACGGGCCTGAGCCTGCTCGGAGACGATGGCTGGAGGAAGGACCGGCGCCTCACCTTCGACCTCCACGTCGAGGCCTCGGAGGCGGCCTACCTCGCCGCGGACTTCGACCTGATGGAGCGGCTCGCGGCGGCGGCGCTGGCGCACGCCGCGGATGGCGCGGAGGAGGTGCGCGTCCAGGAGGTCCGCTTGCAGTGCTTCGCGCACCGGGGCGAGCACGCGCGTGGCGTGGACCTGGGCCTGGAGGTCCTGCGCAAGCTGGGGCAGCCCCTGCCCTCGAATCCCAAGCCGCCCCACGTCCTGGCGGCGGTGGCGAAGACGAAGGTGAGCCTGGGCCTGCGCAAGCCCGAGGACCTCGCCCACCTCCCCGAGTGCACCGACCCGCTGCTGCTCGCCACGCTGCGGCTGATGGTGAAGCTGACCTCGCTGGCCTTCATGGCCCGTCCCCTCCTCTTCCCGCTGGTGGTGCTCCGCATCCTCCAGCTCACCATCCGCCACGGCGCCACGGGCGTCGCCGCGTTCGGCTACGTGGGCTACGGGCTGATGCTCAGCGTCCACCTGGGCAACCCCGAGGAGGGCTTCCGCTACGGCCGGCTGGCGCTGAAGACGCTGGACCGCTTCCACGCGGAGAGCCTGCGGGCGATGGTGACCTTCGTCTTCAACCTCTTCATCCGCCACTGGAAGGAGCCGCTGTCCGCCTGCATCGACGACTTCTTCGCCGCCGCGCAGAAGGGCCAGGAGACGGGTGACATCGAGTACTTCGGCTATGCGTCGAGCGCCGGCTGCGCCACGGCCCTCATCGCCCGGGACGGACTGGCGGAGGGTGGCCCGCGCATGGACCGCTACCGGGACACGCTGGTCAGCCACCGCCACAAGAACGTGCGCTTCGTCGAGTACATGCGGCACACGCTCGATACGCTCGCGGGCACCTTCACGGGGGACGTGGAGGCCCGGGAGGAGGAGCTGATCGCCCCGTACCGGCAGCTCGACTACCGCAACGGCATCGCCACCTGCGACGTGATTCGCACCCTGCGGCGCTGGCTGTGGGGAGACCCGCGCGGGGCCCTGGCCAGCGCCGAGGCGGTGGACGCCCAGGTGGCGCAGATCGCCGGGCAGCTCTACCTGCCCTGGTACAAGTTCTTCCAGGGCCTGGCGCTCATCGCCGTCCACCCCACGCTGGGGCCGCTGGACCGCATGCGCTCGTCGCGAGCCATCGACGCCATCCGAAAATCGATGCGGGGCTGGGCCCGCCTCGCGCCCATGAACTACGGCGCCCGCGCGGAGCTGCTGGATGCCGAGCGCGCCCGCCTGGACGGCGACGAGGCCACCGCCGCGGACGCGTATGACCGGGCCATCCGGCTGGCGCGCCAGCACTGCCTCTCGCTGGACGAGGGCGTGGCGTGCGAGGCCGCGGGGCGCTTCCACCTGACCCAGGCCCGCGAGCGCGTGGCCCGCGCCTACCTGGAGGAGGCCCGCGCCGCCTACCTGCGCTGGGGGGCCCCGGCCGTCGCCGCCCGGCTGGAGCGCGTCCACCCCCGCCTGCTGCCGTCCCACCGGGAGCCCAGGCACTCCGACGAGCCCGCCGGCACGCCGCTGGCCGCGTTGGACCTGGAGTCCGTCATCAAGACGGCGCGCGCGCTGTCGGGCGAAATCGTCCTGGGCAAGCTGCTGCGCAAGCTGATGACCCTGGTCATCGAGAACGCGGGCGCGCGGAGAGGGCTGCTGCTGCTCAAGCGCCCGGAGGGGCTGGTCATCGCGGCGGAGGGCTCGGTGGACAACGACGGCGTGGTGCTGGAAGCGCCCGTCCCCGTGGAGTCCTCCACCGCGCTGCCCGCGTCCATCATCCACTATGTGGTGCGCACCGGGGAGACGGTGCTCCTGCATGACGCGGCGGCGGAGGAGCCCTTCTCCGAGGACCCCTATGTCCGCAGCGCGCGGCCCAAGTCACTGCTGTGCAGCCCGCTGCTGAAGCAGGGCGCGCTCACCGGCGTGCTCTACCTGGAGAACGACGCCACGCGCGGCGCCTTCACCCGCGAGCGGCTGGAGGTGCTGCGCCTCCTGTCGTTCCAGGCGGCCATCTCCCTGGAGAACGCCGGCCTCTACGCCAGCCTGGAGGAGTACAGCCGGACGCTGGAGCGCCGCGTGGAGGAGCGCACCGCGGAGATCCAGCACAAGAACGCGGAGCTGGCGGAGACGCTCACCCGGCTCCAGGACATGCAGCGGCAGCTCGTCGCCCAGGAGAAGCTCGCGTCGCTCGGCGCGCTCACTGCCGGCATCGCGCACGAGTTGCAGAACCCGCTCAACTTCGTGAACAACTTCTCGGACCTGTCCTCCCGGCTGGCGGGAGAGCTGGAGCAGACGCTCGGCGGCAACGCGGACCGGCTGGACGCCGAGATGCGCGAGGACGTCCTCGAAACCCTCCAGGACCTGCGGCAGAACGCGCAGCGCATCCACACCCACGGCAGGCGGGCATCGGACATCATCAAGATGATGCTGCGCCACTCGCGCAAGTCCGAGGGCACGCGCTCCAAGACGGACCTCAACCTGCTGGTGCGCGACAGCATGAACCTGGCGGTCCAGGGCCTGCGCAGCCGCCCGGGAGCCGCCAGCGTGAAGACGGAGACGTCGCTGGATCCGTCCGTGGGCATCGTGGAGCTGGTGGCCAGCGACATCAGCCGGCTGGTCATCAACATCCTCGACAACGCCTTCCACGCCACGGCGCAGCGGCGGCAACAGCTCGGCGAGGACTTCACGCCCCACGTCCACCTGCACACCCGCCGCCTGGGGAACAAGGTGGAGCTGCGGATCCGCGACAATGGGCCGGGCATCCCCGAGGACATCCGCGACAAGCTCTTCCACCCCTTCTTCACCACCAAGCCCGCGGGCACCGGCACGGGCCTGGGGCTGTCGCTGTGCCACGACATCGTCCAGGAGCACCAGGGCGACCTCCGCGTCGAGAGCGAGCCCGGCGCCGGGGCCGAGTTCGTCATCACCCTGCCCGCCCCTGAAACGTAAAGGCCCCGCCTCCCGGGAGGGAGGCAGGGCCCGAAACACAAGGAGATGCCTGGACCGCTAGGCGGTCTTCTTCTCCTTCTCCATCACGATCTGGGGCGCCTCGTGCTTGGTGATGACCTGCTCGGTGATCCTGCACTCCTTGACGCCCTCGCGGAACGGCACGTCGTACATGATCTCCAGCATCGCATCCTCCAGGATGGCGCGCAGGCCGCGCGCGCCGGAGCTCCGCCGCATCGCCTCCCGGGCGATGGCGCGCAGCGCTTCCTTGGTGAAGGTGAGCTTCACCTTCTCCATCTCGAAGAGCTTCTGGTACTGCTTCACCAACGCGTTCTTCGGCTGCGCGAGGATGATGACCAGGTCCTCTTCCTTCAGGTCGTTGAGCGTGGCGATCATCGGCAGGCGGCCGATGAACTCCGGAATCATGCCGAAGCGCATGAGGTCTTCCGGCTCGGTCAGCGCCAGCAGCTCGCCCACGCTGCGCTCCTCGCGGTGGGTGATCTTCGCGCCGAAGCCGAGGCCCTTCTCGCCCACGCGGCGCTTGATGACGCCGTCGATGCCGTGGAAGGCGCCGCCGCAGATGAACAGGATGTTCGTCGTGTCGACCTGGACGTACTCCTGCTGGTTGTACTTCTTCCCGCCGCGCGGCGTGACGTTGGCCCGGGTCCCCTCGATGATCTTCAGCAGGGCCTGCTGCACGCCCTCGCCGCCCACGTCACGGGTGGCGCTGGGCATGTCGCCCTTGCGGGCGATCTTGTCGATTTCATCGATGTAGACGATGCCGCGCGAGGCCTTCTCCACGTCGTAGTCGGCGTTGTGGAGGAGGTTCTGGATGATGTTCTCCACGTCCTCGCCCACGTAGCCAGCCTCGGTGAGGCTGGTGGCGTCGGCGATGGTGAAGGGCACGTTGAGGAAGCGCGCCAGCGACTGGGCCAGCAGCGTCTTGCCGCTCCCCGTGGGGCCGATGAGCAGGATGTTGCTCTTGCTCAGCTCCACTTCCTCGCCAGTGGGGTTCTTCACCCCCGGGCGCGGCCGTGACGACGGCTTCTTCTGATAGATGCGCTTGTAGTGGTTGTACACCGCGACGGCGAGGACCTTCTTCGCCTGGTCCTGGCCGATGACGTAGTCGTCGAGGAACGCCTTGATCTCCGCTGGCGTGGGCAGGCTGACCTGGGGCTTGCCCTCCTCGCGCTCGTTCTCGTCCGCGATGATGTCGTTGCACAGCTTGATGCACTCGTCGCAGATGTAGACCGTGGGGCCCGCGATGAGCTTGCGGACCTCGCGCTGCGACTTGCCGCAGAACGAACAAGACAGGTTGACGTGGTGCTCCTTCTTCACTGCCGCCTCCGAGTTCGCCGGCCCCAGTCCCCCAGAGCCTCCTACGCCGTCCACCGCTCCCCTACCCGCACGGCCTGCCCACGTCTCGAACAGCCGTCAGGCCCGCCTACACGGGGCCCTGAACCACTATAGGGCCCTCCCCTTCGGGCAGGAAGCCCGGCGGTACAGGCCCGTTGCCGAGCGTACAGCCCCGACCCCGGGTCAGCGTTCAGTAACAGCGGCTCAGGCGTCCGTCACGCCCGAGGCGACATCCTCGATGTCTTCGGCCAGGGCGGCCGCCCGCTCGGCGACTGCGTTCGGAATCCGACGGCACCCCGCCAGCTCGCTGGCGAGCTTGCGGGCCATCTGCGCCAGCTTGCGCACCTGGGCGCTCTCCGGGGGAGGCTCCGGCGGAGGGCGGGGGAAGCGCTCGGCGAACTCCTTCTTCAGCTCGGTGGGGCTCTTCTCCGGGCTCCAGATGCTGTCGCGCAGGGACTTGTACTCCGTGGGCGAAAGCTGACCCCGCTCCTCGGCGTCCGCCAGCACTTCGATGACCTCGAAGGCGGGGGCGCGCTGGGGGAACTCCTGGGCCGTGAGCTCCTCCTCGGGCTCGTGCTTGGTGAGGAAGCTGAACGAGCGGGTGAGCTTCAAGGCGGTCTGCTTCTTGATGTGCAGTTCCTTGAGGCAATAGGACTCGAAGGAGGGGTAGCCCCACTCCTCGAACTTGGCCTCGTCACGGACCTGGACGAGCAGCTTCCCCAGCTCGGCCCAGGTGGACTTGAAGCGCATGGCGGCCGTCAGCACGGTGTGACGGAAGGTCCCGGGGGGAACGCTCAGCGCCTTCTTGGCAATCTCGGTCTCGGCAACAGATGCGGCGGACATGCGCACGGTATCGGGCATGCCCGGGGTGCCGGCAAGAAAGTGACCCTACCCCCGCTTGCCGATGGTGAACGACAGGCCGACCGTGGCCTGCTCGCCCTCGTACGCGCGGAACGGCCACTTCTGCATCTCCGACAGGAGGCACTCGTAGAGTGGGCCCTTCTTGAACTGGTGGTTATCCACCCACAGCTTGCTCACCCGGCCATTGTTCCCGATGACGAACTCCATGGGGATCTTGGCGTATATCCCGGGGCTGCGCTCCGCCTCTTCCTTGAAGCAGCGGAAGAGCGTGGACTTGTTGCTGGCCACCACCCGGTTGATGGCGGACTGGTCGAACTGCTGCGCCATCTCCATGCCGTCTGGATCCGTGCTCACGCTGCCACTCGGGCGAGGCGGCTTGCGATCGGGCGCGCGGGTGGTGGAGGCCATGGCCACCTTGCCGGGGCCCGTGGCGCCAGGGGCCGGCTTCGTGCCAGCCTCCCCCGCCCCGGGGCGGCGCGTCCCACCGGTGGGATACTCGAAGAGCTCCTCCTCATCCGCCCGCGCCTGCGCCACGCGGATGGTGATTTCGCCCATCTCGAAGTCGTCCTGCGGGAGGTCCTGGCCACCGAACCAGCCGTGGACCGCGGCGTTGCGGGCCACCTGGACGCCGACGATGCCCAGCACCACCACGCCCGCCGCCGCGGCGCCGCCCAGGATCTTCAGGCGCCGGGCCGACTTGGCGCGCTCGACGACGACGGCCGCGGCCACCCGCGCGGCGGCCTCGGCGCGGGCGATGTGGACGCGGAAGGCGTCGACCTCCGACATGCGTTGGAAGTCCCGCTCGCCGGCGACCGCCACCCACGTCTCCGGCGTCAGCTCACCCGTGGTGAGCTTCTCCACGATGTGGGTGCCACTGACGGGCCCGAGTACCAGGTCCCCATGCTTGAAGAGCCACTGTCCGTCTACGTCCACCGCAGGGTCTTGTCCGGCCGCCATTGCGCGCGCGAGTATCCCGTGCTTCCCCACACTCAGGCAACGGCGTGCTCCCCTCCATTTCCAAGCGGATTCCCGTCGTACTGTGGATCTGGTACCGCGGTGGAATCTTCCGTGGCTTCCAGCGCCAGCCGGAAGGGCCCACGGTCCAGTCGACGCTCGAAGCGGCGCTCCAGTCCGTGGGGGTGCCGGCGACCGTGATGGCTTCGGGGCGGACGGACCGGGGCGTCCACGCGCGCATGCAGGTGGTGAGCGTGCGGCTGGAGGCGGGGGATTCGGCGGAGTCGCTGGAGCAGCGGCTCCCCCCGCGGCTGCCCCCGGGGCTGGGGCTATGCGGGGTACGCCGGCCGCGCTCCTTCCATGCGCAGTGGAGCGCGATCGGCAAGGAGTACCGCTACCGGCTCCAGTTGGGCGGCGCGGCGCGGCCCATGTGGACGCCGTACATGTTGGACGTTCCGGCGGAACCCCTGCTCCGGGGGGCCACGGTGACACCGGAGCGCCTGGCGGAGCTGCTGCGTCTGGCCGAGGGGACCCGGGACTTCATCGCGTTCCACGAGAAGTCCAGCCCGCGCAAGCCCCGCACGCTGGAGTCCGCCACCCTGCACGCGCTGGGCGGTGGGCTCTATGAGGTGCGGCTGTGTGGAGACGGCTTCGCGCGCTACCAGGCCCGTTATCTCGTCGGGAGCGCGCTGAAGGTGGCCGCGGGGCTGCTGCCCGAAGAGGCATGGCGCGCGGCGCTGGAGACGGGGCAAGCCATGGAGGGCTTCAAGGCGCCCGCGCACGGACTGGTGCTCTGGGAGGTCCGCTACCCTCCCGGAGTGGACCCCTTCACCGCCGGGGAGCGTCTCCATCCCCCGGGGCTTCCGCTGGAGCCACCCTTCCACTTCGGGTGACGCGCGGTGGGGCCCGGACGGCGGCCCTCAGTCGACGAGCCGCTCCTCGTACTTCGCGAGCAGATCGGAGATGGCCTCGCGGAGGTACTCGCTCTGGCGGATGCGGGTGGAGCGCGACAGATCCTTGAGGGCGTCGAGCTTCTCGCGGTTGAGCCGGAAGACCACTGAGGTAAGGCGGGGATTCATGTCCATGTGCGCGACCTCCTACAGATGCACACACATTCTCACAGGTCCGTCGGATCGCAAGAAATTCACTTCGATCCGGCCGGGAAGATCCACTGAACCCCGGTGAAGGCTTCGGCGTCTCCGCGCAGGCCCGCAATGAACCCGAGCGAGAGCCCGAGCCCCCCGAACACCGCGAGCTGGTCGGAGAAGGTGTGTCGCGCGCCCAACGCTACGCGAGGCCCCAGCCACGGCCCAGAAAATGGCCTGATCAGCAGGCCCAGACCATAGAAGGTCTGCCACGCCCCATCCCCGAAGAAGCTCCGGTACCCCCCCGCCACCGAGAGATCCGGGCCCCGGAGGCCGCCGCGGATCAGCACGAAGACCTCGTCGCCGTCGTAGCCCACCGTGTGGCTGGCCCCGAGATCCAGGTGCGCATCCCCGCCCTTCACAGCCTTGGACTCCGCCTGATCGATGGACTCGGTGTAGGCGGCCCCCGGTCCGAGGAACAGCGAGAAGGCCCTGCGCTCGGCGTAGGGGGTGTCCACGTACTCCGCCGCGCTGGCGGCCACGGGCAGGAGCACGACGCAGGTGCTGATCCATGCGCTGGCGCGGCGCGTCAGGTGGGAACCCCTCCGGGGCCTCTGCGAGCGGTTGTGGATCATGGAGCGGGTGTCGCTTCTAGCAGGGTCCGGGCCCGGCGATGGGCTCGGTCGGCGCCTCCTTCACCGAAGCCCCCTGGCCATCCCCCTGGGGACCGCCCGCCCCGAGCGCGGCCTGTGCAAAAATTGAGTCTGCCTGCGCCCGGAATTGGACACTCACGAGGGGAGGTGCGCGGCTGTGGCGGTCACGCCCCGCTCCTCCAGCGGAGCCAGGACAGCGCCTGGAGCGCGGCCACCCAGGCCCCCGCCACCAAGGCATGGCGCAGGTGGTTCATCCGCGCCCAGCTCGTCGCGGTCTCCACGGCGGCGGCGCCGTCGGGCATCTGCATCAGCCGCACCATGGTGGGGATGAAGTACGAGAAGGTCAGGAGCCTGTCGGCGAGCGCCGCCAGCGCGGCTCCGAGCCACCAGCCCCGCAGCGGCCCGGAGGACTGAGAAGCGAAGTACAGGCTCACCAGCGTGAGGAGCGTCAGCGGCCCCGTGCTGACGAACGCCCAGAAGCGGAGGCCCACATTGTCCTGCCGCGCGGCCTCCGCGGACCAGCGCGCGCCGGAGACGTCCAACCAGCGGGGCAGCATCACGCGGTGCTCGTAGAGGCCCGCGCCGAACGCGATGCCGAGGACGACGACGAAGAGCCACAGGACGGTTGCCGCGAGGGAATGCTTCAGGTTGATCATTGCGCCAGGATGCGCTCCGGCCACGTGGCCGTCTTTCGTGCCCTTGCGTCGTTTTTCGCCATCCTGCGGAGTTCGCGATGAGCACTCGGCCCACCTTGCTCGAACAGATCGGCTCGGACGTCGTCCAGTTCCAGGATGCCTCCGCGGAGTTCGACGCCACCGTCGGAAAGGTCCTGGCGCTCGGGCGCGCGGACCTCACGTGCCTGGCGCAGCTTCACTTCGGGGGTCCGACGCCGCTGGGCGCCGTCGCCCGCGAAGCGGACGTGGCGCGGCTGGAGTTGGCGGGTTACGTCCAGCGGCAAGCGGCGGGTGGGGGCCAGCGACTGGTGCTCACCGCGCATGCCCGCGAGTGGATCGACACCCTCTGGGGCCCCTTGCAGGCGGAGGGTCACCAGCTCATGGCGGCCCTGCCCGAGGAGCACCTGCGGATCATCGCCGGCTTTCTTCGAGCGGCGAGGGCCATCCAGGACCGTCACGCGGCCCGGGTGGCCCGATTGCTCCAGGAGCCGGGGAAGTCTCGGGCGGCACGACAGCGAGGTGGACTCTCCCCCGCCGCGCTTCGACGTGTGCAGCTCTATGTGGAGGCGCATCTTGCCGAGCCGATTCGCGTGGGTGAGCTGGCCCGCCGCTCCGGCCTGAGCGTCTTTCATTTCACCCGCGCCTTCCGCCAGTCCACCGGCCTGACTCCGCACGCGTGGGTGCAACACCGGCGAGTGGAACGGGCACGCGAGATGTTGCGCACGTCGTCGCTGCCGCTCGGGGACATCGCGCTCGCGGTTGGCTTCAGCTCACAGAGCCACTTCACCACGGTGTTCCGTCGGCACACGGGACTGACGCCCGCCGTCATCCGGCGCGACCGGCGCGGGTGAGCCGAGGCCCGACGGAGGCATCCAAGAGCGGCTCGGCCCCCGGTGATACGTGTCTCGGGCACCGGGGAGCCCGGAGCTACCGCCTTGACCTGGATGGAGGGAGGGATTGAGCTGCCACCATGCACTCGGGAACCTCGTGGCTCATTGGATTGCTGCTCCTCGTCACGGCCTGTGCCACCCGCCCCATCTCCATCACTCCCAGCCCCTCCGAAGGCCCCGCCGTCGAAGCCCCAACGACTTCTCGGCGGCTCCTCACGGTGTTCCAGCTGCATCAAGATGGAACACGCTTCGAGTACGCGCGGTTGCCACCCGGTCCCGAGGGGTTCGAGCCACCGGCCACCGTCCGCTGGTACGCGGAGCCACTCTTCCCCGTCAGCACCGAGGTCGAAGCGCGTGAACTCTCGGAGGTGCTGCGCACCTATCGAGTGCCCGAGTTGTCCTTCGGCGACGCGGGCATTCCTGCCCCTCCCCTGTTGACCGCGGTGCTCAGCGGGTCCGGCGTTCGCTCGCTCCAGTTCTCCGAGACCGGCTTCCACGACGGGCACGCCGCCGCCCTCGCGGAGGCGCCCCAGCTCGAAGCCCTGCACCTGAACGCCACCCGGCTCACCAACGCAGGGCTGGCCCACCTCAGGCGCCTGCATCGGCTGGCCGTGCTGCGGCTGGACGAAACGGCCGTGTCGGATGACGGCTTGGCGGCGCTCGCGGAGCACTCCGCGCTGCGGGAGGTGTCGCTGGTCGGGACGGCCGTAAGCGCCAGGGGCCTGGGGTTCCTCGCGAGACAGCCGGCGCTGGAGGTGTTGGACCTCTCCGACACGGACGCGGACGACTCCGTCCTGGAGTCACTGCCTGGCACCCATCTGCGCACGCTCATCCTCAGCGGCACCCGGGTGACGGATGCCGGCCTCCGCGCCCTCCCCCGCATGCCCGCCCTGAAGTGGCTGGGGCTCGCGCGCACCGGCGTCTCGGACACCGGCGTCGCGCATGTCACGGGGCTGCGTGAGCTGGAGGCCCTTCATCTGGGCAGCACACGCGTGACGGACGCCGGGCTGGTCCACCTCTCGAAGCTGCACGCGCTGCGTGCGCTGGTCCTCAGCAAGGCGCACATCCGCGGATCAGGCCTGCGCCACCTCGCGCACCTGACTCGGCTGGAAGCGCTCCACCTCGACGACACCCGGGTGAACGACGCGGCGCTGCGAGACTTGCGGGGCCTCCAGTTGCTGCGCGAGCTGGAGCTCTCGCGCACCGCCGTCACGGGAGTGGGGCTTCGGGAGCTGGGTGGACTGACGGCGATGGAAGTCCTCGGCCTGTCGGGACTTCCGCTGACGGACGACGCGCTCGCGGCGCTCGGGCCGCTCAGCCAGCTCGCGCGGCTCGACCTCAGCCACACGCCCATCGGTCCGGAGGCGCTGACGCACCTGGGGCATCGTCCCCTCCTGCGACACCTGGACCTGAGCCGGACGGGGTTCAGCGACGAGTGGCTCCCCGCCGTCCTCCAGGGCTTCCCCGGGCTCCACACCCTGCGCGCCGAGCGCACGCTCCTCACGGACCTGGGGCTGGGTCAGCTCGCATCCCTCGCGGAGCTGGAGGCCCTCCACGTCGCGGGCACCCTCGTCAACGGCCACGGCCTGACGAGCCTGCACGGCCTAGCCCGCCTCACGACGCTCGACCTGGGCGCGACGTGGCTGGGAGCAGAAGGCCAGCAGGCGCTCCAGGGCCTCACGACGCTCGTCTGGCTGAACCTCGCGGGTGTCCGCGCCGGAGACGAGGTGCTGAACCACCTCCCCGGCACGCTTCGCACCCTCTACCTGACACGGACAAAGGTCACCGACGCTGGGCTCCCAGCCCTGCGGAGGCTGGCGCACCTCCGGGAGCTCGACCTGCGCGGGACCTCGGTCTCCGCGGCGGCCAGGGACGCCCTCGTTCGTGAACGCGGCGTCCGCCTCATCACCGGGCTGTCCGGGGGCCCGTGACGCGGGCCCGGCTCAGCTCACCACGGGGAGCGAGA
>Ga0182745_1001404_pt1 | contig 23318 bp, 15 predicted proteins | sample eDN3rd30CKraftBY_FD_128523 | JGI IMG/M metagenome (GOLD analysis project Ga0182745, IMG submission 128523) | Enriched backyard soil microbial communities from Emeryville, California, USA - eDNA 3rd pass 30_C Kraft BY (version 2) (version 2) | ecosystem: Environmental > Terrestrial > Soil >... | reverse complement strand
CCGGTAGCCTCCCAGCGTGACGATCGCGCGGCTCGCACCTGGGGAGGCCGTCACGCAATTCGCGGTGCTGGACGCCCTGCTGGCGGGCGCGTACGAGTCCGGGATCGCGGTCTCGGAGGTCCGTGCCCTCGGGGATTTCGGCCTCGGGTGCTGCGACCGCCTCGGCGGCGAGGTCGTGATCCTCGACGGCGAGGCCTTCGAGTGCACGCCCGATGGCCTCGTCTCGCAGATGACGAGCGAGGAGATCCTCCCGTTCGCGGTCTGCTGCCGCTTTCCGGCCGGCGCAGCGCAGTCGATCGCGGACGCCGATCTCACCGCCCTCGCCGATCGGATCGACCAGGACCTGGTGAGCCGGAACCTCTTCCATGCCGTGCGCGTCGACGGCGTGTTCGCATCGGTGCGGGTGCGCGTGACGCCGCGCCAGCACCACCCGCTGCCTCCGCTGCCCGAGGTCACGCGGGAGCAGATCGAGACGGTCATCCCTGACGCCCGTGGCACGCTGATCGGATTCTGGACTCCCTCGATCTATCAGGGCATCGCGGTCGCCGGCCTGCATCTGCACTTCCTCGCCGACGACCGCGCCGGGGGCGGGCACGTGCTCGACGTGTCGATCCGGTCGGCGGAGCTGCGGCTCGTCGCCTACGCCGGGTTCGACCTGCGGCTGCCCACCGACGAGCTGTTCCTGCGGACCGAGCTCACCCACGACGACGACCATCGGATCGCCGCGGCAGAGGGTGGGGCGGCACAGCGTGGGGCGGCCGCCGTTTGACGACCATGCCTCGACGGGGGAGAATCGATGCGTGTCATTGACGTGTCGTTGTTGTCGCTGAGCGCGGCGCTCGTTCGAGCGCGCCTCAAGACGACCATCGACCGCCCCCGCGTGCATGCCGCATGCGCTGAACGAAAGACACGACTGTGCGCTACGCCGACAGCGTCGCCGATCTCATCGGCAACACCCCTCTCGTCCGCCTGAACGCCGTCACGGACGGCATCGCCGCGACCGTGCTCGCGAAGGTGGAGTACTTGAACCCGGGCGGCTCCTCGAAGGACCGGATCGCGGCGAACATCATCGATGCCGCGGAACGCGATGGCCTCCTGCGGCCCGGCGGGACGATCGTCGAGCCGACCAGCGGGAACACGGGCGTCGGCCTCGCGCTCGTCGCCCAGCAGCGCGGCTACCGCTGCGTCTTCGTCGTCCCGGACAAGTTCGCGGGGGACAAGGTCGCGACGCTGCGGGCGTACGGCGCCGAGGTCGTCATGACGCCGAGCGACGTGCCGCCGGATGATCCGCGCTCCTACTACTCTGTCTCCGACCGGCTCGCCCGCGAGATCCCCGGCGCGTACAAGCCGAACCAGTTCGCGAATCCGAACGGCCCGCGCAGTCACTACGAGTCGACCGGTCCCGAGATCTGGCGCGACACCGACGGGCGCGTGACGCACTTCGTCGCGGGCGTCGGGACCGGCGGCACGATCAGCGGTGCGGGCCGGTTCCTCAAGGAGGCGTCGGGAGGCGCCGTGCGGGTGATCGGCGTCGACCCCGTCGGCTCGATCTACTCGGGCGGCCCGCTCCACGGCTACCTCGTCGAGGGCGTCGGGGAGGACTTCATCCCGGCGACCTACGACCCGACGGTCGTCGACGCGTTCGAGCGCGTCGACGACGCGGAGGCCTTCGCCTTGACCAGGCGGCTCGCCCGTGAGGAGGGGCTGCTCGTCGGCGGCTCGAGCGGCATGGCGGTCGCCGGCGCGCTGCGCGTCGCGCGGGGCCTGCCGGCGGACGCGGTCGTCGTGGTCCTGCTGCCCGACAGCGGACGCGGCTACCTCTCGAAGATCTTCGATGACACGTGGTTGCAGGACCACGGCATCAGCGGACTGGACGATGAACTGACTGGAGTGATGGCACGATGAGCGAGTTCGACACGACCGCGATCCACGCGGGGCAGGATCCCGACCCGACGACTGGGGCAGTCATCCCGCCCATCCACCTCTCGTCGACCTATCTGCAGGACGGCATCGGCGGCCTCCGACAGGGCTACGAGTACGGCCGCAGCGGCAACCCGACGAGGACCGCGCTCGAGCAGCAGCTCGCGGCGATCGAGGGGGCCGCCCACGCGAGGTCGTTCTCCTCCGGCCTTGCCGCGGAGGACGCGCTGCTGCGAGCCGTGCTCCGGCCGGGCGATGACGTGCTGCTCAGCAACGACGTCTATGGCGGCACCTACCGGCTGATCACGCGCGTCCTCGGCCCCTGGGGCGTCACGGTGCGGATCGCCGATCTGAGCGACGAGCACGCGGTCGCCGCGGCGCTCGGGGAGCGCCCGTCGCGGATCGTCTGGCTCGAGACCCCGAGCAACCCGCTGCTGCGGGTCGTCGACATCGCCGCGGTCGGTCGGGTCGCCCACGAGGCCGGTGCGCTCCTCGTCGTCGACAACACGTTCGCGACTCCCGCGCTGCAGCGGCCGATCGCGCTCGGCGCCGACGTCGTCGTGCACTCGACGACGAAGTACCTGGGCGGGCACTCCGACGTCGTCGGCGGCGCGGTCATCACGGACGACGCCGTGCTCGACGAGCAGGTCGGCTTCCTCCAGTTCGCGGTCGGCGCGATCTCCGGGCCCCACGACGCGTGGCTGACGACGCGCGGGATCAAGACGCTCGGCGTGCGGATGGCGCGGCACAGCGAGAACGCGATGGCGATCGCCGAGCGCCTCGCGGCGGACGAGCGGGTCGCCAGGGTCTACTACCCGGGCCTCGCCTCGCATCCGGGCCACGAGGTCGCCGCGAGGCAGATGTCGGCATTCGGCGGGATCGTGTCCATCGAGCTCCCGACGGCCGCGGCCGCGCGTCGCTTCGCGGAGTCGACCACGGTCTTCACACTCGCGGAGTCGCTCGGCGGCGTCGAGTCGCTCGTCAACTACCCGGACGCCATGACGCACGCGTCGGTCCGCGGCACGGAGCTCGCCGTGCCGGAGACGGTCGTCCGCCTCTCCGTCGGCCTCGAGTCGCTCGGGGACCTTCTCGCCGATCTCGACGCGGCGCTCCGGGTCGCGGTCGGCTAGGGGCGAGGGGTCTGCGAGAATGGCTCCCGGCCATTTCTCGCAGACCCAGGGGGCAGGACCCGATGACCGAAGCGCTCTACGACGTCCTCGGCATGGGGAACGCGATGGTCGACGTGCTGTCGCACGCCGAGGACGGCTTCCTCGAGGGCCTCGGCCTCGCCAAGGGGACGATGCACCTCATCGATGAGGATCGTGCGGTCGACATCTACGGGTCGATGGGCCCCGGCATCGAGATGTCGGGCGGCTCCGCGGGGAACACGATGGCCGGCGTCGCCTCGCTCGGCGGCACGGGCGCCTTCATCGGCAAGGTGCGCGACGACCAGCTCGGCGACGTCTTCGCCCACGACCTCCGATCGATCGGCGTGAGCTTCGAGGTCCCGCGCGCGCTCGAGGGGCCCGCGACCGGGCGCTGCCTCATCTTCGTCTCGCCCGACGCGCAGCGCACGATGAACACCTACCTCGGCGCCGGCCGGGGCCTGAGCCCCGCCGACATCGACCCCGAGTACGTCGCGGCGGCGAAGATCGTCTACGTCGAGGGCTACCTCTGGGACACCGACGCGGCGAAGGCCGCGGTGCTCAAGGCCTTCGACGCCGCCCACGCGGCCGGGCGCCTGACGTCGCTGACGCTCTCCGACCCCTTCTGCGTCGACCGCTTCCGCGACGAGTTCTGCGACCTCGTATCGAACCACCTCGACATCGTCTTCGCGAACGAGGTCGAGATCATGTCGCTCTACCAGGTCGACACCTTCGACGAGGCCGTCGACCGTGCTCGCGGTGAGGGCAAGATCATGGTCCTGACCCGCAGCGAGAAGGGCTCGATCGTCGTCCGCGGCGACGAGACCTACTCGGTCCCCGCCGAGCCGGTCGAGCGCGTCATCGACACGACGGGCGCGGGCGACCTGTATGCCTCGGGCTTCCTCTACGGCTTCACGCGCGGCCTGCCGCTCGGCGAGTGCGCGCGGCTCGGCGGCGTCGCGGCGGCCGAGGTCATCTCGCACGTCGGCGCGCGCCCGGGAGTGCTGCTCAGCACACTCGTCTGAGCCACCCGACATTCGGTATCAGAGTGATACCATGACGTCATGGCGATGACCCTTCGACTTCCGGCGGCGCTCGATGCCGCCCTCGAGCTGGCTGCCCAGGAGCAGCGGGTGTCGAAGCAGTCCTATGTGATCAGTGCGGTCGAGCGCGCTCTGCGGCAGGAAGACAAGACGGCGCGCGTGCTGGCGAGCCTTGATGAGACGAGTGAGAGCTACGCCGGACTCATCAAGCGACTCGAGGACGCGTGACCGAATACGTCGAACCTGAGCAGGCGATCGCCGCGACCGAGCACCTGGGCCTGCAGGTCCGAGACCAGGGGCTGCTCTTCTCCGCCCTGGCGCGGCCGAGCGCGAGCATGTTCGGCGAGGACGCCTATCCGGATCTCGCGACCAAGGCGGCCGCGCTGCTCGAGTCGCTCGCGCGGAACCATCCGCTCTTCGACGGAAACAAGCGGTTCTCCTGGTATCTGACGCTCGCGTTCTGCGCGCTCAACGAGCATCGCATCGCGATGCCGGAGGACGACGCGTTCGAGCTGATCCTCGGCGTCGCACAGGGGCAGATCGATCTCGCGGAATCCGCTGCGTCGATCGCCGCGCACCTCGTCAAGCGTTGAGGGACGCCTCGACGAGCGACTTCATCCGACGCATGTCGGCCTTGCCGCTCGGGGTGCGCTCGAGCGAGTCGACGATCACGAGGTGCCGCGGCTTCTTGTAGCCGGCGAGCAGCTCGCCGACATGCGCGCGCAGCTCATCCGGCCCGATGGCGGCATCCGGATCGACCGCGACGACGGCCGCGACGGCCTGGCCCCAGCGCCGGTCCGCGACCCCGAAGACGACCGCGTCGGCCACGTCGGGGTGCGAGCGCAGGGCCTCCTCGACCTCGGCGGGGTAGACCTTCTCGCCGCCGGTGTTGACCGTCGCCGAGCCGCGTCCGAGGAACTCGATCCGCCCGCCGCCCAGCAGCCGGACGTAGTCGCCGGGTGAGACGTAGACCTTGCCGTTCAGCCGGCGGTAGGTCTCCGCGGTCTTGTCGGGCGCGTCGAGGTAGCCGATCGGCTTGGGACCCGCGTATGCGAGCACGCCGGTCGCGCCCGACTCCGGATCGAGCTCGCGGCCCTCCTCGTCGAGGACGACCGCCCCCGGGGTGAGCACGATACGGCTCGGCAGGTCGGCGGCCGAGCGCACGAACGCGTAGGCGAACGGACCGCCCTCCGTCGCGCCGAAGATGTCGAAGAGCAGCGTGTCCCGCAGGTGCTCGAGGAGCTCGGCCTTCGACTCGTCGGTCCAGGCCATGCCGGAGGAGACGATGAGGTCGAGCGACGAGATGTCGTAGGGCTCGCCCGCCTCCGCCGCGCGGCGCAGCTCGTCGACGAGGGGCGCCGAGACGGCGTTGCCCGCGATGACCGTGCGCGTCACGCCGCGGTCCTGCACCGTGCGCAGCACCTGCGCGGGATCGAACCGGGGATTGTCGAGGAAGACGACCGTGCCGCCGAGGGTCAGCGTGTTCATCGAGTTGAACATCGCCGACGAGTGCATGAGGGGCGCGATCGGCAGCATCCGCGGCGCCGACTTCTCGGGGTCGATCGCGACGGCGATCATCTCGTCGACGCTCGTCGGCAGCACCGAGCCGGGCCCCGTCCCGTAGATCGAGACGAGCTGGGCGTCGAGCAGGTTCCCGTGCTGCCAGACGACCGCCTTCGGCGTGCCCGTCGTGCCGCCCGTGAAGAGGTGGATCTCGTCGAGCCCGCTGCGCTCATCGGGACCGTCGTATCGCTCGCCGATCGCGTGCTCGTAGGGGATGGCGTTCTCCGGCAGCGCGACGTCACTCGGTCCGTCGTCGATCTCCAGCAGGGCGGGGACGCCCTTCGAGTCGCCGCCGACTCGCTCCGGGACCGGCAGCAGCTCGAGCGCCGCCGCGACCTCGGCGCGCAGCGACGACGGCGCGACGAGGACCTTGCACCGGGAGATCCCGATGAGCTCGGCGAGCTCGGTCGCGCGATACCGGAAGTTCATGTTGACGGGGATCGCGCCGAGCTTGAACGCCGCGTAGATCGCCTCGAGGTACTCGGCGCGGTTGTAGAGGAAGAGCCCGACCGTGTCGCCGTGACCGACGCCGAGATCCGAGAAGGTGCGCGCGAGCCGCGACGCTCGGTCCTCGAGCGCGCCGTAGCTGAGCACCTCCCCGGGTGTCTCGACCGCGGGGCTGTCCGGGAGCGCGTCGGCGACGCGGTCCCAGATCTGCGACCAGTTGACGTCCCAGGCGAGCGGTTCGGTGGATCCGCCGTTCACGACGCCGGCGGGACGGAGATCGTGACCGACTTCGACCGCGTGTAGTTGAGCAGCGCCTCCGGCCCGCTCTCGCGGCCGAGACCGGAGTCCTTGTAGCCGCCGAACGGCACCGACGGGTCGAGCATCGCCCAGCCGTTGACCCACTGGACGCCGGCCTTGAGCTGGGAGGTGACGCGGAGCGCCTTCGCGACGTCGCCCGTCTGCACGCCGGCGGCGAGGCCGTAGCGGGTCGAGTTCGCGAGCTCGATCGCCTCGGCCTCGGTGTCGAAGGCCTGGACGGTCAGCACCGGGCCGAAGATCTCCTCCTGGACCGCCTCGGAGTCGTTCGGCACGCCCGTGATGATCGTCGGCGGGTAGTAGAAGCCGCCGTCGAGATCGAGGGGCTCACCCCCGGTGACGACGGTGCCGCCGTCGGCCTTCGCCTGGTCGACGAGCCGCTGGACCCGGGTGCGCTGCTTCTCGCTGACGAGCGGGCCGATGACCGTGTTCGGGTCGCTCGGGCTGCCGAGCGGGACATGGGGCACCGCGCCGGCGAGGATCCCGACGATCGTGTCGTGGATGGGCCGCTCGACGAGGAGCCGCGTGCCGGACATGCAGAACTGGCCGGTGTTGTAGACGAAGGCGTTGATGACCGCGCCGACCGCCTGGTCGAGGTCGGCGTCCGCGAAGACGATGTTCGCCCCGTTGCCGCCGAGTTCGGTCATCGCCGGCTTGAGGTTCGCGCCCGCGACCGACGCGATGTGCTTGCCGACGGCCGTCGAGCCGGTGAACGCGATCGCCGCGACGTCCGGGTGCGCGACGATGTGGTTGCCGAGCTCGGCACCCGGGCCCGTGATGAGGTTGTAGACGCCGCTCGGGACGCCCGCGTCCGCGAGCACCTCGGCGAGCAGGAACGCCGACAGTGGCGTGTCCTCGGCGGGCTTGTGCACGATCGTGTTGCCCGCGGCGAGCGCCGGGGCGAGCTTCGACGCGGCCAGGATCATGGGGAAGTTGAAGGGCGTGATCGCCGCGACGACGCCGAGCGGCTCGCGGCGCACGAGCGAGAGCGCGGGCAGCGGCGTCTCGCGCACCGAGCCGTCGAGCGTCTGGGCGAGCGCGGCGAAGTACTCGAACTGCTCGATCGCGGTCGGGATGTCGATCATCCGGGTGAACAGGATCGGCTTGCCGGCGTCCTGCGTCTCCGCCTGCGCGAAGGCCTCGAGGCGCTCGCCCATGAGCTGCGCAACCCGGTTCAGGATGCGCGAGCGCTCGCGGCCCGACTTCGCCGCCCACTCGGGGAACGCCGCCTTCGCCGCCGCGATCGCCGCATCGGCGTCCGCCGTCGTGCCCTCGGGGACGTCGGCGATCTTCGTGCCGGTCGCCGGGCCGATGATGTCACGGCGTTCTCCGTCGGAGGCCTCCGTCCACTCGCCGCCGATGTACAGCTTGGCCGGCCCCGCCAGCACGCTCGTACCGCTCATCTGAGTCATCTCCTCGTTGAGAAACCGCCCGATCGGAAAACGCTCGCGTCGGAGCGTGATTATCAGGTTTACTGATTATGCGGCAGAAGCCGGAATCCCTCAACGGCGAGAGGAAACCCATGAGCACGAGCGGCAGAGGAGCGGTGGTCCGGACGGCCGGGACACCGTTCGAAGTGGTCGAGCTGGAGTTCGACGATCCCGGAACGGGCGAGGTCCTCGTCCGGCTCGTCGCGTCGGGGCTGTGCCACACGGACCTCGGGGCGCAGGCGATCGGGGTGCCGTTCGAGCTGCCCGGCATCCTCGGGCACGAGGGCGCCGGCGTCGTCGAGCGGGTCGGTCCCGGCGTCGAGTCGGTCCGCCCGGGCGACCGGGTACTCATGAGCTTCACCTCGTGCGGCGAGTGCGCGTCGTGCGCCGCCGACCACCCCGCCTACTGCACGACCTGGTTCCCGCGGAACGTGCTCGGGGGGCTGCGCCGCGAGGACTCCGCGGCGACCCGGCTCGACGGCGACCCGGTGCACACCCACTTCCTCGGCCAGTCCTCGCTCGCCGAGTTCGCGATCGCCGACGAGCGCTCGCTCGTCAAGGTCGACGAATCGGCGGACCTGACGGTCCTCGCGCCGCTCGGCTGCGGGGTCATCACGGGCGTCGGGGCGATGTGGAATGCGCTGCGCCCCGGCCCGGAGGACATCGTCGCGGTCTACGGCGCCGGCGCGGTCGGCCTCTCGGCGGTCTGGGGCGCGGCGCGCCTCGGCCCCGCGATCCTCATCGCGATCGACCGGGTGCCGGCGCGCCTCGAGCTCGCGAAGGAGTTCGGCGCGACGCACGTCATCGACGCATCGAGCGAGGACGTCTCGGCGCGGATCGCGGGGATCTCCGGCGGCCGCGGGACGACGATCGGCTTCGACTCCACGGCCTCACCCGCCGTGGGATCGGCGGCGATGGACTCGACCGCCCCCGGGGGCACGCTGCTCATCGTCGGCGTCGCGCCGCCCGGGACGATGCTCCCGGTCGAGATGACGGGCCTGCTCCTCGGCAAGTCGCTGCGCGGCATCACGCTCGGCGACGCGAACCCGCCCGTGCTCATCCCCGAGCTCGTCGCGCTGCACGCCGCCGGCGAGCTGCCGCTCGAGCGACTGCAACGGCGCTACTCGCTCGACGAGACCGAGCAGGCGGCGCAGGACATGCACCACGGCGTGACGGTCAAGCCGGTCATCGTCTTCTGACCACCTTCCGCAATTCAGGAGTACAGCGGGGTTCGCGTGCAATACGCACGTCTCACCCGCCGTACTCCTGAAAACGGGTGGGACCGCGGGAGGGTCGCCGCTAGCCTCATCGCATGAGAATCCTGCTGGTCGGCGCCGGGGGCGTCGGGGACGCGATCGCGAAGATCGCGGCACGGCGCTCGTTCTACGAGCACATCATCGTGGCCGACTACGCGCTCGAGCGCGCCGAGCGCACGGTCGCCTGGATCGCAGAACGCCATGGTCCTGAGATCGCGGGGCGCTTCAGCGCGGATCGCATCGACGCCTCCGACGAGCACGTCGTCGCCGAGGTCGCCCGCCGGCATCGCGCGACGCACGTCATGAACGCGGTCGAGCCGAAGTTCGTGATGCCGATCTTCCGCGGCGCGCTCGAGGCCGGCGCCGACTACCTCGACATGGCGATGAGCCTCTCGATCCCGCACCCCACCGAGCCGCACTCGGAGCCCTTCGTCAAGCTCGGCGACGATCAGTTCGGCCTCGCCGGCCAGTGGGAGGCGGCCGGGCGGCTCGCGCTCGTCGGGATCGGCGTCGAGCCGGGACTCTCCGACGTCTTCGCCCGCTACGCCGTCGACCGGCTCTTCTCCGAGGTAGACGAGCTCGGCGTCCGCGACGGCGCGAACCTCGTCGTGCGCGACGATGAGGGCAACGAGATCTTCGCGCCGTCGTTCTCCATCTGGACCGTCATCGAGGAGTGCCTCAACCCGCCGGTCGTGTGGGAGCGCGACACCGGGTTCCGGACGACGCCGCCGTTCTCCGAGCCGGAGGTCTTCGACTTCCCCGAGGGCATCGGCCCGGTCGAGTGCGTCAACGTCGAGCACGAGGAGGTGCTCCTCATGCCGCGCTGGCTCGGCGACAAGGCCAAGCGCGTGACGTTCAAGTACGGGCTCGGCGACGAGATGATCGGCATCCTGAAGACGCTCCACGCGCTCGGACTCGACAAGGTGGAGCCGGTCCGGGTGCGATCGACGAACGGTCCCGTCGAGGTCGCCCCGCGCGACGTCGTCGCGGCCGGCCTGCCGGATCCTGCGACGATCGGCCCGCGCATGACCGGCAAGACGTGCGCCGGGCTGTGGGCGCGCGGGACCGGTATCGACGGGCAGCCGCGTTCGACGTACCTGTACCACGTCGCCGACAACGAGTGGACGATGCGCGAGTACGGCTCGCAGTGCGTCGTCTGGCAGACGGCGCTGAACCCCGTCATCGCCCTCGAGCTGCTCGCGACGGGCGCGTGGTCGGGTACCGGGGTGCTCGGGCCGGAGGCGTTCGAGGCGGACCCGTTCCTCGAGCTGATGGCGCGCCCCGAGGCCGAAGGCGGATACGGTCAGGCCTGGGGTCGGCAAGAGCTTCCCGTCTAGCCTGATCCCATGACGGATCCCGCGGACGAGCTCAAGGCGGCCCAGGAGCAGCTCGCCGCGCTGCAGGCACAGGTCGAGGCGCTCCAGGCGAGGGCGGCTGCGCCAGAGCTCGGCCCGCTCGACCCCGACCACGTCGAGCGGATCCGCGCCGGCTACGACTTCGCTGGCACGAGCCTCGAGCTCGGCGCGCTCGTCGACGGCGAGGCTCGCCCCGACGTCCAGGTCCGCATCCCCATCGGGATGCTGACCCGCCACGGTCTCGTGGCCGGGGCGACGGGCACGGGCAAGACCCGCACCCTCCAGCTCATCGCGGAGCAGCTCAGCGCAGCGGGCGTGCCGGTCTTCGCCGCCGACGTCAAGGGCGACCTGTCCGGCATCGCGACGCCGGGCGCCTCGAGCGAGAAGCTCCTTTCCCGGACCGCGAGCATCGGTCAGGACTGGGCGGCGACGAGCTTCCCGACGGAGTTCTACACCCTCGGCGGCCGCGGCACCGGCGTACCGATCCGCGCGACCGTCAGCAGCTTCGGCCCGCTCCTGCTCAGCCGCGTCCTCGAGCTGAACGCGACGCAGGAGTCGTCGCTCGGCCTCGTCTTCCACTACGCCGACTCCGCGGGCCTGCCGCTCCTCGACCTGACCGACCTCCGGGCGGTCCTCAGCTACCTCGTCTCCGACGAGGGCAAGGGTGAGCTCGTCGAGCTCGGCGGCCTCTCGAAGGCGACCGTTGGCGTCATCCTGCGTGAGCTCATCGCGTTCGCCGACCAGGGCGCGGACGTCTTCTTCGGCGAGCCGGAGATCGACACGCAGCTGCTGCTGCGTCAGGCCGCCGACGGCCGCGGCATCGTGTCCCTGCTCGAGATCCCCGAGGTCTACGACAAGCCGGCCGTGTTCTCGACGTTCCTGATGTGGCTGCTCGCCGACCTCTTCGAGGCGCTGCCCGAGGTCGGCGACGTCGAGCGCCCGAAGCTCGTCTTCTTCTTCGACGAGGCGCACCTCCTCTTCCGCAACGCCTCGAAGGACTTCCTCGCCTCGATCGTCGCGACCGTGCGGCTCATCCGCTCCAAGGGCGTCGGCATCGTGTTCATCACCCAGTCCCCGAAGGACATCCCGAACGACGTGCTCGCGCAGCTCGGCTCCCGCATCCAGCACCAGCTGCGCGCGCACACGCCCGACGATGCGAAGGCGCTGCGTGCGGCCGTTGGCACCTACCCGAAATCCGGCTACGACCTCGAAGAGGTGCTCACGACGCTCGCGACCGGCGAGGCGGTGGTCACCGTCATGAACGAGAAGGGCGCGCCCGCTCCGGTCGCCTGGACCCGGCTGCGCGCACCCCAGGCGTCGATGTCGCCGACGGATTCTGCGGCGCTCGCGGCGCAGGTCGCGGCGTCGCCGCTCAGCGCCCAGTACGGGACGATGATCGACCGCGAGTCGGCGCGCGAGCTGCTCGCGGCCCGGATGAACGCGTCGCTGGAACGCGCCGAGCGCGAGCAGGCGGCGAAGGCCCAGCAGGCCGCGTCGCGGGATGCGAAGGACGAGTACGACGAGGCCTACCGGAAGGCGAAGGCGCAGTACCAACGGTCGACGACGCGCACGACGACGAGCCGGAAGTCGACCTCGACGACCGAGAAGGTCATCGGCTCCGCGGTGCAGACCGCGGTCAACGGCGTGCTCCGCGGCGTGCTCAAGAACCTGTTCCGCTGACCCCCGAACAGGGGGCATTCAGAGTCGCCGCATAAGGTGGCCCCCCATGGACGGCAGCACGGCGGCGATCGACGGACCCCCGCCTCGAGGCCCGTTCGCGGGCCGCTGGCTGTGGGTCGGTGTCGTGGCGGCGGTCGTCGTCGGCATCGCCCTCATCGCCGCGATCCTGCTCACCGCCCGCACCGCTGCGCTGCCCGGCGGGAGTGCGGTCGCCGGAAACGCCGCGGTCGGCGCGGACACCGCATCGGCGACCCTCGCGCAGCTCATCGAGGAGGGCGCCGCGCTCGTGGCCTCGACGACCGCGAACCAGCTCGCGGACCCCACCGCCTATTCGCAGCTGATGGGCGCGATCGTGATCGCGCGGGCCTCGCTCGAGGGGACGCCGCAGGCGATCGAGTCCGCCCGACGGGAGGTCGTCGCGTCGATGGATCGGGTGAGCCGCTCGCTGAGCGCCAAGGCGCTCGCCGACGCGCAGAGCGACCTCTCGGCGGTGATCGGCACGGCCGTGCAGGTGAACGCCGGCGCCGCGGGCCGCGTCGCGGACGACTCGGTCCGAGTGGAGCTGCAGGCGCGCGTCGAGGCCGGCTGGGCGCTGCTCTCGAGCAGCGCGAACCTCGACGCGGTCGTGCAGCAGGCGCAGACCATCACGGACCAGACCACGGTGGTGCTCGACGCGAGGTTCATGGGATTCCGGGAGTCCGACGGCAAGTGGTGCGTGACCGGCGGCAAGTCGTGCGTCGTGCTCGCCTGGCCCGCGGCGACGCTCGCGAGCGGCGACCGGGTCGAGCTGGCCGGGGGCGAGCACGCCGTCGACGGCAGCGGTTGCTACGAGACTGAGTCGTTCGCGGTGGGACGGGACAAGATGGCGCTGCTCTACTGCCCCGCGGGCGAGTCGGTGCCCGACGGCCGACGCGCGACCGGCGCGAACGCGGGCGACCTCGACCGCGACCGGCTCTGGTTCTCGGACGGCTCGAAGCTCTCAGACCTCCGCTACCGCACCTGACCCGCCCCGCTCGGCCCGGTCTCGCTCCGGTGTCACTTGTGGTCGCTATGGGCTGCGCATTCCAGCCATAACTGACACCGGAACGGCGAGAAACGCGAGCCGCGCGGCGCGAGGGGATCACATGAAGCGGAGGAGGGGGGATTCGAACCCCCGAGGGCTTGCACCCAACACGCTTTCCAAGCGTGCGCCATAGGCCACTAGGCGACACCTCCGGGTGGTCTTCGAGGATCGCCCGGAGACCGCCCAACAGTCTACCGGCTTCGGCTGCCGTGCTGGGACGGGGGCGAACCCCTCGTCCGCCCCGGTAGAATCGTCGCGGCTCCCCGCGTGGCGCCATCCAGGCCAACTCCCCCAGGGCGGAGACGCAGCAAGGGTAACCGGGCTCTGGCGGGTGCGCGGGGAGTCCTTTTTTCTCCCCGTCACTCGCGTTCTCGCGTTCTTCCATCCTCGCGTTCTCCCGCATCCGCTCCGGTGTCACTTGTGGCTGGAATAGGCGCGGCTTTCCAGCCACAAGTGACACCGGAGCGATGGGGGCCGGGCGGGGGCGGAGCTGGCTGTGGATAACTTCTGCGAGAGAACGCCGGATGCGGCAGGGTGCACGGATGCGTGCGCCGAGCAAGTTGCCAGTGTCCCTGCGGTCGACGCCGTTCGCTGTCGGGGCGGAGGGTGCGGCGGGTGCGAAGGGCACGGCTGCTGCTGAGAGCGTCACGCGCGGGCGTGCTCGCGCCGCCGACCTCATCACGCCCTTTCGCGGCGTCCGCGATCACGCGCGGTCGCGAGACCAGAAGGTCCTCGCGCGGGCGTTCGCGCCGCTGCTCGAGCCGGATCAGGTGTTCAGCCACCTGACCGCCGCCGCCCTGCACGGGATGCGCACGCCCGAACGGCATCCGCCACCGGTCGTCCACGTCACGACGTTCGGCGGGCGGCGGCCGATCCGCCGCGCGGGAGTGTCGGCCCATCGCGGTGGGGACGGCTGCGGGCACGTCGCCGTGCGAGGCCTTCCCGTGCTGGACCCGGTCGAGACCTGGCTGCATCTCGCGAGCAGTCTCGAGCTCGACGACCTGATCGTCATGGGCGATGGGCTCGTGCGGCGCAAAGCGCCGGTCACGACGCTCGCGGGCCTGGGCGCGGCGCTCGACGCGCACCGGCGACTCGTCGGAGGCCCGCTGCTCCGCGAGGCGCTTGAGTGGGTCCGCGCCGGCACCGACTCCGCGCGCGAGACGATGCTGCGACTCCTGCTGGTGCGAGCCGGGCTGCCGGAGCCCGACGAGCTGAACGGCGAGATCCGCAACGAGTACGGCGCCGTGATCGCCCATGGCGACCTGGTCTGGCGCGAGGCCCGCGTCATCGTCGAGTACGAGGGCGACCAGCACCGCGCGGATCCGCGTCAGTTCGCGATCGACATCGATCGGGTCGGCGCGGTCCAGTCGCTCGGCTGGACGGTGATCCGCGTGGACGCCGCTCTCTTCGCCCGCCGGAACATCCTCATCCCCCGCCTCCGCACCGCACTTATGCACGCGCCCCCACCGCGTTCTCCCTCCCCTTGATCGCTCCGGTGTCAGTTGTGGCGGTAAAGAACGGTCCATTCCAGCCACAAGTGACACCGGAGCGATCAGGAGGAGGGAGAGGAGGAGAGAGGAGGCTGGGAGAACGCCAGGGGCGCGCGCCCCGTGGGGAACGGGGGCGGATACCATTTGGAGCAACCGGAGAGGCTGTCGCGGGGGCGCGAGGCGCCCGTGGCAGCGGGCATCGGTGGCCGGTTCGGGAGGGGGGCAGCACACGTGGCACGCAGACCGCAGTCGACGCCGCCGGTCCTACCGGGATTCACGTTCGTGCGCCCGCTCGGCGCCGGCGGGTTCGCCGACGTCTTCCTCTATGAGCAGGACATGCCGCGGCGCGTCGTCGCCGTCAAGGTGCTCGCGGCCGACGCGATCAACCCGGAGGTGCGGCGCCTCTTCAACGCCGAGGCCGACCGCATGGCGCAGCTCTCCGCCCACCCGTCGGTCCTCACGATCTACCAGGCGAGCATCTCCTCCGACGGCCGGCCCTATCTCGCGGCGGAGTTCTGCCCGGAGTCCTTCGGCGACCGCTACAAGCAGGCGCCGATCGCGCTGTCCGTCGTCCTCGACACCGGCATCCGGATGGCGTCGGCGCTCGAGACGGCGCACCGGGCGGGCGTGCTGCATCGCGACATCAAGCCGTCGAACATCCTCGTCACGCAGCTCGGGCAGCCGGTGCTGAGCGACTTCGGCATCGCGACGTCGCTCACGGGCGCGGACGACGCCGACGAGCTCATCGCGATGAGCATCCCCTGGTCGAGCCCCGAGGTGGTCGCCGAGTCGACGACCGGCTCGGTCCAGTCCGAGGTGTGGAGCCTCGGCGCGACCCTGTACACGCTGCTCGCGGGGCGCAGTCCCTTCGCCTCGCCGGAGCGGGAGAAGAACACCCGGGACCTGATGCGCGAGCGGGTGGCGCGCGCCCGGTACACGCCGCTGCGCCGGCCCGACGTGCCCGGGCAGGTCGAGCAGTTCCTCGCCAGGACGATGGCGAAGGACCCCGCGCAGCGCCCGCAGTCGATGCTGCAGTTCGCGGAGGAGCTGCGCTGGCTGCAGCAGGAGCTCGGGCTGCCCCCGACCTCGATCGACGTCGCGAATGCCAGCTGGGCGGCCGCCCCGATCATCGCCGAGCCGGACGGCGGCCGGCGCGGGCCGGTCGTCACGACCGTGCACAGCGGCTCGCGCCGCGCGAAGCGGGCCGCGAAGCAGACGCCGACGGTGAGCCGCGACCCCGATGAGGTCGTCATCGGGCCGCGCGCCCGCCGCAGTTGGCGCGCCGGGCTGATCGGCGGCGTCGCCGCCGGTGCGGTCGTCGCGGCGACGATCGTCGCCCTCGTCCTCACGGGGGTCATCCGCTGATGGCACGGCCCACGGCGAAGCGTCGCGCGCCCGCGGTCATCGCGGTCGTCAGCGGCGTCGCCGTGGCGAGCCTGCTGGTCGGCGGCGCGGTCCTCGCCCAGGGCTACGACGCGAAGGACGTCCCGACGATCGAGTCCGCCGTCTGGGTCTCGCGGGACGCGTCCGGCGGCCAGTTCGCGAAGGTCAACACCGACGTCGGCGAGATCGAGTCGGTCAACGCCGCCGCGGGCCTCGCCGGCATCGTGCAGGCGGGCTCGGACGCGTTCGTCCTCGGCTCGGGCCACGCCAGGTTCTGGCCGGTCGCCTCGGCGAACCCGGTCGACATCGTCGAGGGGGAGAACGCGAGCCCCGCGCCGACCGCGGAACAGGACGCCGCCCCGACGGCGGGCGAGGGCGTCGCGGCGCCGGAGGGCACGACGGGGACGCTCGCGGCCGGCGACTACGTGCTCTTCACCGGGCCTCGCCTCGCCTACGCGCGCGGCGACGAGCTCGCGCAGGCGCCGGCGGGCAGCGACGACGCGGGTGGCGCGATCCACGCCCTCGTGCCGCCGGCCGCCGAGGGCGCGCCCGTCTACGTCCCGGTCGCCTGGACGATCGCGTCGTCGGGCCGGATCGCGATGTACTCGGTCCAGGACTCCGAACGCCGGATCCGCACCTTCGACGTCCGGACCGCAGCCTGGGACGAGGTCGAGCTCGCCGAGGCGCCGACGAGCCCCGCCGGCCTGCAGCTCGCGTTCGTCGGGGATCGGCTCGTCGTCGTCCAGGCGGACGCGGACGCCCCGCGGATCTGGGTCGACGGCGCGGGGCCGTACCCGCTGCCGGCCGGCCTCGGCGCGGACGCGCTCCTCCAGTCCTCGGGCCCCGCGTCGGACGTCGCGCTCATCGCCGCGAGCGACGGCCTCACCCGGGTGGCGCTCGCGGACGGGTCCGAGGTCGAGCGCATCGCGGCCGCCGGGATCGCCGCGCGGCCGGTCGCGTTCGGCGACCGCTGGGCGGCCGCCTGGCTCGCGAGCGGCTCCGGCCAGCTCTGGGTCTCGGGCGCGAGCGAGCCCATCGCGCTGCAGATCGACGGCGGCGAGTTCGGCGACAACGTCGAGATCCGGCCGGTCCTCGTCGGCAACGGCGATCGCGCGGTCCTCCTCGAGCGCTCGACCGGCATGCTCTGGGGGGTGCCCGACGGGGCGCTCGTGCCGCTCCAGCAGTGGACCGCCGACGACGAGGACACGCCGCTGCTCGACGAGGCGATCCCCGACACGTCGCCTGCGCCGCCGATCTCGGTCGACGACCGGTTCGGCGTGCGCCCCGGTGCGATCTCGGTCCTGCCCGTCCTCTACAACGACCACGACCCGAACCCGGAGGACGTCCTCAGTATCGACCCGGAGTCGCTGACGGGCCTCGACCCGGCGTTCGGCACCCTCTCGCTCGTCGGCGCGAACCAGACCCTCGTGATCGAGGTGACCGGCGCGGTCCCGTCCGCGTCGTTCTCCTACAAGGCGACGGACGGGAAGAACGCGAGCGCGGTCGCGGCGACCGTGACGCTGACGCTGACGAGCGACCGCAGCGCGCCCCAGTGGTGCGACGACTACCTCGCCCCCGACCCGTGCTTCGTGACGTGGCCGACACCGCAGATCCTGATCGGCGGGACGGCGACGTTCGACGTCCTCAAGGGCTGGATCGATCCGGAGGGCGACGCGATCGTCATCGATTCCGCGGTCCCGGAGGCCGGCGCGCCGATCGTCACGATGCCCTCGGCCGACGGCAAGCTCGCGATCGGCCACACCGACCAGGGCGGCGCCCCGGGCTCGTACTCGGTCATGGTCACCGTCCGCGACTCGTCCGGCGACGTGTCGGCGCCGAAGGAGCTCACGGTCGAGGTGCTCGCGATGCCCGACTTCTCGGTCAAGGGCGGCGTCGTCCTCGGCCGCGCGGGGGAGTGGACGACGACGTCGGCCGCGGCGTTCGCGACCGGCGGCTCGGGCACCTATCAGGTGCTCGACGTGACCGAGCTCTCCGTCGGCGGGCGCCTCGAGAAGGCCTGGAACGAGGCCGCGGGGACCATGCAGTTCCGTGCGGCGGTGCCGGGCGAGTACATCGTCACGGCGAAGGTCAAGGATGCCGCGACGCCGAACCAGCACGACGTGAACCTGCGGTACACGGTCCTGCCGGCCGAGCAGGACGGCATCGCGATCCCGCCGCTCACGGCCTACGTCCGTCCGGGCGAGGATGCCCTCGTCGACGTGCTCGGCGCCGTGCAGAACACGACCGGCCGGGTCCTCCTGGTGACCCGTGCGGCGCCGGGTCCCGCGCCGGACGGCGGTCCGACCGTCATCGCCGCGTCGGTCATCGACAACGCGATCGTCCAGCTGCGCAGCATCGACAGCGTCGTCGCCGACCAGCTCGGTCGCAGCGATGGCCCGCTCGGCACGGTCGCGATCACGCTCGCCGACGCCGACGGCAACGAGTATCGCGGTGCGATCGCCGTCTTCCTCGTCGCGGCCTCCGGTCAGGCGCCGCTCGCGGTGCCGGACGCGGCGACGGTGCGCGCCGGCGACGTCGCCGAGGTCGCGGTGCTCGACAACGACGTCGCCCCGCGCGGCGAGCGCCTCGCGCTGCATCCCGACGTGAGCACCGCGGGCGAGGGCGAGGGACTCGCGTTCTCCGCCGGCACGACGCTGCGCTACATCGCGCCGGAGGTGCCGGGCACCTACACCGTCTTCTACTACGCCTATCTCGAGAGCTCGCCCGACATGCTCGCGCGCTCGCAGGTGACCTTCACCGTCCTGCCGCCCGGCGCGAACCGCGCGCCCCAGGCGATCGACCTCGAGTCGCGGACGCTCGCGGGCCGCACGATATCGATCCCCGTCCCGGTCGACACGATGGATCCCGACGGCGACCGGGTCCAGGTCACGCGCGTCACGCAGCCGGTCGAGACGAGGCTCGGCGCGGTCATGGTCGGCGACGGCGGACGCTCCCTGCTCTTCACCGCGCCGGAGGCGAACCGGCAGGCGATCGGCGGTGTCCAGGCGGGCGGCTGGCAGGCGGAGTTCACCTACACCGTCAAGGACTCGGAGGGTCAGACGGCGACGGGCACGGTGCGCGTCGCGGTGAGCGCCGAGGACCCCGAGGACCTCGCGCCGATCACATTCATCGACACGGTCCGCGTCAAGCAGGTCGCGCCGGGCGGGCCCCCGGTCTCGATCAGGGTCGAGCCGCTGCTCAACGACCGCGACCCGGCCGAGGGCTCGTTCGCGGTCGGCAGCCAGTCGCGCTCGGGCCTGCACCTGCTCTACGAGGTCGTGCCGAACATGGTCGGCATGACCGGCGGCCAGGTGACGCCCGGCTCGCCCTACGAGCGGGCGCAGGCGCTGCAGGTCGCGCCGAAGCCGCAGCGCCTCGCCGATGGGACGACGGAGTTCTACCCGGACGGCTCGGTGGCCTTCGAGGTGACGGACGAGACCGAGCCGGGCACCTACTACTTCCTCTACACGGTCGAGTCGCTGAAGACGCGCTCGACGGCGGAGGGCGTCATCGCGATCACGGTCTCGACCGGCGACTCGCCGAACCAGCCGGTCATCGGCGACACGGTCGTGACGGCGAGCACCCGCGCCCAGGTCGAGTCCGGCGGCATCGACGTGCTGCAGGACGTCGTCTGGCCGACGGGCGACGCGAGCCGGCTGACGATCGCGCGTCTCGGCGACGGCGCGCCTGCGGGCTTCACGGCGAACGGGCGCCGGATCGAGGGCCGACTGCCCGCCGAGGGCGCGATCATCCCGTTCCAGGTCGAGTACGGGCAGAACGCGGCGGGCGAGCCCAAGGTCGCCTGGGGTCTGCTGCGGATCCCCGCCTTCGACGACTATCGACTGCAGGTGGTGCGGCTCCCGGATCCGATCACGGAGCTCGAGTCGGGCGACATCGACCTCATGCAGGTCCTCGGCGTCGCGGCCGACGACACGGTCGAGATCGACCCGGCCAGCAGCTTCGCGACGCATCGACCCTCGACGAACGAGAACCTCGCCATCACGACGTGCGCGATCAAGCCGGGCAGCGGCTCGGTCCTGACCTACCGCGCGGGCTACTCTCCGGGCATCGGCTCCGACACCTGCACGGTCGACGTCCGCCTCGCGGGCCAGAGCGACGACGCCTGGTCGACCGTCGTCATCCCGATCCCGATCAAGCCGAAGGACCCGCTCGCGATCCTGAACTCGGTGACGAAGACGGTCAACATCATCAACGGCAGGATCACGGTCGACCTGCACGACGAGCTGGTGAGCTGGACCGGCGGCTTCTCGATGGACGACGCGGGGCGCCGCGACACCATGACGTTCACGGCGAGCTATGCCGGGTCGTCGTTCAAGGTGACGCCGGTCGGGCCGGCGTCCGACCTCGTCCTCGAGATCGACGTGAGCCCGACGGCGCCGAGCGGCGCGCGCGAGACGGTCTCGATCCACCTCGACTACCCGTGGCCGTCCGATCCCTCGCTGCCGCACTTCCAGAAGGACATCACGCTCGTGCTCTACGTCGGGAACGTGCCCGCGCAGGGTCCGTCGGGGGCGACGCTGACGAAGGCGTGCGACGCGAAGGCCGCGGACCAGTGCCGGCTCGACGTCGTCTTCCCCAGCGACCAGTCGGGGCAGTTCAACCCGCTGACCGGCAACACCTCCGGCGAGTCGACGGCGCTCCGGCTCGTCGGCGTCGGCGGTGGCACGAGCACCTTCGAGTGCGCCGGGCTCGGCCAGGCGGTCGTGCAAGGCAACGGCATCCGCCTGACGCTGCTGCCCGCGGAGGAGAGCAAGCCGGCCGGCGGGACCTGCACCGTGCCGTTCACGGTCGCCGACGTCCGCGGTCGCACGGGCACCGGCCAGGTCGCGTTCGACGTCACGGGCTTCCCGCAGAAGCCGAACCCGCCCGTCACGGCAGCGTCGCGCCGGGGCGAGGTCGACGTCGACGTCGTCCTCGGGGCGGCGCTGAGCGCCCACCCCCCGGTCGACGCGGTGCGGCTCTTCGAGGGGGGCGCGCTCGTCGCGGCCTCGACCTGCGCGCGGCTCGACGCCGGCACCTTCCGCTGCAAGGTGACGGGCCTGGAGAACGCGGTGCCGCACACCTATACGGCGCGGACGGTCAACACGCAGGGGGACGAGTCGGCGATGTCGGGGCCGCTCACCACGTGGGCGTTCGTGGCGCCGAAGTTCCCCGACGGGGGCCAGCCGACGTACGAGGACCGCGTCTACAGCGCCGCGACCGGCGCGGGCCACGGCGTCGTACGGATCCGGTCTGTCTGCCTCGAGGACAACTCGGCGGTCGGCGGGCAGGCGAGCTCCGTCCGCTTCAGCTTCAGCCTCCCCGGCAACGCGCCGGTCGTGCTCCCCACGTCCGGCACCCCGGCCTGCACGACGGAGCAGGACGTGCGGGTCACCGGCACCGGCCCGTTCACGATCACGGCGACGCCGGTCAGCGGCGCGCAGCCGCCGCCGATCGGCACCGGGACGGGGTCGAACGAGGCGGGCGGGACCGTCTCGCCGGCGCTCGTCTCGCGGGGCGCGCCGAGCACGAACCCCAGCTTCGGCGTGACGTGGGATGGCACCGCGACCGTGACGACGACGTTCTCCCCGCAGTGGAACTCGGGCAACAGCGGCGCGCTGCCGCCCGTCGGCGCCTTCCCGCAGATCCGCTTCCTCGCGTGGCTCGCCTCCGACCCCGCGCCGGTCTGCACCGCGACGGTGAACGGCGGCGGCTTTACCGAGCTGAGCGTCTCCGGACCCGCGTCCCTCGTCACGAAGTCGGGCACGACGTCGGCGGCGTTCTCCGTCCCCGGCGAGCTGACGGTCAACGAGCGGTACTCGTTCAAGGCCTGCGGCACGTACGGCTACGGCATCGCGCAGTCGACCTCCACCGCGTCGACCACCCAGTGGCTCTTCAAGCGGCCGGCCGCGCCGACCGCGTTCCCCATGACGTTCACCCCGGCGTCCGAGGACATGAACGCGGCCGGGATCCTCTCCTTCAACGGCTCGTCGACCGACCCGGTCCTCACCTGGGACCTCTCGGGCACGACCGACGTGCCGACGGCGGCGCCGGACTTCGCGTCGTCCATGCCGAGCGAGGCGCCGCCGCCCGGATCGACGTGGGAGGTCCGCTACGCGTCGGGCTCGAGCCCGACGGGACCGCTGCCCGCGAGCTCGCCGAGCGCGATCACCGCGATCGCGCAGGGCAACCAGTTCGTGAACTGGTACGCCCAGTGGTGCTTCACCGCCGGCGGCGACGACTTCTGCAGCAATGCCTCCGCCGCGATCACGCCGACCTCGCAGTACACGGGGGTGCCGTTCGGCCAGTCGCGGCAGGTCGCGCTCGTGAGCCGGGCCGCGTGCATCGACCAGCGCGACGCGTGGAACGCCGCGATCGTGAACGCCGGCTCGGCGGCCGTCGAGGCGAGGCGGGTCCAGATCGCGAACAACGCCCGGGAGAACGGCTTCGGGCCGAGCTACCCGGGTCGGGCCGCGACGTTCCAGAGCCTCTACGTCGACAGCGGCTTCGAGGCGCACTTCGGCAACGACTACGTGACCGGCGAGGACACGACCGGCTGGACCGGTCAGCTCGCGGAGCTCGTCGACTGGTACCTCAACCCGCACACGGTCGGGGCGACGACCTACCCGGGCTTCACGCAGCTCGTCAACGCCCACATGACGCAGAACGGGTCGACCCAGGCGCAGGCCGAGGACGCCTCGCGCGTCCCCGCACTCCAGGGGGCGCAGGCGCGCGCGGACCAGATCGCCGACCAGGCCGGTGCCGACGCGTACAACGCGGCCTACGCGGATCCGGGCACGATCGCGACCGCCGAGCTCGACCGGCCGGGCGGCGAGCAGGCGCAGTACAACGCGATGAAGACGACGATCGTCGCGCCTGCCGCGATCGGCTCGACGAACTTCGCCTCGAGCCCGTTCACCGGCCCGACCGGCGCGGTCGCCGCGAACGACGCGACGCACCGCTTCGGCGCCATCACGTACGACTTCGCCGCCGCGGCGCCGTCGTCGGCCTTCAACTCCGCCTACGTCAAGGCCGCGCTCGTCGCCCAGTACCCAACCGGCTACACCTGCGGCTAGACCCCCACCGAGAGGATCCCCATGACGACCACACCAGAGCAGGCACTGTGGTTCGCCGACGCCTTCAAGCAGATCGCGGACAACATGGAGCAGGCGATCCTCGGCAAGCGCCACGTCATCGAGATGGTGCTCGCGACGACGGTGAGCCAGGG
>Ga0182745_1001403_pt1 | contig 23327 bp, 16 predicted proteins | sample eDN3rd30CKraftBY_FD_128523 | JGI IMG/M metagenome (GOLD analysis project Ga0182745, IMG submission 128523) | Enriched backyard soil microbial communities from Emeryville, California, USA - eDNA 3rd pass 30_C Kraft BY (version 2) (version 2) | ecosystem: Environmental > Terrestrial > Soil >... | reverse complement strand
GGTTCTTCACCTCCAGCGGCTGTTGCGGGCCATGCCTGCGCGTGGTGACCCCCAGGCACTCGCGCCACTCGTCCGACTCGAGCATCCGGAAGGTATGCATCGAGCAGTGGATCATCACGGCCGGAGTCCCCGCGTGATGGGCCGCGACGACGCGTTTGATCATTTCAAGATTTTTCACATCTCCAAAGCATTCATTGTGCACAATCACGTCGTAGTTTTTTGCCCAGTCCGCATCCTTGTACACACTGATCTCGTGGCTCTTGGTCGTGCCTCCCTCATGGACGATGGTCCATTGCACGGGTGCGCGAGAGCTAATCCCTTCGGAGATGATCACCTTTTGAGCGTCGTAGTCGTGACAGCAACCGCCGGTAATCAAGAGGGCCTTGAGCGGCTTCACCGCGGGCGAGTCGGCCCCCCTCGCCAATATCGGCTGACCGAGCACCGCCAACGCCGCCGAGGCCCACACCAGGGTTCTGGACCAACTCTTGAAGGAGAGGAATCGCATGAATCAAAACGCTCCTATGTGGCTTGACGTTCCTCAATTCAGTTGAGGATCGAGAGAACTCCCAACAGGGGGGAGTCGACTGTCGGGGCAGGATCAAAATACGAGAACGGTCGCCCGCCATCAAACCGGAGCCAGTCGCGAGATGCCAGGGGGAACAACGAAAAAACACCGTGTGCTTCGTCAGCGCGAAGCCATTTTGGAGAAAGAGTCGAATACGTATTTTCCTGGAAACCAGGCGGTCTTGCTCGCTCCACGCATTCCGATCGCGGGCGGGACGCCCGCGTTCACTGGGAGGAATGGCTTCCGATTTGCTCCGGTGGACCGTCTCCGGCCTCATCCTCGAAATGCGGGCGGGACGCCCGCGCTCCCAGGGAGAATTTATCAGCGCAATACCTTGGGGTGGGCCCGAAAACGGTCTTTCCTGGGGAGCAAGGGTATCTTGCCCGCTCGTTGCATTTGGCATAGTGAGCGACATGCCCACATTCCCAGGAGGGCTTTGATCTTAACCTCGAGCGATGCTCAACCTTTTCTTTCTTGATTCGCAATAAAACGCTTGGACGGATCAAGCCTTCCACTCAAGGCTTGCGTCCAAAGCCCACAGATCAATAAACGCGTTCCGTTGTTGCAAGAAAATCCAAATCGAGAAACCACTCGATGACGTCGGACCTGGCAACGCGATAACGGGCCGGCCAGACGAGGAATCCGCGGGGCCCATGTCGATCGTGATCGACCCCTGATCCAGGTCGAAATAACGTGGGTCTGGCGGTTCCATGACGCAATACCGCACGCCTGAGAGAGTCAGAAGCGCGGGTCGCATGCATTCTCGTTCAGCCTCGATTTCGGAATTCAGGTCGCCAATCCAAATATTCAAAGCGATCCTGGCCTCGCGTCTGAGGCAATTGACCTCAAAGGAAATGAGCTCCGCGTCGTGGAATCCGCTTGGCAAACGGCCAATAATATCATTAAATTTCATTACATTTATTTGCTATCGTATTTTAAATTTCAATTACCCAGCAATTAAACCACACATCAACCTGTCACCATGGAATGTGGCGGTTCAATTCCTGTCGGTTTGAGTGGAAGCCGAATGAGAAAGGTCGCGCCCTGGCCGGGTTCGGAATCCACCTCGATGGTCCCCCCATGGGAGCGGATGATGCCGTAGCTGATGGAGAGTCCCAGCCCGGTCCCGGTACCGATGGGCTTGGTGGTATAGAAGGGATCGAAGATTTTCCCTTGGACCTCCTTGTCGATCCCCTTGCCGGTGTCGGACACCTCAATCTCAATCCTGTCCAGGTGGGCGCGACTTCTAACCGTGATCTTATCGCCGGCTTTGCAAGCGTCGGTGGCGTTCGAGATGAGATTCAGCAGGACCTGATTAATCTCGCTGGCGTAGCAGGCCAGGTTGGGCAAGGGATCCAGCTCGGTGGTCAGTTCCACCCCCTGGGCATGGGCCCGCCCCGCGCAAACATTGACGGTCGAAATAATGCCATCGTTCAGGTTGACTTCCTTGAACGCCCCCTCATCAAGGCGGGCGAAGTCGCGCAGGTCTTTGATGATTTGCCGGATGCGCCTCAAGCCCTCGTTGGAGCGAATCAGGAGCCGGTCCAGGTTCTCCAGCAGGAAGGGCAAGTCAATCCGATCCGACCGTTCGAGAATCTCGGCATGGAGTTCGGGGCGATGCAAGGCCAGCACGTCGTTCGCCTGAAAGAAGAGATTCAACAGGTCGCGCAGAGACCCGACCTCGCGTTTCAGGACCGTGACGTCGCTGGTGACATAGGCCAAGGGGTTGTTGATCTCATGAGCGACTCCGGCAACAAGCTGCCCCAGGGCACTCAGCTTCTCGGCATGCACAAGCTGACTCTCAGCCCGCTTGAGCGCATCGTGGGCCTGGCGTTCGGAGTTGACCGCTTCCTGAAGGAGCGTGTTTTGCCGGATGAGTTGCTCCTCGACGCGCTTCCGATCCGTGATGTCGGTTGAGATCCCGCCAACGGCGACGACCTTCCCCTCGCGGTTTCGCAAGGGAAACTTGATCGACACGTAAGTTCGCAACTCATCCCAATGCGACACATTTTCTTCGAATGAGATCGCCTCGGTTTGCTGCATCACCTTCAGGTCGTTCGCCCGAAAAACGCTGGCTTGCTCCGGGCTGAAAATCTCCGCGTCCGTTTTGCCGATAATGGCATCGGCGGGCCGCTCGAACAAGGTCTCATACCATTTATTCACAAGAAGATACTTTCCATCCGCATCTTTTATATAAATAATTGCCGTGGAATTATCCAAAATCGCCTGAAGTTGTTCCTGGCTTTCGCGCAGGGCTTCCTCGGCTTCTTTCCGAGCGGAAGCGTCTCGAGAGGAGCAATGGATTTCGGTCACTTCTTTGGTTGCGGGGTCGCGGATCGTGCGAATGGTCGACTCGAGCCAGATGGTTCGACCATCCTTGCGCCTGACTCGAAACGCCACGGTTGACGTATCGGAGGTATGAAGGATGGCCGCGTGGATCGCGGCGATCTCTTGTTGATCCTGCTGCAAGATGAACTCATAAGGAGAATGACCGACCAACTCGCTGGGTTCGTATCCCGTGATGGCCTTGGATGCAGGCGACACGTAAAGATACGTGCCATCCGGGTCATGCCTCGAGATCATGTCGGTCGAGTTTTCGGCCAGCAGGCGAAAGTTCTGTTCGTTTTCCAGCCGAACGCGCTCGATCTGGCGCCATTGCGTGATATTACGCAAGGTAGCGACCACAACCTCAACCTGCCCCCCCTTCCCTTGAATCGGGGTGAGCATGGATTCCCAGACCTCATCAGCATATGGGCCGGCAAGCGGGAACTCGCAGACCAGAGAGCAGCCCGATTCGAAGACCGTGTCGCGTTGCTTGCGCATGGCCTCGAGCGTCGAGGGGGGCAGGCCCAGGTCTTCCCAGTTCATGCCGAGGAGTTCGTCCCGTTCTTTCCCCCACTGCCGAACCCCAGGCGGGTTGGCATAGAGGATCGTCCCGGACTGATCACAGAGGTAGATCAGGTCGGGATTGGCGGCCGGCGCGGCCTCAAGCGTGTCGGCTCGCCATTCGACGCCCGCCTTAACCCAGTCTCGACAATCCCCCCCACGGACAGACTCCATGATCGGACCTCCAGAGGAGTTGGCACGACTCCTAGAGTTTGCCCGAAGACCCTACGCCCGGCCCTTGGCGCGGGCTTCAATCGGACGTGCGGGGAAGTCCGCCGTGTCGACAAGGCACGAGCAGCATATCAAGACGGGTCAATCCAGCTCATCCAGTCAAATGGTCGGCCTGTCTGAGTCAGATGAATCATCTAATCCATGGGCTACATGCAAGATTCAGGCCAAAGCTCCTCACCACACCCCCTTCAACGGATGCTAACAAGGCGTCCGATTTTGGTCAATCTCCAGTGGTGAAAGCATGTTAGCGAAGTGCAAAGGTTTTTCTTTCGCAACCCGTGCGCCTCGCTCGTCACTTGACCGAGGGACAGGAGTGGAGAAGAAGCACGGACGCGATCGGCGCTGTGAAATCCGACCCAAAATGCTAGGGTCACACTTTCCCCCCAACTCGACACCAGTCGGTATCGCCTGGTGATCGGCCTTGCTTTGGTTGTTTCGCGGGTTGATTGAGGTGATGGTACAGGCATGAGTGTTCCCCGTTATCTTTGCATCCACGGCCATTTCTACCAGCCCCCTCGAGAGAACCCCTGGCTCGATGTGGTTGAAATCCAGGATTCCGCTCAGCCCGACCACGACTGGAACGAACGCATCACCCGAGAGTGTTACGGGCCGAACACCCGTTCTCGTTTGCTCGACGAGCACGGAAAAATTCTCAACCTCTCGAACAACTACGCCCGGATGAGCTTTAACTTCGGGCCCACGCTCCTCTCCTGGCTCAAGCATTCCGCCCCCGAGGTGCTGGCTGGGATCGTTGAGGCCGACCGTCTGAGCCGCGAACGCCGAGGGGGACATGGCAACGCCCTGGCGCAAGTCTACAACCACGTCATTCTCCCCCTGGCCAGCCCTCTGGATCGGCGCACGCAGGTGCTCTGGGGAATCGCCGACTTCCGTCATTACTTCGGCCGAGACCCGGAAGGGATGTGGCTCGCCGAGACGGCGGCCGATACCCCTTCGCTCGAAGCTCTGGCCGAGGCGGGAATCAAGTTCACGGTCCTCGCCCCTCACCAGGCCAAACGCTGGCGGCGGGTTGGCGAGGCCGAATGGGTTGAGCCGCACCAGGGGATCGACCCTTCGCGTGCCTACACCATGCGACTCCCCTCCGGACGCTCCATCGCCATCTTCTTTTACGATGGGTTCGTCTCGCGTCAGGTGGCATTCGAGCGACTCCTCGACCAGGGTGAGAAGTTCCTGGACCGACTGCTGAGCGGGTTCGATAGCCGGCGCACCCATCCGCAGCTCATGCATATCGCCACTGATGGTGAGTCGTACGGGCACCACCACCCGCATGGCGACATGGCCCTGGCCTACGTCCTCGACCGCTTGAACCGGCACTCCGAGATCCGCCTGACCAACTATGGCGAGTTCCTCGAGCTGCACCCGCCGGAGTGGGAGGTCGAGATCCACGAGAAGAGCGCCTGGAGCTGCGCCCATGGCGTGGAACGCTGGAACTCCGACTGCGGTTGCCGGACCCGCGGAGACTGGCATCAGAAGTGGCGAGGCCCCCTGCGCAAGGCCCTCGACCATCTCCGGGAGCAGCTCGACCACCTCTTCGCCACGCGAGGCCGGGAATGCTTTCCCGACCCCTGGGCGGCCCGCGATGCCTACATTGACGTGATCCTCGACCGAAGCCCTCGCGCCATCCGCCAGTTCCTCCGCCAGCATGGGCACGCCGACCTGGATGACGAACAGATCCGCGATGCCCTACGCCTGCTGGAAATGCAACGCGACGGCATGCTCATGTATACGAGCTGCGGCTGGTTCTTCGACGAGATCAGTGGAATCGAAACCACTCAGTGCCTGCACTACGCCGCCCGGGCCTTGCACATGGCCAAGTTGTTTCAACGCGACTTCGAGGGCAAGTTCGTCCAGACCCTGAAGACCGCCCCCAGCAACCTGCCGGAATTCAAAAACGGACGAGGCGTCTGGGACCGAATCGTCCGGCCCGGCGTCGTCGACCTCGACCGGGTTCTGGCCCACTATGCCGTGAGCCTGATCTTCACGCCTCGGAACCCAAAAACCCGGCTCTATTCGTTCAACCTTCAGGTTCTCGATCAGGAAGTGCTGGGACGTGGCTCGAGCCACCTGGCCGTGGGCCGCCTGCGCGTGCGGTCCGACCAGACCTGGGACGAGGCGGAGACCGCCTTCGTGGTGATCCACTATGGCGGGCTCGACTTCCACACGGTCCTCCGCCAACCCGAGTCGACCAAGGAGTACGAAGATTTCAAGCAGCGACTGGTCAAGGCTTACAAGACCGGCTCCCTCGCCGACGTGACCACGCTGGTCACCCGCGAGTTCGATGGGAAAGTCCGCCGCCTCGACGATCTCTTCGTCGATGAGCAAAGGCGCATCATCGGGATCGTTCTGCAAGACCGGATCGAAGACTACCAGCACACCTTCGAACGGCTGTTCGCCCAGGACGACGATGTGCTCAACCAGCTCGGCCAGATGCGCTACCCCATCCCCAAGCCTCTCCGAGGGGCTGCGTCGTCCTATCTCGACTACCAGCTCGCGCGGGAGTTGGCCCGGCTCCAGGCCGATAGCGACTTGACCCGCGTTCAAGGGCTCTACGAGCGAGGCCGCACCTGGGGATACCAGCCCGAGCGGGAACCGCTGGAACAATCCATCTCACGCACGCTCCAGGGGGTCCTCCGCAAGCTCGATCCCAAGGCCGACCTGCCCGCCATCGTCAGCCACGCGTCCCTACTGCTCGACGCCGCCGCGCTCCTCGGCGTCAAGCCAAACCTCTGGCGCGTTCAGAACCACCTGCTCGATGCCTACGTGACCCTGGCGGACTCGGGAGCCATGACCGAAGAGCTTCGCAACGTGTTCCGGAGCCTGGCGAGTAAGCTCGACCTCAGCCAGAACCTGCTCGGTTGGCGTCCTTGAACCGTTGCAACCGAGCCCAACTCGGCGGATCATTCAACGATGACGCCCGAAGGCCAAGATCCTCAATGAGCCCACAAAAGACTCCGCCCGGGCTTGCTCTTTACCTCTGGGCGGATCAACCGACTCGACCGAAGGCGAACGTCTACTGAAACCCAAGCCGAGAGACTTAGCCCATGCCCCTACAAATCTTGCCAGACGACCAACCCACCCTCGCTTCCCTCGCTAACCAGGCCCAAAGCGGTGAAGAGCTCCATAGTCCAGGCCGACGTCGCTTTCTGGCGGGGTTGGCTACCTCGGGCGCGGCGTTGGCCCTTGGGGGCCGGCCGAGGATCGCCAAGGCCGAAGGCCCAGACGCATGGTATGCCCTCGTCTCCGACATCCACATCGCGGCGGACGCCTCGACTCGCCTGCGCGGGGAGGTGATGGCCGATAACCTTCGCGCGGTGGTCTCCGACATCCTCGCGGCCAGCGACGCCCCGCGCGCGGTCCTCTTCGACGGCGATATCGCCCTGAACGAAGGGCTGACCGCCGATTACCGTATGGTGGCCTCGCTCCTCGAGCCGCTCCGCAAGGCCAAGCTACCGATTCACCTGGGCCTGGGCAACCACGACGAGCGTGGCCGCTTCCGAGAGGCCCTCAAGGAAACGGTGCCAACGGACTCGCAGGTCGTTGACAAGCAGGTGGCCGCCCTGGACGAGCCAGGGATTCGATTCCTGGTGCTCGACTCGCTCGACCAGGTCAAGCTCGTCCCCGGCCGCCTCGGCCAGACCCAGCTCGACTGGCTCGCCAAAACGCTCGACGCCAAGCCGGACCAGCCCACCCTCATCTTCCTTCATCATAACCCCATCCCGATCCAGAAGCCGGGCCTGCTCGACACCGAGGCGTTCCTCGAGGTGGTCCGCCCGCGCAGACAGGTCAAGGGGATCGTTTTTGGGCATACGCATGTCTGGGGTATCGAGAAAGACGATGACCTTTACATGATCAACCTTCCAGCCGTGGCCTACTCCTTCGCGCAGAGCCAGCCGCTCGGATGGTGCCGGCTCCGGCCGACGCCGAGTGGCGCGGAGCTCGAACTGCGGTGCGTGGCGGGGAACCGAGAAGCCGACCGCAAGCGTATCGACCTGAAATGGCGAACGGCTTGAGCGGCTCGTTCAAAGCCCAAGGTCGACGCGGCCAGCCCAACGCCCGGCGCGGTCGTCTCCCCACGCCGGGCACCCGTCTGCTATGATGACGCCGAAACACGAGCGCAACCGGCCTCTCCCTCGGAGCAGGTTCTTCTCGAACCCCTTGCCCCCTCGGCAAAGGGGTCTCCGAGACGCGACAAGCGGAACGCCTCCGAACATGGTTCGGTCAACTTGTGTCTCATCGCTGGTCGGAGACCGCTCGAGGCCTATCGAAGCGGCCCGGCCATGAGTTCTCGAACCTTTCTGATGTAATGAGAGATCCCATGACGATCGTGCAGCGCATGCGGGCCAGTCTGACCGAGTCCATGAAGGCACGCGACGCGGCAAAGACCCAGTTCCTCAGGTACTGGATCGCCGCCCTGACCCTGGGTACCGGCGAGGAGATGCCAGATGCCGACGCGATCAAGAAGATGAGAGGAGTGATCAAGGAAGCCAAAGGGGGGACCACGACCTTCACCCCCGAAGAGGTGGACCTGTTGCAAGCTTGGGTTCCTCCGTCCCTCTCACGTGAGCAGGTGAGCGAGGCCCTCGCGCCGGTCGCCGACCAGATCCGTAATGCGCCCAAGGAAGGGATGGCCATCGGCATCGCCATGAAAACCCTGGCGGGCCAACCCGTCGATAGCGACGATGTTCGAGGCGTGGTGGCCGAACTCCGCCAGGCCTGACCGGCCAGCGACTCTCATTGAGTAAGCGCAGTCCACCTTCGGGTCGATTCTTTTTTCATAGATAGCAAGATACGATCAAGGTTAAGGAATCGTGCTCATGGCGACAGATCTGCCGGCGGCCCCCGAGGTGGACCTTGAAGCGTATCTGAACCGGATCGGCCATGCCGTCGATCGCTCGGCAAGACCGGTGCCTACGCGCAAAGTGCTCGACCAGATCCACTTCGAGCACGTTTGCGCGGTCCCGTTCGAGAACCTGGATATCCATCTCGGACGAACGATCCGCGTCGATCTCCCCAGCGTGGAGGCCAAGCTGGTCACCGCGCGTCGAGGGGGGTATTGCTTCGAGCACAACACGCTTTTCGCCGCGGTACTCGACCAGCTTGGCTTCAAGCAGGTCGTTCGCCTCGCGGCGCGCGTGCGGATGAACACCCATCGGGTCTTACCCCGAACGCACATGCTCCTGACCGTGGAATGCGAAGGCGTGACTTGCATGGCGGATGTCGGCTTTGGAGGCATGGGCCTCTTGAAGCCGATCCCTCTGGTGAGCGGCCTTACCTTCGAGCAATATGGGCAGGCATTCCGCCTGAAGCGCGAAGGAGCGGCGTGGGTCCTCGAATCCGTGTTGAATGGAGCCTGGACCGACCTCTACGTCTTCACGCTCGAGCCACAGCATGCCATCGATTATGAGATGGCCAACCATTACACATCGACATTCCCCGCCTCGCGGTTCGTCCACACCCTCACCGTGCAGTCGAGGCACCCGGAGCTTCGCCAGACCCTGCATAATCACGACCTGGAGGTCGTCCGCGACGGCCAGGCAACGCGTCGAACCGTTCAGAGCGACGAGGAACTGCTGGTGGTGCTCGCCGAAAACTTCGGTCTCCACTTCCCACCTGGCACCCAGTTCCGTTCCCCCCTCGAAACCCGCGTCGACCCCACGAAATTCGTCTGAACCGAACGCATCCCGGCGAGGCGACGCGAGCCGCCCTCGCTGGCCAGTTGAAGACCGTTGGTCGTTTGCTCGTTTCACACCGAGGCCTCAGCGCTGGAGTGGCTGGGCATCCTGGCGTATGGCCAGCGGCGCGTAGCGCGTCTGGAGGACCTTCTCGAGATTGACGATCGAGGTCACGTCAAACGTTTTCAAGGCGGCGAGAGCTTTGAGCTCGTCGGTATAACGAACCGGGGTCCCTTGCGGAATTCGGGCCAGGGCGATCGCGTCCCGCCCGGGAATTCCCAGGAAAAACTTGTCCCCGTCCACGCTCATCATGCGATCTTCGTGAAAGGAAGCGGGCAGAAGCTGGACCGCGGCCTCGGCGACCGCATAGCCCCCCTTGCCATTGGAACCGAGCAGCCAGACGAAGGTCGTCAGGCGGCCGTTCTCAGGGGTGACAATAATGGCGTGCCGGATCACCATCCGCCGGTGCTTGCCTCGGAACAGGATGTAAGCTTCGGCATCGAAGACGAGCATCGTCCGCGTTCGACCCACCTGCTGGAAGTCGGTCGAGATCAGCCCTTCCCCCTTGTCAAAGACCTTGCGCTCGAGAAACCCAAGGCTCCTGCCAAAGGTCTGCTCGCCACGGGCAATGATCTTCTTGCCTTGGGTGTCGAGTGCTCCGCCGATCGCGACGCGCTCCAGGTAGTAACTCGTCTTCCCCTCGGTGTCGGGAGATTCCTTGACGTTGGCCAGAACGGTGAACTGAAAGATTCCGCTCGTTTGCGCGGCGGACTCCGAAACCGCGTCGAGATCGCCGACGGCGAGCCTGGGCTTGGAAATCATCACCAGGTGGGACCAGTTCTTGGGAGCCCCGTCGCCGATGACCGTTCCCACCGGAATCTTGGACAATGGCCTGGCTTTCAGGTCGGCGACCGACGCCGAGAGGGCCGCTTCGCCCGCCCAGGCCGGCCACGACCAACCCAGGGCACCAAGGCCTTGCATCGCCAGGACGAATAGAAGAACCAAACGCGTTCCGTTCATGGCCTCCCTCCAAGTTCGCGAAGTCGGCTCATGCACGCATGACATGAACAATCGCCTTCGTGGAAGCTTGGACACTTCGCCCGCGAAGGGCCTACATTACCGATTTTGTATCGAAGGAACGATAGCAAGAGATGATGGGCGAGTGTAGCAGAACCATCCTGCGATGCGACCACCGGTCTAACGACGATCGGAGACGGCCGGATCATGTACCATTTGCCACAGGTTCTGTAAAGGAGACTTACCCCTCCTGACTCTCCCCTCTCTCCGCTTGCAACCCAACAAGCCGTTTTATCGCGAAGCCTTGCAACTTCGAGCCCGCGGAGCTCGACGATGCGTCCCATTTTCTCGTAAGTTCAATTATCATTTTTTTCATTTTTGTTAAAACGAAATATTTATATGCATTCAATGAGCTCATTTCATCCCAAACAACCTCAGTGTTGTAATCCGCGAAACAGTCCAATAAAGGGCCTTCAATCGGAGCTTATTCTTAATTTTCGCTTTCGCAATGGATACCGTCAGGCAGGGCTAATGTGACCGAGGGATTACAGAAATTGCGTAATCGTTCACGAGCTTTCGAGATTGTCCCAGCCATGACGGCAGCATTTCATTGCCCGTCGCGACTCGGAATTCTCCGCGTTAACTCAAGGCTCCATCGAGTGAATCTCTTGATTTCTTTACAAGCCCGAAGCGCAAGCGAGTGAATCGATTTATATCGATTTCATTTCTTTACAAGCCCGAAGCGCAAGCGAGTGAATCGGTCCATATCGCTTTCATAGAATATTTAATCCACAATATTATGTCTATCAAATAGATTCACTCGCTTGCGCTTCGGGCTTGTAAAGAAAAAGGCGTGAACGCTTAACGGATGATCCTGACAGAATGGATCATTGGGACTCGACCCAATCCATCACGCGAGGGAAGGCGATGTCGGCCAGCATTCCGAACTCGGGACGACCAGTGAGGCGGGCACGCGTGGTCGCGGGAGAGGATAGCCCGCAGAGGTAGCGTGCGAGTTGGCGAGACGTGGCGAGCGCGGGATGACGATCCTCCGTCAAAGCCGTAAGCCGCCGCGTTTCAATCGGCCCCGGCTCCCGTTCGACCGGCTTGGGAACCCGCTCCGGCCCGATTCCAAGGCAACGGGCACAATGGCCGCAACGACCTGGTAATTCCTCGCCGAAGTACCGTAAGAGCTGGGCCGTGAGGCAGTCGGAGGACTGAGCGAATTCGAGGATCGAGCGAACACGCGCGATATCGCGTTCCTCGCGTTCGAGGAACCGGCCGGAAAGTCGGTCGATCAGGCCCGATTCATCCACCGTTGTCGCGCATCGTCGGTAGCCCAGGTGCAACCCAGCCAGTTGCAGCTCCAAATCTCCCTGTTCTTCCAGGTAGCCCATGGCCGCGTTAATCCGTTCCCGCGACTCGCCGAGGGCTTCGGCCGCCGCGGCCACGTCGAGCGTGAACCAGATCCGCCCCTGGCGTGCCCGCCGGAACAGTTGGCGCAGGAACGAGGCGCGGGCCTCGTCGTAACGAGCCAGGATCTCTGTCGACGGGCGCTGTGGACGGAACTTGACCTCGTTATAAAAAGGACCGGTCGACTCGAGCACCCCTTCCAGCTCCAGGTACGTCAGAAAGGTTCGGACGACCAGCGGGCGGATATCGTGCCTCTGCGAGACTTCGTAGACGGAGACGCCGAAGGTCTCGCCTTGTTCCAGGATCTCGGCCAGCAGACCAGCCACCGCGCCTGGGGTGGGGGTATCGCCATACGTAAAGTTCCCCAGTGTTAACGCGTCCTCTTCGCAGGCGAACATCTCGCAATACGAAAGGCCGCCGTCGCGCCCGCCTCGGCCGATCTCCTGGGCGTAATTCTCCAGGCTTTTGGGCAGGTTAAAGTGGTAGACGGCGCGAATGTCCGCCTTGTCGATCCCCATGCCGAAGGCGATGGTCGCCACGACAACGGCCCCTTCACTCCGCATGAACCGGTCCTGAGTCGCGTGCCGGTCCTCGTCCTTCATGCCGGCGTGGTAAGGCATCGCGTCGAAGCCCTCGGCCCGGAGCCGATCGGCCAGGTGCTCCGCTGTCTTCTGCAAGGTGACGTACACGATGGTCGGCCCCTTCGGCCTGGCCTTCAGGCGGGCCACCAACTTTTCCTCGCGTTGTCCCGAGGCGCAAGGGCTGGCATGAAGCTCCAGGTTAGGGCGGTGAAACCCGGTAACCACCATGTCGTCCTGGGCCACGCCAAACGCCTGAGCGACTTCACGCGCGACCTCCGGGGTCGCGGTGGCCGTCAAGGCCAGGACCCGCGCAACCCCCAGTCTGCTGGCAAGCTGAGCCAACTTCATATACTCGGGACGAAAATTATGCCCCCACTCACTGATGCAATGGGCCTCGTCCACCGCGAGCATCGCCACGTTCGAGCGCGCAAGCGTGCGCAAAAATCGCTCGCTGGCGAGCCGCTCGGGAGCCACGTAAAGAAGTTTGAGCCGGCCGGCCTGAAGCGACTCGATCACTTCACGCGACTGCGCGGGCTCAAGGGTCGAGTCGAGTCGGGCCGCGGCAATCCCTCGGCTCAGCAGCCAGTCCACCTGGTCCTTCATCAAGGCGATCAACGGAGAGACCACCAGCGTTACCCCAGGCAACATCATGCCGGGAAGCTGGTAGCACAGGCTCTTTCCACCCCCCGTGGGAAAGACAGCCAGCACGGGTCGGCCCGCCAGCAACGCCCCTACAACCTTTTCTTGGCCCGGTCGAAATTGATTGAACCCAAACGCCTCCTTCAACGCCCGTTTCGCCTCGTCAACTCCCAGCTCGGCCATGCGTCTTCCCCTTCGAGTTGGAGCGAGCCGGGGCCGACCTGAGACCATGCCGTCCTCTCACCCTCGAGCTCCATCATACCCCAACTCAACAGCACGACTGAACGCAACTTCCCGTACTGCCCCGCCAGACACGGCCCAAGGCGCGATCCGGCGTTGTGTTCCCGTGCCTGAGACGACAAACTGGAGGGGCTTCGACCCGATTGATGCTTCGCTCGCACGAATCGGCCCTCATCAGCCCCCTTTCGGGTGAAAACCCACTCCAAAGGGACCGGCTACTGCCTTGAAGGAGTTGCGCTCGATGTTCGATCTACCCGCGGTCCAGGCGGCTCTCCGCCAGTTCGGCTTTGACGGCTGGCTTCTCTGCGACTTTCGGGGCGGGAACATGCTGGCGCGGAGGATTCTCGACCTGGGCGAACGTGAACTCACCTCGCGCCGGTACTATTACGCCGTCCCCGCTGAGGGAACGCCGAGAAAGCTGGTTCACCGGATCGAGCAAGGGGTGCTCGACCACCTCCCAGGCGATCGGCACGTCTACCTGAAGTGGCAGGAACTCGAGGCCGGCGTGGCCGAGCTCTTGCAAGGGATGTCGCGCGTGGCCATGGAGTACTCTCCGCGCAACGCAAACCCTTATGTCTCGAAGGTGGACGCCGGCACCGTCGAGCTCGTTCGCTCAATGGGCGTTGAAGTCGGCTCGTCGGGCGACCTGGCCCAGTTGTTCGAGGCGACCTGGGACGACGCCCAGTGGACGTCGCACCTGGACGCCGAGAAACAGACGACCGCGGCCTTCGACCTGGCCTGGAAGGTGATCGCGGAACGCATCCGCAACGGCCAAAGCCTAACGGAATGCGAGCTCAAGGCGATCATCCTCGACCACTTCCAGCGCAATAACCTCGTCACCGATCACGGACCGATCGTTGCGGTGGGCCCTCACAGCGGAAACCCGCACTTCGAACCGTCCCCCGAGCACGACACCCCCATCCAGGCGGGCGACTTCGTCCTCATCGATCTCTGGGGCAAGCTCAATCAACCCCGATCCGTCTATAGCGACCTGACCCGCGTCGGGTACGTGGGAGACACGGTCCCTTCCGAATATGAAACCATTTTTACAATTGTCTCCGGGGCTCGAGACGCCGCGATCCAGCGCATCCGAGAGGCGTTCGCCGCCGGGCAACCCCTGCAAGGTTGGGAAGTGGATGCCGCCGCGCGCTCGGTCATCGAGCAGGCTGGGTACGGTGCCAGGTTCGTCCATCGGACCGGCCACAGCATCGGCCAGGAGACGCACGGCAACGGAGCCAACATGGATAACCTGGAGACACATGAAGAACGACTTATCCTCCCTCGGACTTGCTTCTCCATTGAGCCAGGGATCTACCTCGAGGAATTCGGGATTCGAAGTGAGGTGAACGTCTACATCGACGCCGACAGGCAGGTCCACGTCACCGGCGGCCTCCAGAAGCAGGTGGTCCCCATCCTCGCCCGCACCCCCGCTTAAACGAAAGCAATTCGCATTTTCAATTAATGCCTATCTATCGAAACAATCAATGTTTCTTTACCCAAACCGCGCCTTATCAGTCGATCGCGGAAGGCTTTTTGCGATGGATTTGCCGAGAGCGCGGAGAGTGACCCGGCCCAGGAATCGAGCCTGATGCACGGCGAAGGACAGACCGAGACGGAAGGGGAGCGGGGCCGAAGGATTGTTCTGGCGACGCTTGGCTCGCTGGGAGACTTACACCCGTTCATCGCAATCGGCAAGGAGTTGCAGGCCCGCGGGCATAAGCCGGTCCTCGCGACGAGCATGCACCACAAGGAGCGTGTGGAACGGCAAGGGATCGCGTTCGCGGCCATGCGCCCCGACCTGGCCGACTTCGAGAACGACCAGACGTTCTTTCGTGACGTGATGGATCGGAAGCGAGGTTCGGAGCGGGTCGTTCGCGACGTCTGCATGCCTCACTTGCGGGCGAGTTACGACGACCTGCTGAAGGCGTCGGAAAACGCCGACCTCTTGGTCTCGCAGATGGTCACGTTCGCTGGCCCATTGGTCGCCGAGGTAACCGGCATCCGCTGGCTCTCCGCGATCCTGGCTCCCCTCTCATTCCTATCGAAATATGACCCGTCAGTCCCCCCCCAGGCCCCCTGGTTCCGCCACCTGCGGGTGTTAGGGCCTGGATTTCACGGGCTGATCAATCAGGTCGCGCGCAAGGCTGTCCGACCCTGGACCCAGCCGATTAACGACCTGAGGAAAGAGCTGGGGCTGCCGGAGAGTCGGGATCCGCTCTTTGAAGGGTCATATTCCCCGGCTGGTGTGCTCGCGCTCTTCTCCGGTGTTCTTGGCAAGCCTCAGCTCGACTGGCCGGCCGCCACGACGCAGACGGGGTTTCCCTTCTTCGACGATGCCGAAGGAACCGGAATGCCAGCGAGACTGGCGCAATTCCTCAGCGAGGGAGACGCTCCTCTCGTCTTTACGCTCGGTTCCGCCGCCGTGATGGACGCGGGCCGGTTCTATGAGGTGAGCCGCGACGCCGCGCACGAGCTCAAGCGTCGGGCGGTCTTTCTGATCGGCGGCGACCCGCGAAACCAGTTCCGCGAGACCCTGCCCGAATCCATGCTGGCCATTGACTACGCCCCTCACTCCGAGCTCTTCCCTCGGGCCTCGGCGATCGTTCATCAGGGGGGCGTCGGAACCACGGCCCAGGCTCTCAGGTCGGGCCGGCCGATGCTGGTTGTCCCCTGGGGCCACGACCAGATGGATAACGCCGAGCGCGTCTACCGGCTCGGAGTCGCCCGAACACTCTCGCGTGAGAAATACACTGCTCATCGGGTCGCTACCGCGCTTCGCCATTTACTCGATGAGGTCGCTCACAACAATCGAGCCCGCGATGTGGCGGCTTTGATCCGGCAGGAGAACGGGACCGCTCGGGCCTGCGACGCGATCGAGCATGCCCTCTCTCAGCCCAGAACCAAAGCCTCGTCCTAACCCCCAAACTTCAACTCAACTCGGGCTGCCGCCCACATCCCAAGTAACGAGAAACGACCGCATCCGAGCGAACTCGGGTGCGGTCATCACGTTTGTTCAACTTCGTATAGGAGCTGATGAGCCAGTAAGACCCGTTATGCGCTCAACTAAACGACGGGTCCGCCAGCCCTTCTTCCGAAAATCAGCGAGATCACGAAGAGCACGATGAAAAGGAAAAACAGGATTCGGGCGAACTGCATCATCGTTCCTTCAAGCCCAGCAAAGCCGAGCAGGCCCGCGATGAGCCCCAGAACCAGGAAGAGGACAGACCAACGCAACATGACTCACACACCTTTCTATGGATTCGTATCGGTTGGACCAAAAGAGTTTTGACCGTAACCGAAACGCTCTCGAATCGTAACATGTTCACGAGACGAAACTTGGCAAACCAGTATTCGTAGGGTGTGTCAAGCGTCAGCGCAGACGCACCAATACCTGGGTAGGTCACGCACAAGACCACCGATGCTCCATCGACCTCAGCGGGAACGCATCCACCCGCGTGTTTCAGCCTATGTGCTATGTGGTGCGTCTGCGCTGACGCTTGACACACCCTACGAATCCACGGATCGGCTGACTTGTTAGGTTCTAACTCGTGAACGCGTACCTCGAATCAATGTAAGGACAGTAACGTCATCCAGATTACGACATCTCATTGAGTTGAGACTGGCATCTGAATTTAGTTACCTTTCTCCTTGATTTTGGCTCCCAGGTTCTCGACCGATTCACCCACCTTGCGAGCAGCGTCCTTGGCGAAGTCTTGGGTTTTTTCCGCGGCTTCCTTCGCCTTATTGCTGGCCTTCTCAGCGAGATCCTGCGCAGAATCCTTGGCCCGTTCCACTCCGTCATTCACCTTGTCTTTGAAGTCCGACATCATGAGTTCCTCGGCATGAAATGGCGAAGTCACACATTACAAGGGACTTGAATGCATCTTGCGTGCCAAAGTTTCTTGCAAGGGGTAACTCCAGGCTCAAGTTTTGAATATCGTCCCTCCCAGCAAGTTTAACTCATTGCGTTTCTGATCAACCATAAACAACAAACCGCTTGTATGAATAATGAATTCGATCTATGATGAGCCCGTGAGCGTCGAACGGAGTATGAGGGAGAGTCGATCACGTCCCTTGACGGACCAAACCAAGATTCGTTCTAATGCCCCTGCTCGACAGGTGCCCTCAACTTCATCCGATGGGGTGTGAGGGAGAATAGGGAAGACGGTGTAAATCCGTCGCGGGGCCGCCGCTGTAATCGGCCAGGTCTCCAAGGCAAGCAACGCCACTGCCGCGAGGTGGGAAGGCCGCCTGGAGACGTGATGAGCCGAGAGCCAGAAGACCTGCCCGTCGAGCTTGCTGTTCCGATGCTTCGGCCACAAGCATCCGGGCGGGCCGCTCGCAGTCTAACTACTGCTCATGAGCCGCGCCACGTGCCGGAGGGTCGATGCATCCCTCTGATCACTCGCCTCATCAGTAGGAAGGATTGCGTCCATGTCTCTTCTCCCTCAAGCCCGCCGCTCGGGCTTTACCCTGATTGAACTCCTGGTGGTGATCGCGATCATCGCCGTCCTGATCGCCCTGCTTCTCCCCGCGGTCCAAGCAGCCCGCGAGGCCGCACGGCGTGCGCAATGCACGAATAACCTGAAACAGATCGGGCTGGCGATCGCCAACTATGAATCCGCCACCGGAACTCTCCCCCCCGGTTCGTTCTGGTCGGCCTCGGGCACGGGGCCGGGTAAAACCGGCGATGGATTCAGCATGTTCGTGATGATCTTGCCCCAGATGGAACAACAGCCCATCTATAACCTTGCCAACTTTAGTCTATCTTATAAGTACCCCGCCAACTTCACCGTGGCTGGTGTGGGCATTAACGCATTTACATGCCCAAGCGATCCCACGGCCTCTCAAATTCAACCCCTTTCCACGACGATCTACCCCCTGGCGACGACTGGGACCTGGAAGCAGGCGTTCACAAGCTACGGAGGATGCAGCGGCACCTGGGCCATCCGACCCAGCCTTTCCTCCGCCAACTTCAACGCCCAGGTCAGCAATATGAATGGCACCATTTACATGTACAGTGCCACAAGGTTTTCGGATATCCGCGACGGCACCAGCGCCACCCTCGTCATGGGTGAGCGGGGCCACTCCCTTCTCTCCCCCAGCGACCAACTCGTTAACCATTTCTGGAACTCAGGTTACTGGCTGGACACGATGATCGAGACGTACTACCCGATCAACGCGCACAGGAAGCCGGTCGGCGCGCTCGGGGCTCGTTACGTGGCGAATGCCTCCAGCCTGCATCCAGGAGGAGCGAACTTTGGCTTCGCCGACGGCTCGGTCCGATTCCTCAAAGACTCGATGGATTCGTGGTCGATCAACCCTTCGACGATCGCGGCGGCGGGTGTGACTCAGGATTCCGCGACCGGTACCTATTCCGTCGCGCCAGGGGCCAAAATCGGAGTCTACCAGGCGCTTTCCACCCGAAGCGGCAGCGAAGCCATCGGATCCGACTCATACTGAGTCAAATCGCGCATTGATCCTCAAATCTCACGCCTTTTATGAACTATTACGGATTGCCATGTTCACTTCACGAACTCGTTGGACTCTGATAGCCGTCTTGCTTCTCTGGCCCATGGTGGGCCCAGGTTGTGGACCGGCCGACTCAGGCTCCATTGACCTGAAGAAAACCGAAGCACCCGTCGAATCGCCGGAGAAAACTCGAGCGTTTCGCCCAGGCGACCTCGAAGAGCGTTAAACCACGCAATGCCATTCCAACAATTCTCAACCGATGAGTTGCTCCGATGACTGTTGAAGCCGCAACGGCTCAAAAAGTTCGCTCGCGCGCCCGGACTCGATACAACGCGACGCTCAAAACGGTGCGTCGGGCACACATGTACGCCGGCTTGTTCCTGATTCCGTTCGTGCTGCTTTATGGCGTGTCGGCCTTCCTGTTCAACCATCCCGACTGGTTCTCCGACCGCTCCGTCCGACTTATTCAAGGCGGCGACGTCGTCGGTACACCACTGGAGACCTACCCCACGGCGGAAGCACTCGCGGGACAGGTCATCGCCGCCCTGAATCGAGAGGCAGGTACTTCGATCATCCGTTTATCGAAGGTCCAGGTCCCGTACTTCTCGAGGGACCTGGCCCTGACCGCGCGGACCAAAACCGACGAGCAGGTGATCTTCGTTGAGTTGGATGGGCGGGTTGGCACGGTCCGATCCGCGCCGATCCCCCCCGAGGTTCACCCCCCAGACTGGGCCTTGAAGGCGGTTCACCTCAATCCAACCCCCGCGCAATCAGCCCAGGAGGGGGTCGCGGCGGTCATGACCCGGTGGGGCATGCCCCCCGAGGAGGTCAAAGTACGTACCCCGGCCGACCTGGTCTTCACCGCCGAGGCGAATGGTGAAACCTGGCGCGTGGCCTACAACGTCCAGAACGAAGCCCTCTCCATTCGCCCCTGGAAGCCGGAAGTGTCAACCCGCCGCTTCCTCACCTCGCTCCACCTGGCCTGCCGCTATCCGACCCACCTCGACGCCCGTTGGTTCTGGGCCTTGATCGTGGACGCGATGGCCATCAGCATGGTGTTCTGGGGGGTGTCAGGGCTTTTGATGTGGTGGCAGATGAAGTCGCTCCGGCGCCTCGGAACGGTCGTGGTCGCCCTGAGCGCGATCGGTACCCTGGCCCTCGCGCTGGGCATGCATGAAGTGCTCGGGCGATAAGGCCTGGCGAGCCCTTGGCTCGATAAAAAGAAACGGCTCCCGGCGCTTCGAGCGGAACGATCGCTCAGGGCGTCGGGAGCCTCAATAGCCTTGGGCCAGTCGACGTTATTCGCTCTCGATCACGACCATGGTGCAGGGGTGCTTCATGGCGGGACTCTTGATCGTGCGCACGGTCTTCTTATCGCGAGAGACCTCGCGGATCGCCCCGTCGAGCGCGATCGAGATCAGCAGGTTCCCGTTGGCCTTAAGGGCGAAGCCGGAGGGCCAGTTCAGGTGCTGGTCGGCCGGGCTCTCCTTACCACCGTACTTCCAGACTTCCTTGCCTTGCGCATCGACCTCGATCACGAAATACCCCTCTTCGCTGCCGAATCCTGAACCACTGCTGATCAGCGTATTCCCGTTCTCGAGCCGGGTGGCCAGGTAGGGGAACGGTAAGGCGTAACTCCAGACCACCTTTTTCTCGGGCGAGACCTCCAGGACCTTGTCCTCCGTGCTCGCGCAGATCAGTGTGTTCCCGTTGGGCAATCGGCGAACTTGCCGCATGGTCGGATTCGGCCGGCGATTGGTGTTGGCCACGTCATACTGCCAGATGATCTCCTTATCTTTATTGATCTCAATTACCCGGTGATGCTGATTGTCCGCAATGACGGTATGACCGTTCGGCAAGCGTTGGGCAGACTCCGCGCGACCGACAATCGGCTTCCCCACTTCCCAGACCACGGAACGGTCGGGAGCCACTTCCTGGACCACCGGCCCGTTGTTGATCAGGAGGTTACCGTTGGGAAGAAGCTGAACGTCGTGCCCGTTATTGTTCGTCGCATCCCAGAGCAAGGTGCCGTCTTCCTTGATCTTGATGACCTTCCTGGTCTCATGGTCGGCCACGTAAATCTCGGTCCCAGCGACCGCCCACGACTGCGCCGATATCCAGGCCACCAGAAATGCCGCCATTGCTCTTGTTCGCATGGATCGTATCGCCCTTCCGCTCGCGCTCGATGATGAAACCGGAACCGCTTTCGTCAAGCCACCACTGTCTTATCCTAGTCGACCCCGGAAGACCAGGCACCCGCTCTCCGTCCCTTGACCACCGCCTTGCCTTGAATCGCGTGCTTCCGAGCGGCTCAACCTGGCTCGAGCCCCTCGAGCCACGCAGCCGGGTCGGCGTCGCTCGGCATGCGCCAGTCGCCTCGAGGGGAGAGACTCACGGAGCCGACCTTTGGTCCGTCGGGGACGCAAGAACGTTTGTATTGCTGACTGAAGAACCGCTTGAAAAAGGTTCTCAAGGTTTGATCGATTTGTTGTTTTGTATAAGACTTGCTGAAATCCGCATGTTCGGCCAGGTAACGAATTTTCTTCGGCGGATAACCACAGCGGATCGTGTTGTAGAGGATGAAGTCGATCAGTTCGTAAGGGCCCAGGATCTCCTCGGTGGATTGGAGTATCTCCCCCTGGGCACCGGGAGGAAGTAGCTCGGGCGAAATGGGTGTCTCCACCACGGAGAGGAGGTGGTCGCGAACCGCGCCCGCGTCGAACTCGTTAAGCGCCAGATAGCGAACCAGGAAGGTCACGAGTGTTTTCGGGATCGACGCATTGGGGTTGTACATGCTCATGTGGTCACCGTTATAGGTGCTCCAGCCGAGGGCTTGCTCGGACAGGTCACCGGTGCCGATGACGAACCCCCGAGACATGAGCAAGAAGGTGCGGAGGCGAGCCTGAACGTTCTCAAAAATCAGGTCATGACGAAGGTTGTGGGGAACCTCGGCAAGCCTTTGCTTGAACGTTTCCACGTCCAGGTTGGCACAGTCGATCCCGAACGGAGCATGCCCCAGCGTGACGAATGAGCGCAGGCTGAGCTCGGTGATGTCGATCGTCTCACTGCTGATCCCAAGTTGATCCATGAGGCCGAGCGCATTGGCCAGGGTACGTCCGGTCGTACCGAAGCCGGGCATGGTAATCCCGTGAATCGTCTTGCGCGTGATCCCGAGCATGTCGCACGTCTTGACCGCGATCAAGAGCGCCAGGGTGGAATCGAGACCTCCCGAGATCCCCAGATTGAGCGTGGTTCCTTGCGGAAGTTGTTCCAGCCGCTTGGCCAGCGCGGCGCACTGGATCCCGACGATCTCCGCGCATCGATCGTGCAGTTCTCCCCCTGCCTTGGGAACGAACGGCGTGCCCGATACCTCTCGTTCCAACCCCTGGAGTTCACTGGCAAGCTGGAACGGAATCTTTCGGAAAGGGGAAAGGTACTTGCGGCAATCGTCAAAGCTGGTTGTCAGGCGACGGTCGGCCTGAAGCTTCTCGAGGTCGATATCGCGTGTCACCCACACACTTCCGCGCTGAAGGGTGGCCCCATCCCCCACGCGTGGCGACGAACCCAGAAGCGCTCCGTTCTCGGCGATCAGGCAGTGCCCGCCAAAGACCAGGTCGGTGGTCGATTCCGAAGGTCCCGCACTCGCATACGCGTATGCGGCGATACAACGGCCCGACTGCCCCACCACCAGGTCGGTCCGATACCGGCTCTTGCCGATCGTCTCGTTACTGGCCGACAGGTTGAGCAGCAGATTCGCTCCCGCCACGGCCTGAACCGAAGTGGGCGGAATCGGCATCCACAGATCTTCGCAGACCTCGATTCCTACAAGCAGCCCTCCTGGGCCCTCGAACAGGAGGTCGATGCCAAAGGGAACCTCCTCCCCCGCTAGCTCAATCACCCTCGGCTCGGTTCCGTTGGCCGAGCTAAACCATCGGCTTTCGTAATATTCTTTATAGTTTGGAATAAACTGTTTGGGAACAACGCCGAGGATTTTGCCATCGGCGATCGCCACGCCGCAGTTGAAGAGGCTGTTCCTGACCGCGACGGGGAGGCCCGCCACGACCAGTTGGGCTTTCCCTCGAGTGGCCGACACCACCTGTCCGAGCGCTTCGACCCCCGCCTCCAGAAGCTTCGACTGGCCAAACAGGTCTCCACAGGTGTAACCCGTGATCCCAAGTTCGGGAAACAGGATCACATCGCTGCCAGGCAATGCGTTCAAGACCTCGATCATGGCCTGGGCATTGGCTTCCGAATGAGCGACAACCGTTTTCGCCGAGGCGGCCGTCACGCGGACAAAACCATATTGATTCATCTTGATTTTTTACCGAACCGGCTCGAACGAGCTCGATGGATACCCATTGGAGGTCGGCCCTCGAGATTGACCCGGCGGGCTCCCCTCCACCAGCATTCCGAGTTCCTCGTATTGACGCGAAGGTCCAGTTTACCGGCTCAGCGCACCGGTTCCTAGTTTAAGCTTCCCACGGCTAAAGCACGTGGGATTTCCGGTTAAGCGATAACGCTCACCAGTTCTGTGGCACGCTTAGGAAGTGCCAGAGCCCTGATATTCAGGGCGGCGTTTCGGTCGGCATGGTC